>Ga0137364_10001081_pt1 | contig 12368 bp, 10 predicted proteins | sample SagtaG_10_FD_104798 | JGI IMG/M metagenome (GOLD analysis project Ga0137364, IMG submission 104798) | Vadose zone soil microbial communities from Sagehorn Ranch, Mendocino, California, USA - Sage1_L_20_16 metaG | ecosystem: Environmental > Terrestrial > Soil > Vadose zone | place: USA... | reverse complement strand
GGTCGTTTCGCCGAGCGCTTCGCGCTGCCCGTTGCGACCACGTTCCGTCGCGCCCATCTCATCGACCCCGCGCACCCCTCCTATGCGGGCGACCTCGGCATCGGACCAAATCCGAAGCTTCTCGCGCGCGTGAAGGAGGCCGACCTCATCCTGCTCGTTGGTGGGCGGCTCGGCGAAATGCCGTCCCAGGGTTACACTCTTCTCGACATTCCGGCGCCGCGCCAAACCCTCGTGCACGTCTTTCCTGGGATCGAAGAACTCGGACGGGTGTACCGGCCAAATCTGGCGATCAACGCCACGCCGACCGCCTTTGCTGCCGCCTTGGAAGGACTAGAACCGCCAAAGGAGCTCAAGTGGCGCAAAGAGACGCCGACTGCCCACGCCGACTTCCTCGCCTGGACCGATAAGCCCACTCCGGTTCCCGGACCTGTCAACCTCGGCGAGATCATCGTGGGCCTGCGCGAAAAGCTTCCCCCCGATGCGGTGATCTGCAACGGCGCCGGTAATTTCTCCATCTGGGTACACCGCTACGCGCGCTACCGGCGCTATGGAACGCAGCTCGCGCCGATCTCGGGCTCGATGGGCTATGGCGTCCCTGCGGCGATCGGAATGAAGCGTTTGGCGCCGGAGCGGACGGTCATCGCCTTTGCCGGCGACGGCGATTTCCTGATGACGGGCCAGGAATTCGCGACCGCCGTGCAATACGATCTGCCGGTGATCGTTATTGTCGTCGATAACGGCATGTACGGCACCATCCGCATGCACCAGGAGCGCCACTATCCGGGACGGGTGGTGGCGACCGGCCTCAAAAACCCGGACTTTGCCGCCTACGCCCGCGCATTCGGCGGCTACGGTGCAACAGTGATAAGGACTGCGGATTTCTTTTCTGCATTCGAAGCAGCGCAAAACTCAGGCAAGCCGGCGGTCCTACACCTCAAGGTCGATCCCGAGGCGCTGACACCGACCATGTCGCTCTCCGCGACGCGGGAGAAGGCCCAAGCCGGCCAGTAATCTGCGTCGCTTCCGATCTTCTGTAACTCTGCTTGTCCGGCTTCGTGCAACGGGGCAGTTGCCCCAGCATGAATCATCCTTCATTCGTTACGGCCGAGATTCGCGATGCCGTACCGCCGAACGGAAAACGTGGTCCGCAAACTCGCCGCCCGCCATGACGCGATCATGGCGGCGGCCCGCGAGATCGCGACGGAGGGAGGCATGGCAGCGCTGCAGATCGTGCCGGTTGCGGAACGAGCCGGGATCGCCACCGGGACGGTTTATCGCTACTTTCCTTCTAAAGCCGAGCTTGTGGCGGCGCTCGTCGCGGCACTCGCTGAGCGGGAGAGAGCCGTGCTCGAAGCGGCGGCCAAGGCGGCGCCCGGGCCGCTCTCGGCGTTAGCGGCCGCGATCACCACGTTTGCGGCGCGCGCGCTTGCGCAGCGTCGGCTTGCCTTTGCCCTCATGTGCGAGCCTGTCGAGGCCGAGGTCGACCGCGCACGCCTCTGCTACCGCCACGTGCTTGCCGCCGAATTTGAAAAACTGATCCGGAGCGCCCTCGAGGCCGGCCGCCTGCCCGAGCAGGACGCCGCGCTGGCGGCGCCGGCGCTCGTGGGTGCGGTAATGGAGGGTTTGATCGGCACCTGTGCCCCGGCCGTCCCCGCCAATCCCGGCCAGGCGCGCGCGCGCGTCCAGATGCTAACCCTCTTTGCTTTGCGCGCGCTCGGCGTCGTCGACGCACGCGCTCGCGGCCTGGTGGTGCAGACGGAGTTTCCCGAGCCAAGTGGTGGCGACTCGTAGCAGGGCCGCGAGGCCCTAATCGCCGACCGTCATTTGTTCGCGGTGCGGGCAGGCGTTTCCCGACATTAATGCAGCGTTGCGGCTGCAATCCAATCGGCGACCGCACGCAGGGCTGCGCCGCGACTCCCATTTCGCCGGTGCGCGGTGAACAGCGCAAGTTGCGCGTCGGCGGATGTGCCGGAGCTGACAATGGTGCGGCACCGGTTGATCTCGGCGGAGCAGCCCAACGCGTCTGCGTCCGCCGCGGTGTCGTAGATCACGCGTTCCAGCGTCTCGGCAACAGTCAACGCGCCATCCTCGGCCGCGAAGATCGCATGCACACCATGTCGCTGCGCTTGCCACTTGTTCTCGACGATAATGGCGCGGCCCACCGGGCTCAGATCGGAGTTGCGCCAGGGATTGAGATAGAGGTGACGCACAAGCGTGCGATAGAGTGCAGCGATGGCGATCGAATCCTCCACAAGCGTGCAGGAATCGGGTGCGCGCAATTCTAGCGTGGGGTTGAGGAGCGATGGCCGAATCGCCCACCAGATGTAGCTCGAATCCTCGATAACGCCGGCGCGCACTAGCGCCGTCACATAGGCGTCGAACTCTTCTCGGGTGCGGAACAGCTCCGGTACACCGGTGCGCGGCAGCTCGTCGTAAGCGGCGAGCCGATAGCTCTTGAGCCCCGTGCGTCGCGATTGCCAGAAGGGTGAGGAGGTCGACAGCGCAAGAAATAATGGCACATAGGGCAACATTCGGCACATTAAGTCGACCCGATCGTCAGGATCGGGCAGCTCGACGTGGACATGCAGCCCGCAGACCAGGTCGCGTTGCCCGATCATCTGCAGGTCGTGCATGACGTTGTGGTAGCGTTCTTTCTCGGTCTGCCGCGCCTTGCGCCAAGTGGCCGTCGGATGGGTCCCGGCGGCAAGGATAGCGAGCCCGTGTTCGCCAGCCACCGCCGAGATGGTCCGCCGCAGGTCGCGCAATTCAGCCCGCGCGTCGGCCATGTTGTCGTGAGGCGAGGAGATCACCTCGATCTGCGGCTGCAAGAACTCCGGCGAGATGCGGCCGGCGGCGGCAGCATTGGCGGCTTCCAGGAACGTCTGCGGCATTTTGCGTACGAGGGAGTTCGTCTCGGCATCGACCAGGAAATACTCCTCTTCGATGCCAAACGTGAATGCACCGGCCATTCGCGTGGTTGGCGTCTTGGGTCGAGCTGCGAGGACATAATCCATTGAGCCAACCACCGAATTGAGCCAGCAACGGTTGACGCGCGGAGGGACAAAAGCACCGAAGGAAAAGCGGGCAGATAACGCGGCTCGGAAAGCGAAGTTCCTCCTCGCGAAAACGATTTTTTATTCAAGACGTTGCGGCGGCCCGGTCGCTCAATGCGACATCAGGACTGGCACGGTCATGGAGGCAAGAATGCCGCGCGTCACGCCGCCGAGAATGAACTCACGCAGGCGGGAATGGCCGTAACCGCCCATCACCATGAAATCCGCCCCGCTATCGGCGGCATAGGACAACAGGACATCTTCGATCCCAATGTCGCCCTTGGCCATGCGCTTGATGCTGGCGGTGACGCCGTGCCGCGCGAGATGCGCGCTCATGTTCGCGCCAGTCATCTCCTCGCTTTTGCGTTCTTCGGCGACGATCACGATGTCCACGGCTTTCGCGCGCTCGAGAAAAGGCATGGCGTCGCCGATCGCCCGCGCAGCGGTGCGGCTACCATCCCAGCACGCGAGCACGCGCTCGAGCGTTAGTCCCCGCCTTTGGATGTAAGGCACCACGACAACGGGACGTCCGGACTCGAAGAGCGCTCCTTCAATCACGAGTTCGTCGGATGCTCCGCGCTCGCGCTGCGCCTGACTAACGACGGCGAGGTCGAAGCGGCGGGCGATCTGGGCGAAGCGGGTAGCAGCGCCGCCAAAGGTCGCATCGAGCATCCGCGTTTCCGCGGAAATTGCCGCCTTTTTCACCGCCGCATCGAAGCGGCTGAGCGCTTCATTGGCAGCCTTGCTGTTTTCGGCGCGCTGAAGCTCGATCAAATCGACGGGCACGCCGCCGAGCGTGCCGTCGGGAATCACGGGCTCATAGACGAACGAGATGCCCGTGATATGCGCAGCGAATGTTGCAGCAATCGAAATGGCATACTCGGCCGCGAAGTCGCGCGGCCCCCGCCCCGAAAGATTGACGACGACGTCCTTGAGCATAGTTCGACCTCCCGACCGGGCACGCTGGGCTGCGGCACTTGCGCGGCAGCTTGTGCCAAATCTGATGCAAGTCTAAGCCGGCTCGGCTGCGTTGCAACGCGGATGAAGTCTACGGCTCCTTGCTTGGTGTATTAGCGCATTGCCTCCAGCGGGGAGCCATTGTGCTCGCTGTTGCCTACTTCTTCGCCCCGTCGGGTCCGAATTGCTTGAGGTAGGCCCATAAATCTGTGATGTCCTTCTCATTTTTGATGCCAACGAAGGCCATACGGGTACCCGGCATTTCTTGCATCGGCGCGCGGATATATTTGTCGAAGCTCTCTGCGCTCCACACGATGCCGGAGGATTTGTTGGACTCTGAATAATTGAAGCCCTCGAACGTGCCGGCCTTGCGGCCCTCAATCCCGTTGAGCGGAGGCCCGAGCTTGGTTTTGGCCTCCGGTCCAACGTCGTGGCAGGGAGAGCACAAACGACGAAAAACTTGCTCACCGGCAGCGGCATCCTGTGCCAACGCGGCCCCGCTCGAACCTGCGAGAAGCATGCCAGCAATCACCCATATCCTCATCATTCTCTCCTCTTGAGCCAGATCAGCTTGCTCCGATCGGTGCCACGCCCGGAGGGTCGCCGGCTCGAAAAATCAACCCTCATAAAGACGCAAGTCGGCTCAAGCCGACTTGCGATCGCATCCCCGCGCCGTCGAATGACGTCAATAGCTTGCACTGTCAACGTCCCAAAGGGACAATGGCTCCGGTTGCCCTGATGCGCGCGCCGCTTCATCGGAACAGAGTCTTTTCAGGCGGCGTTGCTGTAAACATGGCGTAACGAGGGGGGTCACGATGGACGCCCGCGCGTGCCAGAAAGGAGCGCCTGCGTGTCGGTAGCGATGCCCCTGCCGGACCAAACCGTGCTCGCCCGTCGCGAGCGCATCGTGGCGGCGCTTCGCGACATTGTGCCGGGTGAGGGAGTGATCGCGGCCGAGCGGGAGATGCGGCCCTATGAGACGGACGGACTGACCGCCTATCGTCAGCTGCCCATGGTCGTCGTTCTGCCGGAGACCACGCAGCAGGTAAGCCGGATCCTTGCATTTTGCCACGCCGAGGGGATCAAGGTGGTGCCGCGGGGGGCCGGTACCTCGCTTTCGGGCGGCGCGCTGCCCCTTTCCGATGGCGTGCTTCTCGGCATGGCCAAGTTCAATCGTATCCGCGAGATCGATTTCGCTAACCGCCTCGCCGTCGTCGAACCGGGCGTGACCAATCTCGCCGTCACGCAAGCAGTCGAGCACGCCGGCTTTTACTATGCGCCCGATCCCTCCTCGCAAATCGCCTGCACGATCGGCGGCAATGTGGCGGAGAATTCGGGCGGCGTGCACTGCCTCAAATACGGCATGACCACCAACAACCTGCTCGGGTGTGAGCTGGTGCTCATGACGGGCGAGGTCGTGCGGCTCGGCGGCAAGCACCTCGACGCCGGCGGCTACGATCTTCTAGGCGTTGTTACCGGTTCGGAGGGGCTGCTCGGCGTCGTTACCGAGATCACTGTGCGCATCCTCAAGAAGCCGGATGGCGCGCGCACGGTACTTATCGGCTTTGCCTCGTCCGAGGATGCCGGGGAGTGCGTGGGCAAGGTCATCGGTGCTGGCATCATCCCCGCCGGCATGGAGATGATGGATCGTCCGGCGATTCGTGCAGCCGAGGAGTTCGTCCACGCCGGATACCCGCTCGACGTCGATGCGCTATTGATCGTCGAGGTCGACGGTCCGCGTGCGGAGGTCGATCATCTCATCACGCGCCTTGAGGTGATCGCACACTCCTGCCGCGCCGTGACTTGCCGCGCCTCGCGCTCCGAAGAGGAGCGGCTTCTGTTCTGGGCCGGGCGCAAGGCGGCCTTCCCGGCAGTCGGTCGCATCTCGCCCGACTATTATTGCATGGACGGCACAATCCCGCGGGCGCGGCTGCCGCAGGTCCTCAAACGCATGCGCGAATTGTCCGAGACTTATGGGCTTGCCGTTGCCAATGTGTTCCACGCCGGGGATGGCAACCTTCATCCGCTGATTCTCTATGACGCGAACAGGCCGGGCGAGCTCGAGCGCACTGAAAAGTTTGGCGCAGATATTCTCAGACTTTGCGTCGAGGTAGGCGGCGTACTCACTGGCGAGCATGGCGTAGGTGTGGAGAAACGCGATCTCATGCCGGCAATGTTCTCCGAGGCGGATCTCAATCAGCAGCAACGGATCAAATGCGCATTCGACGACAAGGGTCTGCTCAATCCCGGTAAGGTGTTTCCGACGCTGCACCGCTGCGCCGAGCTTGGTCGCATGCATGTTCACGCCGGCCGGGTCGCATTTCCGGATATTCCGAGATTCTGACCTGCCGATGTCCGACACGCTACGACCGCGCGATGCCAAAGACGTCGAGGCCGCGGTGCAATCGGCTCTGGCCGAGGGCAAGACGATGGAAATCGTGGGCCACGGCTCCAAGCGCGCAATCGGCCGCCCGGCGCAAAGCGACCTCACGCTTGATCTCTCCACACTCAGCGGCGTGACCCTCTACGAACCGCAGGAGCTAGTGCTATCGGCGAAAGCCGGCACGCCTCTCGCTGAGATCGAAGCTCTTCTCGCCGCCAAGGACCAGCAGCTCGCCTTCGAGCCGATGAACTGCGCCGCCATCTTCGGCGGCGCCGCCGGGCCCGGCACGATCGGCGGTGCGCTGGCGGCCAATGTTTCCGGGCCGCGACGGATCAAGTCGGGTGCCGCACGCGACCATTTCTTGGGCGTTTGCGCGGTATCCGGCCGTGGCGAAACTTTCAAATCCGGCGGTCGGGTGGTGAAGAACGTCACCGGCTACGACCTGTGCAAGTTGATGGCGGGCTCCTGGGGCACGCTTGCCGTGATGACCGAGCTAACAATCAAAGTGTTGCCCCGACCCGAGACCGAACAAACGCTATTGATCCGCGGTCTCGAACCGGGACAGGCGATCACAGCGATGACGGCGGCCATGGGTTCCTCGTGCGACGTCTCGGGGGCCGCGCACTTGCCCGCTGAGGTCGCCGTCCGCGTGCCGGCGGGCGAGATCGCCGGCGGCGCGATCACGGCGTTGCGCCTTGAAGGCTTTTCGCCCTCGGTCGCCGAGCGCATGCGCATGCTCGAGGCGCTGATGCGACCCTTCGGTGAGCTCGCCAGCACCGATGAGACGATCTCACGCAGGTTCTGGGCTGCGATACGCGATGTTGCGCCGTTTGCGGCCGAGGGACCTGCTCCTCCTGCGCTGGAAGATGAGCGAGCGCTCTGGCGCGTATCGACCGCACCCAGCCGCGGCGCCGAGTTCGCCGCCATCATTGCAAACGCCGCGCACGTGCACATCTTTTACGACTGGGCGGGCGGGCTTATCTGGCTCGCCCTTGATCCCAGCCATGATGCGGGGGCGGCGCTCATCCGCGGCGCGGTGGCGGCCACCGGAGGGCATGCGACGTTGATCCGTGCGCCGCCCTCGGTGCGCGCTGCGATCGAGGTCTTCCCGCCGCAGGATCCGTCAGTTGCCGCGTTGACCAAACGCGTCAAGGACAGCTTTGATCCAAGGGGCGTGCTCAATCCGGGCCGGATGTGGGCCGGGGTGTGATCCGATGCAGACCAGCTTTACCCTCGCGCAGCTCGCGGACCCGAATATCGCGGAGGCCGACCGTATCCTGCGCAGCTGTGTCCACTGCGGGTTTTGTACCGCGACCTGCCCTACCTACGTGCTACTCGGTGACGAGCTCGATTCGCCACGCGGGCGTATTTACCTGATCAAGGAGATGCTGGAGAAGGACCGGCCCGCGACTTCCGAGGTCGTCAAGCACATCGACCGCTGTCTCTCGTGTCTCGCCTGCATGACGACCTGCCCCTCGGGGGTGCATTACATGCACCTCGTCGATCACGCCCGCGCCCATATCGAGGCAACTTATGCGCGGCCGCGCGTCCATCGTTTGCTGCGTGCCCTGATTGCCCGCGTGCTGCCGAACAATCGTCTGTTGGCCCGGGCGATCGGAGCGGCCCGGCTGGGCAAGCCGTTTGCCGGTCTGCTTGCGGCGCTCGGACTCGCGCCGGTCGCGGCCATGTTGCAATTGGCACCAGCCCGATTGCCAGCGACGCCGGCCGGCAGGCGCCGGTTTCCGCCCGCCGGTCCCCGCCAGGGGCGCGTGGCGCTGCTGACCGGTTGCGTCAGCCCGGTGATTGCTCCCTCGATCAATGCGGCAGCCATCCGGGTTCTCACTCGCCATGGCATCGAGGTCGTGGTGGCCGACGAGGGTTGCTGCGGCTCGCTGGTCCATCATATGGGCCGCGAGCAGGAGGCACTCTCGGCCGCGCGCCGCCAGATTAATGCCTTGACTGCCGAGATCGATGACCTCGATGCCATCCTGGTCACCGCATCGGGCTGCGGCACCACGGTGAAGGACTATGGGTACGTGCTACGTACCGACCGCGCCTACGCGAACAAGGCAATTCGCGTATCGCGGCTCGCCAGGGACATCAGCGAGTACCTGAGCGGGCTCGAATTGCTACCCCAGCGCACTGCCGGCGGGCTCGTCGTCGCCTACCACTCGGCCTGCTCGCTTCAGCACGGTCAGAAAATTGTAGCCGCTCCGAAAGAATTGCTTTGCAAGATGGGGTTCGTCGTGAAAGATGTACCGGAAGGACATCTGTGCTGTGGTTCGGCCGGCACCTACAATATTCTCCAGCCGGAGCTTGCGAGGAGGTTGCGCGAGCGCAAAGTCGGCAATATCGAAAAGCTCAAGCCCGACGTGATCGCTGCCGGCAACCTCGGCTGCATGATGCAGATCGCTGCGGGCACAGTGATCCCGGTCGTCCACACCGTCGAGCTGATCGACTGGGCGACCGGAGGCCCCAAACCCGAGGCGCTCGCCGGGAAGCGGGGATCCAGCGCGGGGGCAGCGGCCGTCGCGCCGGCAAAGTGACAGTAGCGAAGCCGCAAACGATCGGGAGGCGATGATGGCAAAGAAGGCGAAGAAGGCGAAGTCGAAGACGAAAAAGCGCAGGTCGATGAAAAAAGCTGCGCCGGCCCGTAAGAAAAAGAAGCGCGTGGCGGCGAGAAAGAGTGCTGCGAGAAAAGCGAAGCCGAAGGCCAAGGCCGCTCCAAAGCCCGCTCCCGCGGCGGCTCCGGCGCCCTCTTACACCCCGCCCTCCTGGCCGCCGACAGGTGGCACGTTCGGGAGCGGCGGAACCTCGTAACATCCCGCACGCGAACGGATCTAAGCCTACTGCCGGTCGGCTCGCTCCTATGCAAGAGTGAGCCGACCGAAGACGTTGCTGCGCCGACAGTCATCCCAAGATGGAATTGCGAATTCCTTCGCGGCTTGGCGGACCTCGGCGGCACGTCCCCACCAGGCTCGATTCCGCCCCCGGGACGAACTCCACGCCGCTTAATAGCGCCGCGGCGAGCCGGATTGCATGGCGATGCCGAGCCGAATAGCATTGCCGGCGCGAGAAGGATGAACGCTCTCCTTCGTCAGCCAACGCAGTGGAGGTTCGCGATGCCGGGGACTTACAACATCTTGATCATGGGGGCGTCCTACGGCTCCCTCCTCGCCTCCAAGCTGTTGTTTGGGGGGCATCAGGTAAAGCTGGTGTGCCTGCCGACAGAAGCAGACTTGATCAACGCCGAGGGCTTCCGCGTGCGCTTGCCGGTCAAAGGCCGCAAGGACCCGGTCGAGATCGATTCGCGCAAGCTTCCAGGCAAAGTCTCCGCTGGCGGCCCCACCGACGTCGATCCGACCGACTACGATCTCATCTGCCTCGCCATGCAGGAGCCGCAATATCGCTCTCCCGGCGTGCGCCAACTGCTGGACGCGGTGGGCAGGTCGAAGGTGCCTTGCATGTCGATCATGAACATGCCGCCGCTGACTTACCTCAAGCGGATCCCGGGGCTGAATACCGAAACCCTGAAATCCGCCTATACCGATCCCACCGTCTGGGACAGCTTCGATCCCCCGCTCTTGACCTTATGCAGCCCGGACCCGCAAGCGATCCGCCCCCCGAATGAAAAGGTCAACGTGCTGCAAGTCACGCTGCCCACCAACTTCAAGGTGGCGCGTTTCGATTCCGAACAGCACACCGCCATTCTTCGCCGGTTGCAGGATGACATCGAGGCGGTGCGGTTCGAAACCGGTGACGGCAAGATCGAATTGCCGGTGAAGCTCAAGGTGCACGATTCCATCTTCGTGCCGCTTGCGAAATGGGCAATGCTGCTGACGGGCAATTACCGCTGTGTCACCAAAGATGGCGCTATCGACATAAAGGATGCGGTACATCGCGACCTTGAGGCCTCCCGTGCCGTCTACAACTTCGTGGTCGACCTATGCGTCAAGCTCGGCGCCAATCGCGACGACTTGGTGCCTTTCGAGAAATACGCGGCTGCTGCGCAGAGCTTGACGCGTCCGTCCTCCGCCGCGCGTGCGCTCAACAACGGGGTCCCGAACATCGAGCGGGCGGACAAGTTGGTGCAGCTGATCGCGGCACAGAAGGGGCTGCGCAATGCCGTGATCGATGCGACCGTGGCCTTAGTCGATGCTCGGCTCGAGGCCAACCGCAAAAAGGCGGCCGCCGCCTGATTGATCAGCCCGCGCCGACGGGATGACTGCGCGGCGGGATCTGGCCAGAACCCGCCGCAATCCGGACTGACCCACAGCGACGCTCAGGAAGAGAAGACGGCGCGCGCGTCGTGGAGAAATAATGCCCGCACCTTGTCCCAGAAATCTCCGCCCAACACGAACAAGCTCGCAAGAGCAATCGCGTCGAGCCCTAGATTGACCCAAACCCGCAGGACGTAGTCCTCAGGGAGCCAGGACGGAGCGTAACTCGCGATCCAGGCATAAAGTACGGGTCCCACGAATATAAATAGACCAATCGTGTATCGCCTTCTGCTGACGCCGCCTGCCGGCTTGAGTGTCTTGAGAAGCCGCATCGCTCCAGCCCAGATGCGGTCAAAGTTGTCCTTGCCCATCAGCGCAACCGCCGGAATGAGCATGATTTCGAAACCGAAGAGGAGAAGGCCGCTCACGACCGTTTTCACGGCGAGCGGCCAGTCCGTGGCCGCCACCAGAAGTGTGCCCGCTGGCATGATCAGGCCCACGATCAGGAGGGCCATCCCCAACTTCAGTCGGGTGTCGGCGCTCATCTCGATTCTCCTGTGTTTCTCGGCGGCAGCGTGACCACCCCAGCTAGATGCATCCGCTCGCGAAAAAACTACTCCGCCGCCCGCTCGAGCGCGGCTTCGCGCAAGCGATGGATCTCACCGTCGCGCTCTAGGACGAGACCGCGCCGGTGGAATGCGCTGAGCGTCGAGCGGTGCCCGATCGAGATGATGGTGGCACCCTTGAGCCGTGCGTTGAGAAGGCGATAGAGCATAGCTTCCGCCGGCTCATCGAGCGATGCCGTTGCCTCGTCCAGCAAAAGGTAGCCTGGCGATTGCAGGATGGCGCGGGCAATTCCGAGGCGCTGCTGCTCGCCGAGCGAGAGCATGCGGTTCCAGTGTGCCTCCTCGCTCAGTCGTCCGGCGAGCGTGTGCAGGCCGACGGCAGCGATGACCTCGCGCAGCACCTCGGCGTCAAACGTGTCCGGTTGCGCCGGATAGCTCACCGCGGCCGCGAGCGTGCCGATTGGCAAATACGGTCGCTGCGGCAACGCCATCACCTTTGCGCCTTTAGGTATCCGGATGGTGCCCGCGCCGAACGGCCATGCCCCTGCGATGGCTCGGAACAATGTCGATTTGCCGGCACCGGACGAGCCTGTGAGCAGCACCCGCTCGCCGGCGGAAATGGCAAGGTCATCGACGGCCACCAACGCGGTCCCTTGCGGCAGCCGAACCAAGAGATCATCGATTTGGATGCGATCTGCGGTTTGACGTATCGACACTTCGATCGCCGGCCTTGCCGTCGCTGCTGCCTGAGCCCGCTCCACGGCGACGTTGAAGCCATCGAGCCGCGCGATCACCGCTCGCCAATCCGCGAGCTGACGGTAGGCATTGACGAAAAACGACAGCGCCGTCTGCACGCTGGTGAACGCGGAGGCGGTTTGCATGAGTCCGCCGAGCTGGACTGCGCCGGCAAAATAGGCGGGGCTGATCACGATGAAGGGAAAGACCACCGAGACCTGCGCGTAACCTGAGGTCAGAAAAGTCAACTGTTTCGTGCGCTGCATGATCAGAAAAAAATTGCCGACGACGTAGCCGAAGCGGTCGAGTAACCGCTCCCGCTCAGCCACTTCGCCGCGGAGTAGCGCGATTTGCTCGGAATTTTCCCGCAACCGAACGAGGTTGAAGCGGAAGTCGGCCTCGAAACGCTGTTGGCGGAAATTGAGCGAGACGAGCGGCCAGCCAATCAAATGGG
>Ga0137364_10001073_pt1 | contig 12417 bp, 13 predicted proteins | sample SagtaG_10_FD_104798 | JGI IMG/M metagenome (GOLD analysis project Ga0137364, IMG submission 104798) | Vadose zone soil microbial communities from Sagehorn Ranch, Mendocino, California, USA - Sage1_L_20_16 metaG | ecosystem: Environmental > Terrestrial > Soil > Vadose zone | place: USA... | reverse complement strand
GACTTCCAATGCGCGCACCGGAAGGTGATTTGCCCGTCGTGTTGATTTGTCGCACCGCGAGCTGCAATCTGCCCTTGCGCTTTCTGCGAAACAGCTCGCAGCGCGCCACAGGATGCGCTAGCCGCGCGAGTAATTCGTAGCGCGGGTTAGTCTTACTGCGTCATGGGCCGCTTTATCCCACCATCCCTGCGTAACGGCTCCGCCGTTATCGCTGGAGGAGCCGCGCTTGACGCGGCGTCTCGAAGACCTCATCCTGAGGAGCCGCGCTTGACGCGGCGTCTCGAAGGACGAGGCCGAGGATCAGCATCGAGGGGGCATGCTTTTCCGGATCATACGCTAGCACGAAGTCATCGCCGCAGATCGTCTTCGTCGTTGCGATCGCGTTTCGGCGTGGCGATGTCGCCATCCTCGATGTCATCATCCTCGGTGGATGCAGGTGACGATTTCTTCGATTGATCGTCGTCCTGGCTGGGACGCTTGCTGGTCTTCTTTTTGCCGATTCCACCCATGTTATTTCTCCATCGATCGGATGAAGCGATCGCGAATCAGGTAGTGCATGTGCCGATCCCAATGTTACTGTCTTTGGCGGCTATGTTAGCCGGTGTCGGACGATCTTTCCTGCCTTTTTCCGGTGTTCGGTGTATAGGGAGGCGCAACAAGGAGCCATGCATGAAAAAACCCAAGATCGAAACGGAAGAGCAGCAGCCGCGCAAGGTCATTCGCGCCGACAAGGCGCCGACCGAGGGTTACTCGCTGGTGGTGGACGGTCACTTCAAGTCGCACCACGATACGGTCGAGGCCGCCGAGGAGGCGGGCATGGCGTTGAAGAACCGGTACCAGATGCTTCAGGTTCAGGTCTACGATGCCGCGACCAAGACGCGATCGATGATCGAATGGCCCGCGCCAGGGTAATGTCCCGAATCCGAAGTTCAACGCATCTTGCAGCTTGCAACGCCCTCATACGGGCAGGTCGCCTGCATTGCGCCGCTACGGCAGCTTCGCGAGCTTTCTTCCGGCAGGGACCATCGCCGCCTTCTTTCCCGTGGAATCGAACTGTTTGAGATAGGCGACGATATCGTCAATTTGCTTCGGATCCTTCAAGCCAGGAAAGGTCATTTTGGTACCGGGTATCTTGGCTTTCGGATCCTTGATGTATTCGCGGAAAGTTGCTTCATCCCAGGTGATTCCGGAATTCTTGTTGGCGGGAGAATAGCTGTAGCCTTCAATCATCCCGGCCTTTCGTCCGAAAATCCCGTTGAGCACCGGGCCTACCGCGTTCTTCGCGTTCTCCCCAATTTGGTGACACGCCTTGCATTGGACGAAAATCTTCTCGCCTGAAGCTGCATCCTGGGCATACCCAGGGACGCTTGCGAGGACTCCAATTCCGAGCACGAGAACGAGACTGCGCATCCGACTATCTCCGTGGCCGATAAGGAACATGCTTGCGCAAACCGCAGTGAATATTTCGTCAATCAGCTGCGTAACGATTCAATCGCCTCGAAAGATCTCTTCGCAAAGGCGGATCTGAAAAATCCGTGGCTCTACATGAGCACATCGTCGGCTGACCACTAACCCAGCGAGCTGATGATTTCCCGATAAGCTGCTTCGGGAAACGCCTTCAGCGTGCGTGTCCGGATGTTTCCCAGCATGCCCAGCTGCAGGCTGAAACGTGCCGCCACGGCATCGTCCGGAGCTTCGTAGATAGCCACTATGTCATAGTCGCCCATGGTGAGGAAAAAGGCTTTGAACTCGCCGCTCATGTCTTTGAGAGCTTTCTTTGCGGTGTCGAGCCGACGTGGCGAATCCTTCACTTTCAGCGCGCCCTGGTCGGTCCAGTTTGCGAGCATGATGTATGTGGTCATGATCCTCCTCCTTGCACGAGGCGACGGTATCTACGTCGGTGGCGCGAAAAATATGACCCGCAAGAGGTGCGTGTAGTCGGATTCGAGCACCATGATCGCCACAAATACCAGCACCAATACCGGCGGTAGCAGGATGGCGTAGGCCAAGGCCAACCGCTCCCAGGCCATGTGCATGAAGACGGCGACGATCAGGCCGGCCTTCAACACCATGAACAGCAGGATCAGCGACCACCTGAGATGGCCGTGGATGCCAAAGTAGTCGACGAGATAGGAGCAGGTGCTCAGTACGAACAACCATCCCCAGACCACGAGATAGAGCTTGATCGGGTGCTGCTGGCCCTTTGCATGCGTGGCTCCTGATGCGAGCGCGTCATGCACATGGGCATGCAGCAAATCCTGTTGTCCTTCTATCTGTACCGCTATGTTTGTCATGCGCCGACCTCACCAAAGGTAAAAAAAGGCAAAGATGAACACCCACACCAGATCGACGAAGTGCCAGTACAGGCCGGTAATTTCGACGATCTCGTAATAGCCTTTCCTGCTCGTGAAAAAACCCCGCCGTTCGACATCGAAGTCTCCCCGCCAAACCTTTCGCGCAATGGCGATCAGGAAAATCACGCCGAACGTCACGTGGGTGCCGTGGAAGCCGGTGATCATGAAAAAGCTTGAACCAAACTGCGCCGCGCCCCAGGGGTTGCCCCAGGGCCGGACGCCCTCCATGATCAGCTTGGTCCATTCGAAAGCCTGCATTCCGACGAACGTTGCGCCAAATGCCGCTGTGGCCAGCATCAAGGCTGCGGTTTTGGCGCGATCGCGGCGGTAACCGAAATTGACGGCCATCGCCATCGTCCCGCTGCTGCTGATCAAGATGAAGGTCATGATGGCGATCAGGATGAGCGGGATCTTCTTGTCTCCGATGGTCAGGGCGAAGACTTCACTGGGGTTAGGCCACGGCACGGTCGTGGACATTCGCGCCGTCATGTACGAAAGCAGAAAACAGCTGAAGATGAAGGTGTCGCTGAGGAGGAAGATCCACATCATGGCCTTGCCCCAGGACACATTCTTGAAAGCACGCTGATCCGAGGACCAGTCGGCGGCGATGCCTCGCAAGCCTGCAATCCGCGCAGGCGATTCTCCGGTGTTCGTCAGTGCAGTCTCTGCCATCTGGTCTCTGCCCTCCCTAGCTGAGTAACTGGCGACAGATGTCGATGAAACTGTCGGTCCAGCCTGTCAGCAGACCGAGCAAGACCAGCCAGACCAGCAGCAGGAAATGCCAGTAGATGGCGCAGAGTTCGACGCTCAGGCGCACCTGGGTCACCTCAGTGCCACGCCATACCTTGGCAGTCGTTCTGCCCAGGGCCACCAGACCGCCCATCAGATGCAGCCCGTGCGCCGCGGTGATCAGGTAGAAGAAGGAATTGGCCGGATTGGACGTCACGAAATACCCCGCGGCGCGGAGCTGTTGCCACGCCAGGAGCTGCCCAGCCAGGAACGTAACGGCGGATGCTCCGCCTGCGCCCAGGCCGACGATGACGCCGTTCATGTCATTCCGGCCCGCGGCCACGTACGCCCATTGCAGTGCGACGCTGCTCAAGACCAGGACGCCCGTGTTGAACCACAGCAGCCCGGGCACGGGCAGCGCCCGCCAGTCCACCAGGTTCATGCGCATGGAGTAAGCGCTGATGAAGAGTGCGAACAACGAGCCGGCGACGGCGAGAAACACTCCCAGTCCGATCTTCGCTGCCGGCAAGGTCATTGCGCCTGTGCCGGGGAAGTCACCGATCGGACCTTCTTCCAGCCAGGGTTTGGCTGTCAGCCGCTGCTGCGAGAGCCACCATCCGACGATGACGGCTATCACAGCCATGAACAGCACGATGGCACTCACGGCGCAGTTCCCTGAACGGCTCGCGACGCCGGCGGCTGGTTCTGCGGAATGAAGTCCTGCGCAGCACCCGGCACGCTGTAATCATACGCCCAGCGATAGACCACCGGGAGTTCCTTACCCCAGTTGCCGTGCCCGGGCGGCGTTTGCGGCGTCTGCCACTCAAGTGTTGTCGCCCTCCATGGATTGCCACCTGAAGGCCTGCCCCTGAACAGGCTCCAGGCAAGATTGAACAGGAACACCATCTGGGCGAAACCCACCGTCAAAGCCACCACGGTGATGAAGGCATTGAGCGTATGGGCCGATGGCGGAATGAACGCAGCTTCGCCGATCTCGTGATACCGGCGCGGAACTCCGAGCAGCCCGAGATAATGCATCGGAAAGAAGATCAGGTAGGCACCGAGGAACGTAACCCAGAAATGGAACTTGCCGAGCCAGTCGTTCAGCATCCGCCCGGTGACCTTGGGGTACCAGTGATAGATCGCCCCCAGCACAACCATGATTGGCGCCACGCCCATTACCATATGGAAATGCGCGACGACGAACATGGTATCCGAAAGCGGGACATCCACGACAACGTTACCGAGGAAGAGGCCGGTGAGCCCGCCGTTCACGAACGTGACGATGAAACCGAGGGCGAACAGCATCGGGACGGTGAGATGAATGTCGCCGCGCCACAGGGTCAGCACCCAGTTGTAGACCTTGATGGCGGTCGGGATGGCGATAATGAGCGTCGTTGTGGCGAAGAAGAACCCGAATTGCGGGTACATGCCGCTCACATACATGTGGTGCGCCCATACGACGAAGCTGAGAGCGCCGATGGCCACGATAGCCCAGACCATCATGCGATAGCCGAAGATGTTCTTTCGCGCGTGGGTGCTGATCAGATCGGAAACGATGCCGAAGGCCGGCAAAGCGACGATGTAGACTTCGGGATGGCCGAAGAACCAGAAAAGGTGCTGGAACAGCAGCGGGCTGCCACCGCCATATTTCGCCAGCTGGCCCATCTCGACGAGCGAGGGCATGAAGAAGCTGGTGCCCAGGACACGGTCGAACAGCATCATCACCGAGCCAACGAACAGCGCCGGGAAGGCCAGCAGCGCCATGACGGTGGCGGTGAAAATGCCCCACACCGTCAAGGGCAAACGCATCAATGTCATGCCGCGTGTGCGCGCCTGCAGCACCGTCACCACATAATTCAGCCCGCCCATGGTGAAGCCGATGATGAACAGGATCAGCGACGCCAGCATGAGAATGATGCCCCATTCCTGCCCGGGGGTGCCGGAGAGAATCGCCTGCGGTGGATACAGGGTCCAGCCGGCGCCGGTGGGCCCGCCAGGCACGAAAAAGGTCGAGGCCAGCACCACGACTGCGAGCAGGTAGACCCAGTAGCTCAGCATGTTCACGTAGGGGAAAACCATGTCCCTGGCGCCGACCATCAGCGGGATAAGGTAGTTACCGAAGCCTCCCAGGAACAATGCCGTGAGCAGGTAGATCACCATGATCATGCCGTGCATGGTGATGAACTGAAGGTATTGATTTGCATCGATAAAGGAAAATGTGCCGGGAAATCCCAGTTGCAGTCGCATCAGCCATGACAGCACCAGGGCTACCAGCCCGATTGCCGACGCCGTGAGCGAGTACTGGATGGCGATGACCTTGGCGTCCTGCGAAAAGACATACTGCGTCCACCAGCTCCTGGGGTGATAGAGCTCAACCTCCGCCACTTCGGCAGGCGGAATGTCTGCGATTGTGTCATACGGGACATCGACCATCGAAATACCTCCTCGGTCGCTTCCACCATGGGCGATGAGTTGGTCTCACACGCCCGATCCATCTTCGCAGCGGCATTGCTTTACTTGCCGCCGGATTTGTACGTCGCCCTCATAACGGCGTTTCGACCTGACAATTCCGCAAACGTCTGCTGCTTCTCAAGCCAGGCGTGATACTCACTCTCTTCTTCGACGATCACCTTGGCCCGCATCTGCGCGTGCGCAACGCCGCATAACTCGGCGCACAGAACATCAAACGTTCCGGTTCGGATCGGGGTTATCCAGAAATAGGTGACCATGCCTGGAACCATGTCCATCTTGGCCCGGAATTCGGGCACATAGAAATCGTGCAAGACATCGACCGAGCGGAGCAAAACCTTGACCGGCTTCCCTATTGGGAGGTGCAACTCGCCGCCTTGGATCACGACGTCGTCTTGCCCATGCGGATCATTGGGACTGAGGCCCATAGGGTTGTCGGAACCGATGTTGCGGACATCGGTCGTGCCCATCCGGCCATCCTTCCCCGGCAGGCGGAAGCTCCATTGCCACTGCTGGCCCATGACCTCGACCTCGGTAGCGTCGGCCGGTACCGAGACGAACTGGTGCCAGACGACCAAGCCGGGTGCCAACATGGCTGCGACCCCGATCCCGGTGCCTATGCTGAGCCACCATTCGAGCTTTTTGTTCTCGGGATTGTAGGCTGCCTGCCTTCCCTCCTTGTGATGAAAGCGGAAGACGCAATAGGCCATGAACGCGACAACCGCGAAGAAAACCGCCCCGGTGATCCAGAACGTGATGTTGATCGTGTCGTCGATGTAGCGCCAGTTGGTGGCGATCGGCGTCCACCACCACGGACTGTAGAGGTGAAACAGCACCGAGCCGACCGCGACCAAGAGCAGTATGAGTGCTACAGCCATCCCTGGTTCATCCTTGCCATTGGAGGCTACGGATACGAACTAGAGGGCGAAGCTCACGCCTATGGCGCTGACCGACTCTCGTTGGCCATCGTCGAGCCTCTTGCCTCGCCCATTTACCCGGTCGTGACGTTAAACATGACACAGCGTGAACGTCACGACCGCTATTCTCTTCATTCTCGTCGGAGCTGGGGGCGCTTAGAGTTTTAAGATGATACCCGTCGAGCGTGGCGTCAATAGGATTATAGCCGAGGGGGCATGCCACGCCTTGGTCCGGACGCGACGTTTTGGCCCGGACGCGTATTGTTCCCGCAAGGCGGCGAGCATCCGTCGGCACCGAGCGTTTGGTGACGCAACGCAACAAAGGATTTGTGCAGATGCACAATTTACCTAACCGTGAGTGCTGGTTTGCTTCTATCGCGTATCGCGCTTACACTCACGGCAAGGTCGCGGCAGGATTCGTCCGGCGAAGCTCCTTTTCGCTGAAGTTGGTTTGCCGTACTCGGCTCGACCGCGATGTTCGCATATGGGGGCGGATCCGCGTGACGTAAGGGCGCCGTTTTCACCACGGCGACCCCGAGCAAGGAGAACTGCGGCCATGGCTACACAGGTGTCCGACAACATCGTAGATCCCAAACCACAAGCGTTCGGCATCGCCAGCCCGTTTGTGCTTCGCAAAATCGGCCTGTCCGACTTGACCGACGCGCTGCGCCTGGGCTGGGAAGATTTCAAGGCCGTACCAAGTCACGCCATTATCCTTTGCGTGATCTATCCCGTTCTCGGTCTTGTTCTGTTCAGAATGGTCCTCGGCTATTCGGTGCTGCCGCTGCTGTTTCCGCTGGCCGCCGGTTTTACATTGATTGGCCCGTTTGCCGCGCTCGGTCTCTACGAACTCAGCCGCCGCCGCGAGCGCGGCGAGGAAGCCGCTGCGTGGGATGCCATGCACGTGCTGCGCGCACCGTCTTTCGGCGCCATGCTCGAACTCGGCGTGCTCCTGCTCATTCTGTTCGGGACCTGGATCGCCGCCGCGGACGCGATCTATGTTGCAGCCTTCGGCCACGCCCCGGCTGCAAGCATTCCTGACTTCGCATCGCGCGTATTGACGACGCCGGAAGGATGGTCGCTCATCATCGTCGGCTGCGGCGTCGGCTTCCTGTTCGCCATCGTGGCCCTGTGCGTCAGTGTCGTGTCGTTTCCATTGATGCTCGACCGGCATGCGACTGCGATAGACGCAATCCGGACATCGCTGCGGGCTGTGATGAAAAATCCAATTGCCATGGCCGCGTGGGGGCTGATCGTTGCCGCGCTGCTGGTGATCGGCTCGATACCGTTCTTCGTCGGTCTCGCCGTTGTTCTGCCGGTGCTCGGTCATGCCACCTGGCATCTTTATCGGAAGGTGGTGGAGCCAGATCCGAATCCTCCACAAGAACAACCCCGCCCGCCGAAAGGACACCGCTACGCGGCAGACTTCCCGGCCTCTCTGTTCCCGTGGAGCCGTGAGCGCTAGGCCGCGCTGAAATTTCTTTGGCGCGGTTCGGATTCGAAACGACACCAAGGCTGGCTTAAGTCCGCCGACCGCCATTTTGCTGGCTTGCCAACCAATCCGACAAGGCCGGGCCCTTTTCTCCCGACTTCTTCGGCTTGGCGCGCGTCGCTTTGGCCACCGTGGCAGGGCGCGGCGGCTCCGCGGCTTCCCGCGCCAGCCGCAGCGCTTTCAGCTTCGCCATATTGTCGAGCACGGCTCTGGTGGCGGCGTCGCGATCGGTCTTGCCGGACCTCGCGTCCGCGGCCGCTTTTGCGGCCTTGTTGGCGCGCGCCTCGGCGCGGTGGCGGTCTTCCTGCGTCATGATTTCTTGTTCATTTTTTTCCTGGGCTTGGCTTTCACCGTGGCCTCTGCCGGCTTGTTGCGGTCGGCCGCTTCCTTCGCCAATCGCAGTGCGCGCAGCTGCTCGGTTCGCTTTCGTATCGCGATATCGGCCGCCGCAATTTCGGCCATCGCCTTGATGCCCTCGGCATCCTGGGCTGCCTTTCGGTTCAGCCTGAGCTCTCTCAATTCGGCGGCGGTTTTCGGTTCGTCATCCATCGAATGCCTCAAAATACTTAGGCGCGCCATCGGGCTGCGACCTTGGTCCCGATCTTATCATGCATCGGAACGCGATAGGGGGCATCTTTAGGCAGTATCCGGCGGAAAAGCGCCCTTTTCGTGCCGAAAAGGCAATCGTGGTGAAGAACGGATGCTGCCAGCGCGCCGGGTCAAGCCGGTCGCGCACGCGGCTCAGCCGGGGTTGCGATCAGAACGTCGCGCCGGCCTTTACCATGTAAGTGCGCCCCGGCAGCGGATAGGCATTGAAGCGGCCGTCGGTGAAGGCACTCGCGATCGCATAATCGTAATACAGCGCGTTGAAGAGATTGTTCACGCTCAGCGACCAGAAGAACCGGTCAACTTCGCCGCTCAGCTTGAAATCGACGGTGGCGTTGGCCGGAATCAGAGGCTGCTTGTTGGGCTGATCGTTGTCCATGAAGCGGCTGCTCCAGTAGCGCACGGTGGCGTCGGCAACGAAATATTTTTGCCAGATGTTCCAGGTGACGCCGGCATTGACGGTGTAGCGGGACACCAGGGGAATGTCGTTGCCCGTGAACGGACCCTCGCGAAAGACCGCACTGGTATAGGCCGCGCCGCCCCGCAACAACACGGTGTCGCTCACACGCAGCGACGCGCTGGTCTCGGAACCGTAGCGGCGGGTCGGATCGAGGTTGTAGTTGAAGAAGTTGACGGGATCGAAATGAATCTCGTTGACGAGGTCCATGTTGTAGATGCTGGATTGCATCTGGAACTGTCCGGCCTTGATGCGAAAACCACCTTCGATGTCGTGCGAGGTCTGGGTCTTCAGCGTGAAGTTTCCGGGAATCGGATTGAAGTTGAGATCGAAGGCGGGACCGGACGCGACGCGCTCGTCGACATCAGGGGTGCGAAACGCGCGTGCCGCGCGGCCGAACACCGAGAAGACATCATTTAAACGATGCTCGAAACCAACGTGCAGGGCATATTGCGTTTCGTTGCTGTTGAGCGGGAGGGCCTGGGTGTCGAAGGCGCCCGGCGCCGTTGGGTCGAAACGATCTCGTGCACTCAAGGACGTGTTCTGAACGCGGGCGCCATAGGAAAAGTCGGTGGTCGGCAACAGGCCGATGGTTTGCTGCCAGTAGCCGGCAAGGGTCTGTTGCGAGAGGTCATAGACGTGAATCGGAGGGAAGCCCTTAAATTCAGGCCGTTCAGAGTGATAGGTTGCGTCGTAGTAGTCGATCCCGGTCAGAATGTTTGAAGGCAGATCGAATATCGGGTTTTTGACACTCAATCGTGGTGTCAGCGACCACGTCTGCAATGTCGTGTCGACATACCTTGAACTAAAGCTCGGAAATGGAGTGGCGCCAAAGAACCCGGCCTGTTGTTTCTTGTCCCGCACTCCGCCGTCGACGATCAGTTCGGCGCCGTTCCACAATGTCTTGGTGAACCCGGCGGTGGCGTTGGCGCCCTGCTTGTTGGCGTAGTCGAACGGTGTGCTCGTGCCTCTGCGGTCGGTGAGCAGCTGATTGAGTCCGATAGACGGATCGACCAATCGGCCGCCGGGCAATCCCAGTTTCTGATCGTCGCCAGACAAAGTCAGGAATGCGGTGAGATCAGGCGTGCTGTACTGGATGTTTCCGATCCCGTTGCGTTGGTCGAGCGCGTTGTTGACGCGATATCCGTCGGACTTGATGGCGTTGCCAAAGAACGATGTCGACCACGGTCCGGCGTTGGTCGCGACCGAGACCGCAGCCAGGCGCTGGTTGAAGGATCCGGCGCCGGCTTCAGCGCGCATTGCAACCGGCGGGCCACCCGCGCCGGTCTTGGTGACGATGTTGATGACGCCGCCGATCGCGTTGTCGCCGTAGAGCACCGCACCGCTATTGCCCCGGGTAATTTCAATGCGCTCGATCGAATCGCGCGGAATGGTTGAGAGATCCACACCCTGCATGTCAATGTCGTTCAGCCTGCGTCCATTGATGAGGATGAGGCTGTTGGCGGTTGCGAACGCACCGAATCCCCTGATATCGACGTTAGTCTGCGCGCCGTTCACGCCGCCGAACAATGACGTCAATTGTACACCGGGCGTGTGCGCGATGATTTCCTGCACCGTTTGAGCCGGCGAGTGCGCGATGTCTTCGGCGGTGATTACGGATGTGGATGCACCGACAATACCGGCAAATTGCCGGTTACCCGCTGCGCCACTCGCCGGCGCGACGCTTGGGCTGTTCGAAGGCGCCCCATTCGGAGTAGGGCTGCCGGTTGCCGAGACCTTCGGCACCACGCGGCGCGAACCCGACTCTTCATCAATAATGGGTTTGGCTCGGGTTCGGTTCTGGTCTCCGGGCGGGCTGACCTCGATCGGTGGCAACTGACTTGGAGACGCCGACTGCTGTGCTTCGGCAGCGGAGATACCTAGCGAGAGAACGGCTGAAGTCAGAAGGAGCATGCGGCGCCGCGGGGCGGCAGGGATGGCGAAAGACACGGTTCGAACCTCGGCATGACGTCAGTGGCACGTCACAGCGAACCAAGTCCCACCACGTGGGTTGCGCACCCCTGGTGAAGCTAATGCCTGTACTCCCCGACCGGCATCTTCGCGTGTGACCACGGCTGACGGCAGGTCTCCTGGCTCGCGGGTCGTTACCCTTCGTCGCCTTCCCGGGCCGAGATTCCCAGTGGCATGTGACGAAAGATTCGCCGCTTACAGTTGCGGGGGCAGCCGCGGCATTGGGGAAATCTCCCCGCACCGCATTCCCTTTTGATCCCCAAAGGAGGGAACCGTCGGGAATTATGCTAGAAGTTTGTCAAGATGAGAGTCAATCCCATCATGGCGCGCCCGTCATCCTGACTGGACGAGTGCGCCTTTTTTGCCGCATGAGCTTCCCGCGGCCTGTCCGAAACAGCTATCAGCGCAGGCGCAGCCGGTAGGACGATCGATGAGTGTTGAGGCCATCACGGCGACGAATGAGAGTGCGGCGCGCCGGCGCGCGGGCGTGACGGCCGCGCTGGTCGGCCTGGTCGTCCTGCTGGTGCTGGCCTCGCTCGGGATCGGACCGGTGCGGCTGACGCCGCTGACGGTGATCGATGCCTTGTTCGGCGGCGGCAGCGACGTGCAGCAGGTGATCGTGCGGGAAATCCGGCTGCCCCGCGCCATCCTGGGGTTCGCGATCGGCGCGATGCTGGGATTATCAGGCGCGGCATTGCAGGGGTTGCTGCGCAATCCCTTGGCCTCGCCCTCGCTGTTCGGCGCGCCGCAATCGGCGGCGTTCGGTGCGGTGCTGGTGATTGCGCTCGGTCTCGCCGATGTCCGATCCTACGCGCTGCCGGTCGCGGCGATCGCCATGGCATTCGCCTCGGTGTTTGTGCTGCTTGCGATCGCGGGCCGCAATGCCGGCCTGTTGATTCTCATTCTTGCGGGGCTTGCGATCTCGAGTCTTGCGGGGGCTGCGACCGCGCTGGTGATGAATCTGTCCAGCAATCCGTTCGTGGTGCTCGAAATTGCGTTCTGGCTGCTCGGTTCGCTGGAGGATCGCAGTTTCCGCCACGTCATGCTGGCGCTGCCGTTCATCGTGGCAGGCGCAATCATTTTGTGGGGCCAGCGCAACGCGTTTCGCGCGCTCAGCCTGGGTGAGGAGACGGCGCAAAGCCTTGGCGTCGACGTCGAACGGCTGCGGCTTGCCGTGATATCAGGCGTCGCGCTCGGCGTCGGCGGCGCGGTCGCCGTATCCGGCACCATCGGCTTCGTCGGGCTGGTCGCGCCGCATCTGATGCGGCCCTTGATCGGCCACGACCCGGCGCGTTTGCTGGTTCCGAGCGCGCTTACCGGTGCGGCGCTGCTGCTGGCCGCCGATATTGCCGTACGCATCATTCCGTCGACCAGCGACATCAAGGTTGGGGTTCTGACCTCGATTATCGGCGTGCCGTT
>Ga0137364_10001071_pt1 | contig 12421 bp, 13 predicted proteins | sample SagtaG_10_FD_104798 | JGI IMG/M metagenome (GOLD analysis project Ga0137364, IMG submission 104798) | Vadose zone soil microbial communities from Sagehorn Ranch, Mendocino, California, USA - Sage1_L_20_16 metaG | ecosystem: Environmental > Terrestrial > Soil > Vadose zone | place: USA... | reverse complement strand
TCCCCATGTAGATTGCGGCGATGTTTCAGATCAAGCGTCGCAAAATCGACCGGCTGGATTTCATTCTAGCCGGCGCACAAAAATCCGGCACAACGGCGCTCCACTATTTTCTATGCAAACACCTAAACATCACGATGGGCGATCAGCAAGAAATGCACTTTTTTGATAACGACGCGATGTTCGTATCCCAAGTCGATTACGAGGAATTACACAAACATTATCCGCCTCTTGGTACGCCAACTATCGCCGGTGATTGCACGCCCAGTTACATTTATCACGAACCAGCGGCGGAACGGATTTGGAAATACAACCCGAAAATCAAATTGCTGATTCTCTTGCGCAATCCTGTCGATCGCGCCTTTGCGCACTGGAACATGCAACGATTTAGAGGTCGGGAACCGCTGGATTTTTTCGATGCCGTGCGACAAGAGAAAACGCGTATAGCCGGCGTGCCGCCAGCTGAAGCGCGCCGTTTTGCTTATGTCGATAGGGGATTTTATGGACAGCAGCTCGCGCGTCTCTTCAAATTCTTTCCCCGCGAGCAGGTGAAGGCTCTGAAGTTTGAAGAGTTTAAGGAGGAACAACGCGAAACACTTGTTTCCATCTTTTCATTTCTCGGTCTAGAACCGCTGCGTTCGGTGCGCACCAAAGACAGAAATATTGTCCCGTACGAGCGAGCGATGAATTGGGAGGAGAGAATTTCCCTCTACAATCTTTTCGCAGAAGACATCGCGAAGCTTGAGCAGATGTTAGGCTGGGATTGCTCGGATTGGAAGCTGTGACCGGTAGGGAGAGCGCGCCGCGCTGTTCGACGCCGCAGCGCGGCCTCCCTACCATGTCTGCTTGAATCGCGGGCGCTGGTTTGGATCTGCAGCAAGCAACGCTTTCCAGCGGAAGATTCGCGCGCCCTGCGACAGGAAAAAGGCGCGCAATTCCTTCGTGAAAAATGACGAACCGTCCGACCGCGGATTAAATTCCAACAACAGGCGCCCCTCCGGTTTTAGAAATCGTTTTCGGATATCGTTGATAAAGAATTCCCAATCGGCGGGTGTCCATTCTACCCACTCGCCATTTTCGGTGCGGGTTATTCGGTGGAAGCAGACGCGGTGGCCCGTGACGAGACCGAATTTTTTTCCGAGATCGGGCAATGGCGTTTGCGGTTTGATGCGCCCAATGATGCGGCGAACACCGAAGAACTGTGTCGCTCCGCGGAAGAAAGGTTCCTCATCAGTATCGAAGCCGAGTCCTTTGTGGCCGAAGAGCTGGCAGACGTAAAGAAAATAACCGGCGCCAGAGCCAAGATCGAGAATGTGAAGTGGCGCGCTTCGATCGAGCCAGAGATCCTGAACGCGCCTGACATTTACGTCGATCCAATAGGCTGCGTCTTCGTACGCATTGATTTTACGCGCGTTAGGCCGATAGGGATAACGCTCGCGCAGCTTCTCTAATTCGGCTCGATCGATCGTGGCCAGAATACGCCGAGAACTTACCGGATGAGTCCACCGACAAACGTGCTCCCACAGGCTTTCCGCGGCATCGACTGAAAAGAGCTTTTGAAATTTGCGCGAGAGTCGCACTTCGAAACGATGCAACAAAGTGCACGAGAGACAATCTCATTGATCGCCGTAACCAAGGAACGACCCAAAAGCTTTCGCGGTCGAGCTAAACCTGACGACTGGGAAGTCGTCGCTCCTTGTCAGGGACTTATATCCACTTTGATCAGGCCAGTGGAACCTTCACGCGTCATGAAACCGCTTGCCCAGCCGTCGCCCGGATAGAAGTATTGTTCGTAGCGCCAGAGCATTTCTAATTTTGCGCCGGAAGGTTTTTTCCAAAGTAACCGGTAATAGATATGGCGTTTCCATGATGGCGAATGGCCTGTCATGAAGTTGAAATCGAATGGCGTTGGCCAACTAAGAGCGCTTCGGCGGATTTCGACAAAAGCATCATCGCCTGCCGGCGGTACAATCTTAAGATTCTCCGCTTCCGATTGCGGTGGACCAAAAGCGAAAACTTTTCCGCGGTCTGCCAGACCAAGCTGATCATTTTTTGTTGTGCCGATGTTAGGAGTCGGACCATTCTTGTCATTTAGACCTAGGGCGAGATCGTTAATGTGAAGGATGCCACCACTCCCGCTGCCTTCGTAGATGATGGAGTTGATCCCTGTTGAAGCTGTTTCAATGGTGCCGAAGCGATCGATGCACAATGAGAGTTGACGGCCGCGCAAAGTCCACAACGCCAATAGCGCGATGAGGAAAACAATGAGAATTCCCAGTGTGATCGGAATTCTTCGCATTTGTTAAACAAACCCCGGATTAGCTGATTTCGCGGATAAAGAAAGGATAACAGACTTTTGCTACCTTCCTTCTTTTATCAGTGCCAGCCGCGCAATCCTCGGTTCAATAGATTCTTATGCTTTCTTGTGCCGGATATAATTGTTGACTCATTCTTCGAGAATCTCGAGTGGCAGCGCGCCGTTCTTCAACACAGCGTCGTCTGGGAGCGAAGCTTTCAAGTTTGGCCTGGCCTCATCGCAGTAGTAAATCCAAGTCATTCCAAGGGGCTTCGACGGCTAGCGCCGGGTCGACCATGACCTGTTCCGCAATTGCCGTCATTTCGCGAATAGCCCGCTGGAGTCGCCGCTCAGTGGACCGGCGCGGTCGACAGATTTCGAAGTCGTTGGGCGTGAACTCTCGACCGATGTCGGTAGCAAAAATCTCGGCCCATGGTTTGCGCCAGACTCGTTGTGCAAACGCATCATTATCTGACTGCAATTCTCTTTCAATGTGCCGCGCCAGTGCGGTAGTCAATCCGCAGTATCCGGTATCAGCCAGTGCTTTTTCCTCAAGATATGCAGTAAGTTTGTTTTTACATCGCACCGTTTGCAGCCATTTGAGCTGCTTGCCTGTGCTGCCGATCAAGCGCAATACGCCGCGGGCCACGCTAATGGTAAATGGCCCGGCCGATTCGTTACGGCGTATATCAGCATCTCGGAATTGGGACGAGTTGAGCCCGATGGCCAGGAGAAACTCCGGCACCACGCCGCGGGCGATGGTTTCTCTGGTGAAGGGTCGGGCAATCAGTTCGGCATCGTAGGCGTCAGCCAAATCGATCCAAGGCGAATATCTGACGCTAAAGTCGCGAGTTACTCTTAGCACAAAGTCTTGGAAAGGATCGGATTGTTGGAAGCCCTTAACCACTTCCGAATAGCGCGAGTTAATAACTTGCGACTGGTTGCGCGGGAACAAAACGAGCTTTGGTTCGAGGTTCAACTCTCCGATCCGGGTGAAGAATACGTTGGCATAGTCTCGGTTCGTTAAGATTCCTTCCAAGACTTCCGAGGAGATGACGATTGCTTCGGATGGTATGTCGTTGAGCACTCGGGCAAATTTCGCGGCTGCCGACTGTTGGTGGTCTCGCAATTCTTGGTCGCAGAGCTTTCGAACGATCGCATGGTGCGCGCCGTTGGTGGCCCCGCTCTCCGGCACAAAGTAACCATACTTCAGCAACTCCGCTCGGTGTTGCTTCAGGAACCATTGGATCGAACTCGTGCCCGTCTTGTGGGGACCGACGTGGATGTAGCAGACGCGCTTTGCCATGCAGAGAATTATAGTCTGGCGCGCCGGGCAGGGGCAATCTCACGAACAAGATCTGACGCGGGAGCGATCATGAACCTCGCCGCCCTCCTTTGGCTGCGGCTGTCGTTAACCGCGGATTACCTAATGGGGCGGATGAGAAATGCGACGGTACTGTTGATCTGGAGCGCAATCACCGAATACGGCCCCGCTTTTTCCTCATCGGTGACATCGGTTCGTAGTGTTGCCTATGCGGCTTTCTTTCGTCGGATGTAATCGTTGACTTGTTCTTCTAGGATCTCGAGCGGTAACGCGCCGTTCTTGAGCACACTTTCATGAAACTCGCGCTGATCGAACTTATCCCCCAGTTCTTTCTCGGCATGGGCGCGCAATTCTTGAATCTTTAGCATGCCGACTTTGTAGGCACAGGCCTGGCCAGGCGCGACGATATAACGCTCTATTTCCGATTTAACTTCTTTTTCGCCCATGCCGGTTTTCTCGCGCATATAAGCGATCGCCTGTTCGCGCGTCCATCGCTTTGCATGAATACCAGTATCGACCACCAATCGCACCGCCCTGAAAAGCTCATCGCGCAGGCGTCCCAAGTCGCCGAATGGGTCGTTATCATACCAGCCGACTTGTTTCGCCAGCCACTCACAGTAAAGCGCCCAGCCCTCCATATAAGCGGTAAAGGGAATGATCTTTCGAAATTGCGGGAGGCCTTTAAGTTCCTCTGCCGTGGAAATTTGCCAATGATGCCCGGGCACGCCCTCGTGATACGCCAGTGTCGGCATGCTCCACTTCGGCACTTCATTCATGTCGCGCAGGTTCGCGAAGAAAATTCCGGTCCGTGTGCCGTCCATCGCGGGAGCCTCGTAATACGCGCCCGGCGCCGTCGCTTCTTTGAATTCCGGAACGCGCCGCACTTCGATTTTGGCGTGCGGAGCAGTTAGAAACAATTCCTTCGACGAGTGCTCCGTTGCCTGCGTAATCAGGCGCGTGTACTCCGTTAATGCATCGGCTCGACCTTTGTCATCATTCGGGTAAAGAAAATGCGCATCTTTCGCGAGCTCGTTCATGGCTTCGCCGATTGGCTGGCCCGAAAATCGATTGGCATCGAGAAGTGTACGCATCTCATTCTCGATGCGCGCCACTTCGCGCAGACCAAGCTCGTGCACTTCATCCGGCTTGAGCGTGGTGGTCGTGTTTTGACGGAGCTGGTAGGCGTAGTAGGCGTCGCCGTCCGGCAATTTCCAGACGCCATCGTCGGTGGTCGTTTTCGGTAAAATTTCACGGAAATAATCGATAAGTTTTTGATAGGCCGGATAGACCTTTCCAGTTACTGCCGTTTCCACGCGCGCTTGAAAATCTGCGCGGTGCGCTTCCGTTAACTTATCGATCTTCGCTGCACGGCTTTTGAATGACGTGGCGAGAATATTCTCCGAAGCCGGTTTCCCGATAAAATCGGTCATCTCCTTGAGCACTTCTTCCACCACGAACCGTGGCGGCAGAATCTGCTTTTGTTCGCGCACCTTCAGACCGGCGAGAACTTGATCGAACTTTTTCGGCAGACCATCGAGCCGCATCAGGTAATACTCGCAATCTTTGGGACTCAGCAGCCGATGCGTATTCGCCATGAAGGAGGGAAATTGATTCTGCACGCCGAAGAGCTGATTGACCGGGTAGTTGTGCCATTGCCATTTTTCTCCTTCGACCTGGCCTTGCAAAAACCAATCCAGCACGTGTGTGGAGAGTTTTTGCGAAGATGATTGCCGATCGAGCGGATACTCGCGCAGTTGGCGCAGGTCTTTCTTAAACCGATCAAATTCGCGCTGTTGATGCTCGGGCGATTCGTCATCGAGCTTGCCGTTGTGACTGGTGATGCCGAATTGCTCGACTAACCCAAGCGCGGAGAGCAGCTCCGGATGATCGAAGAGGACTTCGGCGAAGACTTTGTCGTAAAATAGATTCAGGCTCCACGGCCGAAACCAAACGAGATTAATCACGAACACCGCGATCGCGATCACAACGACTGCAATAATCGCCCCGAGCCATTTGAGAATGCGCTTAAGCATGTGCTTAGATTAACATTGGAATACTGGCCGTTGCTAGGATGCAATAGTCGTGCGTGCTAGATTCAAATGTTTTCGAGGTTCGCATAAATGAGCCACTGATTGAGCGGCACGCACTCTCAATCGCCAAGGCGCGATCAAAAATGTCATCCCGAACGAAGTGAGGGACCTCACATTTGCTGAGAGATCACACAAAACAAACGTGATGTGATGTGATTGGCAATTGTGAGGTCCTTCGCCCAAAAGTTTTTGGGGCTCGGGATGACAAGTCATCCGATTTATGAGATGGCTTCGCCACCAATTTCAGTTATAGCCAAAGTTGATGACCGCCTCGGCAAAGTATCTCGATAAACCGGAGCCGCGCTGGCAAGTGATTCTCGCGCTGGTTGCCATTGGAGGAATTTACCTGGCTTTACCATCGTGGTTCATCGTGGGTCCCACATGGCTGCTGCCAGTTTTGATTGTGATCTTACTGATCCCGACCATCATGACGCACCGCACGGGTCGCCATTCATTGAACCATGCACTCGGGATTCTGATTAACGCGATTATTACGATCGCGTTAATCGGATCAGTTGTCCTTCTAGTAACGGCGTTGCCATCTCATAGGGGCCAACCCTTGCGACTATTAGGTTCCGGAGCGGCGCTTTGGTTCACGAACGTTCTCGTCTTCGCGCTTTGGTATTGGCGGCTTGATGGCGGCGGGCCGACAGTGCGTGACAAGCGCCGTGAATTCGGCAGTCGCAGTTTTGTTTTTCCGCAGATGCAGATCGAGAAAGTCGAGCGCGGACGATTCAGCGTGGAACGCTGGCGCCCCGGTTTTGTCGATTATCTCTTTATTGCGTTCACGCAGAGTTCGACCTTCGGCCCGACGGACGCGCCACTGCTGGCGCATTGGGCGAAAGCTCTCACCATGTGCCAAATCTTCATCTCGTTGAGCATTGTCGTATTACTCATTTCGCGTGCCGTAGGGATCCTGTGATTCCCTACGCCTGCCGAGTGGTGTTTGTGTCTGGAAGGTGGACGGCGGAGGCTGGAAGGTAGGCTTCCTAGCCTGTCTCGGGAGACAGGCATCCTTGCCTGTCGAGTCCGCAGACCTACAGGCTAGGAAGTCTGTCTGCCGAAACAGCCAAGATGGCTATCTTCCTGCCCGTCTTGCCGCACTTACCTGCCAATGAGAATCAGAATGCCGGCTGCAAGCGCTAGAATTCCCGTGACGACAACGGGGATACCAATGTGGACGAGGGCCATGATGCCGACAAGAATCAGATAGATCGCCAGTAGGAGCATCCCGAGGTTTTTGGTAATGTTCATGGCTCCTTTTGCGGCAACGCTATTGTTTTTGCACGCTTAAAAATTATGCTCTACGAAGCCATTTACCGCTTAGTACTTGCCACTTTCGTAGCCGACTTGTCCACTCCCAGAGTGGCGTGCACTATCTGGAATCGCGCTGCTTGTTCTGTCACCATTGCCGCGAGACTTGCAACCGTCGCTCAACCTTACTATGCTCTTTGAGGAACTCGTTGAGCAACATTGCGTTCACCTGGTCGTAACGCACGCTGTAGGGCTTTCCTTTCTGGTCGCGCACTACCAGGTCTGGATTCACTTCTTCCACGTCTTCGGCCACCAGTCCAAACTGTGATTTGTTTGCCGGATCAATCCCTTCTTGTAATGGAAAGTGACTGGCTTGAGCGCAAGGAGCGCCTCGCTAGCCCGCTCCATTGGCTTGCTTTCCTCCTTAAACCGCCGCGACCAGGTAGTGATGCCAGGTTTGCCGCCTGAATTAACGAAAACGGCAGTTCCTCCAGAAGAGGTCGAACCGAATATCCCGCTGATGTAACAGCTGTCGCTTACGTTCTCACCAGAGGCGCTTATACAAATAACATTGTTGGCCGTGGTAATGCCAGTGCCGGCGAACGCGCCTAAAGCAATGTTGCCGGTAACGCGTGGTGTTGTTTTCGAGTGCATCAAAACCATTGGCAGTGTTGAGATTGCCGGTGGTGCTAAAGAGCGCAGCAACACCGGTGGCTGTATTTTGCGAGCCGGTGGTGTTGTCAAAGAGCGTCAGAGCACCGATGGCTATATTTCGCGAGCCGTCAGTGTTGCTAAAGAGCGCCTGATAACCATTGGCTGTGTTGCTGTCGCCGATAGTATTGCTAAAGAGCCCATTATCGCCCGTAGCTGTGTTCGCATTGCCCTCGGTGGTTCATTGGATGTCGTGAAGAAGTAACATAGATTGTTACGTTATAGCCGGCCTGTGCCCGATCTGTAAAAAATAAAAGCTGCAAGGGCCTGACGGTTCACAGAGCCGTGGCTACAGAGGAAGCCTTTTCCACAGCTCGTGATGGCACGAGGATAGCGTCGCGCATTCCGTGTAGAAACTTCTTGTCGGCTGGAACAATTGTCGCGAGGGCACCCCGTAGCTTCACACGATCCGGTTCAACGAAAAAGTAAGGACAAAGGCGAACGCGACCCTTCATTGTTTTTAGCTCGCCGGAATCGGCGTCCCAATATCGGTGCTCTAACAAACTGCCTTTGTGGAATTTTTGCAAAATCGTCGGAGTCGATTTGAAATTCGCGAGCGCATGCTGGATTCGCCTCTGCCATTCCGCATGCGGCAGGTCTGCGCCCAGCGCAATGCCGCGACTGCCCCAGCCGAGCGGCGAAAAGCCGCTCACTTTCAGGAGAAGATCCCGATCTTTCTGGCTGAACTTTGCAGCTTCGCGCCAATCCTGGATTTCCAGACGTGGGATGACCGCATGTTGCGGCAAGGGGGTTGGATCGAGCAGCCATGAATAGGGAATCACCTCTTGAAGCTTGATGAAATATTTCTCGCCCAATTCCCGTCGCCAAAATTCGCGCAGCGGTTGAAGCCAAAAAAGCGCGAACCACATCTTCTCTTCGAGGTACGGTTTAATGGGCGGCGTGATCGTGATGCGGCCTTCAGCGTTGGCGCGCAACGTGTCTCCGATCCCGGGAATATTCGGCAGATCAAATAATTCGAAGAATCGATATACGGCGCGTCCATCTTGTGGCTGGTAATTCTCCGCCGGTACAACTCGCCAGCTGTAGCCGGGCACGGTGACCCCGGCAGACGATGAACCGCGGTCAATGCCCGCGGCTACAAGTGGATTTCCCAAAGACGCGCAGCCCTCTTCAATTGGCACCTTTTGGTTCAATCGCGCGGCGATCCATTCCATCTCTGGCCGGTAAGTTGCCGCCTCCTGCGAGATGACGATGTCGCCGCCGTTTGGAAGCACAGTTCGAAATCCTTTCAGCATTCCATCTGCTCCGCCGATTATCTCGCTGTCGAATTGCGAATAGGTCTGGTTAAGCCAACCGGTCAGGCCGATTCCGCCCGGCACCGAATCGATCTCAGCAATGATGTAGCCTTCATTGGTCAGAATAAGGTCGGGCCGAATCACCCGAGGCAAATCGTCACGAATTTCCTTGTGTCTCGAAAACTCAATCAGCTCTTTCGGCTTGCCGGCATCTAGATAGCGCGCTACCCACGCAGGCTGCTTGCCCTTGATGCTTAGCTGATAGAGTTGATTGCACGCACGCTGGAAAACGAACAGGCGATGGCCCAGTTGCTCGAGCTCATCGCAGAATTTTTTGGCGATCGGAAATGGGTCAGGCGAGAGCAGCCAATCTTTTTCGGCAAAAAGTCCCTCCTTTGGGATAGCAGCACGAATCGTTTGCAGACGGTTTTCAGCGACAGCGAGCATGGTACCGGAACAACGTTCAACGTCCACCTCGCCTTCGCAAGGCTACGGACGAGCAGGCGCCCAACATCCAAATATTGTAGGGCGTCTCTGTGAGGGGAAGGCGTCTGACACAGACGCCCTACAAATCACTTTCCGGCGGCCATGCGTTTCAAAGCGAGCTTGACCAGGTCTTCGGCCGATTTCGCTTCGCCTTTTTCCTGCAATTCGCGCACTGCTTTATGCGCATCGATCTGTTTGTAACCAAGCGCGATCAGTGCCAGCACCGCTTCATTGGCCTGCTCTTGTTCGGGCGTAGGGGCATGCATTGCGCTTGCCGCTTCCCACGCCGCAGCCACACCGAGTTTATCCTTTAATTCGAGAACAATTCGTTCGGCTGTCTTCTTCCCGAGACCGCTGATTTTTGAAAGCGACGCGACATCAGAATTCACGACTGCGGCTTTGAAATTGTTCACGCTCATTCCGCTGAGCACTGCGAGCGCCAGCTTCGGTCCAATTCCACTAACATTATTGACGAGCAACCGAAAAAGATCACGCTCAGCCACGGTCATGAATCCGTAAAGCACGTGAGCGTCCTCGCGAACGGCCAGATGCGTGAGAATCCGAATGGGCTGGCCCGGCGGAGGGAGCTGGTCGTAACTGGAAAGCGGGATGAAAACTTCGTAGCCGACGCCGGCGACATCGACAATGGCTTGCGTGGGAAGAGCGTTAACGAGTTTTCCGTCGAGAAAGGTAATCATGAGAACCGTTACAACGTTAGGAGGTTACATTGTTAATTGGTTAAATCATCAGATACGGTCACTCTGGCTTCAGCACGAGCGTAAGATCGACACGTTTTCCTTTCGCGATGTTGAAGCCGCGCGTCGAGAAAAATTTCCAGGTTTGAGGATGGTTCGCGAAAAGCATCCCGACAAGGGGAGTTGGCACAATCACAAGACGCGGCCCCGGTTCAGTCATGTACTCAGAAGCACGGCGCTTGTTCAGTGGCGTGAGAAAGCTGTTTAATATGCTGCGAAAATACCAGACAAGGCTTGGCTCCTGGAAATCGACGGAGGCAAATTGCATGTCCGGTCGCAAATACGTGCGGGATTCCTGAAAAAGCGCATACGCCGGAAACGATCGGGAGACCAATGGTGGGACGATGAGAGCGATCGCGACCCATAAACCCGCTGTGACAATGACGATGTTTCTAAACAAGGAGCGGCGCCGTGGCTCGCGAAATTCTTCGGAGGATCCAACCATTGCTTCTTCTTTGGACCAGTGCCGTGCGAGCAACAGCGCAAGCAGCGGAAACGCTGGCAACGTGTAGTGCGGCAGTTTCGTTCTAACCAGCGCAAAGATAATGAAAATGATCGCGACGCCTGCGATGAGGTAATTGTCGATGTTGTCGCGCGCGTTATAGCCTCGCGACTGCGGCGTGACACTGGCCTCCTGCTTTCGCCACAACATCTTCGTCAGCCAGGGAAGTTTGATTGACCACGGAAAAAAACTGACAAAGATCGTTACAAAATAAAACGGCAGCAGCAGGAGATACATCCCAAACGAATTCGCGCCGTGACCTTCCATCGTGGCAAACGAGCGATCGAGGACATGCCGGCCAATTCCGACGACAAGGAATTGTCCCTGCGTCCCAATCAGCGCCGGAATTCCCCAGATCGCGACAATCGCCAGCGTGAGCAAGACGCCGCGACCAAACTTGAAACGGTGGCTGAGCTGTAAACCGCGCGCGAAACACATTATCGATCCGGCGGTGAGCAACGGTGTCCAGGCGATCGGTCCTTTGGCGAGAAAACCGAGCGCCAGCGCAAAATAAAACGTTAACCACCAACGCATCTGTTGGTAGGGCGCGCCTCCGAAGGTGTTCGCGAGCGGAGCCGCCGGGCGCGCCAAACAAAGTTCGTATCCAGCCCAGTGTGCGATCGTCATGAAAAGCACGAGCCACATGTCGGCGACCGCAGCCTTAGCATGGAGAAAAGTTTGTAGTGAAAGCGCGAAAATAATTGCCGCCCACCAGCCAACCTTCGCCGCGCCGATGCGTGAGCCCCAGGCAAAGATTACCAAAGCGGTGAGCGCAGCAGCGATCACGGATGGAAAACGCGCGCTAAAATCGCTTTCACCAAAGAGACGGTAGCTTCCGACTTGTGCCCAATAGGCGAGGGGGGGCTTGTCGAGACGGAGCTGATTGTTGAAGTAAGGAACAACGTAATCTGCGCGCTGGATCATCTCGCGGGACGCTTCGGCAAAACGTGGCTCGTCGCGATCGATCAGTGGCAAGTTCCACGTGCCGGCCAGATGAAAAAGACCGCAGCCAAAAAACAGCAGCGCGTAATTGCGGATTGCGGAATTCAAGTGCGCGCTCAAAATAGCGCCAGGCAAATATAACGGGAACTTATTTGTGAGGGGCAAAATCGTTTTTTATTGGCTGATTGGGATCGTGATCGCTGCGATCGTGATGGTCGCGGCGTTTTATTTCGACGAGTCGGTGCGAAACTTCATGGCGCAGCATCAGAACCGCGCGACGCACAATTTCATGCGCAAGGTCAGCCGATTTGGTGATTGGCCTGAGCATTTCGCGCTCGGGCTCGCGCTTGCAGGCTTCGCGTGGTGGCGGGGGAATAGAAAATGGACGCGCATTTTTTTGTCAATGTTGATCGCGCTGGCAATCGCGGGCGCACTGGGCCACGGGATCAAAATCGCAACAGGTCGCGCTCGTCCGTCTGTAAGAGCGGAAGAAGTTTGGAACCGCTTTAGCACGAAATACCACGCATTCCCGTCAGGGCACGTTGCTGCGTCGACAGCGTTTTTTGGTGTTCTATTTTTCGCGAGCCGGCGAATTGGTCTCGTCTGCCTGGCAATCCCCATCGTGATCGGCTTTTCACGAATGTACGTCACGGCGCATTATTTGTCGGATGTCGTCTGCGCCGCAGTTCTTGGAATTCTCACCGCGCTGCTAGTGGCTCATTTTCTTTTTCGGCCAAACCCCAAGCCGCAATCAGCAATCAGCAGTTAAAACTTGGCGGGAGCAAGCAAGAGCAGAGGTAAGAAGGTG
>Ga0137364_10001051_pt1 | contig 12490 bp, 10 predicted proteins | sample SagtaG_10_FD_104798 | JGI IMG/M metagenome (GOLD analysis project Ga0137364, IMG submission 104798) | Vadose zone soil microbial communities from Sagehorn Ranch, Mendocino, California, USA - Sage1_L_20_16 metaG | ecosystem: Environmental > Terrestrial > Soil > Vadose zone | place: USA... | reverse complement strand
TCTTTTATCCAAGATTCAGCGTGTCCTACAGTCAAAAAATTCCCAACCGTGAAAAGCGCATTCCAAAGGGTTCAAACTTTATCCCGATCAACGCCTCGGCTAAAAAGAATCGGCCGCGAATACCAGGACCCGTGGAGAATTCACCCGAGGGTCCCGAACCAGTTGCGGGTCAGGAAATCGTCCATGGTTCCGCCGATCAAAATCATCAACCAAAAGAATCCCGCGCCGGCGAAAACCCACGTGAGCCGACTACTGTAGCGCGCGTGCATGAAATAGAGGATTACGAGCAGCGCTTTAAGGACGGCAATCGCGAGGGCGATAACGGCGTTCAAACCTCTGCCAAGGTCCATAAAGGCAACTCCGGTCGTAGTTAGGGTCAAGGCGATGAGCGAGCCGAAGATCACCGCATAGAGCTTGACGGAAAGCACATGCCCGCTGCTCATAGATGTCTCCCCACGAGATAAAGCAACGGAAAGAGAAATATCCAGACGATATCGACAAAATGCCAATACAGGCCAACCAGCTCGACCGGGGTATGGTAGACAGCCGAGAAACGGCCGCGCCGGGCTTTGATGATCAAAACGGTTAAAAGACCGATGCCGATGATCATGTGCAGGGCATGCATCCCGGTCATGGCGAAATAAAAGGAAAAAAAGATCTCCGCCGGACGCGCCAGGGACGCTTCGTAATTAAAAGCCGCGCCGGGCACCAGATGCTCCTCGAACTTGAAATAGTATTCCGTGAATTTGATGCCGAGAAAAACTGCGCCGAGCAGAATGGTAAGCAGCAAGAAGTTAATAATCGGCTTGCGTTCGCCGAGTTGCGCGCTGCGCACGGCGAGGGCCATCGTAAAGCTGCTGCAGATCAGCACCGCCGTGTTGATCGTTCCAAGCCAGATATCCAAGTGATTGCTCGCGCTGGCGAACGCCTGCGGGTAAGCGTTTCGGTAGAGCGTGTAACCCGTGAACATCCCGCCGAAGAACATCACCTCCGTCCCCAGAAACACCCACATGCCGATCCATGAAGCATCGTGCTGCTGCTCGATGTCGTCGAACTGATGAGCTCGGACTATGCTTAGGTCAGACATGGGCCGGCTTCCCGAACGTATAAATCTCTTCGGGCTCCTTTTCGTAGGCGTAAGCTCCTTCGGTTACAATCGGTGTTCTATCAAAATTGTCGGTCGGCGGCGGTGAGGCGGTCTGCCATTCGAGACCTCTCGCGCGCCATGGATTGGCGCCGGCGACGGCTCCATAGCGTAAGGACCACATTAGATATAACAACGGCAAAACGTAGCCGACCGCGAGGATCGAAGCGCCCGCCGTCGACATGACATTCAGGACTTGAAACTCGGGCGGGTAGACGTGGTAGCGCCGTGGCATGCCGAGATAGCCAAGGATAAATTGCGGAAAGAAAGTCAGATTAAAACCGATAAATATAACGAGTGCGGCAATTCTGGCCCAGACTTCCGGATAGATTCGTCCGGTCATTTTGGGCCACCAGAAGTGAATGCCCCCCAGATAACCCATGACCGCGCCGCCGACCATGATGTAATGGAAGTGAGCGATCACGAAATAAGTGTCGTGAACGTGGATGTCGATGCCAAGGGTCGCAAGAAACAAACCGGTTAGCCCGCCGATCGTGAACAAGCCGATGAATCCTAGTGCGTAGAGCATTGGCGCATTGTAGGAGACCGAACCTTTATGAAGCGTGGCGGTCCAATTAAAAACTTTGATCGCCGAGGGAATGGCGACGAGAAAGCTGAGCAATGAAAAGACCATGCCGGCGTGAACCGATTGCCCGGCGACGAACATGTGATGGCCCCAAACCAAAAAGCCGAGCACGGCAATGGCGAGGCTGGAGAAGGCAACGAAGCCGTAGCCGAAGACCCGCTTGCGGGAGAAGCATGCAATCAGCTCGCTCACGACACCCATCGCCGGCAGAATCATAATGTAAACCGCCGGGTGCGAATAAAACCAGAAGAGATGTTGAAACAGCAGCGGATCTCCGCCCAGCGCCGGATCGAAAATGCCTAGATGGAAGATCCGCTCCAGCCCAACGAGCGTCAGAGCAATCGCAATGACCGGAGTGCCCAGAATAAAGATAATGCTGGTCGCGTAATGGGCCCAAATAAACAGGGGAAGGCGAAACCAGGTCATCCCGGGAGCACGCATGGTGTGAATGGTGACGATGAAATTGAGCCCGGTTAGAATGGATGAAAAGCCGGTGATAAAGATGCCCACGACCGTCAGCGCGACGTGGGTGTTGGAATAGATGCTGCTGTACGGAGTATAAAAAGTCCACCCCGTATCGACACCGCCGGCCGCGGCGGCGGCCACCGTAAACAGCCCCCCAAGAATAAAGATGTACCAGCTCGCGAGATTGAGGCGGGGAAAGGCAAGGTCCCGGGCGCCGATCATCATCGGCACAAGAAAATTCCCCAAAACCGCCGGTATCGACGGAATTAAAAAGAAAAAGACCATCGTGACGCCGTGCATGGTAAACAATTTGTTGTAAGTCTCCGCCTGGACCAAATCCCCTTGGGGCGTGAGTAACTCCAAACGAATCAACGTGGCGAAAAAACCGCCGATAAAAAAGAAAAAAGTCACCGAAAGCAAGTAGAGCCAGGCAATCCTTTTGTGATCCGTAGTAAAAAGCCATGACCTGATGCCGTAGTTTACGTTCAGATAGTGTTCCCGGCGTTCGATGGATTGTTCATTCATTTTTGCGCTTGCGCTCCCTCCTGCCGATTCAGAGACTTGAGATAGGCAATAATCTGGAATATGCCATCTTCGCTGATCAGACCTTTGAAGGTCGGCATGATCGGCTGGTAGCCGGCCACGACTTTTGCCGACGGATTCAAAATCGACTCGCGAATGTAGGTCTCGTCGGCGACCATGGATTTACCTCCTTGGAGTTGCACCGTCTTGCCGAAAAGACCGACCAAAGAGGGCCCGCGGCCGGTATCGTTCTCCATATGACAAGTGGCGCAGCCCAAAGTCTGAAAAAGTTTTGCCCCCGCCGTCGCCATGGCAATACCGGTTGTGCCGCCGCTGAGCCATGTCTGGTACTGGGTCGGTTCCATGACGACAATCCGGCCGACCATACCGGAATGCTGAGTGCCGCAATATTGCGCACAGAACAAATGATATTCTCCGGCTTTGGTCGCCTCGAACCACAGTGTCGTATAGCGACCCGGTAGCACGTCTTTTTTCACCCGAAAAGCGGGAACAAAAAAATCGTGGATCACATCCTGGGACGTCAATATCAGTTTGATCGGCCGTCCCAAGGGAATGTGCAACTCGTCGATTTCCGACTGTCCCTCGGGATGCTGCACCTTCCACATCCATTGCTTGGCCACGACGTTTATTTCGAGCGAGTTGCTCGGCGGATGATAAGTGACAAAGAATAGCTTGGCTCCCCAGACAAACATGACCATCGTCAATCCAAGCGGAATCACCGTCCACAAAATCTCCAGCCGCAGGTCTCCCTCGATAGGTGCGGGTTGTTCATCTTCAGAACGGCGCCGGTATTTGATCGCGAAATAAACGATCAGAATACAAATCAACGCGGCGAAAAATAGGCTGACGCCAACGAGGAAGAAAAAGAGCGCATCCACACGGGCGGCCATGGTGGATGCCTGCTCGGGAAATAACGGAAAACCCAACCACGACATGGCGCCTAAGCCGTCTTCCCGCCTTCCGTAGCGTTGGAGCGCTCACGGCGCAGCATGATCAGAATGAACGCGCCCAAGATCACTACTGTGGCGGCACCGGCAAGCCGTATGACGTTAGTAATCAGGAGCCCGTACTTTCCCGTAACCGGATCATAGTGGTAGCAAAAGAGCAGGAGCTGGTCGATCGGCGAGCCGATCTTACCGGCGGCGGCCTCAATGAGGCCTAAACGCAAATCGCGCGGAGAAAAATCGATGCCGTAATAGTATCGCGCGGTTCTTCCTTTCGGCGTCAGAAGCACCATGCCGGTGGCATGGGCAAACTCGCCCGTGTGAGGGTCGTAAGTGTAGTGGAACCCGACGGACTGGGTGAGTTTTTGGATCGCGGCTTCATCGCCCGTCAGAAAATGCCATCCCGTTGCGGCGCCAGGCCTCGAGTATTGATCAATGATATCTTTCTTTTTGGCCGCGGCGAGGGCCGGGCTGTCGTGCGCATCGATGCTCAGTGTGATTAGATCGAACTGGTTGCCGGCGTCAAAGGAAAGCGCCCGTAGCGATCTTACGACCCCATCCAACAGCAGCGGGCAAAGATCGCGGCACTTGTAATAAACGAAAGTGAGGATGACGGGTTTTTGCTTGATGTAATCCGCAAGCTGAACGGTTTTTCCGCTCTCGTCGCGAAAGGCCAGGCCGAGCGGTACCTGCTGGTTTAATTTCTGATCAAAGGCGACATCGCGCAGCGCGGCCGGCCTCGTACTATCATGCGCCCATGCTCCGCCGGAGAGAATCACAACCAGCGGAAGGGCCAAGTTTAAAATCCCGCGTGAAGAGCGAAACTTCGAGCTTTGAATGAACGGCAAGTGGCTTTGCGCTTGCGGTCTCGGAATTGCGTTAACCGTTTTGTCGATCATCGCTGATTTCCTTGTGCAGCTTTGTTTCTTCTGCCCTGCGGTTTTTCCTCAATGGTTTTTCCACTCTCTTGTGGCCGGGCAGGTAGACCCTTCCGCGCGAGGATTTCTATGGCCCGGTCAACGGGAATGCGCACGATCCCCTTTTCTCGATCGACCCATTCGTAACTCTTGAGGGCTGCATCTTCCGCCGCCCTCATGGTTTGCAAATCCTGACCGGGATTCACCGAAAGCTTGGGTCCCGGCGTCGGTTCGCGGCTGTACGAAAGCGGGCTCGGAGCTACCTGACTCGTTGTCTCTACAGTGTAAAAGTGGCGAAAGAGCGCAGCCGTGACGAGAACGGCGGCAACAATTATCACCGCTAATATAATTCCGAACAAGGCGACGTTTTTTGCGCTCAGGTCGCTGAGCTCATGGCCCGCCTCCGCTGTTTTTGAAGGAACGTTTGATTGATCCAAATTTACACGCCCTTTTCTTCCATGATGGCGACAAATCGCGGATCGCGGAACGGAAGCAAAGAATGCCCCTGCAGCTGCCAGAGAAATGCTGAAAACCAAATTCCTCCGATCGCGATAGGCGCGACGACACTCGTCCAATGGATGCTGAGTCCCTGAGGATGAAACGTCGGCGCTACGAACCAAAAAAGCTCAACCCAATGCATGAGTCCGATCATGACGGCCACGCCGCAGAGAGTCGCCGCCTTGCGCTTCACCGCTCGCGACAGCAACAGTAGGAACGGCAAAGCAAACTGAAGCACCAGTAGAGCCACGGCGATGGCTCCCCAGCCTCCCATCGTCCGGTGGAGATACCAGGGGATCTCCGTGCTGAGATTCTCCACCCATATAAGCAAAAACTGCGAAAAAGAGGTGTAGGCCCAGAGCATGACGAACGCGAGCAGCAAGTTTCCCAAATCCTGAAACACCCACGGCGCCATCACTTCGGACAACGGTTCTCGACGCGACAAAAAATAAGCTGTCCCGATGACAAAGGCGAAAGCGACCAATCCGTGGCTGACCATGAAGATCATGCCGTAGATCGTCGAGTACCATCGGGGTTCCAGCGACATCAGCCAATCAATCGCCGAGAACGTCACGGTCAAACCATACAGGACGAGCCCCGGGCCGCTGAGATTTTGCAGCCGCTCGACGAGCGAGGTATTGGCAGTGCGGTCCTGCTCTCGCGACCACCTGGTCAGCAAAGTGCCGACCAAGATCCAGATCGCGAAATATAAAACGGCGCGGACACTAAAAGACGTTGCGTTGAGATAGGCGCTTTTCTGTTGCAGGATGTGATCCTGCGCTACGGCCTCCGGACGCGCCCAGACATACAAATCAGGAAGACCGAAGAAGATCGACAAAAAAAGCAGCGCCATTACGGGGAAGGTCCGAATTGCGGCTTCGAGCGGGCGTTGGATGACAAATCCCCACGTTCCCCCGACCAGGTGGTGAATCATCAGTATGCCAAAACAGCCGACTGGAATACCGAGCCAAAATACATACGCCATCAAATAGGAGCGGAAGAACTGCGGGCGGTCGAAATAAGCACCGATTAGACAGAGTGCGAGGGCGATGACTCCGATCCCGAAGGATCGTTTCATCATCGGTTCCAGGTCAGTCAATTGCGCGTCCAAATTGTTCATTTTCCCTTCTTCAGCAACGAACTACGTTCCTTCTCCGGCACGTCGCCGAGCGTGGCGTTCTGGCTCAGTTGCAGCGCCCGGATATAGGCGACGATTGCCCAGCGGTCACGCGGTGGAATTTGTTCCGCATGATCGGGCATGGAGCCGAAGCCACGGGTAATGATGTCGAAAAAATGTCCCGGCGGAGCGGTCCGCAAGCGGTCGATGTGATAAGAAGGCGGTGGACGATATCCTCGCCTGACGATCATCCCTTGACCGTTGCCGACTTGATCGTGACAGGGCGAACAGAAAATGTTGTAGCGCTCCCGCCCGCGCATTAAGAGCTGCCGGTCGATGGCGAACGGAAAAGTTTCCGCCAGCTTGCCGTTGATTTTTCCCGTCTCGAATGGCTCGTTGGCGCGCAGATGGCCCCGCGCTACCGTTCCCTCGACGAGCGGCCGCGCGGCTCGCTCGTCCTCGAATAGGTCGCTTTTGGCCAGCGGTTTATATCTCGGCTGGTCCGCCATCTTTTGCTGGCACGCCAGCAACCCAAAGCAAATCGCGACCCACCCCCACCGTTTGAGTATGCGAAAAATTCCTCGTCTCATTTGTCAGGGCTCGACTTCATAAACTCCATGAGATCCGATGTTTTCGAGGAATCTCCGCGTACCTGCCGAATCGAACCTCGGATCGGCGGCCTCGATCAAGAGAAAAAATCGATTGCGGCTCGCCAGCTCGAACCGTTCCACATTGAAAACCGGGTGATAGGGCATCGGCAGGCCGTTAAGCGCCAGCACGCCAAAGAAAGCCGACAGGGCCGCTATGAGAATCGTCAGCTCAAAAGTCACGGGAATGAAAGACGGCCAACTGTTGAGCGGCCTGCCGCCCACGTTAATCGGATAGTCGATGACGGCAAGCCAATATTGTAAAAAAAATCCGCCGAGACATCCGAGGATCCCGCCGGTCAGTACGATGAGCGGGACGCGTGTCCGATGAAAGCCAAGCGCTTCCGCCAGTCCTTCGACAGGAAACGGCGAATAGGCGTCCATCTTGCGAAATCCTTCCGCAAAGGCCCGGTGCGCTGCGCCAACCAGGGCCTCGGGATTATCGAACTCCGCGATTAGGCCATACATAGAATTCTTTCCATAAAAGCGGTTAACCTTGCGCAGCGTTCGTTAAACGTTCTTGACCTCCTCCTCGTGGACCAGACCGCGCATTTCGAAGATCGAGATCATCGGCAGAACGCGGATGAAAAGAAATAACAGGCAGACAAAAAGCCCGATGGAACCGGCAAGGACGGCATAGTCGACGATCGTGCCCGAATACATTCCCCAGGCGGACGGCATGAAGTCGCGCGACAGGCTCACCACTACAATCACGTACCTTTCCAGCCACATGCCGATATTCACTGAAATCGAGATGAGAAATAACACGACGGGGTGGGTGCGCACCTTGGCGATCCAAAGCGCCTGAGGTATCAAAATGTTAAACAGGATCAGCAGCCAATACATCCAGCCATAGGGGCCAAACATGCGGTTGAGCATCATGTATTTTTCGAAAATATCGCCGCTATACCAGGCAAAGAAGGTTTCCATCAGGTAGCCGTACGCAACCACCATCCCGGTCGCGAGCATGACGATGCCCATATTTCTCAAGTGGCGCAGCGTGATAAAATCTTCGAGCCCGTAGAGCTTGCGCAGCGGAATCGCAATGGTCAAAACCATGGCAAATCCGGAATAGATCGCCCCGGCGACGAAATAGGGAGGAAATATAGTCGAATGCCAGCCGGGAACGAGAGCCACGGCAAAGTCAAAGCTGACCACGGTGTGAACCGAAACGACCAGTGGCGTCGCCAAACCGGCCAAGAGCAAATACGCCATCTCGTAGCGATACCAGTGAATCGCCGAACCGCGCCAGCCCATCGCCAGCATACCGTAGATGAAGCGCGGCACCCGCCCGCGCGCCCGGTCGCGCAAGGTTGCAAGATCCGGGATCAGTCCAAGAAACCAGAAGAGCAGCGACACGGTAAAATAAGTCGAGACGGCAAACACGTCCCACACTAGGGGGCTCCGAAACTGAGGCTGGATTCCCATGGTGCTGGGGTACGGAAACAACCAGTAAGCAAACCATGGGCGCCCCAGGTGAATCAGCGGAAATAGTCCGGCACAGGCAACGGCGAACAGCGTCATCGCCTCGGCGAAGCGGTTGATCGACTGCCGCCACTTCTGGCGCAGCAATAACAAAATGGCCGAGATCAAGGTGCCGGCATGGCCGATGCCGATCCACCAGACGAAATTCACGATGGCGAATCCCCAGGCAACCGGAATCATGATACCAAATAGGCCGACGCCAACCGCGACCAGGGCAGCGATGCAATACAGAAGGACCAGTACCAAAATGAAAGACAACCCGAAGCCGATATACCAGAACCGGGGCGTCCGACTCGTCAGGACAATGGCGCTAATCTTGTCGGTAATTGAGGCGAAAGTATGGCCCGGTTCGATGAGCGGCAAAGAATCTTGGGCCTCTGCGGATTCTTTGGTCGGCTCTGATTCCATAAGCTAAGTCTTTTCAATCTCCGGATTGGGGTTTCTAAGCTTCGCCTGATACGTGGTTCGCGGTTTTGTGTTCAATTCAGCGAGAAGTCCGTAATTCAATGACCCGGCTTTTAAGTTGGCAACGCGACTGTTTGGGTCATTGATGTCGCCAAACACAATCGCCTGCGTAGGACAAGCCTGTTGGCACGCCGTCAGGATTTCACCATCGCGGACCCGGCGATCTTCTTTTTCGGCGTCAGTTTTCTTGGCGTTGATTCGCTGCACACAATAGGTGCACTTTTCCATCACACCGCGGGAGCGCACCGTAACATTGGGATTATGTAACGGTTTTAGACTCGGCGTTTTGAAGTCTGCGTACTCGAAGAAATTGAAACGCCGTACCTTGTAGGGGCAGTTGTTCGAGCAATAGCGGGTTCCGACGCAGCGGTTGTAAGTCATGTCGTTGAGGCCCTCGTGACTATGGGTTGTGGCGTGGACCGGACAGACCAGCTCGCATGGTGCGTTCTCGCATTGCATGCACGGCACCGGTTGATGGTACGTCTCCGGCTTATCTAGATCGCCCTTGTAATAGCGGTCGATGCGGATCCAATGCATCTCCCGCCCGCGCAGGACCTCGCTTTTTCCCACAATGGGGCCGTTGTTTTCCGCTTCGCATGCAACCACGCAGGCGTTACAGCCGATGCAGGAGTTGATGTCGATCGCCATGCCCCAAGCGTATCCTTCATATTTGAAGCCCGGATAGAGACTCTGGGACGACGCTTCTTCCTCGGCCATTTCGCGGACGAAATTCGGATTCTTGTGGTATGCGTCAAGAGTGCCGACTCGAACCAGCTGACGCCCTTCCATGAGTTGGTGGAACTGTGTGCAGGCGAGCGGGTATTGATCGCCCGTTTTGCGGATCTCGACGCCCGAACCGTGCCAGGGAGCATCCGAGGTGCGCAATGCATAAGCGTTAAATCCGGTGCCGTTTCCAACCCGTCCCGCTCGCGTGCGGCCGTATCCCAGGTGTACGGTAACGCAGTCGTTGGGTTGCCCCGGTAGAATCCACGCAACGCCCCGCAGCTTGCGTCCTTTATATTGGAGCTCCACCGTGTCGCTATGGATAGTGCCATGCTCGCCACCGGTCGTTCCAACCCGATAGTTGAGACCGAATCGCTCCGCCGTCAGCGGGCTAAAAAAAATGGCGTTGTCCCAGGTAAGCTTGGTAAGAGGCTTCGGTAGTTCCTGCAGCCAGCCGTTGTTAGCGAAACGACCGTCGAAAATCGTCGGGTCGGGCCGAAACACAATTTCCACACCCCGCCGATTTCCGTCGGCAAAACCGGGTGGCTTTTTTTCTTGTTCTTTGCCAGAGGCGAATCCCGAATGGAGATCTCGTTTCAACGAGACGTGCCTGGCCGGCGCCGCGCTTCCGGCAATCACGCCGTCGTGGAGCGCGGTTCGCCAAAACAGCTCGAAATTCTTCGCTCCACCCTGCTGTTTCCAGTAATCCCGCACGATCTCGTAGCTCGATCGCCCCGGCTGGCCCGCCAGCGCCGCAACAACTTCATGCGCGGTGCGACCGCCGTACAGTGGCGCAATCAACGGTTGAATGATCGTTACCGTGCCGTCGTAAGCGCGCACGTCGCTCCAGGATTCCAGATAGTGCGCCTCCGGGACGTGCCAATGACACAACGCCGAGGTCTCGTCTTCGTACAACGATAAGTGAATGCTAAAATTCGCCTTAGCGAGATTGCCGGCAAAATTGAGATCCGCCGGCGCCGTGTAGACCGGGTTACCGCCGATCATGATCAGCACCTGAACCAAATTGGCTTCCATGTCGCGGACGAGATCGCGAATCGATTCCGTCTGGTTGATCGGTTGCGCTTCGACGGGATCGGTATAAATCACGGTCGTTCCGACGTTGCCAAGCGCTTGATTCATCGCGTGCGCCAACGCATGCACCCCGGAAGACTGTTGGTCTCCGGCTACAACGATGCTGCTGCCACGATGGCGCTGCAGATCGCGAACCAGCGCTTGCGCCCACTTATCGTAGCGAGTGGAAGGAGCCGATTCCTCCGGTGGGAGCTGAACGCCCAGACCTCTTGCAACGGCTTTAGTGAAGCTCTCGACTTCACTCGGCCGAAGAGCGAGCCGGTGATCGGCCATCGACCCGCTAATCGTTGGCGTGCTTTCGACGACGTAGAGCCGGTTCATCTCGTTCTTCCCATTGACGCGCCGCTTGTCGGCAAAGTCGCGCGCATAGCGCACATTGGCGGGGCCAGCAAAGAGAAAATCGGCGTCTATCGATAGGACGACCTCGGCCTTGTCGAAGCGATAAAGCGACTCGACGACCTCGCCGAAGGCAAGCCGGGAACCTTCTCGCACGAAATCCCGCCCGGCGGGTTCGTATTGATGCCACTTTGCTCTGGGAAATTTTTTCAACAACTCTTTCAGCTGATAAGCCAAAGTCGGAGAAGTTACCGTCTCGGTCAAAATACGCAGTCCGGCGCCTTGATTCAGGCGCTGGGGTTCAAGTTCGGCGTTCACGGCGGAAAACAACGCGTTCCAGGTACTGATCATCCCCGCATTGTTGAGGACGCGCGAACGATCCGGATCATAAAGGCCTAACACCGAAGCCTGTGCAAACGCATCGCTCGCGCCGAGGCTTCCCGGATGATCAGGATTTCCTTCCACCTTCGTCGGCCGGCCCATATGACTTTCGGCCAAAACACCGTGGCCAAAACCGCCGATCGGCATCGCCGTGGCAAAAAAGAGCGGCTTGCCCGGTATCATTTCCTCCGGCTGCCTCACGTAAGGCACAATCTTTTCGTCCGGCGGCGCCGGAGACGAACTCAAGCAGCCGCTCAAGCCGGCCAGAGCCAGAGAAGCGCCCATGACCTTCAAAAATTCCCGACGATCGAGCGAGCCCAACCAGACGGAAGCGTGCCGCGGAAACTCTCGTTGCAGGAGTTCTTTGAAATCTTCGGTGTCGGCCAGTTCTTCCAGACAGCGCCAGTACTCCACGCCTCGAACCGTCGAAAGTCGTCGTCGGATGAAATTCAAATCCATCGACCGTTCGCTCATTGGCGCTCTCCTGTTATCGATGACATGTAGAACAACTCGTCAACTTCTGAATTTTGTATTCCCGGACCAGTTTTCTGCCGAGCGCGAGTTGATCCGCGGGAGGCAGATAATCCATGCTGAACACGTACTCTCGGGGGCGGACGAAGCGTTCCGGTTCGCGGTGACACTCGAGGCACCAGTCCATGTAAAGAGTGTTTTCACGCCACATGAGCGGCATCTGATCGACCCGGCCATGACAAGTGGAACAGCCGACACCCTTGTGGACATGAATGCTATGGTCGAAATAGACAAAGCCGGGGAGATTGTGGACTCGGGTCCACTGAATCGACTTCCCCGTACGAAAACTTTCCCTGACGGGTTCCAAGATCGGACTGTCAGCCCAAATCTGGGTGTGGCAATTCATGCAGGTTTTTGTCGGCGGGATGCCGGCGAAAGAACTTTCCTCGACCGACGTATGGCAGTAGCGACAATCGATGCCATCGTCACCGACATGATGCTTATGACTGAAGGGTATCGGTTGGCTGCGAGCGACGCCGACTTCCGTGACGTACGATGATTCGTTGATCGCTGCCATAGCGGCCACCAGCGCGACGAGCAGAGCCGCGCCGCCGAAAATACTCACTCTGGAAATGGTGTTGGTGCTCGGGTGAAAAATCTGCGACATCGATGTTTG
>Ga0137364_10001047_pt1 | contig 12496 bp, 12 predicted proteins | sample SagtaG_10_FD_104798 | JGI IMG/M metagenome (GOLD analysis project Ga0137364, IMG submission 104798) | Vadose zone soil microbial communities from Sagehorn Ranch, Mendocino, California, USA - Sage1_L_20_16 metaG | ecosystem: Environmental > Terrestrial > Soil > Vadose zone | place: USA... | reverse complement strand
CATCGCCGACAAGGCCAATACCATCGGCACGCCGATGCCGAATGTCGAGGTCAAGATCGTCAACCCGGATACCGGAGCGACCGCCTCGATCGGCGAGGTCGGCGAGATCTGCACGCGCGGCTATCACGTCATGCACGGTTACTTCGAGGACCAGGCCGCCACCGCGGCGGCCATCGACGCCGAAGGCTGGCTGCACACCGGCGATCTCGGGGCGATGGACAGCAGAGGGTACTGCACGGTGGAGGGCAGGCTGAAGGACATGATCATTCGCGGCGGCGAAAACATCTATCCGCGCGAACTCGAGGAACTGCTGTTTCGCCATCCCGTGGTCGGAGACGTGGCGGTCGTTGGCTTGCCGGATCAAAGATGGGGTGAGGTGGTGGCGGCGTTCATCCGGCCGGCGCCGGGCATGATCATCGACAAGGAAGAGCTCCATGACTACGCGCGCGAGCATCTCGCGCCGCACAAGACCCCGCGGCACTGGTTCGTGGTCGATGCCATGCCGCTGACGGGATCCGGCAAGATTCAAAAATTCAGGCTGCGCGAGCAATGGTCCAAGGGCGAGATGAAGGAGATTTGATGCGGGCGCGGCCCCATCGACCGAGGCTGCGCCGCTGCGCAGCGTTGCAATCAATGGCTCTTTAAGTTCACCGCCACATCCCGCGCATGCGGGCTCCCACATCCAGGCGAACGCCTTGGCCGGCGGCGCGGGCTGCGGTCCCGGTTGCGGTCAGCGGCCAGCTTGTCTTCTCGAACAGGTCGAGCAGCCGATCAGGAATGAAGCGCGTCCGCGCGGCATAGACGTGCCGATCGCCTTGCGCGCTCTGGCCATGGGTGAAGAAACGTTGCGGCACCATCAGATGAAGATCGTCTTTGGCGCGCGTCATCGCCACATACAACAGCCGGCGCTCTTCCTCGATTTCGGCTGACGTGCCGGCGCCGAGATCCGATGGCATGCAGCCGTCGACGACATTGAGGACAAAAACCGATTTCCATTCCTGGCCCTTGGCGGAATGGATGGTCGAGAGGATCAGATAGTCTTCGTCCAGCAGCGGTACGCCGGCCTGGTCGCTGGTCGCATCGGGCGGGTCGAGCGTGAGCTCGGTCAGGAAACGCTCGCGCGAGGGATAGCCGCCGGCAATCTGCTCGAGCTGAACGAGGTCGGCGCGCCTTGTGCTCGCGTCCTCGTGAATTCGGTCGAGATGCGGCTCATACCAGAGGCGGGCCCGCTCCAGCTCGGCCGGCCAGCCCGCGCGGCCAGAGCCCAGCTCCGTGACGGTCTCGACGAAGTTTTGCCAGTCGTCACGGGCGCGGGGCGGAGACGGCGCTTCGGCCAGGGCAAGAAGCGGATCGGCGGCGTCGGCCATGTGGTCGAGCGCGCGCTGCGCCGACGCCGGCCCGATGCCGGGAATGAGATGCATCAGCCGAAATCCCGCGACGCGGTCGCGCGGGTTCTCGGCGAAACGGAGCATCGCGAGCACATCCTTGATATGGGCTGCATCGAGAAACTTGAGGCCGCCGAACTTGACGAAGGGAATGTTGCGCCGGGTCAGTTCGACTTCGAGCGGGCCGCTGTGATGCGAGGTCCGGAACAGCACCGCCTGTTGCTTGAGGACAGTCCCGGATTCGCGGTTCTCAAGCACGCTTGCAACGATGTAGCGGGCCTGGTCGGCCTCATCGCGCACCGATACCAGCCGCGGCTTGGCGAAAGATGCTCGCTCGGTCCAGAGGCTCTTGGTGAAGCGTTCGCTGGCGAGCTCGATGACGCCGTTGGCAGCCGCGAGAATGGTCTGTGTCGAGCGATAATTTTGGTCCAGCGTAACGATCGTGGCAGGCGGACTGAATTGGCCGGGGAAGTCGAGAATGTTCCGCACGGTTGCCGCGCGAAACGAATAGATCGACTGCGCGTCGTCACCGACCACGGTGAGGCCCTGTCCGTCCGGTTTCAGCGACAACAGGATAGAGGACTGCAGGCGGTTCGTATCCTGGTACTCGTCGACCAGGACGTGGTCGAAGCGCCCGCCGATGTCTTGCGCCAAAGCCGGATCGCCGACGGTCTGCGCCCAGTAAAGCAAGAGGTCGTCGTAATCGAGAACGCTCTGCCGCTGCTTTGCTTCGACATAGGCCGCGAACAACTGCCTGAGTTCCGCCGCCCATCCCGCACACCACGGAAACGACTTGCCCAGCACCTGTTCGATTTCGGATTCCGCATTGACGCATCGGGAGTAGATCGCAAGGCAAGTGCCTTTGGTCGGAAAGCGGCCTTCGGTCCTTGAAAATCCGAGCTCGTGCCTCGCCAGATTGATGAGGTCGGCTGAATCTTCGCGGTCATGGATCGTGAACGCCGGGTCCAGACCGATCTGATCGGCATAGTCGCGCAGAATTCTGGCGCCGATGCCGTGAAAGGTACCGGCCCAGGTCAGCGCGTCGGTCATGACGCCGGCGCTGTCGCCCATCACCTTGCGCGCAATCCGCTCGACGCGGCGGGTCATCTCGCTGGCGGCACGGCGCGAGAACGTCATCATCAGAATGCGGCGCGGATCGGCGCCGTTGACGATCAGATGAGCGACCCGATGGGCTAGTGTGTTGGTCTTGCCGGAGCCCGCGCCGGCAATGACCAGCAGAGGCGATCGCGACGCGCCATCGCTTTCCGGCACGCCGTGCACGACGGCGAGCCGCTGTTGAACGTTGAGGGTGTCGAGGTAGATCGCGGCCGGCATGATTCTCTCGTCGAGGAAAGGACGACGGTCGCTGATTCCTGCTTTGTTCGCAATGGCAGAGCGTGCTTCGAATGCCGAAGACCTGCGTCACGTCATGTCCAGGCCAAATACCGGCGGGGCCTGGAATCCCGGTCTCATCGAACGGTGGAAGTGGAGACACGATTGCAACGCGCTTCAACTCACCGCGAGTTCATCGAACAGTTTGCGCATCCAGTCGATCACGGCGCGCGCGGCGGGATTGCGCTTGAGATGATTTTGAACGAGCAGCCATACCTCGACGCGCTGCGGCAGCAGGGTCGCACGAAGCCGCCGATCGGCCAATAGCGCGCCGCAGGCATGTTCCGGCAATACGCCGATGGCGGAATGCGACTGGATCAGCGCGCGTATCACGCGAAGATTGTCCGTTACGCATCGGGTTCGCGCCTTGAGGCCCTGAGCCTTTAGAAACGCCGACTCTGCCGTCTGATCGAGATCATCCGGGTACCCGCACACCACCGGCGCCTCGTCGGCGCTTGCCGGCTCCTTTGGCTCGAACAAATACAGCCGAACCTCCGCCAGCTTCGTGATCGTGAAATTGCCCTTGTCCGGCTTGCGCAGCCGGACAGCCAGGTCCGCCTCCCAGCGTGCGAAATTGACGTTCTGCCCTGAGGTCATGAACTGCAGCGCCAGGCCCGGGTTGCGAACCAGGAGCTGTGCCGACGCCGGCGCCAGAATTTCCTCGGCCAGCGAATTGGTGGTGGCAATTCGTATGCATCCGGCGACCCCTCGCGTTGTGTTTCCGAGAACGCCGATCTCGGCAACGTGCCGGGAGATTTCCTGTACGTGATCGAGAATTGCTTCGCATTGCGCCGTCGGCGTCCGGACGCCGTCGACTGCCGCGAACAAGGTGACGCCGAGTGTCTTTTGAAGACGTGCCAGCCGCCTCGAAACCGTGGTCTCGTCCAGCCGCAGCCGGGTACCGGCGCCGGCGAAAGTCCCGCTGTCCCTGATGGCGGCGATGACGCGCAGATCGTCCCAATCCATGGGATCAACACTAGCATATCCGCGACGCGCCTGCAAAATCGCAGCCATTGGTCTCGATATTCCTGCGTGACTGCCGTCAGCGCGCGATGATAGTCATGGCGAAATTCATTCAATGGCTTGGCTTGTCGGATTGTGCGCCTGCGCTGCTTGCGGGCCGATATCAAGAAACACGAAAGGAAGAATCATGTCTCAGTTGGGAAGCTGTTTTTGCGGCGCAGTCAAACTGGAGGTCACGGGATCGCCGGAGGCCATGGGTTACTGTCATTGCAAGTCCTGCCGCTCCTGGTCCGGCGGCCCCGTGAACGCCTTCAGCCTGTGGAAGCCGGAGGCGGTTCGGATCACCGCGGGGGCTGAGCATGTCGCGACGTACCAGAAGACCGAGCTCAGCCAGCGCCAATATTGCGCGAAGTGCGGCGGCCACCTGATGACCAATCATCCTCCCTTGGGCCTCGTCGACGTGTTCGCCGCGACGATCCCGACCCTTGCGTTCACACCCGGCGTTCACGTCAATTACGCCGACACGGTGCTGCCGATGCGCGACGGATTGCCGAAGCTGAAGGACTTTCCCGCCGAGTTCGGCGGCTCCGGCAAGGTGATCGCGGAATAGCACGATGCGCCCAGACCGGCGGCTGTGCCATCTCCGCCGAAGCCGCGCCGCGCCATTGAACCCCGGCGGATTGAGGAGAGAAGGAATGAACTCTGTTCGATGGGCCGTGGGCACGGCTGTTTCATGTTTGTTGATTGTTGGAGCCGCCGCCAACGCGGAAAACGCAAGCAACCCGCTTGCGGACCATGTGCGGGCCGCCAATGACCGCTTCAAGGACGTCGCGGTCGCGGTTGCCGAAGGCTATGCGCCGATCCCTTGCGCCAGCGGCGTCGATGGCGGCGCAATGGGCGTTCATTACGTCAACGCCAAGTACCTGAGCGAGGAGGTGCCCGATATCAAGCGCCCGCAGGCGGTCATGTATGAGCCGCTGCCCGACGGCAAGGTGGCGCTGATCGCGGTCGAATACATCACGTCCAAGGGACCGGCCTCGCTCGAGGGCCAGCTGTTCAATTTCAACGGCGCGCCCAACCGCTACGGCCTCGGCCCGTTCTACGAATTGCATGTGTGGTCCTGGAAAGACAATCCGCGCGGCGCGTTCGCCGACATGAACCCGAAAGTGACCTGCGAGCACGCCCACGGGAAATGATCGGCCACTCACCCGATCCGCTCTTCGCTACCCCTTTGGAACGAAGAGCGGCATCGGCACATCTTGTCGATCCCGGGATGGCGTGACCGAAGGGTCCGGCGACATCGAAAGACAGATGGCCACAAGACGTCGCGCCAATCACAGCCGCCGTTTGCAGATCAATGGGTGAGGCAGGTTTCGGCCTCACAGCGGCACGACGACGCCACGTCGCCCATTTATCGGCCGTGACACACACTCCTTGGCTTCTACCCCCGGCTTGCCCCGCCTCTGACCCTTGCGCTTGGGAAGCGGCGGGGGCACATTTGCCGTGCGGCACGATGCGCCGCCAAAAACGAAGCCTTAGGGAACCTCCATGGCGGCGACGCGGATCGACTGCGATATCCATCCTGCCGTCGGCGGAACGCGCACCACGCTGTTGCCCTATCTCGACGATCACTGGAAAGAGCAGGTGGTGAGCCGGGCGATCGACGGTCTCGATCTCAACAGCTATCCACCGAACATGCCGCTGTCCGGCCGGGCCGACTGGCGGCCGGCCCACGGCAAGCCCGGCAGCGACCTCGCAATGCTGCAGCGTGGCGCGTTCGACCAGCTCGGCGCATCTCACGCGATCTGCAATGTGCTCTACGGCGCGCAAGCGGTATTCGATCCCTATATGGCCGCCGCCTTCTGCAAGGCGATCAATGACTGGATCGCAACCGAGTGGCTGTCGCGCGACCCGCGGCTGCGCGCTTCGATCGTAGTGCCGATGCAGGCGCCGGATCTCGCCGTCGAGGAAATCGAACGCCGCGCCAGCGATGTCAGGTTCGTTTCGGTGCTGGTACTGGCCCAAGGCGAGAGCCTGCTGGGGCGGCGGCATTATTGGCCGGTCTATCAGGCCGCCGAGAAACACAGGCTGCCGATCGCCATCCATGCCGGCAGCCAGTACCGCGGCGCGCCAAGCTCGATCGGCTGGCCGTCCTATCGCTACGAATATTATCTCGCCGAGGCGCAGGCGTTTCAGGCCCAGCTGCTCAGCCTGATCTACGAAGGCGTGTTCTTGAAGTTCGCCGGCCTCAAGGTGGTGTTGATGGAATCCGGCATCAGCTGGCTGCCGGCATTCATGTGGCGCGCCAACAAGACCTGGCGCGGCGTGCGCGTCGAGGTGCCCTGGATCGATCGCGAGCCGGCGGCGATCGTGCGCGACCACGTCAGGGTAACGACGCAGCCGTTCGACAGTCCGCCCGATGCGGCAGGGGTCGCCGACATCATCGATATGATTGGCTCGGACAAGATGTTCCTGTTCGCGTCGGACTATCCGCATTGGCAATTCGACGGCGACGACGCGATACCGCCGCATCTGCCTGCCAGTCTGGTTGCACGCATGTGCGAAGATAATCCGCTTGAAACCTTTCCGCGGCTCAGGCTTGCCGCATAAGAAAATCCGAAGGAGGATCGTATGAGCGATGTCATCGACCGCCCTATCCTTGAAGCGGAAGCGACCGCGAAGACCCGGCTGCGGATCATCGACTGCGATGTGCATCCGAGCCTGCATGCGCAAACCGACCTCCATCCGTTCCTGTCCAAACGCTGGCAGGAGCACTTGAAGAGCTACGGCAGTCATCTGCGGACGCCCTATATCGGCACCACGCCCTATCCACGATCCTCGCCGCTGATCTCGCGCCGCGATGCATGGCCGCCGACCGGCGGGCCGCCCGGATCGGATCTCGATTTCATGCGCAAGCAGCATCTCGATCCGCTCGACATCGAATTCGGCGTCCTGCAGGTGCTCGATCTCTTCATCTTCTCGCAGCAGAACCTCGAATTCGGCGCGGCGATCCAGCGCGCCATCAACGAGTGGCAGCTCGCGAACTGGGCCCACCGCGATCCCCGGCTGAAAGCCTCCATTGTCGTCGGCCAGGACGACACTGAGGCCGCGCTTGCCGAGATCAGGCGCTGCGCCGGGATCGGCGAGTATCTCCAGATCAACATCTGTCCGCGCGCCAACGAGCCGTTGGGCCGCCGCCGCTACTGGCCGATCTATGCGCTGGCGCAGGAACTCGACCTGCCGCTCGGCATTCATGTCGGCGGCTATGGTGGTCACGCGCCGACCGGCGGCGGCTGGCCGTCCTATTATGTCGAGGAGCACCAGAGCAACGCCCATTCGGTGGCGGCGCAGCTCACAAGCCTCGTGATCGAAGGCATCCCCGAGCGTTTTCCGCGGCTGAAGATCGTGTTCATCGAAGGCGGCTTCGGCTGGATACCGGCAACCACGTGGCGCATGGACCAGCATTTCGAGCGCTTCCGCAGCGAGGTCCCGCACCTCAAGCGGCGTCCGTCCGAATATGTGCGGGAGCATTTCTGGTTCACGACGCAGCCGATCGATGAGCCGGACGAGGCCAGGCATCTGCGATCCCTGATCGAATGGGTCGGGGTCGATCGCCTGTTGTTCTCGTCGGATTATCCGCATTGGGATTTCGACGATCCGCGCTTCGCCTTCAAGACGCCCTTGAGCGAAGCGGAACGCGCCAGGATCTTCAACGGCAACGCCCGCGCGCTTTACAAATTATGATCAGCGAATTCGGATCAAATGACCCGTCACATCGTCGCCCGCACCACTGACATCCCGCCCGGCGGCAACAAGGTCGTCGACGTCGACGGCCGCGACATCGTGGTGTTTCATGTCAACGACGAGTTCTTTGCGCTGCTCAACCGCTGCCCGCACGAAGGCGCGCCGCTCGACAAGGCGGCATGTGTCGCACGCCTGACCTCGCCCGAGCCCGGGATCTATCAGCGTTCGCGGGTCGGCGAATTGCTCCGTTGCCCCTGGCACGGCTGGGAATTCGACATGCGCAACGGGCAAAGCTATTTCGATCCGCAGCGGGTAAAAGTCCGCTCCTATCCGGTCGTCATCGAGGATGGCGAAACGCTGGCCAAGGGACCTTACGTGGCCGAGACGTTTCCGGTCCATGTCGAGGACAGCTACGTCGTTCTCGAAATCAACAAATAATGGCTCGACGGCAGACGTTGAACTTCATCACGGCTCTTCCAAAAAAATAACGTCAACAGGTGGTGTGATGCAGTTCGGCATATTCGATCAGAACGACCGCGGCGCTTATGAACTCGGCGAGCAGTACGAAAACCGCCTGAAGCTGATCGAATTCTACGATTCTGCGGGATTTCGCACCTATCACATGAGCGAGCATCATTCGACGCCGCTAAGTCTCACACCATCACCCGGTGTGTTTCTTGCCGCGGTGGCGCAGCGCACCAGGCGTCTGCGCCTTGGTCCCCTGGTTTACGTATTGCCCGCCCACCATCCGCTGCGGCTCGCCGAAGAAATCTGTATGCTCGACCACCTCAGCCGTGGCCGGCTCGACGTCGGCGTCGGCCGTGGCGCCTCCGCGCACGAACTGGAATATTTCGGCATCGATTCGGATTCCGCGCCGGCGATGTATGTCGAGGCCTACAACGTTATCAAGCAGGCGCTGACCCAGCCGCAGGTCGACTTCCAGGGCAAGTACTACAATTTCAAAAATGTGCCGATCGAAATGAAGCCTGCGCAGCTTCCGCATCCGCCGCTCTGGTATGCGGTCCCGGTTCCGGAGGGCGCGGCGTGGCCGGCGCAAAACAAGATCAATATCGTTTGCGGCGGGCCGGTGCCGCGGGTTCGCGAGATCATCGATCGCTATCGCGCCGAGTGGGCGGCGGCGGGGAACTCGCCCGACGATATTCCCTTGCTGGGTATCAACCGCTTCGTGGTCGCAGCCGATACCGATCGGGAGGCGATGGAACTCGGGCGTCGCGCCTGGCCGTCGTTTTATGCGAGTTTCATGAAGCTCTGGAAAAAGCACGGCACCCAGCCGCGCTATGCAAGGATTCCGGAAGATTTTGACACGTTGGTCAAGCACGACGGCGCTCTCGCGGGCTCTCCGGGCACGATCGCCGAATATGTGCACAAGGTGGCCGGTGGAGCCGGCGCAAACTATTTCATCTCGCAGTTCTCTTTCGGCGATTTGTCGCAGCAGGAAGTGCTGCACTCGGCGGCGATATTCGCCGATGAGGTGCTTGCCGAGTCGCGGGAGCGTGTCGTCCGCGCCGTTTGATTGACGGCAACAGCGAAGGTACCTGACTCATATCGAAGATGTGACTTGGCGCGCCGGGTGATTGTTGGCGTCCCGTATCAAAAAATATCATGCGGGTGTAATAAGCCTGCCTCGTTGGCGTTCATGACAAGGTAACAGCGGATGTCGAAGCAGTCGATGCGCGAAGAGGCCGAGCGCCTGATCCGCGAAGCCATGGCCCGCAAGCCCATGATGGTGAAGCAGGGTAACACCCGCATCGAGGCTACTTGCGGAAAATGCGGTGCGCCCAATCGCGTTCAGGCGGCAAAGGGCGCGACCCGCGTGAAATTCGCCTGCAAGGAATGCGGACACAAGCAAGAGACGCTTTGAAATCGTTCCGGTGGCTGCTCGGCTTGTCTTCAGCGCGTCATTGCGAGGAGCGAAGCGACGTAGGGTGGGCAAAGCGCAGCGTGCCCACCATCTTGTTCGTGTTGAAAATCGCTGAGGCGGGCACGGCGCAAGCGCGCCTTTGCCCACCCTACAAAACTTTCGCAAAAACCAGCGCCGGTGGCCATGGGTCCCCACTTTCGTGGGGACGACGTTGAGGCCCGCATCCGCGGGGTATGGCGGCCGCTAAGCTCCCTTCACAAACGCGGCAAACGCCTCGGCATAGTCAGGATGCCACCGCGACAGCGCGGGGCGGTTTTCGACGATGTCGCCCGCGGCCCAGAGAATTCGCCGCTCGTCGAGGCTTCGCGGCACATCATTGTCAGGACACAGGATGTAGAAATCGCCGGCGTCGATCCGCTCCATCATGAAGTCGACGGTTTGCTCCGGCGTCCAGGCCGCGGCCGGTTTCTCGGTGCGGCCCTTTGCCGTGAGGCCGGTGAACACAAAGCCGGGGATCAGCAGATGCGCGCTGATCTGCCCGCCCTTCGCGCTTCGCAACTCGTGTTGCAGTGCTTCCGTAAAAGCTTTCACGCCCGCTTTCGAAACATTATAGGCGGGATCGCCGGGAGGGGTGGTGATGCCCTGCTTGGAACCGGTGTTGATGATCAGGCCGGGGCGCCCACGCTCGATCATGTGGGGCGCAAAGGCTTGCGATCCGTGAATCACGCCCCAGAGATTGACGCCGATCACGCGGCGCCAGTTTTGCAGCGGTCCGAACATCTCGCTGCCGGGCTGGATACCGGCATTGTTCATCAGGATATCGGCGCCGCCGAACTTTTCGCGCACGGCGATTTCGAATTCCGACACATCCTCGATGCGGCTGACATCGACGGCCGCCGCCATGATATTGGCGGCGCCCGCAGGGGACACTGAGGACAATTTGGCTTCTGCTTCCGCCAGACGACCGGAATCCTGATCCGCGATGCAGACCTTCATGCCGAGACTGGAAAACCGCATCGCGGCGGCGAGACCGATGCCGGATGCGCCTCCGGTGACGACAGCGACGTTATTGGGGGACATAGCTGGGTGGGGCACGTGAATTCTCCTGACGGATGAGGGTTGTCCCGCCGAACAACCGAACAGATCGGGCACAATACTTCCGTCATTCAGCATGAAAATGTGGCGTGCCTACTATGCGCAAGACGACATGGTAGGTTTTTGTTCAGTGCTATCTTGCGGGCCCCGGAGGGCGCGCGGTCGGTCAATATCAAAGACTCCAAGCCTTTTGCTAACAAGGCAAACCGGTTACATATCCCGATCAACAACCTTGACAGCGGGCAGGCATGAACTTTCCTTCGTTGTTCTCTCCCTTGAAAATCGGTCCTTACCAGCTCAGACATCGCCTCGTGATGGCGCCGCTGACGCGGATGCGGGCGGAAAAGCCCAGCCAGGCGCCCCGACCGCTGAACGCGGAATATTATCGCCAGCGTACGACACCGGGTGGATTGATCATCGCGGAGGCCTCGCCGGTGATGCCGACCGCGTTTGGCAACCCCGGCGTGCCCGGCATCTATTCGGAACGGCAGGTCAAGGGATGGCGCGAGGTCGTCGACGCGGTTCATGCCAAGGGCGGTGTAGTCTTTCTCCAGCTCTGGCATGTCGGTCGCGTCTCGCATTCCTCGTTCCAGCCCGGTGGCGTGCTGCCGGTCGCGCCATCGGCGGTGCCGATTTCGCAAACCTTGAAGACGATGACGGCGGATGGAAAGCCGCAAGCTTACGAGACGCCACGCGTGCTCGAAACCAATGAAATCGCAGGGATCGTCGCCAGTTTCCGCCAGGCCGCGAGCAACGCCGGGAACGCCGGATTCGACGGCGTCGAGGTCCACGGCGCCAACGGCTATCTGATCGAGCAATTCCTGCAGTCGAAGACCAATCTGCGAACCGACCAATATGGCGGATCGATCGCCAATCGCGCCCGCTTCCTGATGGAGATCGTGCAAGCCGTGATCGAGGTCTGGGGCGCCGACCGGGTCGGCGTCAGGCTATCGCCCTATGGCGTCGCCAATGACAGCGGCGAAGCCGATCCGCTGCCGCTCTACACCCACGTCATCCAGTTGCTTAATCCGCTCGGCCTCGCCTATCTGCATTTTATCGAGCCGCGGAGTAGCGGCGCCGGCCGCGCCGAGGTCAATCATCAGAACGTGCCATCGGCGATGGTGCTGTTCAGGCCGTTCTGGAACGGCGTCCTGATTTCGGCCGGCGGATTCACCGGCGAGACGGCCGATGCGGCCATCGCCGAGGGCCACGCCGACGCGATCGCGTTCGGACGCATCTTCATTTCCAATCCGGACCTGCCGCGCCGGCTTCGCCACGGATTCCCGCTGACGCCCTACAACCGCGCGACCTTCTATGGCGGCGAGGAAGCCGGCTATACCGACTATCCCGTTCATGACGAACTGGAGCAGGCCTAACGTCATTCCGGGGCGATGCGCAGCATCGAACCCGGAATCCAAGGATTCCCCGATGCGCAATCGCGCATCCGAGGTCTGGTGCTGATGCACCATCCGGAATGACGGAGTCTCGATTGCTTCGTCGGTTCGCGGCTCGCAATGACGAGGAGCACCGAATGTGGAAGTAACGAAGAAATCAAAAGCGGTGGCGCTCGGTAAGCCGGCCACCGGTCAATGCCTGTGCGGCAAGGTCCAGTTCGAGATCGACGTTCCCGCGCGCTGGGCCTGGCACGACCATTCGCCTTCGAGCCGGCGCGCGCATGGCGCGGCGTATGCGACCTATGTCGGCAGCTGGCGCAAGCGCTTTCGCATCACCAAGGGCCAGACCGGCATCACCCGCTTCGAGGACAAGGCGACGAAAACCGTGCGCAGCTTTTGCGCGCGGTGCGGCACGCCGTTGACCTACGAGCGCGCGCGGTCGCCGCATATGGTGAACATCCCGCGCGCGCTGTTCTCGGGGCGTACCGGCCGGCAGCCGCTCTATCACATCGCGATCGAGGAGTTGCAGGAGTGGGCCTACACCGGCGAGCCGCTGGTGCCGCTGAAGGGCTTTCCCGGCGTGGTCTGGCAGCGCTCAAAAAAGAAAAAGCGCGTCGATCATGACGGATTGTTCTGATCTG
>Ga0137364_10001043_pt1 | contig 12511 bp, 8 predicted proteins | sample SagtaG_10_FD_104798 | JGI IMG/M metagenome (GOLD analysis project Ga0137364, IMG submission 104798) | Vadose zone soil microbial communities from Sagehorn Ranch, Mendocino, California, USA - Sage1_L_20_16 metaG | ecosystem: Environmental > Terrestrial > Soil > Vadose zone | place: USA... | reverse complement strand
TCCCGACGGTTCGATAGATGGAGCGAGGAGGCTTGCCCGCATTCTCCACGGTCAGATGGAGGCGTGCCCCGATTGCCGATCGGTTCGTTCTTACGCCGACAAGCTTCACCGTAGTCCAGTCGTTGTCGTTTCCCGGATTTCGAAAAATGCGGAAGGCATGCGCGTCGCCCGGCGTGGCGCCTCCGATGGAAACGAGGATGTCATCCTGACCGTTGTTGCCGAGGTCGGCGAAGGCCACGCCGTGGCCTTTGTGCAGTTCACCGACGCCGGACGAGGCAGTGATGTCCACGAAAGATTTCCCCTCGTCGTTGCGAAGAAGCATCTTGGGGACGAGAGCGCCGTACTCCGGGCCCCCCGTCGCCAGAAAAATGTCTAGGAAGCCGTCGTTATCGGCATCGCCGAAATTGGCGCCCATGGGCATGTTGATTTTATCGAGGCTGGCTTCGGCGGTCACATCCTTGAACGTCCCTTTCTTCATGTTCCGGTAGAGTTTCAGCGTCTCCACACTGTGGGGCAGACCAAGATAGCTGCGCAGGGTTTCGTCGGCCGAATAGAAATACGAAGTAACAAAAAGATCGGGCCAGCCATCATTGTCGTAATCAAAAAACCAGGTGGCAAAGCTTTGCGATTGGGGCTGATGCACTCCAGCTTTTTCAGAGACTTCGGTGAACGTGCGGTCGTGATTGTTGTGATACAGGAAATTGCCGCCGTAGAGATTGGAGACGTACACGTCGGCGAAGCCGTCGTTATCATAATCCGCGGCCACAACGCCCTTCGTGAAGGCGATTTTGTCTACCCCGGCGCTGTGAGAGATATCTTCAAAGGTGCCGTCGCCCTTGTTGCGGAAAAGCTGGCTTGGACCGTTTTCGTTGCCCACGAATAAGTCCAAGAGACCGTCGTTGTCGAAGTCGACCCAGACGGCGGTTTGCGTGCGGGTCGCGGGTTCGGCGAGGCCCGCTTCGCGCGTGACGTCGGTGAACGTGCCGTCACAATTGTTTCGTAACAGGGATTTTCGCATGGGAAATTCCCACGCGCCGCGTAATACGAGGATATCCGTGCAGCCGTCGTTGTTGTAGTCGGCCTGAATCATGTTGAGGCCGCCGAGTTGGCTGGAAAGCCCCGCCTGCGCCGCGCGATCGGTAAACGTTCCGTCGGCATTGTTGTGGAAGAAATGCATCGGGGCGCACACGTCGTAACTCGAGACCGCCAAGTCCAGGAGCCCGTTGTTTTCGAAATCCTCGGCGATCACGCCATTCGCCATGGACGCAAAATTCAAACCCATTGCTGGAGCCACGTCGACAAATCTGCCGATATCTTGTTTCGATTCGAACGCCGAAGGGGAAATCAGATATTGCCGCGGAACGCCGGAAGGGTATTTTCCGATGGTCATATAGGCAAGATTGAGAAGCCATTTCACTTGCACTTGATCGGGCCTTTCTGGTTTTATCTCCAGATATTTCAGAAGATATTGAATGGCTTTCTCAGAATCGTCTGTCACGCGATAAGGCTTGGCGAGGCGCGGCGGAAAGAGACACCAATCTCCCGGATTGCGATAAACATCGTTCTTCATTTCTGACTTGTGGAGATAGGCGACGCCGAGCACTTCCGTCAGCTGCGGGATTCCCGCAGGAATTTCAGCGGCGGCAATCTTGTAGGCAGCCTCCCAGTGCTCGACTGCCTGGTCCATATTACCCTCGTAAGCCTGAAGTTGCGCCAGCGCGTAGTGCGTCTGGATCACATCGAATGGCTTTGTGGCTTCCAATCGTGCTTTGTTCGCGGGTTCGAACAACTCTTGCAGCCGGGCGATTCCCGCGGCCAGCGAGCGCTTGCGAATCTCGCAGATGCCCTGCAGGTCTTGCTCCCAATTCGGCGGCTTGGGGAGTTTTTGGAAAAGCATATCAGCGAGAACCTGTCCGGCTACATCCGCCGGATAGCGCACCGCTCCTTGGCCCGCGAGGGGGAGATTACCGGCTTGCCCAGGACCCATCCCCTGCCCAACGCTGGGCTGATTCTCGGGAAGAAGTTTGAGAATGACGTAACCTGAAGGCACTGCGATTACCCCAGTCGTCTGCCCGGGACGAATCCCTTTGAGAGCCTCTCGCAGCTCCGGACGCATGGTTACAGGATCAACAAGTCCGATGTAGCCGCCTTGCGATGCGCTTGGATCGATGGATTCCTTTTTCGCGATTCCCGCAAAACCCTCGCCCTTATTGAGACGATCCAAAATCTGCTGCGCCTTGCCGGAAGAATCCACAACAATAACCTGGAGGTTGAGCATGCCCGGTGGACTGTCCTGAGAGGGAAGCGCAAGAGAAGCCGGAAAAACAAGACCAAGCCCCAGCAAGGCGGAAAGACAAAATACAAAACATTTAAAGTGTGACCGGTCCAAAATCATCGGCGGGCCAGAAGGATCCTCGAGGCATTACAGCATGCAACGCGGGTGGATTCTAACACAGCGCCGAAAGGGGGCGTTTGCCCACAGCTGAAAACCTGCCGCAGGGGGAGGGATTTGGGGCGTGTGCTAGAATAGGGAGTTTAAGACGGAGCTGAAATCCCGACAGGCATGCCCGAAGAACAACGCATCGCTGTACCTACCGAGTTCGACCCCGAAGACGAATACCGCCCAGAACCTGAGCCCGAACCGCTGCCGCCTTCCTGGATGGATGGCAGGGTGCGCATCGGCATCCACACCTCCATCGCGGGGAGGTACCTCAATGCTTTGGAGTCCGCGCGCAAACTGGGCTGCAACGCCCTGCAGATTTTTTCGGCCAGCCCCCGGATGTGGCAGGGTGGGCCGGCGCGCATCCCCGAGGTGGATGCGGCGGCGTTCCAGGCCAGAAGGGAAGAACTGCGGCTGGGGCCGCTGGTGGTTCATGCGAATTACCTGATTAATTTGGCCGCGGTCCAGCCAATGTTGCGCACGCGCTCGGTGCAAGCCTTCCATGACGAAATTGTGCGTGCCGTGGCGCTGGGAGCGGACTTTCTGGTCGTGCATCCGGGAGCGCGCGGCGAAGGCAGTACCGGACAAGCGATTTCGACCGTTGTGGATTCGCTGAAGCAGGCCACCAAGCGCGTGCCCATGGGCGGGCTGAAGATTCTGATTGAAAATACTGCGGGGATGGGAACGGCGATTGGGTCGCGGCTGGAAGAAGTTGCTGAGATTTTGGCCGGGCTTCTCCGGGACTTGCCCTCCGGGGCGTGCCTGGATACGGCACACCTGTTTGCCGCAGGCTACGACATCAAGAGCGAGAATGGACTCGCATCAACGATCGAGCAAATTGACAGCACGGTCGGACTCGAAAACGTCCCGGTGTTTCACGCGAACGATTCGAAGGTTCCGCTGGGCGGACGCGTGGACCGTCACGAGCACATCGGCAAAGGGAAGATCGGAAGAGTAGCATTCGAACGGATTTTGCGGCATCCGCGGTTGAATTCGCCCGCGGGTGAAGGGCTCGCGGGGCGGGCATTCTTGGCGGAGACGCCGATCGATGATCCGGGAGACGACCGGCGCAACGTAGCCATGCTGTGGGAGTTGGCGGGATTGAAAGAACAGGCGCCCGAAGCGGAAAAAGGATTCTCGATGCTGACGCCCGCGCTGAAGAAAAAGATTTCAGCGCAGAGAGCACAAAGTTCGCGGAGGATCGCGAAGAAGACTGTGCGCAGCAAGATGAGCCGAAGAAAGGGTTCGGCCAGAAAAAAGGGGAGATAGTCGGCGTGGCGGAGCAGAACACAACGGGTACGGGGGCGACGAGCGGTTACGACCCGCAAAAAGTAGAGGCCAAGTGGCAGAAGCGCTGGGCCGAAGCGCGCGTTTTCGAATCAGAATCCGATCCCGCCAAGCCTAAATACTATGTGCTGGAAATGCTGCCGTACCCTAGCGGCACGTTGCACATGGGCCACATGCGCAACTACACGATTGGCGACGTGGTGGCGCGTGTGAAGCGCATGCGCGGTTTCAACGTGCTGCATCCCATGGGCTGGGACGCCTTCGGGCTGCCGGCGGAAAATGCCGCCATCAAAAACAAGACGCATCCGCGGACGTGGACCAACAACAATATCGCGGAGTTTCGGCGCGTGCTGCGCCGGTTTGGCTTCAGCTACGACTGGCGGCGCGAGATTTCTACGTGTGAGCCGGAGTATTACCGTTGGAATCAGTGGTTTTTCCTGTGCATGCTGGAGCGCGGACTCGCGTACAGAAAGAAAAGCCTCGTGAACTGGTGTCCGAAATGTTGCACGGTGCTGGCCAACGAGCAGGTTGTGAACGGCGGCTTCTGCTGGCGGCATGAAGACACGCGCGTGGAATCGCGCGAAATCGAACAGTGGTTTCTGAAGACGACCGCCTATTCCGATCAATTGCTGGATGATTTAAAGCAGCTTGAAGGTGGATGGCCCGAGCGAGTCATCCTGATGCAGAAAAATTGGATTGGGAAGTCGCAAGGCGCGAAAGTGAAAGTTGAAGTTGCCGACGCACCGAGCGTTGGATCGCTGGAGATTTTCACCACGCGCATTGATACGATTTACGGTGCGACGGCAATGATTCTTGCCCCGGCGCATCCATTGGTCCCCAAGCTGCTCGAAGGTTCGCCCGTGCGCGCGGAGGCCGAGCCCAAGCTCGCCAAGATGCGCCAGACTTCCATAAAGACCGAAGACCTGGCGACGATGGAGAAAGAGGGATTCTTCACGGGGCGCTACGCGCTGAATCCCTTTAGCGGCGAAAAGGTTCCGATCTGGGTAGGGAATTTTGTGCTCATGGAATACGGCACGGGCGCGATTATGGCCGTGCCCGCGCACGATGGGCGCGACCTGGAGTTTTGCAGGAAATACAAACTGCCGGTACGCGTGGTGATCCAGCCTCTCGAAGGCGAGGAGCTTGTTCCGGAGAAGATGGAGAAGCCGTTCGACGAGCACAACGGGAAGCTCGTGAACTCCGGGCCGTTCAACGGGCTGTCGCCGGACGAGGCGATTGCGAAAATGACCGAGTTCGCGGAGCAAAAGGGATTTGGACGCGGCGAAACGATTTTCCGGCTGAAAGACTGGGGAATTTCACGGCAACGCTATTGGGGCACGCCGATCCCGGTCGTGTATTGTTCAAAAGACGGTATCGTGCCCGTCCCGGATAGCCAGCTACCGGTGGTGCTGCCGGAAAACGCAAAGCTCACGGGTGAGGGCGGTTCGCCACTTGCGGCTATGCCGGAGTTTGTGAGTGCGAAGTGCCCGAAATGCGGCGGCGCGGCGCGGCGCGAGACGGACACCATGGACACGTTCGTGGATTCGTCGTGGTATTTCTACCGCTACTGCGATCCGCACAACGACAAAGCGCCGTATGACTCCGCGAAGGTCGCGTATTGGTTTCCCATCGACCAGTACATCGGCGGGATTACGCACGCCATTCTGCACCTGCTGTACTCGCGTTTCTGGTGCAAGGTGATGCGGGATCTTGGGCTCATCAAGCACAACGAGCCGGCCGCGCGGCTCTTTACGCAGGGTATGGTGCAAAAGGGCGGCGTGGCCATGTCCAAGTCGCGCGGAAACGTCGTTGGCGCGGAAGAGATGGCGCAAAAGTACGGGGCGGATACCGGGAGGCTGTACACGCTATTCGCAGCCCCGCCGGAGAAGGATTTGGAGTGGAGCGAGGAGAGTATTGAAGGCTCATGGCGCTTCCTGAACCGCGTGTATCGCCTCATTGAGCGGCATTCGAACGCAGTGCGCGGCGTGAAAGATGGAAAGGCGGATGCGGCGGCCGCCTCGGTAAAGGAAAAAATGCTGCTGCGCAAAGTGCATCAGACGCTGCGGCGGGTGACCAGCGACTTCGAAACCAGATGGCACTTCAACTCGGCAATTGCCCTAATTATGGAGCTGACGAACGACATTTATTCGCAAGAGCCGCTGGAACAGGGCGTGCGGCCCGAAGTTCGCAAGGAAATGCTGGAGCTTCTGACACTAATGCTCGCGCCGATGACGCCGCATCTGGCGGAAGAGCTTTGGGAAATGCTGGGCCACAGCGAAGGGCTATGGAAAACCGGCTGGCCTGCGTTCAACCAGGAACTGGCCCGCGAAGATGAAGTCGAGATCGTCGTGCAAGTAAGCGGGCGCGTGCGGGGAAGAGTGAAAGTGTCAGCGGGAGCGGGCGAGGAAGAAGTGCTCAAACTGGCGCTTGCCGATGCGGGCGTGGCGCATCATGCCGATGGAAAGCGCATTGTGAAAAAGATTTTTGTGCCGGATAAATTGCTCAACCTGGTTGTGGCGGGATCATAGTGGGACTGGAGGCGGCATGGCAGAGACGGCGGCGAGGCCGGTGACGGAACGGGGGCAAGAGCAGGGAGGCAGGATGAAGGCGGAACTCGGCGGAGTGGTGGTGCTGGACTTCGGCGGGCAATACACACAATTGATTGCGCGCCGCATCCGCGAGCAGCAGGTTTTCTCCGCGATTTTGCCGTGCACGGTTCCGGTCGAGGAAATTCAGAAGCTCGAGCCGGCGGGGATTGTTTTGTCGGGCGGTCCAAGCTCCGTGTACGACGCGGATGCGCCGAAATGCGATCCACAGGTGCTGGCGCTGGGAATACCCGTCCTTGGAATTTGCTACGGGATGCAGTGGATTACGCACACTTTGGGAGGCAAGGTTGAAAGGGCGGAGCGCAGAGAGTACGGCCGCGCGCAGCTGAAAGTGGATTGTGAAGGTGGATCAGAAAGCTCTGCTTTGTTCGCGGGCGTGCCGACGGCTCTCCGCGTTTGGAATAGTCACGGAGACCACGTGCGCTCTCTTCCCGAAGGTTTTCGGACCATCGGAAAAACAGAAAACGCCATCGCCGCAGTGGAGAACCCGAAGCAAAAGATCTATGCGGTGGAATTTCACCCGGAAGTGAACCACACCGAACGCGGAAGGGAACTGCTGAAGAATTTTCTCTTCCGCGTGTGCCAGGCCGAACCAAAATGGAGCGGAGCGGCATTTATCGAAGAAACAGTACAATCCATCCGCGCAAAGGTCGGAAACAAATGGGCCATCTGTGCGCTAAGCGGCGGCGTGGACTCGACCGTGGCGGCCGTGCTGGTACACCGCGCCATGGAAAACCGGTTGACGAACATCTTCGTGAATACGGGATTGCTGCGAAAGAATGAGTTTGAAAACACGCTGGAGATGCTGCGCGCCCGGCTGAAACTGCACGTCATTGGCGTCGATGCATCGGAAAGGTTTCTGGCTCAACTTAAAGGAATTACCGATCCCGAAGAAAAGCGCAGGCGCATCGGCAGGGAATTCATCGCAGTTTTTGCCGAACAGGCGCAGAAGCTGCAAGCCGGGGAAGCGCACGGGGAAATCGGCTACCTGGTGCAGGGAACGCTGTATCCCGACGTGATTGAGTCCGTCTCCGTGAAAGGCCCGTCGGCAACCATCAAAACGCATCACAATGTAGGCGGCCTGCCGGAGAAGATGCCTTTTGCCCTGATTGAGCCGCTACGGGATTTGTTCAAGGACGAAGTGCGGCGCATGGGGAAAGAGCTGGGGCTGCCCGCGGAAGTCCTGGTGAAACATCCGTTTCCCGGTCCGGGCCTGGCCGTGCGGCTGCTCGGCGAGGTCACCCGTACCCAACTGGTTACCCTGCAGGAGGCTGACGCCATTGTGGTTGAAGAGATTCGGAGCGCGGGCTTGTACGAAAAGGTATGGCAGGCCTTTGCGGTGCTGTTGCCGGTGCGAAGCGTGGGCGTGATGGGGGATGGGCGCACATACGGTCTCACCGTAGCAGTGCGCGTGGTGGAGTCGGATGACGCCATGACGGCGGACTGGGTGAAGCTACCTGGGGAAGTCCTGGAACGGATCTCGACGCGCATCGTAAACGAAGTTCCGGGAGTGACGCGCGTCGTTTATGATGCCAGTTCCAAACCACCCAGTACAATCGAGTGGGAATAGGGAAGCACTAAGAACTGTATCGAGATGGACCTGGATGGAGGACTCAAAATCCAGGCACGTTGGCAGGCGGTGAAGCGAGTTTCGCTGGAATTACCCGGCATCTCCTCCGCCGTCATCCAGAGGCGACTGTGGTCCGAACCTTTGACTGCGATCGCGGAACTACCGATTGGCCATTTTCTGGGCCATGTACAGAATCAGCTTGCGATCGCCCTCTTCCGCCTTACTCAGCAAGCGGCGAAGCTTGTTGAGGAAACGGGCTTCTTTGCCGACGCTGCCCCACGCGATATCGTCCGAGGACTTGCGCTTGGGCAGGTTCGGCAGTTGCGGCGGTTCTTCACCGTCATAAAAGAGTTGATAGAGAGGCACTTCAAGAGCACGAGCCAGCTTCTCCAGTGTTTCAATCGCGGGAACGGTATGACCATTCTCCACGCGAGAGATGTAGCACCGAAGCAGGCCAGTACGCTTCTCGATGTCGCCCTGTGAAAGTTTCTTTTCTTCGCGGAGCGCGCGAAGACGATCACCGATAATCATGAAGGTATTATGCCGTAACGGTAAGCAGAGAAGCAAGGAGAAAATTTCCGGCGGGCGAAATGAAACGAGTGGTGCAAGACAGGGCAAACCGGAGATACTGACCGTAACCAAAAACCCATGGCACGCGTCCCAAAAGCAGGGCCCCTGGAGGCGCTTTCCCCGCCGGAGGCCGGACGAGTTCGTGTTGCCGGTCCACCGGACGCGGCTAACGACCGCGAACTGGTGAGGCGGGCTCAGCATGAGGATAAGGAAGCGTTTGAGGAGCTGATTCGGCGGCATCAGCATCGGGTATTTGCTGTAGCCGGAGGGATCATCAGGCGGCGCGAGGACGTAGAAGACATCGCGCAGCAGGTCTTCGTGAAAGCGTACTTTTCGCTGAAGCGGTTTGATCAGCGAGCGGCATTCACTACCTGGCTGTACAAGATCACGGTCAACGAATGCTGGGACATGCTGAGAAAGCGGAAGGTCCGGCCGCTGGTGTACGAAGCGGACTTGAGCGAGGAGCAGGCTAGGCAGGTGATCAGTTCCGCGGAGAAGAGCAAAGACCAGCCGGATATCAGCGATAGGCTGGAGGCGAGGCAACGCTTGGAACGGTTGCTCGATGGATTGGATGAGCGGGACCGGCTGATGTTGATCCTGAAAGAGGTGGAAGGATTCTCGATTGAAGAGATTGCCGAGGTCTTGGATTTGAATGCGAACACGGTGAAGGTGAGGCTCTTCCGGGCGCGGCGGCGCGTCGTGAACCGGGCGAGAGAGCGAGGAGACTGAGAATGCAAGGCTCGTTAGCAAGGAGGCGGGTATGTGGAACCTGCTGAAGAGTGACCACGAAGATTGTAGAAAGTTGCGGGATGCGCTCGAAGAAGCGGCGGCTAAGCATGCCCACGCCGTGAGTGTCCTAACTCTGACAAAAGGACTGACGGCGGAAGAGCGGAAACACATCGAAATGTGCACTGATTGCCGGGAGACGGTTCAGGAGCTTGTCGCGACGAAGGAACTTTCCCGAGGTGCGGCTAGTTTCGCGGAGGACGTGAGGCCGTGGTTTGCATCGCGCGTGATGGCGGCAATTGCTTCGCGCGAAAGGGAACTTGCCGGGCGCGTGAGCGCCTGGGTGGAGTTTCCGCGTTTTGCTTCACGGCTCACCTGGGTTGCCGCCATTGTGTTATTGGCGAGCACGACTTGGTTTTACAGAAGCGTCGTGCGGGCGCCAAGCTATCCGTCGACGGGGTCTCAAGAATCCATTTTTGAGGCGCCGCAGCAATCCGCTCCGGACGACATTTTGATCAGCCGGGCGAGTGAAAATCCATGAGCGACACGCCAGCAACTCGCAAGGCGGCTGTTTGGGTTGTCGTCGTGTTCCTGCTGGGAGCGGCAGCTGGCGGAATGCTCGGCTATGGATATGCGCACCGCTCCGTTGCAGCGGCGAGCGCGCCGTTGTCGGAGCCGGAAAGACGCGCCAAGCGAGTTGCCGAATTGACCCAAGATCTGGGTCTAACGAGCGACCAAGCGAAGCAGCTTGATGCGATCCTTATGCAACGTCACGCGGAAGTGAAAACAATTCGCGACCAATCGGATGCGCAGCTCGATCAAGTGCGGCAGAAGGGCCGCGATCAAATTCGCGCGATTCTCACGCCAGAGCAAAAACCGAACTTTGAAGAGTTCCTCAAGAAGATGGACGAAGAAAAAAAACGCAACGCCCCGAAGTAGCTCAGTAGCACTGGCCGTGCCTGTTACCCGTCTTGCTCTCCTCCGATTTTTCTGTGAGCCCGCAGCCCGGTGGTTCTCCGTAGAAGGAGTTGCCCCGATAGTCGAGCTCTTTCAGCCCATTGCGCGAAGTATAAAACCCGCGGATGCATTCCGCCTTGAAGAAATCGAATAGGCGCGTGCCCGAATGAACGGCGGACCTGTCGGGTCGCGCGTCGCTGATAGCCTGGACCAGCTCGGTTTGTCCGGCTGGGACGGCATCAAGAAAACTTTTCCCGAAGCGACGCTGCGATTCTTCCGCAAGCCAGGTGAGCCCTTCGCGGCAGATCCGCTCGGGCTCGAAAGTTTCGAGCTCGCGTACCGGTTGCTCGCTGCCAAAATAAACGACTGCGAGTGCGCGGTGCTCCACCGGAAGACTCCTCGCCAGCGCCCGCGTTTTTGGCGCGCTCGCCACGACCAAATCAATCCATTCGGCGACTTCGTCGTGGATGCTGGCGACAGCGCCGCGCTCTGGTTTGTCTTGCGAGTTCTTCAAGTCTTCGCCCAGGATGATTTCGGTTATCCGGCGGACGACCGGGAATTCTTCCGGCGTAAATCCTTGAGGCACGAACGGCCCCGATCGTGGCCGGAGGTATTCGGTCTCGGTGCCGGGCGGAGCGGGCAGGAAGGCACTCTCGTTCGCGAGCACGTGGCTCAGATGATCGAACGAAGGCGCGTAAAGGCCAGGCGGCAACGGTGCGTGTGCAGCTTGGAGTTCCCGCCCAGCCAGCAACGGTGTGCCCGGTAAGCCCGAAAGAGCGAACAGAGGACCCAAACCGGCGAGCCACTCGCGGCGGGTAAGAGCGAAGCCAAGTTCTCTTTTGTCGCCTTTCTCTTTCTTGTCATCCATAGCAGGATCCAAGTCCTAGCCTGAACCACGGCTATTCACGGATTACAAACTCCCCTTGCTGCTTTCGTCGGCGATGTAATCTGCCGAGCGTGCGGAAATCGCCATGATCGTCAGTGTCGGCTCGTAACAACCCTGCGTGACGAACACGGCGCCGTCGCTGACGAAAACATTTTTCGCATCGTGGAGCTGGCCGAAGCTGTTGACGACACTTTTCTTGGGGTCCTTACCCATCCGAACCGTCCCACATTCATGGATGTTCTTACCAAAAACACTTAGCGCTTCGCGAGGCGGCTGAGGATCCTGCAACTTCATCGCGTCGAGGATTTCCAACACGTCATTCCGCATCGCCTTGGCCATGGCGCGCTCGTTCTCGCCGTAGCTTGCCACTACGTGCAGCACGGGAATTCCCCAAGCGTCCTTTTTCTGGGAGTCCAGCGTGACGTAATTCTCGTAGCGCGGCAGGCATTCGCCTTGTGCGGTGATCCCGAAATAGTACGGAATCTCTGTGCGGACTTTGCGCCGCCAGTCGGAGCCGAAGCCCGCCAGCCCGAAGGCGTGCGCGTAAAGTTCCTGGCTGCCATCCCCATCAAAGCGATATCCCCGCACAAAGTTTTTATTCACGTGGCTGCCGGTATTGACGTATTTGGGAATCAAAAACCCGCAAGGCGTGCCGCGGGGCTCGCGCCGCGAAGATTTGAACTGCGGCAAAAATCCGCCCGCGCCCTCCAGAGTGAAATGGTCCATCAGGTAGTGGCCGAGCTGGCCGGAAGAATTGCCGAGCCCCTCGGGGAAGCGCACGGTTCGCGAGTTCAGCAGAATGCGTGTGGATTCGAGCGCGCTGGCGGCCAGCACTACGATTTTGGCACGTGCCTCGCGGTGCGCATGCGTCATGCGCTCGAGGTAATAGACACCCTCCGCCTTGCCCTCCGCGTTCATCAACACGTGGCTGACGACGGCGTCGCTAATGAGTGTGAGGCGTCCGGTTCGCGCTGCGGCAGGCAGTGTCACGGAAGGACTGTTGAAGTACGAAGCCGTGTAGCAGCCGCGCTGGCACTCATCGCAGTAATGGCATGCCGGGCGGCCGCGATGGGCAAGAGTCAAATTTGCCACGCGGTCGGGCATCACTATCCAACCGAATTTTTTGCCGATGACCTCACGCGCCAACCGCCCACCGCAGGACAGATTCATGGGCGGAAGAAACTTGCCGTCCGGCATCTGCTCGAGACCCTCGCGCGAACCGCTGACGCCGATGAACGATTCCACTTTGTCGTAATACGGCTCGAGGTCCTTGTAGCTGAGCGGCCAATCTTCACCGTAGCCGTCACGGCTCGCGGCCTTGAACTCGTAATCGCTGTAGCGATAGCGCTCGCGCGCCCAGCAGAAGGTTTTGCCGCCCACCTGTCGCCCGCGTATCCACATGAACGGCTTGTCTACAGGAAACGTGTAGGGATTTTCGTGATCGTCCACGAAAAACTGGTGGCTGAACT
>Ga0137364_10001039_pt1 | contig 12525 bp, 9 predicted proteins | sample SagtaG_10_FD_104798 | JGI IMG/M metagenome (GOLD analysis project Ga0137364, IMG submission 104798) | Vadose zone soil microbial communities from Sagehorn Ranch, Mendocino, California, USA - Sage1_L_20_16 metaG | ecosystem: Environmental > Terrestrial > Soil > Vadose zone | place: USA... | reverse complement strand
TGTCGCCCACTATCCGGGATTGGGGACTGGAGGATACTGTATTCCGCTCGCCCCTGAATACCTCATTGAAGGGTCTCGGAATGTAGGGGAGCACACTGACCTTCTGTCACAGATCAACCGAGTCAATAGATCACAGACCAGATTCGTTGGAGAGCTGATTGCAAAGAGCCTCTCCGGAAGCACAGTCGGGATACTTGGCCTTAGCTACAAGCGTAATCTCAAAGTCCACGTTCTCTCGCCGACCATAATGCTCGCCGAGGTTCTGAAGAAAGCGGGAAAGCACGTTGTTATTCAAGACCCATTCTACTCATCGAAGGAGATAGAGGAGATTGCAGGGGTCGGCACTTTCAGCTACCCGGACGATCTGAAAAAATTCGACTCTGTCGTGGTGTCTGTACCACACCTTGAATATACCGAGACTCCCGCGCCAGCACTCTTGAAATCCATCACGTCAGGCACCTTCGTGCTGGACGCAGAAGGTGCTTGGCAGAGTTACAGAGACTTCTTCCAGCAAAAAGGCATTGACTACAGAAAAATTGGCGATGCTGGTTGGGCAATCCCGAGAAAGACGAAATGAGTAAGACCACGCCACTCGTTTCAGTGGTGATTCCGGCCTATAACGAGGAGGACAACATTGCCCTTTGTGTCAATATGGTTATCCAAGAACTGTCGTCCGCGCGCGTTCCTTTCGAGATTATTGTCGTAAATGATGGAAGCACGGACAATACGCTCGGTCAAGCTCAGTGTCTCTCGTCATCTAGCCGTGTTGTTAGGGTTGTCGACCTTAGAGGAAACTTTGGTAAGCCTGTTGCCTTGAGGGAAGGAATTCGGAAAGCAAAAGGGGAGCTGATAGCTTTCTTTGACGCTGACCTACAGTATAGCTCTCGCGATCTTGTCTCCATGATACGGATGTTTCATGAATCTTTGGACTTTGTCAACGGGAATCGTGATTATAACGGGTACGGAGCATCTAGAACGGTATTCTCGCGTCTTTACAATCGAGTTGTTCGCCTACTTTTTCGAGTGGAGTTGAAGGATTCGAATTGCGGAATCAAAGTAGTGAGGAGGGAGCCTGCAGATCCAGAGACGCTATTTGATTTTGGACTTCCACTGATGGTGCCACTCTTGAGCATCAGGGGATTCAAATCGGCGGAATTGCCTGTTTCCTTGTACGAACGCAGATCCGGGGAGTCAAAGTACTACCAGAACGGACATTTCCTAGGCGGAATCAACAACGTACGAGACATTACGTATCATTCGATCATGCTTCTCAGTCTACTGATTCACGCACCTTTCGAGTGGGGCCGCAGAAATGGAAGTTCACGCAAAGGCGTGAACGCCTAATCTACGGTCCACTCGGACGCGGGAACGGACTATGGTGCGCATCGTTGTCCTGAGCCAGCGAAGCGTCAGACATCCTCTCTCCGGCGGAGCCGGAAGGTACATCCACGAAATATTGCGTCGCCTTACGGATCGCCATTCCATCACCATTTTGTCGTCTGGAGGTATGTACAGCAAACCTGTTGAAGAGATAGATGGCATAACATATCGACATTTTTCCGAATCATTTCAGAGGATCACCCTGCCGGCACGATACCTCACAAGATTTGCTGGGAAGACTGAATTGTTAATCGACAACTCAGATGTTGGGATTCCCTGGCTTTCTCCATTTTACACCAAAGTGCCTAAGATCCTGGTGACTTACCAAGTCGCACGGGGAATATTCCGCTATGAGCTTGCTCGACCGCTCTCCGAGATCGCCGTGAGCCTTGAGCCCCGAATCTACCGGGCATACAGGAACAACACAATTGTGACATGTTCACCCAGCACCAAGGACGACTTGGTATCCTTGGGCATATCTTCGGAACGAGTATGGGTAATTCGGCCCGGAATTGACGACTCCTTTAGACGATTCGAATCGGATGGAGAAAAATTTGAAGATCCGACGATAATGTGCATAAGCCGATTTCGGCGGTACAAGGGTCTCAACTACGCGATCAGATCGATGAAGTTCGTTCTTGAGAAGCTTCCAACGGCCAAATTACTCATCGTAGGAAACGGTGACCCGACGGAATTGAGAGACGAGGTTTCCCGGACAGACTATCCAAGATCAATACAAATCCTAGAGCGTCAGCCCAACACATGGGATGCTGAGAAGCGTGTCTTGCTGTCGAAATCTCATCTTCTGCTAATCCCATCCGTCCGTGAGGGCTACGGAATTGTAGTAATTGAAGCAAATGCATGCGGCACACCTGCGATCGGGTGGGACGTCCCTGGAGTCCAAGACTCGATCGTTAATGGAAAGACGGGCTTGCTCGTGCCTTTTGGCGACATCGAGAGACTCGGAGAGACGATGGCGAAGCTTCTAGGGAGAGAGTCAACCGAACTTAAGGATCTTTCACAACCAGCCATCGAATGGGCGAGACAACATTCATGGGACGCAGCTGCGAAAATGTTCGCCAGAACTATTGATTCAGAGAGCTGACCCGTCCGAACCTACAAATGAGAACGCCAGATCAATGCTTTGCGGGACGATATCGAACCTCTTCCCGGCGAACCGTTCAATCGAGACAAGATTGTCTTTGAGATGTCAATTGAAGAAACTCAAGATGAACTACATGGCCTCTGGTGTTAGATGAAGCTCTAATGGCTAGCAAAGTCTTGAATCGTATTGTCTGCCACTTAAAGACAAACCCTGGAAGTGCGTTTATCATAGGTTTTGAGATACTTCTGATCGGAGCCGCTGCCGAGTTGTGGAAAGGAAACGGCCGAGTCGCCGATGACCTAGGCGTTGCCGGATTTATCCTCGTACTTGCAGGTGTGGCCCTTCAGACAGTCGTTTCTATACGATCAAAATCTGAAACTCCATCCTTAACCTCATTGAGTTGAGTGGTACGCCGCTCCTCTCATTCGTTTGGCATCACATCGAGCAGTTGAGCCAATCCACATTCCAAATTGTTCGTCGCAACGTCTACTTGGTAATTCTGTTGATAGCGAGCTTCCAGCGACTCGCGTGGTTTCAAGGCGACAATTCACTCGCCGGAGGAGACCTCGTTCCCTTATTGAATCCAGTGGCGCATATCCGCGATTTGATCTACGTTTGGAACGACGCCAACCTCGGTGCACTGAAAGTCACGGCTCCACGACTCTTTTCCCCACTCTACCTTTCTGAGGCTCTTGGGCAAGTATCAGGCTTGGGATATCCCGCGAGCGAAAAAATTCTCGTCGTTTCGATGTATTCTCTGGCTGCTGCTTCAATTTACTACATTTGGCCATTACTCTTCAAACAGACCCGATGGAAGCCGTCAGCGTTTGCCGCAGCCCTCGCCTATGTTTATAGCCCATACTTGATTGCCGACGGCATTCAGACCTCAGTACGATTTTCCGTAGAATATGCATTGGTACCCTTCTTTCTCTTGCTCTTTCTCCGAGGTGTTATCCAGAATGACATCCGTTATGCCATCCTCATAGGCGCATTATCACCGTTCATTTTCTCCGACTTTCCTGGCTATCAGACTGCGGGATATGTGGCAATACTATGCGCCTCCTTTTCGGTATTCCAAATGATCTCAAGCGACAAGAAGCGATTCAACGTTGTCTTCATCGCCGTGTCAGCCGTATTCTCGGTGCTAGTTAACATGTGGTGGATGTTGCCAATTCTTTCCAACCTCGGCAGCTACACCAGTGCTCTTACGGTGGGACCTAGCATTTTTGCGAGCCAAGTGGACTCGACGATCACCGAACTCTTCCGATTTCTAGGGAAATGGTCCTTTTACTCTTCGTTCAATGGGGCAAACTATGTCCCCTATTCGGCAACATATAATGGGAATCCTATTTCGGTTGGATTGTCTTTCGGTCCAATCGCAGTGGCCTTTGCAGCCTTGCTAGTTTGGCCTAGAAATCGTCCGCTCCTTTTTTGCGCTTGGCTGGCGATTCTCAGCTTCTTTCTCACCAAAGGAATTAATCCGCCGTTCGGTTACATCTACCAAAGCCTACTCTCTAATTTCCCACCATTCAGAGTGTACGGTGAAAGCTTCTACCTGTTACAACTTGCAGTGATTCCGACAAGTCTCATGATAGGAATAACAGTGGGAAAGTTTTTGGAGTCAGCGAAGGGAGATTCTGCCAACAAAGAGTCGAACCAAAGTAAGATCCCGCTTACGCGGTTGCGAAGAAGCATCATTCCACTTGCTCTCATAGTAATAATCTTGGGCGCTGGCTGGCCCCTTCTCTCTAACGCCGTAAGCGTAAACGGTCTTGGCGGTTCATCGCATGGGGTCAAGATTCCAGATTCATACTCAAAGCTGATTACTTGGATCGAGCAAGACCCGGCTAGTCTAAGTTCGAAGATCTTGGTCTTACCTGAAAGGGGCGACTATTCGGCCTATACATGGGGTTACATTGGGGGAAACCTGCTGTACGATGCATTACCGAACATCGTACTTGGAGGGGATACCGTGTATCTACCTACACCGGATACACAATGGGCCGCTAACACGTTGTATGAGTCGTTCTATGGCAATAGTACGGCGTTCTCAACACTTCTCAATATGATTGGGGTCAAGTACATCGTTCTTGAGAACACGTTCAACACGACTTTCTACGGCCTTCCATCTATCGCGATTGACCGAGCGCTTCTTACGCATCAAAGTAGTATCGTCCTAGAGAAAGACTTTGGAGAAGTGACCCTGTACCGGAACCTCAACTCCACCTCCGGAGTATACATTCCCAATAGCCTACTACCTTTCGACTATTCAATTGCCCGGCCTGGGGGGATTGTTTGGCAAGACTCAAACTTGACCTCAAACTGGAAAATAGAAAAATGGAACAGCGAATCCACAGCATTCGAATCTGACGGCGGAAGCCTTCACGTTACTCTTCGTGCTTTGGGCGACTATTCTTCCGGAAGCATCATCAAACAAGTTTCTCTCCCGGTCAGTGAAGCTCGTCATGTACTCATAACCTACAGGACGAATGCTTTCACCTCATTCACGATTGAGATTGTCGGCCAAAATGGAACGTATTACCCGACTACCGCTAGTTCTGCTACGAATGCTCCGGGCAAGAGTGTGGAATTGTATACACAAGCCTTTGATCTGTCTCCCGCAAAAGGAAATGTTGAATCAATTCGAGTCTGGATTACCAATTACGATGATAGGGGATATGTGGGAAACCTTGACCTTTGGATCGACTCAATATCCGCGGTGAAATATGTTGGATCGTCTGATGATATGATCGCTCTCCTTGAGCGCAGCGTCGTCAAGGATCCAGTATCGTTTTATTCGTCTACTTTGGATGTGCCAAAAGCCGTCAAGTTACTCAACGCTTCCGGCATACCCGGTGCAACAATATTGTCTTTCTATCGAAAAGATCCCACGTCTTATTCAGTGGTCCTCCAATTGACGGGTCCGACACTGCTAGTCCTCAGCCAGGCCTTCTCAAGTAGTTGGAACGCACGAATCGAAGGAATAGTGGTCCAAGACCACTTTCGCATAAATCGTTTCGCGAATGGGTGGTTGATATCTGGTAGTGGGAGGACGATAGTGAATCTCGAATTCTCAAAGCAGACCTTAGTATGGTATGGCATCGGGGTCTCTCTTCTCTCTAGCGTGTCGGCTCTATTGGCCATAGTCCTCATCCGCCGGCGGAATTCTCTTGTGAAGCACGGTACAGTTTCCGACAATAGGCATTTCTCAGAACATACCCAGGCGAGTTCCTCCCCGACATGACCAATAGCGTGAGACTTAACCTACTGCTGCTATCATGCCCCATCTCACATCCTAGAGCAATTGGTTTGGGGACAGCACTCTCCGAGAAGGGTCACACCGTGACAATAGTCACCGCCTCAAGAATTCGACGACTCAGACCTCAGATGGTGCGCGAGAGCTCGAACCTTAGAGTCGTCTACCTGCCGGGATTCCGTGACCAATACGATTACTCTGGATACTTAATGCGCTTACTGTTCTACGGCAGTTTTTGCTCCGCGCCTTTCGATCTGCTCCATTTCTTTACACCATCGCAACCATACGCGCTACTAGGCACTGCCATATCGAGGAACCTCGGCATTCTCACAGGTAGCAAGTTTGTTGTCGATTGGGATGAGCCTTGGGGAGGAGGCGGTCTCGCACGAGAACATGGTACCATCATTAGGATCCTAATGCACTCACTTGAGAGAGCAACACTCCGCTCCGCGGACTACGTAACTCTGGGAAGCCATATGCTATCTCGAGAATTCTCTATGTTTGCCAGAAATAATCCCGTAAGACAAGTCATTCATAACGGAAATACGGTAACTTCGATCCCCAACAAGAAAGATGCTAGAAGACTACTCGGCATCGACGAAGATTGCCTTGTTTTGATGTATCAAGGTAACTACACTACTGCAAACTATTTACAGTTATTGAAACTCACTTACGAGAGACTCTTCAATATCGATCGAAGATTTTGTCTAGTTCTGCTTGGGGGAAGCATCTGGAACACGTCGGATTTTCCCGCTCAACAACGAGGTACAATCATTGCCAAGAAAAGGATTCCCGTCAGCGAGCTTGAAGCGTTCCATGGCGCGGCTGACATAGCATTGCTACCTCTGGAGCAAAACATATTTGATTCTCACCGATATCCACTCCGACTATCGGATTATCTTTTCGCAGGTCTCCCCATTGTTTCCACTGAAGTTGGGGAATCTGGAATGGTTATTCGCCAGAACAAATGCGGCCTGCTCTCCTCGGCCCACGATCCAGATGCATTCGCTGAGAACGTTAGGATCCTTGCGCTCGACGAGGAATTGAGAAAATCTTTGGGTGCTAATGCCAAACGGGCCGCGCTCGCGAACTTCACCTGGGCCGTTGGAGCCTCGAAAGCAGAGCAAATATACGCTCAGGCATTGGACGGTACAACGGCATAACAGTCGGTGTACCAGGCGATCTTTCACCGAGAGTCACCGAAAGCTCACCAAAGAAAGTCATGATCTTGACAAGAAAACGGGTGTTAGTCACCGGATCCGCCGGGTTCATCGGTAAGAACCTTGTCAAGCGACTTGTAGCCGGCGGTGCAGAGGTCCTTGCGGTAGATAGGAGAGATTTCAGCTCCATGACGGCGAAGCATTTCAAATTCGACATTCTGCAACCGTCAAGGCGACTGAAGGAAATCATCGATGAGAGCGATGTCATCTTTCACTTGGCAGCCTACAGCAGCGCTCACATGTTCAAGGAATTTGAACCTGCCTTCAGCTCGAACGTCCAGTCGCTTCTCCGCGTGCTTGACTACGCGGCCAGCTCGGGTAGCAAGAAACGAGTTGTATTTCCTAGCAGCTCAACGGTTTACGAAGGAGGCGCGCTTCCATCCAAGGAAGACTCCGTTGGGAACGTCCCTGTTAATTGGTACGCAGCCTCGAAACTCACTGGAGAGCTTCTATGCAAGCATTACTCTCGCTACAAGAACATTGAAACCGTCGTACTTCGGATATTTTGCGGCTACGGGCCAGAAGAACAACACAAGTCAATCTACGCGAGCCCTCCGTCCTTGTTCATAAGAGACATGATCGCGGGTAAATCCCCGGATATCTGGGGAAACGGCTCTCAAGAGCGTGACCTTGTTTACATAGACGATGTTGTTGATGCTTTTGTTCTCGCTGCGGCATCTAAATCAGGAAGCGATACATTTAACGTCGGATCCGGCATTCCGACATCGTTTCTCGACTTGGTTAACGAGATAAATCGAATCATGGGAAGAGAAATAGCGCCAAATTTCGTAGAGCCTCGGATGCCTCACTACTTACAACGGACCTTTGCAGATACGTCAAAGGCTGAAAGAGTCTTGGGATTCAAACCCAAGACAACCTTGAGGGACGGCCTAACAAAGACGATTGACTCATTCAAAGCAGGGATGCATGATCCTTCCTCCAAGAAATTACAATCGATCGGTCCTCAATTGGCATAGGTGTCAGCTGTGAGAGTGTTGGTAACCGGAGGTTGTGGATTTCTCGGATCACACATCTGCGAGTACTATGGAAGAAGAGGGGTCGAAGTCGTTTCTCTTGACAACATGACGACGCATGAGCTCAGGCGAACAGGATACCCTGCCGACCGGGCGCGTGAATACAATTACAATTTTCTGCGCGAACATGGCATTAGCACCGTCAAGGGAGACATTCGCAATCTGGAAACCGTCATGAAGTCCGCAGAAGGTTGTGGATTCTTAGTCCATACCGCAGCTCAGCCAGCCATGACCATCGGGATCCAGAGGCCCCGACTTGACTTATCGACCAATGTTCTTGGAACCTTCAATATTCTTGACGCAGCCAGAAGACTCGACGTTCCAGTCGTAATTTGCTCTACGATCCACGTTTATGGAAACCGGATAAATGACGCACTACGAGAGGGCCTGACTCGTTACGAACGAACTCCTGCCTCGATAGACGAATCCGCAACCACAGTCGAAGGCACCTTAACTCCACTCCATGCGTCAAAGAGGTCCGCTGAACTGTATGCTCAAGTGTTCGCTGACTCATATGGACTGCGGGTAGGGACGTTCCGACTGAGCGGGTTGTATGGCTCGCGCCAGTTCGGTGGCGAGGACCATGGTTGGGTTGCGAACTTTGCGATTAGACTGCTTACGGGAAAACCGATTACAATCTACGGGACTGGAAAACAGGTAAGGGATATTCTTCATGCCTCAGACGCGGCGGCTGCGTTTGACGCATTCTATTCATCTCGAGGCAAGGGCGTTTACAATGTGGGAGGAGGACTCGAGCGTTCGATATCTCTTGTGGAATGCCTAAATCTTCTAAAGACAATCATGGATCGGGATACAATTATTCGCCACGAGCCTGAAAGGCTTGGCGACCTGCGTTACTTTGTCTGCGACATAACCAAAGCGAAAAGAGAGCTAGGCTGGGAACCACTATTAACATGCGAGCAGGGACTCCGAGAACTGGCTTCTTGGGTCGAATCTCATGAAAACCAATTTTCAATACGAGAAACCGTCTCGGAGACGACTTGAAAGCGCTAGTACTTGCCGCTGGACGAGGCTCCCGACTTGGTGAACTGACGACCGACGAGAACAAATGCATGCTAAAACCTCTTGGCAAACCGATTCTTGAGTACAACCTAGAAAACGCTGCCAGAACTTCTGCAACGGAGATCGTACTGGTTGTAGGACATAAGTCCGAAGACATTATGGAGATGTATCAAGATTCATTCATGGGAAAGCCGATTAGCTACGTTCTTCAGTCCAAGCTTCTAGGCCTCGTCCATGCCATGGAATGTGCGATTGATGCCATTGAAGGAGAAGATTTTCTACTATTTCTCGGTGACGAAATCCTGTTGAACGCAAGACATGAAGCTATGCTCAAACAGTTTTCATTCGAGAGGCTATTCGGTCTGTGTGGCGTATACTCAGAATCGGACATCGCGAAGATCCGGCGCACTTATACGCTGTTTGAGGATTCAGATCATCGAATCTACAGGATGATAGAGAAACCTAGACGACCTATTCTCCATATCATGGGTACAGGCAACTGCGTGTTTGCTAACGATATACTCCGCTTTATTGAGAAGACTCCCATCAACCCCTCGCGCGGACAAAAGGAACTACCAGATCTCGTCCAGTGCGCGATAGACGAGGGAAACGTCGTAAAATCATTCAATATCTGTGACGATTACACGAATGTGAATTCCGAGGATGATCTTGCAGAGGCAATTAGGATCGTCTCACAAAATGGAGAGCTTGTCAGAGTAGCAACCTCGCCTTTGAGATGATCGGCATTGTGTCCTCGCTAGCTCACAAATTCTTTGTCCATATCAAGCCATTATCGCTGAACATCAGCATTGGGATTGCAGTCTAGCTTGAAGATAGCGATCATAGGTAGAGCCCCGATCGGATCTTACACAAGCAAGCTCGTCAAGGGATTCAGTAAGACATCTGCAGATGACCATGTTATAGTATACGGGGCAATTAGGGAAAAACGGACTGAACAATACATTACACTCGTAGAGACATGGACCCAGGGTCGGTTCCCTTTTCAGATATTTCGTAGATTGTGCCGCGACAAGCCCGATGTAGTCCACATTCAGCACGAGTTCGGGATGTTCGGCAAACCCGTTACAATGTCTATGATGCCAATCCTCTACATGATGCTGAAGTTCCTCCGTATCAAAACAGTCAGCACCATTCATACTACGATCTTTCCGGATGCCCTTTCGAATGACGCAATGGGAGATCTTCTCCCAATTGCCTCTTGGATTCCCAAAACCTTTGTTGAGTTCGGATTGCACGTCGTTTATGGATCGGCTTGCCGATTGTCAGATGCCGTAATAGTTCATCAGAGATCGCACAAGACCAAGTTAACACACTATTACAAAATCAATGCTGCGAAAATTGAATTTATCCCACATGGAGTAGGTCAAACCGAGGTTATCGCAACACCGGAATCTCTCTCGCGTTGGAGATCAACAATTGGAAACAAGAAAGCGGTCTTGTATTTCGGTTACCTGAGCCCGCGAAAAGGGATCGACTACCTCATTGACGCATTCGAAGAATTCTCCAAGAAGAACCCGGAATGGATTCTGATTCTCGCCGGCGGCATCTCGAAAGAATTCTACCGACCGTACTTCGATCATATCCAGGATACCGTTAGTCTAAGAGGGCTGAGTCATGATGTCCTGATGACCGGCTTTGTCCCTGAAGGCGACGCCGATGCACTATACAGACTATGTCATATCGTGATTCTTCCTTATACTCAAGTCGTAGGAAACGCCTCAGCATGTAATCTTGCTATCGGCTACCGAAAACCGATAATTGCCACTAATCTGAGCCCGTTTTCGGAGGAGATCGAGGATGGTCGGCACGGCGTGCTTTGCCAACCTCAGAATTCACAACAAATCCTAGGAGCCATGGAAAAACTCTGCTGCGATCCAGAACTTTACATGAAGATCTGTGCAAATCTTGAACGACTTGAGGCATCGCGAGATTGGCAAAGCCTTGCGAACAAGTCTCTGAGATTGTACGATGCTGTCTTGACCGGACGTTCCGACAGAATATTGTCTTTAACATTACGGGATTCAACATTAGGTTAGAAGTTAGCTTTTCAAGAGGGACGAGAGAGGCGATTAAGATTGGTCGCGAGTATAGACAACGCTGTCTAACGGAGACTTAGCGCCTGTCCTTTACCATCTGTGGCGGATCAAGATGGGCTATTGTAACTGATTCGTCGGGGTCAAGCCAAACCGTAGCTGGCGATGATGTGAATAGGACCGCACCATCTTTCAATATTTCTGAAACTGATCCTCCAGTGATGTACACCGCTTCAGGAACCGAGTCTCGGTTGACGTACGTAAATGGAGAATCTCCAACAGTAATCGTTGCCAATCCCCGAGGATTATACCCTAGATTACCCGTCACTCTGCACCTAGAGCAGTCGAGCTCGCCTATAGCCCCAATTCCATTATCGCGGAGGTCATTATTAGATATGAGAATATCAGTAATCTGGTTGGGTCTCTGGGAGACGGAAACGCCGTAATTCTGCGTGGGCGTAGATTGATCGTCGAAGCAACGGTTTCCAATTATTGATACATTTGAAATCGCAGGGGACTGTCCCGACTGAACTAATATTCCTGCGATTGTGGATGGGGGCGCTCTGCTATTTTGGTTATTGTCGTAGCAGATGTTCCCCTCAATAATTGTCTCTGACGCAGATACGCTAATGCCAGGAAGAGCATTGCCCTTGCAAATATTCCCCTTTATGATCAAGGTTCGTTGGGCAGGCCCGAAAGCGACGGAAGAATCTGCAAGTATACCAAATCCTGATCCTCCGGAGTTCGGCGCGTCGAAGCAAGAGTTAGATTCTATAACGATATCCTCACAGCCAGCCCAGGCAATGAGTATTCCTGGTCCGTAGCCCGAAATTCGGTTGCCGCGAATGATAATCCGTTTTGTTTCATCATCCACAACTATCCCTGCGGTCTCAGCCGAAGTCTCGGGAGTTTTGGTGAGAATGTTGCTGGAGATCATCGAGTCAGCATCGAAGTGCAAGTATATCCCGCGTCCGCGAGTCTCACTGATCGTATTATCGTGAATATTAGATCCGGACGTCGACCCTTGTAGGCGAAAAACGTACACCGCATTCGCAGACTGGGGCGGGTTTGTGCTGGAGGGGTCGGTAAAGCTTCTGCCCGTCTGCTCAAGCAAGCAGCTCGCGATCTCTGATTGGTTCACATCCCCGTCCGTAGCAGCTAGCCAAATGCCCGCGTGCCATGTGTCATGAATGTAACAGTTCAGGATTGTCGTGTTTTGACCAGATCGTACTACGATTCCACTCTGAATGTTCGGGTTAGCAGGAGGAGAGTCGAGAGAGGTCCCCGCGAGATTAGGATTTGACGGGGTATTCCCGTCGAGCTCAATGTTTTCAATCGTAACATTGTCCCCGAAAACTTCGAGAATATTGAATGAGTTAGCGAAACTTTGGGATCCGTCTCCGACTTTGAGAACCGCGCCTTGCTCCCCGAGGAGGTGAATTCCCTGGTTTAC
>Ga0137364_10001036_pt1 | contig 12533 bp, 12 predicted proteins | sample SagtaG_10_FD_104798 | JGI IMG/M metagenome (GOLD analysis project Ga0137364, IMG submission 104798) | Vadose zone soil microbial communities from Sagehorn Ranch, Mendocino, California, USA - Sage1_L_20_16 metaG | ecosystem: Environmental > Terrestrial > Soil > Vadose zone | place: USA... | reverse complement strand
TGTCCGGCAGGGATAAGCGCTGAAGGCATCTAAGCGCGAAACCCGCCTGAAGATGAGACCTCCCGGGGCGTAAGCCCCCTGAAGGGCCCTCGTAGATTACGAGGTTGATAGGCCGGAGGTGTAAGCACCGTAAGGTGTTCAGCTTACCGGTACTAATCGCCCGTGCGGCTTGACCACGTTGTTCTCATCGATTCCTTGATCGGAGACGCAGCGTCTGGCTGCACTCGAGGATCTCCGTGTTCGGTGACCGGCGCGCGATGCGCGCCGGGACGACTTCCCGGTGGCAATGCCGGAGGGGCCACACCCGTTCCCATCCCGAACACGGAAGTTAAGCCCTCCCGGGCCGATGGTACTGCGCTGGCAACGGCGTGGGAGAGTAGGTCGCTGCCGGGGTAAATTCAAACGCCCGGGTCCCCGCGGACCCGGGCGTTCGTGTGTCCTGAACCCGAGCGGGCTACCGCCCGACGAACGCCGTCCAGAGCGCGAGCGCGAAGCCGGCCAGCGTCAGCACGATCGCCGCGGCAGCGAGGAGTTTGTCGAGGGCCGTTTCGTCGCGATGCTCGGCCAGCGAAAGCCCGAGCCCGGCGAGGAAGCCCCCGACGAAACCGCCGGCGTGGGCCCAGTTGTTCACGCCGTCCATGAGGAAGCCCATGATGAACAGGATCAGCGCCCATTGCCCGTATTGCTGCAGGACCATCTGACCAAAGACCCCCCCGCGCTTTCTGCCGTAGGCGACGATCGCGCCGAGGAGTCCGAAGATCGAGCCCGATGCGCCGATCGTGAACGGCACGCCGAGCGAGTTGGACACGACGAAGCCGGCGACGCCCGAGATAGTGAAGATGACAACGAGCCGTGCGGGCCCGTAGATCTCCTCGACGGCGGGGCCGAGCTGGCGGATCCAGAGCACGTTGAACAGAATGTGGAGCAGCCCGCCGTGGAGGTAGATCGCGGTGAGCAGGGTCCACCAGCGTCCAAAGCGCCACGGGATCGATCCGGCGGCACCCAGCGCCCAGAGCGCGTCGGCGCTCGGCGAAAAGACCTCAAGGAAGCCTCGCGGCCGGAGCACCGCGAGCGGGTCGAAAATCAGGCTGATCACGTAGAGCGCGACGCACGCCGCCGTGACGGCGTTGGTGAAGTTCCAGCGACGGAAGAGTGTACCGAGCAGCCCGCCGAACCCCCACATGCCGGGGTTACGCCGGCCGCACACGAGGCACACCGGCGCGTCGGCGTTGGTCAGCCGGCCGCAGGAGGGGCAGAGGATCGCGCCCGAGGTCTTACGGAACATCGTGGTCTCTCTCGGCCGGGATGCGGCATCGCTCGTCGAGCCACACGCCGAGATCGACGAGCCGGCAGGTGAGCGAGCAAAAGGGCCGGTGGGGGTTGCCTTGCCAGTGGGCCCGACGTCGGCAGGTCGGGCACGTCACGCCGCGCTCACGGGGCGGAGCGACGGCCTCTTCGTCCATGGTGGGTGCATCGTACCGGGCGCCGACAAAGCATGTCAACTCGGGCACTTCGTCAGCGCTCGGCGAGCTTTCGCGTTGACAGTCCCCGACGCGTCGCGTAGAGTTTCGTGGGTCACGTCCCACCCCGAAGGAGCCGGCGTATGAATCAGATTGGTCTCCGGAATCGTCACGTCCCGTCTGTGATCCTCGCGGCGCTCGTTGTCCTCGCGCTCGTCTCCGTCGTGGCGCCGCCCGTGCTGGCGGCGGGCGGCGAGGCGAGCCTTATCGTGCCCGACCTCGGGCATGTGACGTTCGGCGGAGTCGGCGGCCGTGCGCTCCTCATGTGGGGGCTCGTGGTGTGCGTGATGGGCCTGGTGTTCGGGATGGTGATCTTCTCCCAGCTCAAGAACCTCCCAGTCCACGCCTCCATGCGCGAGATCTCCGAGCTGATCTACGAAACGTGCAAAACCTACCTGATCACGCAGGGGAAGTTCCTCCTGATCCTCGAGGCGTTCATCGGCGTCATCATCGTCCTGTACTTCGGCGTGCTGCTGAAGCTCGATGCGATGAAGGTGCTGATCATCCTGCTCTTCAGCTTGATCGGGATCGGCGGAAGCTACGGCGTGGCCTGGTTCGGGATGCGGATCAACACCTTCGCGAATTCGCGCACGGCGTTTGCGAGTCTTGGGGGCAAACCGTTCCCGGTGTACGCGATCCCGCTCAAGGCCGGGATGAGCGTCGGCATGCTGCTCATCAGCGTCGAGCTGTTCCTGATGCTCTGCATCCTGCTCTTCATCCCAGGGGACTACGCGGGGCCGTGCTTCATCGGGTTCGCGATCGGCGAGTCGCTCGGCGCCGCGGCTCTCAGGATCGCGGGCGGCATCTTTACGAAGATCGCGGACATCGGATCCGACCTCATGAAGATCGTCTTCAACATCAAGGAGGACGACGCGCGCAACCCCGGCGTCATCGCCGACTGCACGGGCGACAATGCCGGCGACTCGGTCGGTCCGAGCGCGGACGGCTTCGAGACCTATGGTGTGACCGGCGTCGCCCTGATCTCGTTCATCCTGCTCGCGGTGAGAGAACCCGCCGTGCAGGTGCAGCTGCTGGTGTGGATCTTCGTCATGCGCGTGCTGATGATCGTCGCGAGCGGCGCCTCCTACCTGATCAACGACGGTATCGCGCGTGCCCGCTTCGGCGCGGCCACGCGGATGAACTTCGAGGCGCCGCTGACCTCACTGGTGTGGATCACGTCGGTCGTCTCCGTGATGCTGACCTACGTCGCCTCGTACGCGCTCGTCCGTGACCTCGGCGATGGCTCGCTCTGGTGGAAGCTCTCGACGGTCATCACGTGCGGCACGCTGGCAGGCGCGATCATCCCCGAGCTCGTCAAGGTCTTCACGTCGACGAAGTCGCGCCATGTGCGTGAGGTCGTGACCTCCGCGCGGGAGGGCGGGGCATCCCTCGACATCCTCTCGGGGTTCGTGGCGGGCAACTTCAGCGCCTACTGGCTCGGCATGGCGATCGTCGTGCTGATGGGCATCGCCTACGCGATCAGCACGGCGGGGCTCGCGAGCCTCATGGTGGCGCCGGCCGTCTTCGCGTTCGGCCTCGTGGCCTTCGGGTTCCTCGGCATGGGCCCGGTGACGATCGCCGTGGACTCGTACGGCCCGGTGACTGACAATGCCCAATCGGTCTTCGAGTTATCGCTCATCGAGCAGGTGCCCGGGATCCGCCAGGAGATCAAGCGGACGTACGGCTTCGACGTGAACTTCGAGAACGCGAAGCACCTCCTCGAGGAGAACGACGGCACGGGAAACACGTTCAAGGCGACGGCCAAGCCCGTCCTCATCGGGACTGCGGTCGTGGGCGCCACCACGATGATTTTCTCGATCATCGTGCTGCTGACGCACGGTCTGTCGCAGAACCTGGACAAGCTTTCGCTCCTCCACCCGCCGTTCTTGCTCGGGTTGATCACGGGCGGCGCGATGATCTATTGGTTCACCGGCGCGGCCACCCAGGCCGTCACCACCGGCGCCTACCGTGCCGTCGAGTTCATCAAGGCCAATATCAAGCTCGAGGGTGTGACGAAGGCGTCGGTCGCGGACAGCAAGAAAGTGGTGGAGATCTGCACGCAGTACGCGCAGAAGGGCATGTTCAACATCTTCCTGACCGTGTTCTTCGCGACGCTCGCGTTCGCCTTCCTCGAGCCGTATTTCTTCATCGGCTACCTGATCTCAATCGCGCTCTTCGGGCTCTTCCAAGCGGTGTTCATGGCGAATGCGGGCGGCGCCTGGGACAACGCGAAGAAGATCGTCGAGGTGGATCTGAAGGAGAAGGGGACGCCGCTCCACGCCGCGACCGTCGTCGGTGACACGGTTGGCGATCCGTTCAAGGATACGTCGTCGGTCGCGATGAACCCGATCATCAAGTTCACCACGCTCTTCGGTCTCCTGGCGGTTGAGCTCGCGGTGACGCTCACGGCGGAACAGGGCGCCGGGCTGAGCCTGTTCCTCGCCGCGCTCTTCTTCGCGGTGTCGGTCGTCTTCGTCTGGCGATCGTTTTACGCGATGCGGATCGGAGGCGGCGCGCCCGCCAAAGTCGAGACTCGGCGCGTGGGCGCCGTCGCGCGGGGCAGCAAGTAAGGCTCCGTGGAGTTCTTGCTCGGGGTCGTCACCGGGGCCTACTCGCTGGACGACCTCATCCGCTGGGGCGGCTACGCCATCCTGGTCGGGATCGTCTTCACCGAGACAGGGCTCCTCGTCGGGTTCTTCCTGCCCGGCGATTCGCTCTTGATCACCGCGGGGCTCGTCGCCGCGGCGGGCGGCCTCAACATCTGGCTGACGAACGGGCTCCTCATCGTGGCTGCCGTCGTGGGGGACAGTGTCGGCTACGCTATCGGCGCCCGGATCGGCCCGCGCCTGTTCACGCGCGAGCAGTCGCTGCTCTTCAACCCGCGCCACGTCGAGCGGACCCGTCGCTTCTATGCCCGCTACGGGGCCAAGACGATCGTCATCGCGCGTTTCGTCCCGATCGTCCGCACGTTCGCGCCGGTCGTCGCCGGTGTCGGCCAGATGCCATACCGCCGGTTCCTCTTCTACAATGTGGCCGGCGGCGTGGGATGGGTGACGTCGATGACCTGGGGGGGCTACCTGCTGGGGCGGGCGATTCCGAACATCGCTGAGTACATTCACATTGTCGTCATCGTCGTGATCGTTCTGTCCGTGATCCCGATCGCGGTCGAGATCCTCAAGGAGCGCCGGCGGCGCGCGGCCTGATCCTGTCGGCGCTCTTCACCCTCGTCGGGCGGCTGCCCGCCGGCGCGGGGGCCTGGCTCGGGCGGCGGCTCGGCGACCTCGCGTTCGTCGCGCTCCGGGGGCGGCGACGCGTGGCGCTCGCCAACCTCTCCATCGCGTTCCCCACGCTCGGCGCCGCCGAGCGCCGGCGTGTCGGCCGGCGCTCCTTCCAGCACCTCGGCCTGCTCTTCGTCGAGCTCGCGGCGACCCTCGGGCGCCCGTTCGAGCGCGCACTCGCGGCGATCAGTTTCGAGGGCCTCGAGCACTTGCGCGGCGTCATGGCGACCCGTGGGCGGGCGCTCGTTCTGACGGCGCACCTCGGCAACTGGGAGCTGCTCGCCGCGGCCCACCGGCTGACGGGCTACCCGCTCGCGATCGTCGTTCGCCCGCTCGATTCTGCGCCGCTGAACCAGCTGGCGGAGCGGCTCAGGCGGAAGTCGGGCGTGGAGCTGATCGACAAGCGCGGCGGGCTGCGGCGCGTGCTGCGCACCCTGGCCGACGGGCACATCGTGGGCATCATGCTGGACCAGAACGCGGCCCGGCGGGAGAGCGTGTTCGTGCCGTTCTTCGGGCGCCCGGCCTCGACGTCGAAGAGCCTCGCGGTGCTGGCCGTGCGCACCGGAACGCCCGTCGTCCCGATCTTTATCCGCCGCGAGGGCCGACGCCACCACGTCACGATCCACCCGCCTCTCGCGCCGCCCCTGGTGAACAACACCGAGCGCGCCGTCGTCGAACTGACCATGCGTTGCACGGCGGCGATCGAGGCGGCGATCAGCCAGGTGCCGGAGCAGTGGCTGTGGATGCACAATCGCTGGCGCACGCGACCCCCTGAGGAGGCGACACGGTGATCACGCGCGTGCTCGCTGCCGCGCTCATACTCGGGGCCGTTGCGACGGCGTCCGGTGCCGACGTGCAAGTCGACGCATATCGCCGGGCGGCCGCCGCGGGGGCGTTCGGCACGGTCGCGGGTCACGCGTGGGAGGAGCGCCGGCGGCCGGCCGGCGTTGAGCAGCCGCTCACGGGCACCGTGGTCACGCTCGTGCCCCACTCACCTGCGCTGCGGGCGCGGCTCGAGGAGATTCGGACGCGCTCGCGAGACTCGATGAACGCCTACCGAGGGTCGGCACGTGTGATGCGACTCGCGCGTGAGGCCTACGAGAAGGAGCTGTGGGAGGCCGGAGCGGCCGATCTCGTCAGGACCAGTGTCGTCGACGGGAGCGGTGATTTCAAAATCGAGGATCTGCCTGCCGGCGCCTGGCTCTTGATCGCCACCCGGTCGGTCTTTGTCGACAAGGCCTCGCCTCGCGTCACCGAGCGGGAGCGCGGAACCTACGCGCCCGCCCGCCGGCTGACGGGCTTCAGCACGGTGTCCGTCTGGCTACGCGAGCTCACCGTCTCCACGGGCCTGATCCAGGTGGAACTCATGGATCGGAACCCCTGGTTTACCGGGATCGAGGAGGAACGCACGCTGGACGCTAGCCCGTAGACCTAGCGTCCAGCGCGCGGGCGCTACTTCTTGGATTCCTTCTTCGCCATCCCGCCGCCTTTCACCGTGATCGACTGCGCGACGGCTTTGCCGTCCATCTCCATGTAGCGGACATGAACCGCGTCGCCCGGCTTGAGGTCGGCGGCCGTGATCGACTTGCCGCCCTTCCGAATGGAGGTCTTCGGGGCGACGCCGAAGGTCCACTCGGTCTCCTTCTTCCTCTCCTTGCCGGCCACCACGATGCTGTCGGCCGACGCCGCCTTCACCGTGCCGTTGGCGTTCTTCACCGGCATCTTTCTCATCTCGGTCGGCTTTTCGACCTTCTTCTCGGCCGGCGCCGGCGTTATGGACTGGGCCGTCGCAGGCCCGGCCAGGCCGGCAGTGAACGCGATTGCAACAACCAGAGCAAGTAGGTTCTTCACAGTGGTCACTCCTCCACCAAAGGGGTTAGGGAACTCGGTGCCTGCCTCCTGGGCGTACGACGAGTCGCGGCAGGCGTTTATTCCTGGTTTAAGTATGGATGAAATCTAGCAGAAAGAAAAGATTGTTCCGCCCGGTACATGCAACCAGGCGCCGTTGACCTGGGAACCAAGCCCATGGTACGAGTATTGAATGTCCTCTCCTCCATGGTGAGTCGATCGAGCCTACTCCTGCTCACAACGTGTCTCGTTGGCATCCTGCCGCTGGCCACAGCCACTTCGAGCACAGCCGGACCTTCCTCTGAGCCGACCCCTGTTGCGGCGGTGGCTGTGCCACCGTCTGAGGACGACCCAGGACGGTCCGAGCCGGTGATGGAACCGAAAGGGGCCGCGCCCGATGCCGGGCCCGGGGCGAAGGCTCTCGCGGAGGTCACCGAGGTGGACTCGTGGGCCCACGCCTTCGCCGAATCGGCCCAACTCAATGCGGTCGCTCTGGCGCCTGACTTTCCCGACTATCCGCGGGTGATGAACGACGACGTCCAGTACTTCCTCGACCGCTTCACCGGGAGCCGGCGCATGGTCGTCGAGCTCTGGATGAGCCGATCCGGGCGTTATCTCGCGATGATCCAGGAGGTCTTCCGAAATCAAGGCCTCCCGACCGATCTCGCATTCACGGCGATGATCGAGAGCGGCTTCAACCCGCGCGCGGTCTCCCGCGTCGGCGCGAAGGGGCTCTGGCAGTTCATGGCTCCTACGGCACGCCGCTACGGTCTGCGCGTGGACCGGTGGGTGGACGAGCGCCTCGACCCCGAGAAATCCACCGTCGCCGCCGCGGCGTACCTGCGGGATCTGTACCGCCAGTTCGGCGCATGGGAGCTCGCGCAGGCGGCGTACAACGCGGGTGAGGTGGTGGTGAGCCGGGCGATTCGCGTGACGGGCTCGTCGGACTTCTGGGCCCTGACACGCACGGAGTATCTGCGGCGGGAGACCCGTGAGTTCGTCCCCGCGATCCAGGCGGCGACGCTCATCGGCCGCGATCCGGACCAGTACGGATTCGAGGTGGGAGGCGAGCCGTGGGACGACACCGAGCGCATCTCCGTGCCGCCCTCGACGGATCTCCGTCGCTTGTCCACGGTCGCCGGGATTTCGCCCGCCATGCTGCGGGCACTCAATCCCACTCTCGTCCGCGGGGTGACACCGCCGGGCACCAGGTGGGAGATTCGTGTTCCGGCCGGCACCCGGGAGGGCGTTCTCGCCGCGCTGGCGCCGCGCCGGTCGGTCGGCATCGCCAAGGCGAGGGCGCCCCGCCACGCCGCGGCCGAGATCCACGTCGTCCGGCCGCGCGAGACGGTGACCTCGATCGCCAAGCGCTACGGGTTGTCGGTCAAAGAGGTGCTCCGCTGGAACAGCCTCGAGAGCCAGGATCCGATCCGGCCTGGCGATCGGCTGCGAGTCGCCGAACTCCGCTGAAGGTCGAAGTCCGGCTCTTCGCGGCCTTCCTCGCGTATCTGCCGGCCCCAGACCCGCAGGGCGCCGTTGCCCTCGACGTGCCTCCTGGGTCGACCGTTGACGACGTCGCGCGGCGCCTCCGGATCCCCCCCGACCTCGCTCGCGTCGTGCTCGTGAACGGTCAGGACCCCGAGCCCGGGCGTCCTCTCGATGCGGGCGACGTGATCGCGATCTTCCCACCGCTGGCGGGAGGCATGGGCCGCAGCACGCGTGAGGGCTCGGCGGCCTCGGCCGCCGCTTCGTCGACCGCGGAGTCGATCTCGGCGCCGACGAGCAGGGCGACACCGCTCACGTAGAGCCACAGCATCAAGAGGATCACGCCGCCGATCGAGCCGTAGGTGGCGTTGTAGTTCACCAAGTACGTCACGTAGAGCTTGAGCGCCGACGACATCGCCAGCCACGCCCCCAGGGCGAACGTCGATCCCGGCGTGATCCAGTGCCAGCGCCGCCCCGCCGCGGGCGCGAGATAATAGACGAGGGCCAAGCCCGTGAGGGCGAGGCAGAGCACCACCGGCCACTGGAGCAGCGTCCACGCGAGTGTGAAGACCGGTGTCAGGCCGATTCGCCTCGCCACGGCCTCGCCGATACGCCCGCCGAAGACGAGCAGCAGGAGCGCGCTCAGCGTGAACAGGGAGAACCCGACCGTGAGACCGATCGCGATGAGCCGGGACGTCCACCAGCGACGTTGCTCGCTCACGCGACACGCGACGTTGAGCGCGGTCATGATGGACAGCATCCCGCTCGACGCTGCCCACAGCGCGGCGAAGACGCCGATCGAGAGCAGGCCGCCGCTCGCGCCACTCACGATCTCCGCGAGCGTCCGCCTGAGCAGTGACGCCGCGTCGCGCGGTAGCATGCGATCGGCATAATCGAGCAACTGGCCCATCAGGTCGGGGAAGGGCAAGAGCCCGAGCAGGGCGGTCAGGAAGAGCAAGGTCGGTAGGAGCGCAAACGAGAAGTAATACGAGAGCCCGGCCGCGCGGTCGAGGAGCTCGTCCTCCCAGACCCTGCCATACACACGACGGGCGAGCTGCCGGACGGAGAGTCCCCCGAGCCACCAGGGGGACGCCGTCGGTCGGACCGGTTGTAGGCCCGTGTGCGGGAGCTCCGTCAAGGCGGCGACTATCGTAGCAAGGCGCGGGCGGCCCGGAGGGGAAATCAGGCGATCCGGGGAGTGTCAGCGACGGGACCCGAGCGACGTCACACGATAGGCGTCTCGGTCGAGCGCCGGCCCGCACCTCGGACGGCGAGGCCTGCGGCGAGCGCCCGCCGCAGATCCTCGCCCTCGAAAGGGGCGCTTCTTGCGCCTACTCGCTGAGAGCGTGCCCCGGCCGTGCGCGCCTTCGCGCGGCGAGACCGACCCCGACCAGCCCGGAGGCCAGGAGAAGGAAGGTCGCCGGCTCGGGTGTCGCAACCACCATCACGTCGCCGCTCCCGAGGGCGCTACTTGCGAACGCGTCGGGCGGACTCCCTGCTGCAAGGAGGCTCAGGTTGAGAGCGCCGGTCCACTGAAGGCCGCCGTCCGGCAGGCCGAAGAATGCGGCCAGAGTGGCGTCGGTGGAGCTGGAGAAAATGCCACCGGCGATATTAAAGGAATCTCCGATCTGCGTGACCGACGCGCTCGACCACGTTCCAGAAAACAATGTCGTCCCCGCCGAAATTCCCGCGGCCGCCACCTCTCCGACGAGCTGGATGGTGCCACCCGAATCAAAGAACCACTGCGTGGAGCTCGACGCTGTCAGGCTCCCCGTCGCGAAGGAGAGCACGCAGCCCACGCAGGCCGCCACCACGCCGTTGTTTGCAGGCGTGGCCGTGTCCGCCGTGCCCAGCCCCCCGACGATGCTGGCGATCGTGATGCCGCTGCCCACGAGTTCCGCGCCGGACACCCCGTAGGCGATCGATCCGGGATTGGGCGCGTTGATGGTGAAGTCGAGCGTCGGAACGGCCGCGGCGGTTCCGACGATCGACAGAAGGCAGAGTAGCAATACCCCCAGAGCACCAGGCAATCTCAAAGTCATCATTCGCGTCCTTTCGCAGTCTTTGCCGCGTGCGTCGGAGCCGCGGTCTCGGTTCGTCGAGCGGGACAGACGCAAACCCGCTGCCAAACGGGCGGACCCTTGGAACCGCGCGGAGATGCGGTCGCCATCGGATTGACGGAAGTGAAGTTTGTTGCGTGATGGCAGAAGAGGGCCGTCGCCGCTGTGAAGACGGATTCATTTTGCGGAATTTTGGCTGAGGCCTCTCCGGAAACCACGCGCGCAACGTCTCGACAGGTTCGTGAGCCGGCTCGACGCGGTGAGCGCGAGCCCGTCAGCTCGCGGTCGCTCGAGCTCTCCGCGGGCCATCCGCGATGGCGAGCGTGATGCGGGGTCCACCGCCCTCGACCGCGGCGCCGCGAGGTCGGTTCACGGCGACAGTCGGCCGGCTCAAAGGGGGCGATGGTACACTCAGACGGCTGAAGCGACAGATAGTTACGGTGCCGGAAGCGTCTAGGAACCCGGTGGGCCTCCCGGACTTCAAATCCGGTGGACCGTTCTAGACAAACGGTCGATGGGTTCGACTCCCATACGCTTCCGCCACACAGGAGACGATGGCCAAACACGATCGGCAGCCACGCTCCCACCGACGGATCTCGCGCCGGCAGCGGCGGATGCTCGTCACGACGGCGGTGGTCATCGTCGCTGTGGCCGTCGGATACTTCGCCTACCGGGCCGCCGCGAATCTCCCCGGTGCGCAGATGCCCGACCAGGGGAACCTCCACATTCCCACAGAGGACAGCCCCCATGAGCCCTACAACTCCGACCCGCCGACCTCGGGCCCGCACCTGCCGTACATCGCGCCGTGGGGCGTGCACACGCGTCCGATCCCGCAGCCACTCCAGGTCCACAACCTCGAGGACGGCGGCGTGCTCGTCCAGTACAATTGCGACTGTCCGGAGCTCGTCGAGAAGCTCCGCGCGATCGTGCAGCGCTACACCCACTACGTGATCCTGGCGCCGTACCCGACGATGAAGAGCCGGATCGCGCTGACCGCGTGGACGCGCATCGACGCGTTCGACGAGTTCGACGAGAAGCGGATCGTCCGGTTCGTCAAGGCGTACCGTGGGATCGACCACCACAACAAGTAGGGTCGGCCGCGGGGTCGTGACCGCGGCGCTGCTCCTCGCGGCGTGTGCGCGCCCGTTCGTCTCGCCGCTCGCGCCGCCCCCGCACCGCGAGGACATCGCTGCCGGCTACGACGTCACGTGGGCGGCGATCGTGCGCGCGCTGGCGAAGGAGAACGTGGCGCTCCGGGCGATCGCGCGCGATTCCGGTGTCATCGCGACCGACGACTTCATCGCGCCGATCGGTGTCTACGCCGACTGTGGCCGCATCGGCGACGACCTCCTCGAGGGCGAGGCGCTCGTCGCTTTCACGCTCTTCGCCGAGCCCAACGGCGCCCACACGAAGGTCCAGATCAACGCGAAGATGCGCACCCACATGCACCGGAAGGGCGGGAGCGGCAAGCTCCGCCCCGCGCCCGTCTACCAGTGCGCGTCGACCGGACGGTTCGAGGCGAACCTGCTCGACACCGTGCGGGACTTCGTCAAGGAGTAGGCGGATGCCCTCGCGTCTGGCCGACCTGATCCGCAAGGCGCGGCGTCTCGCCACCGAGCGCGACCGGCTCATCGACGGCCTCGCCGAGGAGTGGGCGCGGGCGCTGCGAGGCCAGGGCCTGTCGCGCGCCGACCTCGACGAGCTATGGGCGGGGCTCGTCGAGGACGCCGTGCGCAGCGGCCGGCAGGCCCGCGACGGCAAGTGGACGCCCCAAACGTGGCGCCACGAAACCCAGGAAGTCGTTGCCCGCCTGCGGAAGAAGGTCGAGGCCGCGCTCGATGAGCGCTGACCGCGCGACGGCCCTCCGCGGCCTGCCCTCCGTGGACCAACTCCTCCGCCGTCTCGCAGAACGCGCGGAGCTCCACGGCATCACGCGCGCGCGCGTGACCGCGCTCGTCCGCGAGGCGCTCGAGCAGGAGCGCAAACGCGTCCTCGAAGAGCACGCCGTGCCGGCGGGGGTCGAGACGCTCGTGACCCGTGTCGTCGAACGCGTGCAGCGAGCCGGCGTCTTCTCCCTGCGCCCGGTGATCAACGCACAGGGCGTCGTGCTTCACACCAACCTGGGGCGGGCGCTCGTGAGCCCGCTCGCCCTCGAGCGTCTCGCGGCCGTCGCCGTCGCCTACTCAAACCTCGAGCTCGATCTCGCCAGCAAGGAGCGCGGGTCACGGTACAGCCACGTCGAGCCGCTCCTCCAGCGCCTGACCGGGGCGGAGGACGCGCTGGTCGTCAACAACAACGCCGCCGCCGTCCTGCTGGCGCTCGAAACCCTTGCGCACGGCAAG
>Ga0137364_10001027_pt1 | contig 12566 bp, 9 predicted proteins | sample SagtaG_10_FD_104798 | JGI IMG/M metagenome (GOLD analysis project Ga0137364, IMG submission 104798) | Vadose zone soil microbial communities from Sagehorn Ranch, Mendocino, California, USA - Sage1_L_20_16 metaG | ecosystem: Environmental > Terrestrial > Soil > Vadose zone | place: USA... | reverse complement strand
TGCCCGTCAACGATCGCGGCGGCAGCCCGCTGGTCTTCACGGATACGATCGGGGACGCCACCAACGCCCACGAGAACGAGGGCGCGCGGATCATGAAGTATTAGATCGATCCCGCACACGTAGCCGAGAACAACGCCAACGACTACGTCTTCTTCCGGCTCGGCGAGATCTATTTGATCAAGGCCGAGGCGTTGAACGAGCAGAACCCCGGTAGCGCGACGGCATTGGGGCTCGTCAACGCGCTGCGCGCCCGGGTGTTCAGCCCGGCCAACCCGCGCGGTGCCATCGACCGCGCCGGGATTCTGCAGGAGCGCCTGTTCGAAATGACGGGTGAGGGCAAGCGCCGTTCGGACCTGATCCGGCATGGCAAGTACACGACGTGGACGGAAGCCACGATCAACGGCCACAATGCGGCCACCGAGAACTTCCGTATCTTGCTGCCGATCCCGCAGTCGGAGATCGATGTCAACCCGCTGCTCTGCCAGAATCCGGGGTACGGCGGCACTGCGTGTCCGTAACGTAGAACGAGCTGACGTTTGCGCTGGGGCATTGGATGTAGCATTCACGTAGGGGCGCAGGCTGCTGCGCCCCTACGCTGTCTCTTGCCGGCCGCTGCCATCCTCGCCGCGTGCTCCGGCGCGGGTGGCGCTCCGCCGCGCCCGTCGGGCCCGACGCTCTTCACGCGCCTGCCCTCCGCCGAGACCGGCGTCACATTCCGCAATCAGCTGACCGAGACGCGTGACTTCAACGTCTTCACCTACCGCAATTTCTATAACGGCGGCGGCGTGGCGATCGGCGACCTCACGGGCGATGGCCTGCCCGAGATCGTCCTCACGTCCAACGAGGGCGGTCCGAAGCTTTACCTCAACGAAGGCAAGTTTCATTTCCGAGATATCACCGACGAAGCCGGGCTCGGCGCGAAGCACCCCTGGACGACTGGTGTCACGCTGGCCGACGTCAACGGCGACGGACGGCTCGACATCTACGTGTGCCACGCCGGGTACGGGACCGGTGCCGATCGCGCCAACGCGCTGTTCATCAACCACGGCCTGAACGCATCCGGCATTCCGACGTTCACCGACGAGGCCAAAGCCTACGGCGTCGCCGATACCGGCTACTCGACCCAGGCGGCGTTCCTCGACTACGACCACGACGGCGATCTCGATCTCTTCCTGATCCGCAATTCGCCGCGCCCCGTGACCAGCTTCGGCGCGCGCAACGTCCGCAACATCCGCGACCCGCTCGGCGGCCACGAGTTGTATCGCAACGACGGGGGACATTTCGTCAACGTCAGCGACCGTGCCGGGATCTACGGCCCGGAGGCCGGCTTTGGACTGGGGATCGCCGTGGGCGACGTGAATCGCGACGGCTGGCCCGACATCTACGTCGCCAACGACTTCTTCGAGCGCGACTACCTGTACATCAACAAGCACAATGGCACGTTCGAAGAAGTGCTCGACAAGGAGATGCCATACTCGAGCTACTTCTCGATGGGCCTGGACATCGCCGACGTCAACAACGACGGCTGGCCCGACATCTACACGACCGACATGCTTCCCGAAGACGACCGCCGTCTGAAGACGACGTCGTCCTTCGAAGGCTGGGACCTGTACCAGGCGAAGGTGCATCAGGGCTATCACTACCAGTTCATGCGCAACATGCTGCAGCTGAACAACGGCAACGGCACGTTCAGCGACATCGGCCAGCTGGCGGGCGTGGCGCGCACGGACTGGAGCTGGAGCGCGTTGATCGCCGATCTCGACCTCGACGGCAACAAGGACATCTTCGTCACCAACGGCCTGGCGCGCGACGTGACGTCACAGGACTATGTCGCGTTTCTCGCCAACGACGAGACGATGCGGGAAGCACAGGCGGGCTTCCACGTCGACTACCTGAAGCTCATCAACGCGATGACGCAGACGAAGCTGTCCGACTACGCGTTCCACAACAACGGCGATCTCACGTTCACCAAGGTGAGCGTGCCGTGGGGCCTGGACGAGCCGAACTTCTCCAACGGCGCCGCATACGGCGACCTGGACGGCGACGGCGCCCTCGACCTGGTCGTGAACAACGTGAACGACGAAGCGTTCGTGTACAAGAACAACGCCCGTACCCTGCTCCCCGATAACCATTACCTGCAGGTGCGGCTCGAAGGGACAGGAAACAACCGCCTGACCATCGGGGCGAAGGTCACCCTGATGGGCGACGGGAAGCTCTTCACGCAGGAGCTCGAGCCGACGCGTGGATTCCAGTCCAGTGTGGACTACACCCTCACGTTCGGCGTCGGGCGGGTCGATACCCTCGAGTCGGTGATCGTCGACTGGCCCGATGGAAGGTCGAGCATCGTCTCTCCCGTTGCCACGAATCAGCGGCTCACGATTCGCCAGACGGACGCGCGCGCCAAAACGCCCAACCGCCCCCCGCCCGCGCAACCGCCGCTCTTCAGGGACGTGAGCTCGGAGGTCGGCCTCGATTTCGTACACCAGGAAAACACCTTCGTCGACTTCGACCGCGAGCGGCTGATCCCCAAGATGGTGTCCACGGAAGGGCCGTTCGTGACCGTCGGCGACGTGAACGGCGACGGGCTGGACGACTTCTTCATCGGCGGCGCGAAAGACCACGCGAGCGCGCTGTACATCCAGGGCCGCGATGGCCGCTTCACGCGAACGAATCAGGCCTTGTTCGAGCAAGACCGCCTGTCGGAAGATCTCGGCGCCGCGTTCTTCGACGGCTATCTCTACGTCGTGACGGGCGGCAACGAGTTCACGGGCGCCGCGCCGGCGCTCGAAGACCGGCTGTATCAGGGCGACGGTCACGGCATGTTCCGGAAGACGACCGGGCAGCTGCCGCCCTCGTGGGTGAGCGGATCGCGCGTCGCCGTCTCGGAGGACTTTCTGTTCGTAGGTGGTCGAGTGGTGCCCGGCAGCTACGGCACCGACCCGCAGAGCACGCTGCTGCGCAACGACGGCCACGGACATTTCACCGATGTGACGGCAGAGGTCGCCCCCGAGCTCGCGCACATCGGCATGGTCACCGACGCTTTGTGGATCGACGTCGACCGCGACGGCCGCCAGGATCTGGTCGTCGTCGGCGAGTGGATGCCGATCACGATCTTCCACAATACGGGCACGAAGTTCGAGCGCATGAACACGCCGGGCCTGGAGCACAGCGCCGGGTGGTGGAACCGGATCATCGCCGCCGACTTCACGGGCGACGGGCTCCCCGACTTCGTCATCGGCAACCTCGGCCTCAACACCCGGCTGCGCGCCAGTGCGGCCGAGCCCGCGACGATGTACGTGAAAGACTTCGACAACAACGGCGTCACCGAGCCGATCGTCTCCTGTTACTCGGGCGGCGAAAGCCTGCCGCTGGTGCTGCGCGATGATCTCATCAAAGCCCTGCCCTACCTCAAGAGCCGCTTCCTCAAGTATTCCAATTACGCGGGCCGGACGCCGCAGGATATCTTCGGATCGCAGCTCAAGGACGCCGTCTTCAAGAAGACCGAGACCTTCGCGACCTCATTGGCGCGCAACAATGGCGACGGCTCGTTCACCCTCGTGCCGCTGCCGCTCGCGGCGCAGATCGCGCCGGTCTACGGCATCCTGGCGTCGGACTTCGATGGGGATGGCAAGCTCGATCTGCTGCTCGCCGGAAACTTCGACGGTGTGAAACCCGACCTCGCCAGGATGAGCGCCAGTTACGGCCTGTTCCTGCGGGGCGATGGGAGGGGAAATTTTACGCCCGTCCGCACGGCGGAGAGCGGATTCTTCGTGACGGGGCAGGTGCGCGACATCCAGAAGCTCAGAACCCGCGCCGGCGATCTCTACATCGTCGCGCGCAATAACGACCGGCCGCTCTTCTTCCGCGCCACGTCTCAACGACAGGTGATTGCGGCCAGGAGATGATGCAGATGCGACAATCGATCGTTCTGATGGCTTTGCTCAGCGCGTGCGCCAACGGTCCCCCCCCGCCGGCGGCGTACCAGCCGGGCGGCGACCCCGAGCTGCTGCACGCCGCCGTCCAGCAGCTGACCGACGTGATCGTGTACGACATTCTCAGCCCGCCGCAGGCGAGCCGGGCCTATGCGTATGCGAGCATCGCGGCGTATGAGGCGGTGCGCCCGGCACATCCCGGCCAGCGCACGCTCGCCGGACAGGTGCGGGGCCTCGCGCCGCTACCAGAACCGGCAGCCGGCGCGGACTACAACTACCCGCTGGCAGCCACGCACGCTTTTCTTATCGTGGGTCGCGCCCTGACGTTCTCGCACGATCGCCTCGACAGCACGCGGGTGAAGCTCGAGCAGCCCCTGCGCAGCCGCATGTCACCGGCGGTGTTCGAGCGCTCGATTGCGTACGGCGACACCGTCGCGCAGCGCATCCTCGCGTGGGCCGCCAAGGACAACTATCTACAGACGCGCGGCTACCCGAAGTACACCGTCACCGCGGACCCCGGCCGCTGGCGTCCGACGCCGCCCGCGTACATGGACGCCGTCGAGCCCTACTGGAACAAGATTCGCCCCTTCGTGCTGGACTCGGCGGCGCAGTTTCGCCCTCAGGCGACCTATCGCTTCGACATGCAGCCCGGCAGCCAGTTCTACAAGGAAGCGCGCGAAGTGTACGACGTCGGCAGGACCCTGAGCGACGAGCGGCGGGCGATCGCCGCGTTCTGGGACTGCAACCCCTACGTCATGCACGTGCAGGGCCACACGATGTTCGCGACCAAGAAGATCACGCCAGGCGGCCACTGGATGGGGATCGTCGCGATCGCCGCGCGCCTGGCGCACGCCGATTTCATGCGGTCGGCAGAGGCGTACGCGCGCACCGCCATCGCGCTGAACGAAGCGTTCATCGCCGTGTGGGACGAGAAGTACCGCAGCAACGTGATTCGCCCCGAGACCGTCATCAACGCCTACATCGACGAGCGGTGGGAGCCGCTGCTCCAGACTCCGCCGTTCCCCGAGTACACGAGCGGCCACAGCGGCATCTCGACGGCCGCGTCGATCGTGCTGACCGACGAGTTCGGCGACACCTTCGGGTTTACGGACGACGTCGAGAAGGCCTACGGCCTGCCGGCACGCAGCTTCACTTCGTTCAAGCAGGCGGCCGCGGAAGCGGCGATCAGCCGGCTATACGGTGGGATCCACTACCGCCATGCGATCGAGCAGGGGCAAGTCCAGGGCCGGTCCGTCGGGGACCTCGTGGTACAGCGGATTCAGACGAAAAACGCGGTCGCTACGACTGCTTCGTTTTGATGACGATGACGCCGTTGGCGCCACGGCTGCCGTACGCCGCGGTGCTCGCGCCGTCGCGCAGCACCTGGATGGACTCGATGTCGCGCGGGCTGAGGGCCGCGAGAGCCCCGGTGATCGGGTTGTCGAGCGGGATGCCGTTGAGGACGAACAGCGGCTCCTGATCGCCCAGCACGGTCGAGATGCCCCGGATATGAATCACCATGTGGCCGTCGGGAGCACGTGTCAAAGTGAGACCGGGAACGCGGGTGACGAGCAGTTGTTCGAGCGACAATCCCGGCGCGCGGTCGATGTCCTCGGCGGTGATGATCGTGTTGTTGACAGGACGTGGCCGATCGGCGCGATTCTGACGCGAGCACGCGGCCAGCATTAGCAGGCTGACGTAGGCGGCCAACCGCATACTGGCCTCCCCGGGAAGTGTGGGTTTCAAATCGCAATATACAGCCATCATCACTGCGGAGTAACCATGAAGACCCGGCTTCTCGTCGCGCTCGTGTTGCTGCCCCTGTGGCCCCAGGTCGCCGGCGCGCAAATGCGGGTGGCCTCTCCCGACGGGCGCAACGTCGTGATGGTCGATACCCACGAAGGCAAGCTGTACTACCTGGTACAGCGTGACGGGCGCCCGTTGCTCACACCGTCAATGCTGGGATTCGAGTTTCGCGGTGCCCCGCCCCTGCGCGATGGGCTCCGCATCGTGGACTCGAGCCGCAGCACGTTTGACGAGACGTGGACGCAGCCGTGGGGCGAGGTGTCGCGCGTCCGCGACCATCACAACGAGCTGAAGGTATCGGTCACCGAGACGGGGGCGCCGGACCGGAAATTCACCGTGGCCTTCCGCGCCTTCAACGACGGCGTCGCCTTCCGCTACGAGTTCCCCGCGCAAGCGGGCCTGGGCGACTTCGAGATCACCGACGAGCTGACCGAGTTCGCGATGGCGGACAACGCGCGGGCGTGGTGGATCGCCTCCAATCGGCCGCGGCTCGACCGCTCCGAGCAGCTGTGGTCGTCGGGCCCCGTGAGCACGCTCGACAGCGTGCAGACGCCGCTCACGATGGAATTCAGAAACGGCAAGACGTTTGTGGTCATCCACGAAGCGAATCTCGTGGACTACGCCAGGATGAACATCCGCGGCCCCCGCCTCGACAACCGCGTGCTCCACGCCGATCTCGCGCCGTACGCCGACGGCGTGAAGGTGCGCGGGCACACGCCGTTCGTGACGCCGTGGCGCACCATCCAGATCGCCGACAAGGTGACGGAGTTGTCGCCCTCGGTCATCGGGCTGAACTTGAACCCGCCCAGCGTCATCGCGCATACCGACTGGATCAAGCCGATGAAATACGTCGGCATCTGGTGGGGCATGCACATCGGTACGATGACGTGGAGCTCGGGACCCAAGCACGGCGCCACAACGGCGAATACCAAGCAGTACATCGACTTCGCGGCCGCGAACGGCCTCGGCGGCGTGCTGGTCGAGGGATGGAACGTTGGCTGGGACGGCGACTGGATTCAGAACCGCAACGCGTTCTCCTTCACGAGAGCCTATCCCGACTACGATCTCGTCGAGCTCGCCCGCTACGCACACTCGAAGGGCGTGAAGCTGATCGTGCACAACGAGACGTCAGGCGGAATCGAGAACTACGAGCGGCAGATGGACAGCGCCTTCGCGCTCTACCAGTCGCTGGGCCTCGACGCCATCAAGTCGGGATACGTGACCGACACGATCACGGGGGGGCACTCGCACTGGGGCCAGCGCATGGTCCAGCACTACCGTCATGTGATCGAGAAGGCGGCGCAGTACCACATCATGCTCGACGTGCACGAGCCGATTCACGACACGGGCGAGCGCCGCACCTATCCCAACATGATGAGCCGAGAGGGAGCGCGGGGGCAGGAATACAACGCGTGGGGCGGCGAGGGCGGCAACCCGCCCGAGCACGAGACGATCCTGTTCTTCACGCGGCTGCTCGATGGGCCGATGGACTTCACCCCGGGGATTTTCGATATCCTCCGGACCAAGACCGGGCCGGCGCGCACGAACGAAGACGCGCGCGTCCGCACCACGCTCGCGAAGCAGCTCGCGCTGTACGTGGTGATCTACTCGCCGCTGCAAATGGCGGCCGACCTGCCCGAGAACTACGAGCACCAGCCGGCGTTCCAGTTCATCAAGGACGTGGCGGTGGACTGGGACACGACGCGCGTCATCGACGGCAAGATCGGCGATTACGTCATCGTCGCGCGCCGCCAGAAAAACAGCCCGCAGTGGTTCCTGGGCGCGATCACCGACGAGCAGGCGCGCAGCTTCGACGTGCCGCTCACATTCCTCGATCCGGGCAAGAGCTACATCGCCGACATCTACGCCGACGGGCCCGGCGCCGACTGGCTCACCAATCCGCTGCCCGTGACGATTTCCCACCGCGCCGTCACGCGTGCATCGCATCTGCGCCTGGCACTGGCGCCGGGTGGGGGACAGGCGATTCGGATTCGGCCGGTTACGAGCAAGAGAGGTCGGTAGCTGAATGTGAAACTCCTCCGCACGATCTCGTTCTTGATCGTTTTGGCCGCCTGCAGCGGCGCTCCTGCCGCGCCGGCGCACCCAACGCTCTTCGCCGCGCTTGCGCCCGAGTCCACCGGCGTGGCGTTCGCCAACCGCCTGCCCGAAGACTCGAGCTTCAACATCATGAACTACCTGTACTACTACAACGGCGGCGGCGTCGCGGCGGGTGACGTCGACGGCGACGGCCTGCCCGACCTCTACTTCACCGCGAACCTCGGCCCGAATCGCCTCTATAAGAACCTCGGCAACTTCCATTTCCGCGACATCACCGCCGCCGCGGGCGTCGCCGATTCCATCGGCTGGAAGACCGGCGTCACCATGGCCGACGTGAACGGCGACGGCCGGCTCGACATCTACGTCAGCGGCGTCGACTACCTCACGATGCACGGCCGCAACGTCCTGTACATCAACAATGGCGACGGGACGTTCACCGACCGCACCCGCGAGTACGGCCTCGACCATATCGGCTACGGCACGCAGGCGCTGTTCTTCGATTACGACGGCGACGGCGACCTCGACATGTACATGCTGAACCACTCCACCCACACCGAGCGCGCGATTGCGTCGAGTACCAGCCGGCTGGTGCGCAGCGACAAGGCCGGCGATCGCCTGTATCGCAACGACGGCAATCATTTCGTGGACGTCAGCGCGGCGGCCGGGATCTACGGGGGCGTCGAAGGCTTCGGCCTGGGCGTCGTGGCGAGCGACTTCAACCTCGACGGCTGTCCCGACATTTACGTCGCCAACGATTTCCCGGAAAACGACTTCTTGTACGTGAACAACTGCAACGGCACGTTCACCGAGTCGATCGAGCGTGCCACGGGCCACACCAGCCGCTTTTCCATGGGCGTCGACGCGGCCGACTTCAACAACGACGGTCGGCCCGACCTCACCGTGCTCGACATGCTGCCCGATCGCGAGGCGATCCTGAAGACGTCGGCGAATGCCGAGAGCTATGTGGTTTTCAATCTGAAGACGAAGGCCGGCTATCACGCGCAGTACGCCCGCAACACGCTGCAGCTGAACCGCGGCCGTGGGAAATTCAGCGAGATCGGCTACCTCGCCGGTGTGTACGCGACCGACTGGAGCTGGTCGCCGCTGTTTGCTGATCTCGACAACGACGGCTTCAAGGACCTGTTCATCACCAACGGCATCTACCGCCGGCCCAACGATCTGGATTACATCAACTACATCGCCAATGAAGCCCGGCGCGCTTCGGACCGGGCGGCGATGGAGAAGATGCCGCAGGTCCCGCTCTCCAAGTATGCGTTCCACAATAACGGCGACCTGACGTTCACCGACCGCGCCGAGCAATGGGGCCTGGCGCAGCCCGGCTTCTCCAACGGCGCGGCGTACGTCGACCTCGACAATGACGGCGCGCTCGATCTCGTCGTGAACAACGTGAATGCGCCCGCGTCGATCTATCGCAGCCGGGCCCGTGACAACGGCGCGCACTACCTCCAGATCGTGCTCAGGGGCAGCGGGGCGAATACGGGCGGGATTGGCGCGAAGGTGATCGTGGCGAGCAACGGCCGGCATCAATGGCTCGAGGAAATGCCGACCCGCGGCTTCCAATCATCTGTCGACCCGCAGCTGCATTTCGGACTGGGCTCCGCCACTCAGGTCGACTCACTCACGGTCGTCTGGCCCGACCGCCGCTCTCAGCTGCTGACGAACGTCGGTGTAGACCGGTCGATAACGCTATCGCAAGTCGACGCCCACACCCAACCGCCTAACCGCCTAACCGCCCAACCGCCCCTTTTCTCCGACATCACCGACCGCATCGCGCTCGACTACAAGCACAACGAGAATCCATTTTTCGATTACGATCGCGAGCCGCTGATGCCGCACCTGCTGTCGACCGAAGGACCGCCGCTCGCGGTCGGCGACGTGAACGGCGACGGCCTCGATGACTTCTTTGTGGGCGGCGCCAAGGCTCAGCCCGGGAAGCTCTTCGTGCAGAAGCCCGATGGGAGCTTTGGGTCTGTCGAGCTCTACAAAGAGGTCATGTACGAAGACGTGGATGCGGCGTTCTTCGATGCCAACGGCGACGGTGCGCTCGATCTCTACGTCGTAAGCGGCGGCAACGAGTTTTGGGACAACGCCGAGCCGCTGCGGGATCGGCTCTATCTGAATGACGGCCACGGACACCTGACGCGCGCCGAGCATGCGCTGCCGGAGTTCTTCCACAACGGCTCGTGCGTCGTGCCCGGTGACTTCAACGGCGATGGGCATGTCGATCTCTTCGTGGGCAGCCGCGTCGTCTCGCGCCAGTACGGCGCCGCGCCCCAGAGTTTTCTCCTCGAGAACGACGGCACGGGCCACTTCCGCGACGTCACGGCACAGATCGCGCCGCAGCTGGCGCAGGCAGGCATGGTCACGTCGGCAACGTGGGTCGATTACGATGGCGACGGGCATCTGGATCTGATCGTCGTGGGCGAGTGGATGCCGGTGCAAGTCTTCCATCAGGAGAATGGCCGCTTCGTCGATCGGAACAAGGAAGCGGGGCTCAGCGGCAGTAACGGCTGGTGGAACACGGTCCGCGCCGCCGATCTCAACGGCGACGGACGTCCCGATCTCGTGCTGGGCAACCTCGGCCTCAACTCCTACATCCGCGCATCGCAGGCCGAGCCTGCCCGGCTGTACGTCAAGGACTTCTTCCAGGATGGCACGACCGAGCAGATCCTCACCTTTTACAAACACGGCGTCAGCTATCCCCTGGCCGGACGCGATGAGCTGGTGCGGTTACTGCCGCAGTTGCGCAGCCGCTACCCCTCCTACGCGGCGTTTGGAGCAAGTCGCGTCGAGGACATCTTCGGCGATTCGGAGCTCCGCAAGGCGCGCGTGCTCGAGGCGGATCAGTTCGCCAACGCGGTCGCCATCAACCGCGGCGGCTCCTTCGCGCTGCAGCCGCTGCCGGTTGAAGCGCAGTTCGCGCCCGTGTACGCGTCGCTGGCGGACGACTTCGACGGCGATGGACAGACCGATCTGATCGTGGCGGGCAACTTCTACGGCGTGACCCCGGTGCAGGGACGCTACGACGCGAGCTACGGGCTCCTACTCCATGGCGACGGCCACGGTGGCTTCAGTGCCGTGGACATGGAGCGGAGCGGGCTCGAGATCGACGGGCAGGTGCGGCGCATGGCGGGGCTCAAACGTGCGAAGGGGGAACGGGTGATTCTGGTGGCAAGGAATGATGATCGATTGCAGATCATCCGTTCCCACCCTGAAGGGTGGGCTCGGCCAACATTGTCCTTAAGGACAACGCCCGCCGAGCAGAGGCTTCAGCCTGTGGTACCTAAATGAGGTACCCTCTCCGCATGAGGTTGCGGCCCGAGGCCGCGTAGCCGTCGCCGTCCGGCAGGTGCCAGCCGAGCGAATCCGCCAGGCGATCGTAAATGTTGAACAGGACAGAGGCGTGGATCGCGTCCTCGATGCCTTCATCACTCACGCCTGCGTCACGCAACGGCGCGACGTCGGCCGGACGGACGTCGTCAGGACGAAGCGTGAGCTTTTCCAGGAACTGCAGTGCGGCGCGCAGTTTCGCATTCACCGGGGCCGTGCGCCAATCGTGCAGCACCGCCTCGACCAGCTGGTCATCCTTGAGCGCCAGCGACGCGACCGCGCCGTGAGCCCCCGTTCAGAAGACGCATTGGTTGAGGCGCGAGGTGAACGCGGCGAACAGCTCGCGCTCGCCCACGCTCCACTCCGAGGGCCCGCGCATTACCGCCTGCGTCCACGCGCACATCGGGCGGCCCCACAGCTCCGGGCGATACAGGATCGTCTTCACAACGTCCGGCACTCGGCGCCGGCCCAGCAGCCGGATGAGTATCAGCTTCAGCTTTGCGCCGAGCCGGTGACCATGCTCCACTCGGGTGAGGCGCATCAATCAGGTTCCTCGCCGCGCAGCGCCGCCATGCCGCGCTCCAGCCGGTGCAGCGCCGCGCCCACCGTCGCCGCCACGGTCACCTCGAACAGGGCGTCTTCCGAATGGGTTGCCTGGAGCGAGGCAAGATCCGCGTCGGTCACCTTGTACGCGTGGCGGGCGACCTTATCGACGTACGACGCGAGCTCCGGAGGAAGGGCGTCGCGCGCTGCGGAGCCCCCCCCTGGGCGCTTGCCGCGTTCCAGGACGGCGCGCCGCAGCGCGGCCGCAGAATCGCCGGGGGTATCGAGCACGCCTTGCCTGAGGCGTTGCACCAACTCGTCGTAGCGACCGCTTGGACTCATGCGCCTAAAGCTCTCATCTTGTGTAAAATTCTGCCATGCACACCGTCCTGTGTCTCCTCGCGATTCTGCAGGGCTCCCCCCCCTCCCCGCGCGATATCGCCCGCTGGGAGCGTCAGGCGCAGAACGTCACGATTATCCGCGATGACTGGGGCATCGCGCACGTGTACGGCAAGACCGACGCGGACGCCGTGTTCGGAATGGAGTACGCGCAGGCAGAGGACGACTTCAACCGCATCGAGACGAACTACCTGAATGCACTGGGCCGTCTTGCGGAAGCGGAGGGCGAGTCGGCGGTTTACCAGGATCTGCGGATGAGGCTGTTCATCGACCCCGACTCGCTGCGCGCGCAGTACGCGGCCAGCCCTGTGTGGCTGCGGCGCCTCATCGACGCCTTCGCCGACGGCCTCAATTTCTTCGTCTATAAGCATCCGGCAGTGAAGCCGCGGGTGATCACGCATTTCGAGCCGTGGATGGCGTTGTCGTTTACCGAGGGGAGCATCGGCGGCGACATCGAACGCATCAGCGTGCGCGACC
>Ga0137364_10001025_pt1 | contig 12584 bp, 12 predicted proteins | sample SagtaG_10_FD_104798 | JGI IMG/M metagenome (GOLD analysis project Ga0137364, IMG submission 104798) | Vadose zone soil microbial communities from Sagehorn Ranch, Mendocino, California, USA - Sage1_L_20_16 metaG | ecosystem: Environmental > Terrestrial > Soil > Vadose zone | place: USA... | reverse complement strand
TTCTTCGAGGGCGGCGAGACTCTCGCGCTCGTCACGACCGCCGACGCGCCGGCGGCGGTCGGCTGGTTCCGGGACACGGGCTTCTGGAAGCCGGACGCGCTCACGGCGCGTCCCCTGCTCCACGTCCTGTGAGGACGACTCGTCCGATCGTCGGCCTCGTCACCATCGGGCAGTCGCCGCGGGTGGACGTCGTGCCCGAGATGGCCGAGGTCATCGGCCCGGGTGTCGAGATCCGCGAGGCCGGCGCGCTCGACGGCCTGGACCGCGCCCAGATCAGGGCGCTGGCGCCCCAGCCCGGCGACGAGATCCTCGTCACGCGCCTCGCCGACGCGAGCTCCGTCTTCCTCGGCAAGCGCCGGATCGTCGCGCGCGTCCAGGAGAAAATCGGCGAGCTCGAGGGCGCGGGCGCGACGCTGACCGCGCTCCTCTGCACGGGCGCCTTCGGGCGCCTCGCCGCGACACGCCCCCTCGTGCAGCCGCAGCCGATCCTGCTCGGCGTGCTCCGCGCCATGAGCTGGCCCGGACGGCTCGGCATCCTGACGCCGTCCGCGCCGCACGTGCCCCAGACCGAAGCGCGCTGGCGCGCCGACGGCTTCGATCCCGTCGTCGTGCCGCTCTCGCCCTACGAAGAGGACGATTCCGCCGCCGTCGCGCGCGCCGCCGACGCGCTGCGCGCCGCCCGGGCGGGGCTCGTCGTCCTGGACTGCATGGGCTTCCGGAAGAAGACGCGCGACGAGCTCCAGGCGGCGACGGGCGCGCCCGCGCTCGTCGCGAACCTCCTCGTCGCCCGCGTTCTCGCCGAGCTCTGCGGCGTCTGATCAGGCGCCGCGGCTCTTCGGGTCGAGGACGTCGCGGAGGCCGTCGCCCAGCAGGTTGAAGCCGAGCACGGTCAGATAGATGAAGAGGCCCGGGAAGGCCGAGTACCACCACCACGTCGGCAGGTAGTTCCGCCCGTGGCTGATCATGGCGCCCCACTCGGGATACGGGGGCTGGGCGCCGAGGCCGATGAAGCCGAGGCCCGCGGCGGCCAGGATCGCGGTCCCCATGTCCATGCTCGCCTTCACCGTGATGGGCGAGAGGCAGTTCGGCAGGATGTGGACGAAGACGACGCGGAGCCGGCCGGTGCCGACGGCGCGCGCCGCCTCGACGAACGTCTGGGTCTTGACCGAGAGGGTCTTGCCCTGTACGAGCCGCACGTAGCCCGGCCACCAGACGAGCGAGAGCGCCACGATCGCGTTCATGATCCCGGGGCCGAGCGCCCCCACGATGGCGAGCGCCAGGACGAGCGCGGGCACCGAGAGGAACACGTCGGTCACGCGCATGATCGCGTCCCCGACGACGCCGCCGACGTAGCCCGCGACGATCCCGAGGGGCACGCCGATCAGCCCGCCCACGAGCGTGATGAGGAGGCCGATCCAGAGCGAGAGCCGCGCGCCGAGGATGACGCGCGTGTAGATGTCGTTGCCGACCTCGTCGGTGCCGAACCAGTGGGCGGCGCTCGGCGCCTGGAGCTTCCGGTCGAGATGCACGGCCCCGCGCGCGTCCTCGGGGTAGGGCACGATGAAGGGCCCGGCCGCGGCGACCAGGAGGAAGGCGAGCACGAGCCCCAGGCCGAGCAGCGAGGACGCGCTGCGCGCGAAGATCCGCGCGTAGCGCCGGAGCTCGCGCGCGGTGGGCGCGTGGCGCTCGAGCCAGGCCAGGAGCGGGGCGCGCGCCAGTGCCTGGTCCATCACGCGGCGCCCGCCTCGCGCGTCCGCGGGTCGAGCCAGCCGTACGCGAGGTCGACGAGGAAGTTTGCGAGCATGAAGTTGAGGCCGAGCAGGAGCGTCACCCCCATGATCGGCTGGAAGTCGCTCGACACCGCCGAGCTCACCGCGTAGAGGCCGATCCCCGGCCAGTCGAAGACGGTCTCGACCAGCACCGTGCCGCCGAGCATCCAGCCGTAGCGGAGCCCGATCATCGCGAGCGTCGGCACCATCGCGTTCTTCAGCGCGTAGCGTCCGACGATGCGGACGTCGGAGATCCCCTGCGCGCGCGCGTTGACGATGTAGTCCTGCCTGAGCGTCTCGATCATCTCCGCGCGGTTCACGCGCATGATCGAGGCGAGCGCCGGGAAGCAGAGCGTGACCATCGGGAGCAGCGCGTGGGCGAACGCGTCGGCGACGGTCGCCCACTGGCCGCGCAGGAGCGCGTCCACGACGAGCAGGCGCGTGATCGGCGCGGGCGGGGCCTGCATGAGGCCGAGCCGGCCGCCGAGCGGCAGGAGGCCCCAGTCGAGCGCGAGCAGGAGCTGGAGCATGAGCCCGAGCCAGAAGGCCGGGATCGCGACGCCGGACACCGACACGACGCGCGTCAGATGGTCCACCCAGGTGTCGCGGTAGACGGCGGCGAGGATCCCGAGCGGCACGCCGAGCCCGACCGCGATGAGCATCGCGCCCGTGACCAGCTCGAAGGTGTTCGGGAAGTAGCGGAGGAGGTCGCTGCCGACGGTCTCGCGCGTCCGCAGGGAGCGGCCCAGGTCGCCACGGGCGATCCCGCGGACGTAGCGCCAGAACTGGACTGAGAGCGGCTGGTCGAGGCCGTACTCGGCGCGGATCGTCTCGACCATCGAGGCCGTCGCGTCGGGCCCGGCGGCGAGCCGCGCCGGGTCGCCCGGCACCACGTGGGAGATGGCGAACGTGATGCACAGGAGCCCGAAGAGCATCAGGCCCAGCAGCGCGAGCCGCCTGGCGACGTAGCCGAGCAAGCGACCTGGCTGCTACTTGGCGACGATGGCCAGCGGGTAGAGGTCCACCTCGCCCGTGAAGCGCACGGGACTGAACTGGAAGCCCTTCACGTGATCGCGCATCGCCCACCGCCGGTTCATCAGCATCCCGAAGATCTCGGGCGCGTCGGCCGCGATCCGCTTCTGGATCTCGGCGTAGAGCGGCGCGCGCTCCTCCCACCTGGGGGTGGTGCGCGCCCGGTCGATCAGCGCCCAGACGTCGTCGTTCGCGTAGAAGGACGAGCCGTAGTACTTGCCCCAGGAGTTCTTGTGGTACTGGTACGCGACCGCGTCGGGATCGGTGGAGACGGGCGTCGTGAACACGGCCATCATGTCGGGCGAGGTGTCTGGCTTCGAGCCGCGCGCCACCATGTTCGGCCAGATGAGGGGTACCATCTTCACGGTGATGTTGAGCTTCTGGAGGTTGTCGATGAGGACGAGGCCCAGCTTGCGCTCTTCCTCCAGCCCCTGGACGTACACGTACTCGAGCTCGACCCCGCCGTTCGGGGACGCCGACTTGGCGAGGAACTCCTTGGCCTTCGCGAGGTCCTGGCGGTAGATGCCCGGGACGGCGACGTGGCCCCGCGTCGCGTTGGGGAACGGGCTCGTCTCGAGCACCGCGTGGCCGTTGTAGATCTTGACGAGCGCGTCGTAGTCGAACGCGTAGCAGACGGCCTTGCGGAAGTTCGGGTCCTTCGTCGGGCCCTTCTGCGTGTTCATCTTGATCCCGAACGTCGTCATCCCCGGGAAGTTCGGCACGACGATGCCCGGCATCTTCGCGACCTGGTCGAAGTCGTCCGTCGAGAGCCCCTCGACGATGTCGGCCTCGCCCCGGAGCAGCGCCGCGCGCTGGGCGCCCGCCTCGCGGACGATCTTGTAGATGACGCCGCCGACGTGGTCCTTGGACGGCCAGCCCTTCCAGTAGTTGTCGACCGCCTCGAGCTCGTAGAGGACTCCCTGCTCCCAGCGCTTGATCTTGAACGGCCCACTGCCGGCCGCGTTGGTCGTGAGCCACTTCTGTCCGAGGTCGCCACCCTGCTCGCTCGCCAGCACCTGCTTGCCGTTCATCACGTACCACCACGGCAGGAACGAGAGAAAGGGCGCGTAGGGCTGCGAGAGGTTGAACTGGATCGTCGAGTCGTCCAGGACCTTGATGCCGTCCTCCTTGAGGAAGTCGGACAGCATCCACGCAGGGCCCTGGTTGAGCTTGAGCGTGCGCGCGAACGAGAAGCGGACCGCCTCGGCGGTCACCGGGTCGCCGTTGTGGAACCGGGCGTTCTTGACGAGGTGGAAGGTCCACGTCTTCGCGTCCGGGGTGCTCTCCCATCGTTCGGCGAGCCAGGGCACGATCTGGGGCGGGTTGCCGACGTACTTCACGAGGGCGTCGTAGAGGGACTGCTGTGCCATCCGGATAGACCAGTCGTACTTGACGCTCGGGTCGATGGTGGGAACTTCCTGCCGGCCGGCGAAGACGAGGATCTTCCGGTCGCCGCTGCGCTCGAAGGCCGGGGCCGGCGCCGCGAGGGCGAGGGTGAGCGTCGCGACGACCGCGGCGGCAAGCCTCAGTGACGCGCTCATGGCGGAGAGCTCGCGGCGCCTACCGGCCGCCGGTGGTCGGGTCGATCGTCGCCTTGACCTCGGACACGCGGTTGATCGGGAACCCGCCCCGCTTCGCGTGCTCGCGCAGCTTCTCCTCGTTGGGCGAGATGTAGACGCAGTACAACTTGTCCGCGCTGACGTAGCTGTGGAGCCACTGCACCTCGCCCACTTCCTTGATGACCTTGTTCGACTTCGCGGCCAGCTCCTTGCCTTCCTTCGCGACCAGGTCGGCGGCCCCCGGGATCTCGCGCTCGATCACGTATTTCGGCATGGCTGATCCTCCTCGCTTGGATGGAGCGGACTCGATGTCCGCGTCGCCCGCACTATCGGGCGCGCTCGGACGGAAGTCAAGACGCCGGCCGTATGGTAGGCTCGCCTCTCCGATGGCAGCGCCCCGACCGGTATCGGCCGCGGAGATCGAATCGCTCGCGATCGGCGCCTGGATCCTCGGCACCGGCGGCGGCGGGAGCCCCTACCTGGCGCTCCTGAACATCCGCAAGCTCTATCGCGAGGGCACCGTCGTCTCGCTGCTGGACCCGCGGGACCTCGCCGACAACGACCCGGTCGCCGTGGTCTCGAACATGGGCGCGCCGCTCGTCGGCCAGGAGCGGCTCACCGACCCGCGCACGATCGCGCGCGCCGTCACGATGATGGAGGAGTACCTCGGCCGGAGGTTCCGCGCGGTCATGTCGCTCGAGATCGGCGGCGGCAACGCGCTCCAGCCCTTCCTGGCCGCGGCGCTCCTGGGCCTCCCCGTCGTGGACGCCGATTGCATGGGGCGCGCCTTTCCCGAGGCGCAAATGACGAGCTTCGCCATCCACGACCTCCGCATGTACCCGCTCACGCTCGTCGACGTCCGTGACAACGCCGTGATCGTCGCCCGCGCGGCGTCGTGGAAATGGATGGAACGGCTCTCGCGCCGGGCGTGCGTCGAGGTCGGCTCGATCGCCGCCACGTGCAAGGCGCCGCGCACGGGCAAGGAAGTCAAGGAGTGCGCGATCCTCTACTCGACCACGAAGGCGATCCGCCTCGGCGAGACGGTGCAGGCGGCGCGCCGCGCCCACCAGGACCCGGTGCAGGCGCTCATCGAGGCCGAACGCGGGCTCCTCCTCTTCACGGGGAAGATCGGCGACATCGCCCGCCGGACGACCGAGGGTTTCCTGCGCGGCACCGCCCGGCTCGACGGCCTCGACGAGTTCCGCGGAGCGACCTTCGCGCTCGCCTTCCAGAACGAGTTCGCCGTCGGCTGGCTCGACGGTGTGCCGCGGGTGATGACGCCCGACCTCATCTGCGTGATGGACAGCGTCTCGGGCGAGGCGATCGGCACCGAGACGCTGCGCTACGGCCAGCGGGTCGGCGTCGTGGCGCTGCCCGCGCCGCCCGTGCTGCTCACGCCGAAAGGGCTCGAGCACGTCGGCCCGCGCGCCTTCGGCTACGATCTGGACTTCCAGAGCGTGTTCCATGACGCGCGCTGAGCGCCCGAGCCCAGGCGGACACGCGCATTGAGTTGACAAGCCGCGTTCACTTGACCCGGAGGACAAACGTCCATACACTGCTGTGGTGCGGTTCGAGTGGGATCCGCGGAAGGCGGAGGCGAACCTACGCGCCCACGGGGTGAGCTTTGCAGAGGCGATCACGGTCCTGGAAGACGCCTTCGCCCTGTCCCAAGAGGATCCCGACGCGCTCGAAGAGCAGCGGTTCGTAACTCTGGGCCTGAGCGACCAGGCGAATCTGCTAGTCGTTGTATACGCGTACGCGAAGCAGGACATCATCCGAGTGATCTCCGCGTGGAAGGCAAACAAGCGCCAGGGGGAGCTCTATGAGAAAGGCCGTAGCTGAGAGGTACCGCAACATAGATTTCTCGCGGGCGAAGCGTGGCCCAGTCATCCAGCCCGAGCCGGGCAAAACGAAGATCTCGATTCGGTTGGACAACACGGTGCTCGAGTACTTTCGAGCCCTGGTAGACAAGGCCGGGGGCGGTAACTACCAGACCCTGATCAACGACGCACTACTCGAACACGTCCATCGGCGGTCGACCCTCGACGTCGTGCGGCAGGTTGTGCGTGAAGAGCTCGCGCCGTATGGGACCTCCACGCTACAGCGAACGCGCTCTGCGCGCCGCTGAGCGTGAACGTTGATCCCGAACATCCGCGCTGAGAACCCGACCGTCGGGCGCCGGAGCCCCGGTGGCCATGCGTACTGAGAGCCCGACCGTCGGGCGCCGGAGCCCTGTTGGCCATGCGCGCTGAGAGCCCGACCGTCGGGCGCCGGAGCCCTGCGAAGGCGCCCCGACGGCGAATCGGAATAGACGTCGGCGGCACGAACACCGACGCGGTGCTGCTGGAGGACGAGCGCGTCCTCCACGCGGTCAAGACGCCGACGACCCCGGACGTGACCACGGGCGTGCGAAATGCCCTCGCCGAGCTGCTCCGGTCCGCCGGGGGCGTCGCGCCGATCGGCGCAGTGATGCTCGGCACCACGCACTTCACCAACGCGGTGGTCCAGCGCCGCGAGCTGACGCGCGTCGCCGCGGTCCGCATCGGGCTCCCGGCGAGCGCCTCCCTCGAGCCCTTCATCGACTGGCCCGAGGATCTCGCGGCGATCGTCCGCGGCGAGATCGTGATGCTGGAGGGCGGCCACGAGTACGACGGCCGGCCCCTCGTCCCGTTCGACACGGCCGGCATGCGGGCCGCCGCGCGCCGCATCCGCGAGGCGGGGATCACCTCGGTCGGCGTCGCCTCGGTCTTCTCCCCGCTGAACCCATTCTGCGAGGAACAGGCGGCGGAGATCCTCCGCGAGGAGTGCCCGGGCGTCGCCGTCACGCTCTCCCACCGCCTCGGCCGCCTCGGCCTCCTCGAGCGCGAGAACGCGACGCTGCTCAACGCGGCCCTCGTGGATCTGGCGCGGAAGACGACGCGCGCCTTCACCGACGCGCTGCGGGCGAGCGGGATCACCGCGCCGCTCTACCTCACCCAGAACGACGGCACGGTCATGCTCGCGTCCGTCGCCGAGACCTTCCCTGTCTACAGCTTCGCCTCCGGGCCGACCAACTCGATGCGCGGCGCCGCGTTCCTGTCCAAGCGCACCGACGCGCTCGTCGTGGACGTCGGGGGGACGACGACGGACATCGGCTGCCTGCGTCACGGCTTCCCGCGGGAGGCCAACAACGTCGTCGAGATCGGCGGGGTCCGGACGCTCTTCCGGATGCCCGACCTCCTCTCGCTCGGCCTCGGCGGCGGCTCGCTCGTCCGCCGGGCGCCCGTCGCCGTCGGCCCGCTGAGCGTCGGCTACCGGCTCACCGAGCAGAGCCTCGTCTTCGGCGGCGACGCGCTGACCGCGACCGACGTCGCCGTCGCGGCCGGGCTCCTGGACGTCGGCGACCGGCGGCGCGTGGCCTCGCTCCCGCCGGCGCTCGTCAAGGAAGTGCTCGCGAGCGCGGCGGCGATGATCGAGGAGGGGGTGGACAGGATGAAGACGGACGCGCGCGAGGAACCGCTGATCGCCGTGGGCGGCGGCTGCTTCCTCGTGCCGGAGCGGCTCGCCGGCGTCTCCGAGGTCGTCCACGTCCAGCACGAGGCGGTCGCGAACGCGGTGGGCGCCGCGATCGCCCAGGTGAGCGGCGAGGTGGACCAGATCTTCCAGAACCTGTCGCGCGACGAGGCGATCGAGCGGGCGCGGCGACTGGCCGACGCGCAGGCGACGAGCGCGGGCGCCGACCCCGCAACGCTCACCCTCGTCGAGGTCGAGGACCTGCCCCTCGCCTACCTCCCTGGCAACTCGCTCCGCGTGCGCGTGCGGGTGGTCGGCGAGATCGCCTAGGCTCTACCCGACGCCGGCGACGGCGAGGACGGCGCGCATGCGCTGGGCGGCCAGCGCCGGGTCGCGCAGGAGTCCCGCCCGATCCAGCAGCACGAACTGCTCGGCCAGGTGCACGACCGAGCGCGCGCTCTCGAGGCCGCCCACCATCCGGAAGTGCGCCTGGTGGCCGTTGAGGTACGCGGCGAAGACGACGCCCGTCTTGTAGAAGCGCGTCGGCGCGCCGAAGACGTGGCGCGAGAGCGGGAGCGTCGGGGCCAGGATCCGGTCGAACGTCGCGACGTCGCCGGCGTCGAGGGCGTGGAGCGCGGCCGAGGCCGCCGGGGCGATCACGTCGAAGATCCCCAGCAGCGCGTCGCTCGCGCCCTGCGCGTCGCCGCGGATCGTCGTCGGGTAGTCGAAGTCGTCGCCGCTGTACATCCGGACGCCCCGGGGGAAGCGCCGCCGCATCGCGATCTCGCGCTGCTGGTCGAGGAGCGAGATCTTCACGCCGTCGATCTTCCGCGCGTGCTCGCCCACGATCGCCAGCAGGGTCTCCGTCGCGGCGTCCAGATCCCGCGAGCCCCAGTAGCCCGCGAGCGCCGGATCGAACATGTCGCCGAGCCAGTGAATGATGACGGGCTCGCGGACCTGCGCGAGGATGCGGCCGTAGACCTTGAGATAGTCGTCCGCGTTCCTGGCGCAGGCGGCCAGGGCGCGGCTCGCCATCAGGATGATCCGGCCGCCGACCGATTCGATGAAGCCGCACTGCTCCTCGTACGCCGCCTCGACGTCCGCGAGCGTCACGCGCGGCCCCGGCTCGAGCTGGTCGGTGCCGGCGCCGCTGGCGAGGACCGCACCGGGGAGCGCGCGCGCCTCGGCGACGGACCGGCGGATCAGCTCCTGCGCCGGGCCCCAGTCGAACCCCATCCCGCGCTGCGAGGTGTCCATGGCCTCGGCGACGGCAAGGCCGAGCGACCAGACGTAGCGCCGGTAGGCGAGCGTCGCGTCCCAGTCCAGGCGTGTCTCGAGCGTCGGGTTGATCGGGGCGAGGGGATCGGCGACGACGTGGAGGGCGGCGAAGCCGACGCGGCTCCGGATCGGCCCGCGCGGCGGCGGCGGCGCGGCCTGGCCCGTCAGGCGGTACTCGCTCAGCGTTCCGTCGGCACGCGGCAGGCGCAGGGTCGGGCTCATGGCGCGTCCTCCTCCTCGCCGCTAGTCTAGCAGAGCGCGTGTTGACAGCCGCGGCCCGGGTTGCGTATCGTTAGCGCACCTTTCACCAGGGTCCCGCCGCGGAGCAGCCTTAAGGAGGCCGGCATGGCAGCCAAAGCGTCCGACACCCAGCGCACGAAGTTCGTCCTCGACGAGAAGGACATTCCGAGCAAGTGGTACAACATCCAGGCCGACCTCAAGACGCCCGCGCCTCCGGTCCTCCACCCCGGCACGGGCCAGCCGATCGGACCTCAGGACCTGGCGCCCCTCTTCCCGATGGAGCTCATCAAGCAGGAGGTCAGCCGGGAGCGCTGGATCGCGATCCCCGACGGGATCCGGGACGTCCTGCGCCTGTGGCGCCCGAGCCCGCTCTACCGCGCACGCCGTCTCGAGCGAGCGCTCGGCACGCCCGCGCGGATCTACTACAAGTACGAAGGCGTCAGCCCCGCGGGCAGCCACAAGCCCAACACCGCCGTCGCCCAGGTCTACTACAACAAGCAGGAGAAGGTCACCCGCATCAGCACCGAGACGGGCGCCGGCCAGTGGGGCTCCGCCCTCGCGATGGCGTGCAGCTTCTTCGGCCTGCAGTGCAAGGTCTACATGGTGAAGGTCTCCTACCAGCAGAAGCCGTACCGGCGGATCATGATGGAGACCTGGGGCGCGCAGGTCGTGGCGAGCCCGAGCCCCGACACGCAGGCCGGCAAGAAGGTCCTCCAGCAGGATCCGAACTCGCCCGGTAGCCTCGGCATCGCGATCAGCGAGGCGGTCGAGGACGCGGCGACGCGCGAGGACACGAAGTACTCGCTCGGCAGCGTGCTGAACCACGTCCTCATGCACCAGACCGTCATCGGCCTCGAGGCGAAGAAGCAGCTGGAGAAGGCGGACGACGAGGCCGACATCGTCATCGGCTGCGCCGGCGGCGGCTCTAACTTCGCCGGGCTCTCCTTCCCCTTCGCGGCCGACAAGCTCACCGGCAAGCAGAAGAAGCTCCGGATCATCGCCGTCGAGCCGAGCGCCTGCCCCAGCCTCACCAAGGGCAAGTACGTCTACGACTTCGGCGATGCCGTGGGGCTCACGCCGCTCGTCAAGATGCACACGCTCGGTCACGCCTTCGTCCCGGCACCGCTCCACGCGGGCGGGCTCCGCTATCACGGCATGGCGCCGCTCGTCTGCAAGCTCTACGACGAGGGGGTGATCGAAGCCGTCGCGGTGCCACAGGTCTCCACGTTCCAGACCGCCGTCCAGTTCGCGCGCACCGAGGGCATCATCCCCGCGCCGGAGTCGGCGCACGCGATCCGCGTGGTGATCGACGAGGCCCTGCGGTGCAAGAGGGACGGCAAGCGGCAGACGATCCTCTTCAACCTCTCCGGCCACGGCCACTTCGACCTCGGCGCCTACGAGGCCTTCCTCGCCGGCAAGCTGCAGGATTACGAGTACCCCGCGGAGAAGATCGCGGAAGCGCTCCGCGGCGTGCCGAAGGTCAAGGCGTAGAAGGCGCGCGATGACGCTCGGACGTCGCGAGTTCCTCGCCGCGGGCGCCGCCGGCGCGGCGGCGCTCCTCGCGGCGCCGGCGCGGCTTCGCGCCGAGGACAAGGGGAAGGTCCGCCTCGCCTACCTCCAGCTCGGCTGGGCGGGCACGGAGATCATCCACAAGGAAGACCTCCTCGGGAAGCGCGGCTGGCAGGCCGAGTATTCCGTCGTCGCGGGCGCGCCGGGCCCGCTCCTGGCGCAGCTCGGCTCCGGCAACGTGGACGCGATCGACATGAGCTTCGCCCTGGCGGCGAAGAATTTCGAGGACGGCGCGCCCTTCAAGGTGACGGGCGTCGCGACGGCGGTGCTCGGCGCGATCGTCGCGCGCAAGGACGCCGGCCTCGCGAAGGTCGAAGACCTCAAGGGGCGGAAGATCGCCGCGGTCGTCGGGACGTCGACCTTCCTCGACATCCGGGCGCTGACGCTCAAGGGCTACGGCTTCGACATCCAGAAGGAAGCCCAGGTCGTCACCGCCACGGCGCCGCCCGACATGGTGACGCTGCTGGCCAAGAAGGACGTGGACGCGATCATCGCCTGGCAGCCCACGACCGATCTCGTCGTGTTCCGCGGCGAGGGCGTCTACCTCGCCAAGCAGATCGACCTCTGGCGCAAGGCGACGGGCCGCGCGACCGGCTTCCCGGTGCACGTGTGCTACCTCGTGCGCAACGATTTCCTCCAGAAGCACCCCGCGATCGCCCAGGATCTCAACGATGCTCAGCGGGACGCGGTGGACCTCTGGTACAACCAGCCGCAGCGGGCCATCGACATCGCCGCGGAGGTCACCAAGATCCCACGCGACGTGCTCCAGGTCGCCCACAAGGAAACGGTCCGGATGCTCCACGGCCTGCCCGACGAGCAGGTCGAGACCCTGATCGTGCAGCTGAAGCTCAACAAGGAATTCGGCTTCCTCAAGTCGGACATCTGGGACAGTCCGGACCGGATCCGCCGCGAGTTCTTCCACCGCGCGTGACCGCGCGTGGCCGAGCGGGCTGAGGGGCGCGGCGCCGCGAGGCGGGCGGCGAGATCGCTCGACGCGTGGGCCGACAGGCTCCACCTTCCGACGCTCGCGGTCGCCGGGCTCGCCATCGGCGTGTGGGCGCTCCTCTCCTGGCGCTACGGCGCCTACGTGCTCCCCTCGCCGCTCGCGGTGGTCCGCGGCCTCGGCGAGATCCTGAGCACGGGCGAGGTGTGGACGCACACCGGCGCCTCGCTCGCCCGGATCCTGGTCGGCTTCGGCGGCGCCGTGGCGCTCGCGATTCTCACGGGCCTGGCGGCGTTCGTCTCGCCGCGGGTGCTCACGGTCGTGCACGACGTCCTCGCCGTCCTGAACGCGACCTCGGTCTTCGTCTGGATCGTCCTCTCGATCATCTGGTTCGGCCTCTCGCACTGGGCGCCGATCTTCACGACGCTCATGCTCACCCTCCCCGTGGTCGCCTCGAACATCGTCGAGGGCGTCGAGAGCGTGGACCGGCGCCTCCTCGAGATGGGCGACGTCTATCGCCTCGGCGGCCGCGAGAAGTTCCGGGCGATCGTCATCCCGTCGACGGTGCCGTACCTCGTGGCGGGGATGAAGGTGGGCTTCGGCCTCGCGCTGAAGGTCTCCGTCGTCGCCGAGATCTTCGGCGTCACCTCGGGGATCGGCTACATCATGAACTACAGCCGCGAGATCCTGGCGACGCAGATG
>Ga0137364_10001021_pt1 | contig 12591 bp, 10 predicted proteins | sample SagtaG_10_FD_104798 | JGI IMG/M metagenome (GOLD analysis project Ga0137364, IMG submission 104798) | Vadose zone soil microbial communities from Sagehorn Ranch, Mendocino, California, USA - Sage1_L_20_16 metaG | ecosystem: Environmental > Terrestrial > Soil > Vadose zone | place: USA... | reverse complement strand
TATCACCAACATCGGTATAGGAGGTACTGACGCACTTCTCGAACGACTTGATGAACTCCTTGCCGCCTTCACTGACCTTCTTCATGCTATCGGCTAGTAACCCGAAAGGATCCGAGAACGTGATGGGATCGCCCTTCGCAAAGCCGTACAGGTTGAGCCCACCCGCGAGACCGATGGGATCTTCCTGCGTAAAGCGGCCCGTCTGTGGATCATAGTAGCGATTGCGATGATAACTAAGAGTCGACTTGTCCCGCTTGCTCTCGAGGATTGTTCCGAACCAGTTCTCCCCGAAGATACCGCGACGTCGGTCATAGGCCGACCACAAGTACGACCACACCACGTTGACGCAGTCCGTTGGAGACGTAGGGGGATGGCAGAGGGAGCGTGAGCCATCGGTGAAGACTCCGAGGGGGGCGTCGCCGTTACGGGTCCAGAAAGGCATCGTTGTGATCGGCCCCGCCACCTTCCACGGAATAGGCGCTCCGATGGTGTCGTCGTGCTGGTACTCGTAGTTGATGCGGGTGACGCCAATCGGCTGATCGATGCCGCGCCCTGGGATATACACCACTCGGCCAAAATACTGATTGCGATCGAGTGGGAAGGTGTCCTTTGCAGTGTAGAGGCTGGGGAGTTGGAGCGTTTGAGTATCGTTCTCGTATGCGGCGATTTCGTACGTGGAGTCTCCGCCCGGCATCTGAATCTCGGCAAGCTCCTGATTGCCGTTCCAAACGGTCCGGCGCAGCAGGCTAGTCTTGCACTCGATTGCCTCCCACCAAAAAGTCGCCCAGCCCTCGTTCACGCAGGACTTCCTGGACCAGACTAGGATCCGCCGGCCGAGCGCATCGTAGCGATACTCTTCAAAAGCGTACTTCGCGTACGGGGGGGGTTGATCGTGATCTACCGACCAGCGCCAATCGGCGGCACGCAGGGTTCCGTCGGCAGCATAGAACGTGGCACGCTCTTCTCCCGGACCGAACGTGAACTCCACGTTGCCTGCGGCGTCATACCTGAAATGCGTCGTCCCCGCGATCGTGTCACGTCCGATCCCTGCCTGATAGAATAATGTGTCTCGTGAGCTTGAGATCTGGGACTGGCCATTGTACGGCGGCAGTGTGTCGTACACCTCGGCCCGCTTGCGATTACTCAGTGCGTCCAACGTGTACGTCTCGGCCGTGACGTCTCGAACGTCGGGACCTCCATATTCTAGGTACCCATGCTGGGTGAGTTTCGACGTGGCAAGGTGTCCGAGACCTGAGTAGGTCAGCGTGAGTGTATCCTGGAATCCGATGGCGTCCACACTGCTCAATAAACCACCACGGTCATCGTAGCGGTACGCTGTGGCGCGAACCAGTGCGGGAAGACGCGGAAATGTCGGATCGAACGTGTTCCGTATCGTGTCAGTCGTAAGGCGCCCATCGGCATCGTAGGCAAAAGTCTCCGCATAGTCGCCCGGATACGTGAGCGAGGCGAGCTCTGTCCGACGATTATATCCGAACGTGTAGCGGCTGCCGCCTAAGTCGGTTACGGATTGTAGTTGCCCCGACTGCGGGTCGTAGGCAAAGGACATCGACGCCAACAATCCGGTGGCGCCGAGTTGTTGGGGAATCGCGAGCGAGGTGTCGCGGCCATCGAGATCGTAGGTGTGGCGCACGCCGTACCGGTGCCGTGTCCAATCGTCGCGCGCCGCGGTCTGAATCCACGAGCTGTCGGTCTCGATCAAGCCGACGGGATAATAGCTACGCTTGATCTTGGCGTCCGCGTTGTCGGCCGTAAGTAAACGACCGAGCAAATCATAGGTGAAGGTGTCGGTCTGTGCCGCGATCTGATACGCCGGATAGTCCGGTTGAGGTGGAAACGCGATTTGTGAGGGTCGGGGCCGATAGGAGACAGGCGGCAGCACCCGTCTTACTAGGCGATTCAAAGCATCATACGCCATCCCGATAGACAGAGGTGTACCAGTCGTGTCAACGCGTCTGGTGACGACGGTCGTGACGTTGCTCGCGGGGTCGTAGACGGTGCTGTCTCTGTTCCCGTCGGGGGCGACCTCCTTGATCCTGCGCTCGGCGAAATCGTAGACCCACCACGTCTTTATGCGGCCAATACTTGCCACATCGGGCTGAGACTGGCGAAACAGACTGTCGAGATTCCCTTCCTTGTTATAGGAATTCTGAACCAGGACGCTCTCGGCGGCAGCGACACCGGGGACTTCCAAGCCAACGGTCGTTTGCAGCAACACGCGATTCATCGCGTCGAACACGAACCGCTGCCGCTCCTGATACTTCGTGATCAAGGTATCCCGACCCATCAGATCCTGTCGGCTTGTAGTTGCAAACCCCAAAGGTGTGAAGGTCAAGTAGGGATTGCCCAGGGCTCCGCTGTAAAGCACGGAGTCCCGCGCCCCTCCCGGGAGCACGGTCGAAGAGAGCAAGCCGTAGGAGTTGCCATAGTTGAAATTCACACGCGTCGAGTCCCCACGGCCGTCCTGTTGCCAGAGGCGGTTTCCGTTCGAGGTGCTGTAAGCCAATACCACGCTGTCCCGCTCAGGGCGCTTGATTTTGGTTACGAAGTCCCACGTTGGATCCCACGTGTAATTCGTTACCGCATTCTGACTGCCGGGGCCATATGGGTTCACGGCCGTGGTCGTCAGCGGATTGCCGCGCGAATCGTACGTCGCTTGCGTGATGAACCCGTTCGCAGCGCGTACCTGGGTGACTAACGCCGGCACGTCTGGCTGGCCCCGCGTAAGATCGGTGGTATCAGCGGCACCAAGCGCATTGTGGACGATCCGCGTCGGCGCACCCCAACGATCCACCCAGAAGCGCGACACATCCGAGACATCGGTGCTCGGCCTCGGCCCATCGACTTGGGTGTACACGAGCGCAGGATCCTGCGCCGTCTGTGTGCCGCCGACGATACCGATCGCGAGCCCGCGCTCCTCCCAGTTCGTGAATGACGTCACGGCCAGATCTGTGGCAGAACTGAGCGGAATCTCGACGGAGGTCACTCGAAGGCCGTTCACGTAGCGATACGTGGTCTGATGACCGCGGCGATTCGTACGCGTCGCCAGGCGTTCCTCGCTGTCGTAGCCGTAAACGACGCTATCAAGCGACGGGTCTTTCAGCGTTGTCAGCAGTCCACCTGAGACCGTGGCCTCGAGCACCCTTCCTGCCGGATCCGTGATCCGATCCAGTTTGCCGTTGCCATCGTACGCGAGGTTATACGTTGTGTTGGCGGCGGGGGCGAAGACGACGACTTTCACCCAGCCGGAATCCTGGCCAAAGAAGGGTCCGAATGCTGTAAGCGAGACCGAGCCCACGCCTTCAAGACCAGTGGCGAAGGTGACGTTCGGGTTGATCGTCTGCCCTGAATCCATGTATTGGCCAGCTGGGGGACTGCAGGACGATACCGCGCCCGAGGCGGCACACAGGAATCGAACCAGCTCGTGCGTACCGGAGGAGGTCTTGGTGACCTGGAATGTCGCCGTGTTCCCGGTGGTGTTCTGTGGTTTCGTGACCGACGTGCCCTTCGGCCAGACTTCCCCTCCCTGAGCAATGGCAACGCCTGGCAAGACGGCGGCATCAACTACGACCAGGACAGCAATGAAGCACTGGCGCATGATAGACATCGACTGTGGAGTCATGGTCAGTCCCCTCCAGGTCCAGGCACTTTAACCTGGGTCAATTTGCCGTTGCCGTCCCAGGTAAACGTGGTGACGTGCCCCAGCCGATTTCTGGTGCTGATGTGATGGCCCATCCCATCGAACGTGACTGTAACGCCATGTTTCGAGCGACGCTCGTACGTGGCGCCGACCTGGACGATCACGTCCCGAAAACTGCCCGCTGGGGCCTGCCACTGGCCTCCACCAATACTTCGGTAGACCTTGGCCGAGCCGTCCCCACCAACCCAGAGGATCGAGCCCCCCGGCTGACTCAGAAGCAGTTGCTCGACGCCGGACAAATACCAACCGGCACCGAACTCGCTGCCCTCGCGATTCACGATGATGAGCGTGTCGTTGACGACTGCGTCGTAAACCGCGCCTGGAAAGGTCGAGCGCACGAGCAGCGTGAACGGATACAGCCCGGTTGTAAAGCCGCTGGCATCAAACGCCAGCACGAACTGCCGCGTCGCACCCGGCGCCCACGACGAGAAAGTGGCACTGGCGCGAGGGGCCCCGCTTACCGTCAGCTCCGCGTACACGTTCTGCGGCTGCTCACCGCTCGGCAGCGTCGCCTGCACCGCGACGCGTGGCCGTGGTTCGGCGGACGCGGAGTTGTAGACGAGCGTCAGGGAGCGGTCACGCCCCATCGAGCGGAACGCCGGCATGGCGTGGTAGGCCACGAGGTCGCCGCATTGGACTTCGGCGGCATCTCCCGCCGCGGCCGTGAGACACAATGACCGATCGATGTTATCGCGGTTGTGGTTGACTAACGTCGCGATCGGTGCGTTCGCAACCCGTCGGGTGATATTGAAGGACGGCGCCGGACTCGTGCACGTACCAGAGTTGTCACAGATGTACGCTTGGACGGTGTTGCTACCAATATTCAGGGGAACCGACGCCGTGGTAGACGTCGCCCGGGCGGTACAGTCCGTTGGTTCGCTCCCGGCGACGTAATCGAAGCTGGACGTCAAGTCCACTCCATTTACCTTGATCCAGCGAGTAGCGGCGTTGAGGGAGTTGTTATCGCACCAGCCGATTTTGATGGTGGGCGACTGTACGTACACGTCTCCCGTGGGGAGCATGAGTCGCGCGGTGGGGGCGATTGGATCCGTGACCGTCACGGTAAATTGGCCGTCATCCGATGAAGAACTTCCCTGTCCGTGCAGGATCAGCGTGCCGCTCCCGGGGGCGCCGACGTTGTAACTCACTGACACGGGAGCCGATCCGCCGGGTCCCAGAGGAACGGATGCTGGTGGCACGCACGAGGTCACGGCGCCGGATGGCGTGCAGCTAAACGATACGTTATCGCCCGTGCCGCCCCCCGTTTCTGCCACCGTGAACGAGACACTGTTGTTTTGACTGAAGAGGGGCGCACTGGTTGTACCGGCGTCTGGTGTGACCGCGATCTGGGGCGGTGGTGGTGGCGGCTGGACGGTGATGACGTACTCGCCCGTGTTCCAGTCGCCCGCGAAGGCGCCGGTGGCCTTCACGGTCAGTGTCGCGCCGCCAGCCGCACCTACGTTGAAGGTGGCGGTCACCGTGACGCTGACGCCTGGCCCCAGGCCGGAGCTGCTCCGATCGAGGGTCACACCCGAGATGGGTCCGGACTCCGTATGCGTGAAGTTGTAGCTCTCAGTGCAATCGCTGCTCAGGTTTGTTACCGTGAATCGGGCCGTGTGGCCGTTGGTGAACTGCGGCCAAGTTACGGTGCTGTCGTCGGGGGTGACCGACACGACGTAATTCCCGGATACACAGGGGGCGATACCACGTTCGGGGGAACCCACAGGCAATATCGTGTTCCCGGCTCTGGCTGCGAACTTGGCGATCTCACCAACAACGTCGCCGTGGTCGGTGAGACCGATCGGCACGAACAGGACGGCGGTCCCTCCAAACGTGGCGATGGCTTTGAGCAAGCGAAGCGGGAAAAGCACAGTGGACTCCGGCCGTGAGGTTGCAATAGCCGGAGGCACGCACCGTGCCGTCAGCCGTCACTGTGAGATGCTTGAGTCATAAGGTGTTATGAAACGTGGCGGCGGCGAGAATTACGCAATTACAATGGAATTACATGTAATTGCATAATTGGGCTCACGCTACGACGGAAGACCCGACAGTCGGAGTGCACGCAGGGAAACGCCGGCCCGTCTGAGGCGCGAATACACGGTGGACCGCGCGATCCCGAGAATCGTGGCGACACGATCCGTGTCCCACCCGTGCGCATCACACAGCGTCAACACCTCTCGAGCGTCGGCCGAGCATCTCGATTCCTGGCGCCGCTCTGCGGCGGGCCGGCGGCGGTCGGCGAGCCGCCGCTCACTCCGTAGGCTGCGCAGCACGCCGAGGGCAATCGCGTCCTGAATTGCGCGAGCCGGTAGCATCCCGTCCTCAACCAGACATCCGGCGCGCTCGATCGCGAGACGAAGTTCTCGCACATTGCCTGGCCACGCGTGTTCCCGAAGAAGCTGCTCGGCTCCCTCACCCAATAGCTGATGCCGCATGCCGGCAAAGAACCGAGCCAAGGGCACGATGTCTTCGGGTCGTTCGGCGAGCGGCGGCAACGTGATCACAATTCCGGCGAGACGCTGGTACAAATCGCGGCGGAATCCGCCGCTTTCGACGCGCTGCAGCGCATCGTCCTGGGCGGCGGCGAGGATGCGAAAATCGACCTGGCGTTTGCGCCGCTCGCCGAGCGGCAGCACCTCCCCCGTTTCGATCGCCCGCAACAACTTGACCTGAGTGGCCGGCGCCAAGTGCAGGACCTCATCGAGAAACAGCGTGCCCCGATCCGCAAGCTCCAGCTGCCCTGTCACCGATTCGACCGCGCCAGTGAACGCCCCCTTGCGATGACCAAACAACAGGCTCTCCGCCATCTCATGGGGTATCGCGCCGCAGTTCACATCGACGAACTCGCCGCGGCGCGCACTGCGGTAGTGGATGTGTCGGGCAAACAGCTCTTTCCCGGTTCCCGTCGCACCGACGAGCAAGATCGGAAGGCTCGTCGGTGCGAACCGCTCCAACAACGCCACCGCACGCTGCATCGCAGAGGAACCCCCAATGATCGGGGGAAGACTCGTCGGGCTCATTGGACGTCCGCCTTTCGCAAGCGGGGGGCCGTAACACTGTCGGCGTCGGCGTCGGTCTTGAGAATGCGTGGCGTGAGAAAGAGATAGAGCTCCGTACGGTTCGTCTTGTGATCCGCCCGCCCGAACAGTCCCCCAAGCAACGGGATCGCGGACAGAATCGGCACACCGCCTCGCGACACATCCTTCTGTTGATCTCTCAATCCCCCAATCACAATGGTCTGCCCATTCTTGACGAGGACCTGGGTCACCGCCTCGCGCGTCGAAATCACCGGCGCGTCAAATTGCACTTCACTGGTTGCCTGGTTGATCTCCTGTTGAATCAGGAGCGACACATAACCATCCTGGTTGATCGTGGGCCGCACGGTGAGCTTGGTGCCGACATCGCGATATTGGATCACCTGATCCCGCGTCGGCGTCTCCGTCGGCAGGCTGCGACTCACCTGTACGAATGGCCGCTGCGATCCAACGAGAAAGCGCGCCTCCTGATTGTTCGATGCGAGGAGCACCGGCCGTGACACGATCTCGACGTCCCCTCGACTCGCCGCCGCCCGCAACGTCGCGTCGATATTGGCTCGGCCGAGACTCATCAGTCGAATGACGAGATCTCCCAGCCCACCGCCTGACGTTTCCCCGCCGGCGCTGCCATTGCCCTTGTCGACGGATTGCTGCGGCACGAAGAGATCCGCGCCAAAGGAGAAGCTCCGATCCTGTCGCGCCTCGACGATCAGAACTTCGATCAGCACCTGAAGCGGGCGAATATCGAGTTGATCCACCGCGTCCTTGATCACATCGTAGTCGCGCGATGACGCTCGGATGAGCAGCGAATTGGTGAGCTCGTCCGGAACGATCGTCACGGAACCAGCGAGCGACGACTGTCGTGCCGCTGCCTGACCTGTGGAGGGCTGGCCACCTGCCGGCGGCACCACGTTGCGGCGTAACTCGTCAGCCAACGTCCCGGCCGACAAGCCAGACTGTCCCGAGAACGCGCCGGTGCCACCGAACAGCTGGTTCACGGTCGCGGCAACGTCCGAAGCCCGCGCGTGACGGAGTCGAATGACGAAAAGCTGCATCGGACCGGAATCGGCGCTGACGGTGGAACGCCCTGACGGTCTGTCGGCTGCGGCTTTAACGCCGATCCGATAGTAGGCAGAGTCTTCGGTGAACTCGAGGTTCTGCGATTGCACGAGGCCCTTGAGCAAGGACAACAACGTTCCGCGATCTACTGCACCAGGAGTTTGGAGCGTTACGCGCACCGGCTGGATCGGTCCGACAAGGACGGGTTTCGGTAAATACTGACCAATTGCCTGGATGACGGCGCGAATGTCGGTCTCCACGAAACGGACCGAGATGCTGTCGTGCCCGAATCGCACGGACGAGGTATCCTGGGCCATGAGTGGTCGAGGAGCCAACAGCAGGGCGATTAGCACCCACGCCGCCCTCCGCCGCCCTCCGCCGCCCTTCGCCGCCCTCAGTTTTTCCATGGCTCCCGTACCTCCAGTACCCAGGTCGTATCCATGCCGGCGATTACAACCCGCCCATTGCTGATCTGCTTCACACGAAGACCGGCGACGACGTCGCCCACGCGCACCACACGCGACCCCTCGACACCCGGCAGCCCCTCGATCACCGCGGACGGCACGGCGCCAATCACCACGCCAACCAGACTCAATACAGGTCTCGGGGGCGGCGGCGCGAGCAGCTCCGCCAATCGCAACGGATCGTACGCCGGCAACGTCGCCCGCCGCGCGATGCGAAAGGGATCGCGCGAAACGATCGCGGTGGCGGATTCCGCGCTGACGCGATGCGTCGACTCAGTCCCTGGCGTACGAGCCCCCGCATCTCGTCGCGCGGCTAACGCGATCGGCACGAGTGGATTCACAGCCAGTCGCAGGGCTACGACGAGTCCAAGAACCGCGACAAGAAGAATCGGAAATCGCAATCTCGTGACGTTCACGTTTCCCGCTTCCCGTTTCCCGCGCCCCTTGGTTTCACGTACCACCCGCTCACCGTGACCTCGACCTTCAGGATTTCCGGTCCGCGATTGACCGCCGCAGGGTCCGGCGCCTCCACGTGCAGCTCCTCCAACCTGAGCACCTCGTCACCGGCATCGATCGCCCGGATCAACGCGACGAGGCCCCGGACATCGGTCTCGAGCGCCGCACGAATGCGCACCCGCCCGAGGCGTCCATTGCCTGCGGAATCGGACACAGGATCGAGCCGCTCGACTCGCGCGGGCGCACGCGCTGCCGCCAGGTTCATCCGCCCCGACAAATCCGAGCCAGCCTCCGCCGCGGTCGATCCCGACAAGAGCTGTGGCGCGAGCGCCACCAGCGCCTGCGACAACGTCGCGGCGGAATCGCGCAAGGTTGGGAGGGAAGCCATCTCTTCCCGCGTTCGCGCGAGCAGCGCCGCGCGCTCGTGGAGCTGCGCGTACGCACCGCTGGTCTGGCGGATCAACGACGGAAGAACGCGCAGCGACAGGACCGCAGCGCCGATGACCACTCCACCCCATACGAGGGCTCGACGATCCCGCACCGTCATGGGGTCGCCGGCCCGAAAAGAATCGTGAACCGCTCCCACTCGTGGCCGGCGAGAGTCTCTCGCACCACGGCGCCCGAGATCCGCGGATTGGCAACGGCGTGCGTACGCTCGATGGCGGCCAGAACGTCCGCAGCACGACGGCTTGCGCCCGCCACGAGCCCAGAGCCGTCCCCACGCCAGGTGTAGGACGTGACGACGGTCGATTCGGGAACGGCAGCACTGACTCGCGCCAGCGCCGCCAATGCTTCTCCCCGCGCGCGACGGGCTTCGGTCAGTCCGACAATCATCGATTCCACTGTCCGCATCTCCTGGCGTACGTCCCGCAACGCAGCCAGCGGCGCATCCGCGGCGGCCAGCTCGGCGTCGATGTTGCGCCGCTCCCCGAGCAGCCGGGCGCCAAGGAGCACACCGGCGATAACCCAGACGGCGGACGCAGCAATCGCCATCCTCGTGACCATGTCCCGGCGCATCTGCGCACGGGTGACGCGCTCCGCATTTGGCAGCAACTGGAGACTCGGTGAGACGCCGGCTGCTGTAATGGATTCGACCACGAGCCCTGCCTGATTCGCACCACTCACAACCGCTGACACAAGCGGCTCCTCGACAGCGGCGGCCTGCGTGATTCGTCCGCTCCCATTCTCGATCCAGGCAGCATCAGTCACGAGCGCCGCGCCGTTCCGCCGAAAGAAGCGGCCCGCTTGATTCGCGACGAGCGAGCGCAGCTCGCGTGGACGAACGGGCGGGAGATCAGTCAAGGTCCGTGTCTGCGCGGGTGGCCGCTCGACCGTCACCTGAAGCCGCCGGCACCGCTCACTCGGTGCCGCCGCGAGCCGAGCGATGACTTCCGACAAGTCCATTGCCGATTCGTAGGCTGCTTCTCCCGCCCATACCGCCGCACGTCCGCGCACGGCTTCGGCGCGAACGGTCCGCTCACCAATCGTGATTTGGAGAACCGGCGGTCGTGCGAGTCTCACTCTGACTCCCTTCGAATGACGGCGAGTCGTCCAGGCACCGGAACCGTCGTAAGTGTCGCGCGCGCAATGATGGGAGTTCCTCGCACTCCGCCCTCGATTGTCGCGACCAGTTGCGGGGGACTAAATACGGTGGCACGCACAAACTCGGCATAGTTGTTGAGCAGGAGGTCTCGTGAGGAGCGGGACAGCGCGCCGGCCAATTCGTCGGCGTTCATGATAGGCCGAACCGCGCGTCGTGCCATCAGGACAACGACCGCCTCTTCGCTCAATCCCGGCAGTACACGCAGCACCTCGGGTGGCGCGGCGTTCACGTTGACCACACCCGTTCCTCGGGTCGTCACGAAGCGGCTGAGGTGCGCGGCTTCCGCGGAATCGATGCTACCATACTGACGTATGTCGTTGATCGTCCCGGTCCGGCGCGCGATGACAACCGAGTCAGCAAGCGCGGAATCAACGCCGACCGCGGCGAACAAGCGCACCAGCGCCTCTCGATCGGTTGTATTGAGATTCAGTTTGGCAGCTGGATCATCCAGCGCCGCACGACACCACGTACCGCGACCCAGGTCGATAGGCTCGACTGTGCGAACGGAAGGATCCACGGCAAATCGCGCCTGCAGAATTTCCCCGCACGCTTCCCGCGCCCACTCCGCACGAGCGAGCAGCACGCGATTCCGCGTGGTGTCCGCGCCGAGCCGCGCGACGACCATTCCGGTACCGACGAGCGCGGTCAGTGCAGTCAACACCCACAAGACCGCGAGTAGCGCAAAGCCGCGGCGACTCACCCTCGCTCCTTTACCAGGAACAGGAGTGTGTCAACGCATCCCGCATCTCGCTTCCCACATCCCCCTATGCGCAGCCGGATCGCAAGCGGCGCGCTGACCGGGGAGACCCACTCGCGCACCCATTTCGTGTCGGCGCCCGGTTCGAGCAGGTAGTCAAAAGCAACGTTGCTGACCCCCCCGCTCAATTCCAACGATTGGTCAGAGGTGGTGACTAGGAACCGGTCCTTCTGCGCTGCGAGCGTCACAGACGTTGGGGCAAACCAACCTCCGGGGGTCACCTGCCACGACGTGAAGGACATCCGGTTCGCTCGGCCATCAAACGGCGGTTCCAATGAGAGAAACGCTGCCTTCAACCAGCGCCGTGCATTGGAGCTGCGATCGAGACTTTCCCGCGCGATGACGAGAGCTTTCGACCCGTTGGCGACACCGCTGAACAGCTGGTGTGCGGCGATGATCACGACACCCGCGATCGTCATCGCTACTATCACCTCGATCAGCGTAAAGCCGGAAAACGAATTGGAGGGATCGGTTTGTCCGTGGGCTGAAGCCCCGGCTCGGCCAAGGCGCGCGTCCTTAAGGACGCTGTGAAGTGGCCGAGCCGCCCCTTCAGGGGACGGCTTACACCGAATCCCCCCTTGTTTGGGTGTCACCGAGATTCCTCTCGCCGATACACCACCGTCACCAGGTCCTCCACTTGTGGCGATTGGGGCTGAACGATTGCAATCCGGTAGAGCGCTTTCTCCGGTCGCTGCACATCGACGACGAACTCGCCGACCTGTCGGCGCCCGATGCGCTGATCGAGCTCGCCGCGATTGAGCCGCGTAAGCGCCGCGAGTAGCCGCTCTTCGGTTGCAAGCGTGGTCTCGCGCATCTGAGCATCGTGCTCGGCACGGAGCCCGGCGCTCACGGCTTCCATCAAGCCGATGCCCGCGGTGGCAAGAATCACCAGCGCGACGAGCACTTCGAGCAGCACGACGCCGCGTTCACTTCGCAAGTGGAGCTCCCGTCAGCGGATCGACGCCAGGCCCGATTGCGCGGCCGTCGGGCAAAAACCGTGCGTGGTGCGTGGTGCGTGGTGCTCCGGTTCGGATTGCTTGTGTCCGAGCGGCGCGCAACTCAAGCACCAGATCTGTTTCTCGCGGCATGTGGAGTGTTGCCAGTGCGAGGCCACTCACACCGAGAATCACTCCGAGCACCGCGAGCACGACGAGCAGCTCGACGAGTGTGACACCCCACGCACCACGTACCACGTACCACGTACGCATTTACGTCGGCCTCAACGAGTAGACAGCTTGCAAGAGCGCCGCCGCCGTAAACGCGACCATGCCGCCGAATGCGACGATCAATGCCGGTTCCAGTGCCGTGACGAGCGTTCGCAGACCGCGCTCGGCTTCTTGTGCAGCCAGGTTAGCGGCGCCGAGCGCCATTTCGGCGACGCGTCCGCTCGATTCGCCGACGACGACGAGCTGCAGCGCGCTGGGGCTCAGCGCGTCTTCCCGTTCGAGCGCCGCGGCGAGTGCTGTGCCCTGCACCACGCGCTCACGCGCGCGCAGCAG
>Ga0137364_10001020_pt1 | contig 12593 bp, 13 predicted proteins | sample SagtaG_10_FD_104798 | JGI IMG/M metagenome (GOLD analysis project Ga0137364, IMG submission 104798) | Vadose zone soil microbial communities from Sagehorn Ranch, Mendocino, California, USA - Sage1_L_20_16 metaG | ecosystem: Environmental > Terrestrial > Soil > Vadose zone | place: USA... | reverse complement strand
TGGTATTCCATTAGTTGAAGAAGTTAATAAAAGGCCTAAAAAACTTAAAGAACCTGAAGAATCTGAAGAATCCAAAGAACCTGAAGAATCCAAAGAATCTTTAGAAGAAAATGTAGAATATTTAAAAGGAAGAGTTCAAATATTGGAAACTTTATTAGAAGATTATTATTTGGATGCTTATTATTTAGAAAAAGTTAAAAATGTTATAACTAAACATACTAAAAAATATAAACAAAATGAAAAAGAAGCTGGATCTAAAGATAAAAAAACTGAATCTACGATAGAAAAAAAACCTGATACAACTATAACAATATAAGACTAGAAGTTGCATTTATATTTTATGATTTTATATATATAAAGAATTACATATTCATATCATATATGTCACTTAATTGTGTGTATAACGATATATTTTTTATTTATAATACAAAATTCATAATACTTTATACAGCATTGTATTATTTTTATAAAATATATAATGAGCCTTTTTATAATTAAATTCATAAATAAGTATGTCTAATCGTAGAGAATTGATTAATCGTTTATACGATGAAGCTTATTTGTTAATCTATAATGATGATATAAGCAAACGATTTTCTTCTTTAGTTCAATATATTAGTAATAACGAATTACTCACATGTGATGAAAAAACAATGATTATAAAAAGATATAACACAGATTGTGATTATTTTAAAGTAATTTATGGTGAAGGTAAACGTAGTAAATGTGAGGATTGTAAAGAAAATCGATTAGCAACTTTTTATTGCGAATATTGCATTCGAAATTATTTAAAATTTAAATTTTCAAATTGGACATCAAGTAATAATAATGTTGATAATTTAATTTCACGTTCATAATCCATTAATAATTAATATCAATGCTTTATGTGATACTTTAACTTACAAATATATGTCACATTTTGGTCTTAGTTATCATAAACCTTTTTTATCATTGAGACATGCAAAATAACAATATTTACCATTACCACACTCATTAATAACAGTATATAGTTTCAGCTCTGCAGGTAACAACAAGGGAGTTGGAGTGTGATTTTTTTAATAGAATTGATAGAAGTCGGAGCTTGAATTTTTTAATAGAATTTTGATAGAGTTGGCATAATTTTTTAATAGAACTTTGATAGGACATAACTGATAAATTTTTTTTTAATAGAATTTTGATAGAATTTTGATAGAGGTCAGAGCTTGAATTTTTTAATAAAATTTAATAGAATCTTGATAGAAGTCGGAGCTTGAATCTTTTAATAGAATTTTGATAGAGGTCGAAGCTTGAATTTTTTAATAGAATTTTTATAGAAGTCGGAGCATGATTTTTTAATAAAAAATAAGTTAAAATTAATTTATTTCATTAAAATAGTTTGTGCCAATTATGTGAGCGACTCGACCCGAGTGTTACGAGTTTGGATTTTTACACCCGGGTCGGGCTCGGGTTTATCCTCAAACTCGACTCGACCCGACTCGTTCGGAGCACTACCATGGTCGTTGCAAGTCCGATATCGATTTTAATCTATTGATGGTTCGAATTCGATCCATTTATCGGTAAAGGTTCGATTTCGATCGTATTCTATTGACGGTTCTCTATCGATCCATTTATCGTTGCACCCTTGTATGATAAATTTGTCCTTTAAATCACTTATTAGTCAAAGAAACGAAAAATCGAGACATCAAGTATAAAAAATATTCAATATTATGTGCTGAAAATAGATGACCAAATTTTTTATATCCCAACGGAAACGCGCGAAATAATTACAAATCCGGTTGAAATCTTTATTATAATGAATTTTGAAAACTCCGTCTGTAACAAATATAATAAAAAATAAAAATTCGTATTGGTGAACATTTAATAAATGAATTCAAAAAAGTAGGGTTGTCACTTATCGTTATATTATTAGATAAGTTAAGAGTAGGTACAAAATATAATAGTAGAAATATATTAGCTTAATTCCTCCAAAGGTTGCATGAACAATAATTTTCCGCGCTGACTTCCTGATGTAATATAACATTAACCATCAGATGATATGATATCTTCAATTGTACTTTTTATATCCATTGCCACAGCCACTACGATCATTATTTGTCCAAAGTTCCAGTCCCAAACTCCTAGTACTGGATTTTTTTGTATTGTCATTTCAATTGAGATTATTCCCATTACCAAAAATAATAGCGCAGTTAATAAAATTATTAGCCGAATACCAATTCCATCAAATCTTTTAAAGTAAACAATTTTATTATGGTAAATATAATGATAAATACCAAAAATCAAAGTAAATAACGGACAAAATAATAGTATACAGTTTAATACTAATGCAAAGATTTGTAGCCCGCCAATTGGATTCAACGAAATTATTGCATAAATTCTCACTTGGTCACCACACTCTTGTTGGGGCAACCTTTGTTTAACAGTTGCCCAAACCCACATATTAAAACATGTAGCTAGTGTATTAACTGTAACCCATATCACCATTTCAGTAATATTATTAATTATTTTAATTTTTTCCTTTTTTTGTAGTTTCTCTCCCCCCTCTGCTCCCTCTGCTGGAGTTTTTAAGGAAATAATCTTACTTATTGCAATATTATTGGTATATTTATCTGGCGTGAAAATAAAAAATTGTGATAGGAATAAATACAGCGACACCAATTGAGTTATTTCGATTAGAAATAGGTCATGTAAACCATCGATGCTATATTGAATTAAGGCTGTAATTATTAAGGATAAGGTTGTGAACAATCCAAGTTTTGCTGAAAGATCATTTGTTTCTTTTTTAATAAATTTCACAATAAGCATAATAACTACTGTTATACTTTGTACATAAAATGATAATCTTACTCCTGGTCCTACTATATCACCATCACCTGGTATCGTACATTCGTCTGCCATATTATTAATATTAAATCAGTTAGACAGTTAATTTTTGAGCTAAACAAATCTTTGCCATTAAGAAAAAGGAAGAATATAGTATTTATGTGAAAATTCACTTCTGATTTTAAAAATCCATTCCTTTGTAAATTTCTTTTTGAACATTACAATGATTCGGGTAAATTCCTTTTTAAACATTACAATGATTTGATGATTCGGTGACACTACATAAAATCAATGGCGCTTCTCTTGCATTTGCATTTACATGAGCCATGCATTCTTATGCTTATTTAATCATCATTAGAAAGGAAATTTTCAAATTTTCAATGAAATTTACAAGATCATATTGAGTGTGTATCTATTAATCTTTTATCTTTTTTGATAGCCAAAAAAAATGCCATATTTATAGCCATTACTATGCGCAAATAATAATCATCATTAGGGAAATTTTCAATGAAAATTTACAAGATCATTCAAGTCAAGATTGCATAATAGTGCGTATCTATGGCAAGCCACAGGTACCTGCCGTGGTTGCAGCAAGTACCTGTTGAAATTACAGCACCTACCTGCCGTGATTGCAGCAGGTACATTTTTTCTGGTTCAAGTTCATGCTGATCAGGTACCTGCTGCAATCACGGCAGGTACCTGTTGATTTAGGTACCTGTTGATTCTTTTGTCAAGGACGGCTTGCCATACGTCTTTTATCTTTTTTGATTAATAAGGGGAGAAAAAAATGCCATATTTATAGCGCAAATTTCAATCTTTTTCTTTTATCCTCTCTTGACGTTTTTTTAGTCAAAAATTTATCTTCCTACTATGGCAGAAAAATGCATCATATTAGGCGATGGTGATATAGTAGGACCAGGAGTAAGAATATCATTACATATACAATGTTTTCTAGCGATTTATAATGCATTTTTATCTAAAAAACAGGCTAATGATTCATTAAAAACCGGACATGTCAGCATCTTATCCTTAATAATATCTGCCTTAGTTCAGTATAAAACAAGCGGTATACATGATATTTTTCTTATAATATTAACTTTTATGATATCACAATATACGATTGTATCAATTCTTGCAGAATATGGTATTAAAGGAAAGTTCAAAATTGGATCACCGACATTACTTTATGAAATAATCACACTAGGTCTATGCTTTAACGTATGGTTGTGGGCAACTATTAAACAAAGGTTGCCCAAACAAGAGTGTGGTGACCAAGTGAGAATGTATATAATATTTTCGGTGAATCCAATTGGCTGGATGCGAATCTTAGCATTAATACTTAGTTGTATATATTTATTAGTTATGGCGTTATATATTTATTCATGACTATTAAACAAACTTATAATTGGATAATAAATAATAAGAATGATGAGAATGATGGGAATCTTGAGATTAGTGAGGAGGGTACAATAAAGGTAGTTGTATTTCAAGTTATGTTTCTAATAATTGGAATAGTCATGATTGAAATGACAGCGCGAAAAAATTCAATCTCAGGAATTTGGGACTGGAATTTTGGACAAATAATGACTATGATATTAACTTCTATAGATGTAGTATGTACAATTTTTCGTACAATTAGAAAATGTATAGTGAATGCTAAATGATCTTTATTTTGGTTTAGGTAAAATTTAACGTATAATAAAATATTTGGATTATTAAATTATTACCGATTGTTTCTGATTTTGACGATATTAAAATATTTACTGCGTTTAACGTTAATTTTTCTTGAGTGTGAAGTCATTCTCTTTAAATTTAAAAATGTCAATAACGAATTATATAGTAAATTTTCTCAACTTTATCTTTGAGAATTTTTCGTGAAGGAGCAAACTAAGTTATCCGTCTTAAAACCACCTCCTGATAACTCTAGTAATATTAAGATTTTTTTCGGATTTTTCGATTATGTACTTCGCAATGGAAGTTTATAATTTAAGGATGAAAGTTACTGCAGGTATAAACATATTTTTTTAAAATTTTTATAATTTTATTGTTAATTTATTGTTTAGTTATTGATAAAGAAAAAGAAAATCCAGAAGAATATAATAGTCTTAAATCGATTATTCGAGATTGTAAGGTGAATATCATAATTTCAATTTGTAAAAAATTATAATATAGGATGAAAGGTTTTAAAAATATAATTCGAGGATATTCTTCCCTTGTTTGCTCATTAATAAGCAAAGAAGGCAGCGTTATGCTGTTAGTTGAATGTCAGTTTTTTCTTTAATAAGAGTTAATGATTGATAATGATGTTCTTCTCTTGTTTGTTAATTTATTAACAAAGAAGGCAGCGTTATGCTGTGTGTTGAATGCAATTTTTTACTTTAATATTGGTTAATGATTGGTAATAATGTTCTTCCCTTGTTTGTTAATTTATTAACAAAGAAGGCAGCGTTATGCTGTGAGTTGAGCATTTATAAATAATTTTATGAAACCACCTGTTCTGATATTTATCAAAAATTTCAATACTAATTAACGATATCATTATAAGTTTATTTACTATATTTTTTTAATTATTTATTAAGGACGATACTTCGATGTCATTATTAGAAGGGAATATAATGGGTTTAATTGATAAAATACTTAATTATCATAAAAATAAACCAATTAGATCTTTTAGAGATTACAACGAATCTAGATTCCATTCAGTAATCGAATTGTTATTATCGTCGTCGTCAAAAACGTTTATTTCAGAAATGAGATTAATTACTGAATATAAAAAGAAGACACATAAATATGGATTTGTTGATTTATTTTTAATAGACAATATTTCTGGGGATAATTTAGTGCTGGAAATTAAATTGTTTAATTTAATAGGATTGTATTGTGGTATTAAAGGTAAGTGGATAAAAACTCCTGATCATAATGAATTAGAAAAATTTAATGAATTATTAAGTACTGAATCTGAAGAAAAATTACTAAATAGAAATTATATGCATTGGTGCAAGGATAATTATTGTTACAATATAGTCAAAGTTCAGAAATTAATTGATGATGGGAATGATCAACTTAATAAATACTTATCAGTAGTGAAACATGGTAACGCTTCAATTCGATTAGAAAAGATAGGAATACTCGATGAGAGGATAAGAATTGAAGCAGGGTCAAGTTGTATGAGAGGAATTCTTATTGCTTCTTTTGGATCTCGAAGAATTTTAACTAAGAAATCAAAAGTTAAGAGGATAAATTATAAATTTTGTAAATAATATTTCTACTTCTAAATTTAATTTTAAATAAATCACTGTTTTTATATTGAGAATGTTAGGAAAAATTATTTTCATTCTGTGGCCACACTAGGACCCCGAAATATATATATAGGGGTAGTATTCTTGGGGGGATGGGTTATTATGTCGTTAGGGTCTGAACGAGTATTATCAAGAAAAATACCGTTTAAAAAAATAAATATTGAATTTATTTTACATAAATTAAATCTTGCAGTCTAACTTCGAACGAAGATATCTCGACATGGAACGTAGATTTCGACGCCCGTCAATTTTTGTCAGATACCTTGAATGCTCATTTAAAACATATTTTAATTACAGCTTTTCCGGGTTCCTCTCGCCGTATACAAAAATCGGCGTGTAAATGTAAGTTTTTATGCCGGGTAATTTTGCGGAAATCCTTCGATAAATGATCGTTCAATTAATTACTAAAATTAGATATTAAGTTTTAAACTTAATGCCTTAAGAATATTATCATTCGACTATACATTTCGATGATTATTTTATGAAGTAATCACCCATAAACCTCTAAGAACTTATAAATAGCGCCTCGAACAAGAACACGAATTCATTTATAAGAGGAGAGGATATACGGGTTGTTAATTTTACAAGCTATCCCCGCATATATAAATTTTATGAGCCAATAAAAAATTAAGCAATTTTCATGTGATTAAAATCGCTTTTTATACAGATCGGAATATTTAAATACCTCGATAATACTGTCAGATGTTAAAGATAAAATTAATTTTGAATTAAAGTATATAGTATATGTATAACAATAAGCTCCGCGACGAAGTCGCCACAACACGGTGCCGCAGCAATATATCATGCGGCATGCTGATCATTTTTTATTTTACAGCACCGTTAAAGTATTCTTACAGCTCCCTGTTAATAAGTATAATGTTAACTTGTTGTGATAATGAAATTTGGTAAATCTTTACTTTCCTGAGGATCGATCAATTTTTTTTTAATACAATAGGTTAAATTTAAAATCTTTCCCATTCATAAATTTGTGACTGTGTTACGAATTCGTTATTGAGATAGTGGAATTTGGTCGAACTTGGTACAAATTTATCATAAACGGAAATCTTGACAACGATCTTTTCCTATACGATTTTTTTAACTTTATTAACTTGTATGATTTGGTTATTGTGTTTGTAAAATCAAATTCTCAACAAATATTTAGTTCGAGTTAACAGTTAAATTAATTTTTCTTTCAAAGGATTAACAAAAAAGGTTTCTAATTTGTAAATGACGTGAATTGATGTATATACTGTGAACTAAATAAAAGATTATGATTTTAAGAATTTCAAAAAAAAGTTACGAGATTTTTGATTAGCATGTGAGCATGCCGAAAGCCAAATTGCACGAATTTGCATGTACGGTAAATTTCTTTGTCTAATTATCGAAAAATTTTATGTACTCCAATTACTGTAATAATTGTAACATTATGTAATGTAATTTTTAATTTTGTTATTGAAATACGGCGACAATCATTTCCTGCGAATCGATCTTTTTTTTATTATTGTTGATACAATAGGTTAAATTCGCATCTGGCGTAAACTTCATAATTTGTTACCGTCGTTACAAATTCGTTGTGACAAGTAAACCTTGTTGCAAATTTACCATAAACGGAAATCTGGCGACAATCTTTTCCCACGGATTTATCGCTTTTATCATTATGGTTGATAAAATAGGTTAAATTTAAAATCTTACACATTTTGGCGTAAAACTTTATTGAATTGCATAATTTGGAAATAATTTATAATTTATTTGAAAGACGAGGCGCTCTTAAAAAAAAAAAAAAATTTTTTTTTTTTTTTTGTAAATTTTTTTACATGGAAGAAAAAAATACTCAAGAAAACGCTTTTGACAAACCTATTGAAACTGCAATTGATGTGTCATCGGAGACGAAAGATGACGATATTTCCTCGGAGACGAAAGATGACTATATTTCCTCGGAGACGAAAGATTACGATATTTCCTCGGAGACAAAGAGTCGTACTGAGCGACATAGGGAATTTATTGATGCAATTATTGTTCCTCAATATATAGACGATCAAGATGTGAAAGATAATAATTATGTCGTCACTTACAGTGAAGAAGATAACTCAATTCTTGGATGGGCAATTAACATTAAAAAGGATGGACAACAACAACCCGATGTGTATTTAAAGCTTGACCAAGAATACGAGATATATTCATTTGTATTGTACAAAAAAACTTTGATATTCTGTTATTACGATAATGATGATCAAAATTGTAAGTATTTACTTTGATACAATAATGTTTAAATTTTTTGATGTCTAATTGATAATTTGTATTGTAGATCGTCTACGTCTTATTGATTTAAGCGGTAGTGAAGGTCAATATCTTCAACTAAAACATGTAGAAAAAATTAAAATTAAAGAATTAAATCCTTTATCAAGTAATAGTAAATATGATAATGATGATAATCGCATCGGAATTCTTTCTAATGGTGATTTAATTATAGTATCAATGGATGACGAGTTAAAGGAATGCAAAATTTACTTGTACCCTTTTGAAAATAGGCCAAGTACAAACTCAACTCTTTGGGAATATTCTCAAATATATGATATAGAATTTCCTGAAAGTTTAAAAAGTGTAAACATTGAACATCGTGTATATCAAACAAAGTTATTTCTCATTTTGGGATGTCGATCGATGATCCAATGGAATTTATCGTCATCGACAATGAGTTTTGACATGCAATACTTTTTTGATTATGAGGATAGTCCATGTAATGTAGTGATAAACAAAAATAAAACGTTATTGGCGTTACTTGCGGATGATAAATACGTGGATATATTTTCAATGGAAACTGGAACGCGTATTTCGAGATATGAAGGATATGAAGGTTAGTATCATTTTTGTAATACCTATTATATAATAATATCTAATGATCATTTTACTGCATTGTTATCGTAATCATTGTAGATGGTGACTATACTCCATATACTCCAGTAGAATTTGTAACTTTAAAAGATGGTTCTGATGGGTTAATTATTAATGAACGTTATGGTTCACATTCGTTCAAATTTCTAGACCCTTTTCTTCCCTCTGATATATTTGATATTACTGATATTATTAAAAATAAAGCGGATTTTATGGTAACTAATTCAAACAGAAAAGTAACTAAATCAAACAGAAAAATATCCATTATTGAAGATAAACTTCATGTTACAGAAGGGTTGAGTGAGGATACATTTCAACAAATGTTGAAAAAGGCTACTACAATTCATAGTAATATTTATACCTTGTCTATTTTTAAAGAAATACGAAAAATGCTTCATGATATTGCTGATGGATGTGATACTCCATCCATTTGGGCTAAATTAGAAAATCATGGTGAATTTTTTCATTTTGATGTTATTAATGAACAAATTAAAGGATCTAAAAAATCAAAAAATAATAAATGGATTGAAACAGAGAATTCTGACAATGTTTACAAAATATTATTACGTAAGCAATTAAATAACCAAGATTTGGCTTTAATTACTATAAGAGGAATCTTTATTTATACAATAGTTGAAGAAGTTGAAGAAGTTAAAGAAATTAAAGAAATTAAAAAAGTTGGAAATTACATAAGACCTCGATACTTTTGGAGTAATGAAGAATGGGATGATCATTACAAAAAAATTAAGAATGAACAAATCAATGCTATTATTATTAATAGTATTAAAACTACTATCCAAAAAATTTTAGATAATGAGTTTAATGATTCACAATCTTCATTACCATCACCCAATTTTGTAGTATTGCTTAAAATACAGAATGAGGATGATAAATTTTATTTTTCAAAAAATTCTAAAAAATTTGATAATTTAACTTCGAATATTCTAAATAATCCAGTTGAATTTTCAAAGTTTGGATCAGAAATATTAGAAATGGCAGTAGATAACAGAAATGATTTTACTGTTCAAAAGATTTTTGACAAAATTCTTGATATTACTAAAAATAATAATTGTTATTACAATACTATGAATATTATTAGTTTACATTTACCTAAATTATGTGATGACTATTATTCTAATTTAGTAATGAAATATATTTTACATACTTCTATTTATTTATTAGATCACTCTGTAAAAAATTCAACAAATACTTCACTTTATGCATATACTATTAGAATTAAAAAATCAAGCTATCTTTCCAAATACTTAATTCAAAAACAAAAAACACAAGAAACAACTCCAACAATTAGTTTTATTGTTCCTTTTCCTAAAATATGTAAATATCAAGACAAAAACTATAACCTTTGGAATGAAATGTTATATAAACCTAAATCTGTTCTTTTTTATAATATAGATAGCAATAATTTATACAAATGGTGGAATTTTGCTGCAGTTATAGATTTTAAATGGAATATGTTTGGAAAATATTATTATTATTCTATTTGGTTATTTTATACTATTTTCTATCTTTGTTTTACATTTGCTATAGTAGAAAATAATAATGTTCTATTTATAATTTCAATTATACTTGGATTTATACATTTATATTTTGAATTCCGGCAATTTTTACTGAAGCTAAAAACTTATTATAAAGATCCAGGAAATTTATTTGGTAAGTACTAATCAAGTTAAAATGAATATTTCTAATTTATTCATTAGAAAATAACTTTATTATTATTATTAATAGATGTGGGTGCATATTCTTTACCTATTGTAACATCTATATATTGGCTTGTTTTTGAAGAACCATCTCTTACAATTACTGCATTTTCTATTATATTAGTAAATTTTAAGTTTTTATTATTTTTCCGAGTGTTTCCATCATATGGAAAATATTTTGCTATAATAATTGGTGTTGCCACTGAAGTTTTTCCATTCTTAGTGGTTTTGTTTTTTATTACACTTGGATTTGGATTTGCTTTTTATATTCTTTTAGGATCAACTCAAAAAGATGATGCAAATGATCCATGGAATCTTACAACACAATTTAGTTATGCTAATCCAGATGGAATTACAAATTCTACTCCTGCAATAATGCAAATTCCTGATTCAAACACAAATATGTTTAATGGATTTTCTACTGCACTTTTAGCAATGTATTTACTGCTTACAGGTAGCTAGTAGTATTTTTTTTTTTAATTTTATTGAAAAAATAAATTAATAATTGAATTTTAAAATAAATTAGGTGATAATGGATCATTCTCATCATGGACTTATCATGATAATCCTACAATGACATTTTTATTCTTTGTATTTACATTTTTTACTGTAATTTATCTTATGAATTTATTTATTGGATTACTTAGTAATGCAATTGAAGATTTTAATAAATATGAAGAATTTTTACTTTTAAAAGCACAGGTTAGTATTTTATTTAAATTATAAAATATTTAATTATATTAAAGTAAATTCTAATTGCAATTTTATTATAAAAGATTATTATGGAAATTGAATTATTTTATATGTTACCTTATCAAAGATATAAAAAGGAATGGTTTCCAGATTGGATGTAAGTATATATAAAATTTATAAAAATATTAAAGGTTATTAATAAAATTTATTTTTAATTGTAATTTTATTTAATTCATTTAGTCATTATGATATGCCAGTTAGTGAAGTTTATAAATTAATTAATGCAATTGATAATAATAAGACTGAATTTAATTCTCCTTTACCTATTCGTAAAGAATTAAGAAATTTAGTAAATATTCCAGAACCTAATGAATCAATTGATGAACTTAAACAGCAAATAGAAAGGATTGAAAAATTATTAAATCATTTTATTAAAAATCCAAATAGTACTAATAAAATTAATGAAATTAGTGAAGAAATTAATGAAGAAATTAGCGAAGAAATTAATGAAGAAATTAGCGAAGAAATTAATGAAGAAATTAGCGAAGAAATTAATGAAGAAATTAGCGAAGAAATTAATGAAGAAATTAGTGAAGAAATTAAAAAGTAGAATATATATAATAGTAGTTATGAAAAATTTTCTTTGTATTTGGAAGTATATACTTTTTTTCTATAATTCAGATTCTATTATAAATAAACATTTCTTTTTATTTTAATAAATATTAAAATAATATAAAAAATAGTTACTACCTTTTTTTTTTAACGATTCATTTAAAATAATAATAATAAATTAATTAATGATAAATTTTTCTTTTTTTTTTTAATTTCAATTTTTAATTTCGAAACCTTTATGAATTCATATTCTAAAAATAAATCAGATTATTTTCAAATTTATTATCATGAAAAAAAATTGGTTTTTTTTTTGATTATAAGGATAATGAAAAGAGACGATGTAATGCTTAAGCATCTTCTCGCTATAGATCTCATAAAAAGCAATGTGAGATATAATAATCTATCGATAAAATAAAAAAAAATAATACTTTAGCTTTTATGTTTACATTATCGTTATGTCGTAAAAAACTATCTATTAAAAAAAAAATAAGCAAAAAAAAAGAGAAAAAGAAAAAGAGAGAGAGAGAATTAGCAATCATTTCAATTCAACGACATTTAT
>Ga0137364_10001018_pt1 | contig 12601 bp, 12 predicted proteins | sample SagtaG_10_FD_104798 | JGI IMG/M metagenome (GOLD analysis project Ga0137364, IMG submission 104798) | Vadose zone soil microbial communities from Sagehorn Ranch, Mendocino, California, USA - Sage1_L_20_16 metaG | ecosystem: Environmental > Terrestrial > Soil > Vadose zone | place: USA... | reverse complement strand
CAAAATAAGGGACAATCGATCATGAGCAGCAGCACGTTCGAAAATCTGAAAACCGGCGATGCGATCGACGGGCCGAAATTCGCGGTGTCGCGGGAATCCATCCGTCTGTTCTGCGACGCTTCGCTCGACTAAAACCAGCTGCATCTCGACGACGATTACATGAAAGGGGATTTCGGCAAGACCAATTTCGGCGGTATCATCATGCACGGCATGAATAATTTCGGCCTGATCTCGCGCATGATCACCGACTGGGGCCATCCCGCCGGCGCCGTTCACCGCCGCCTCGAAACCAGATGGATCAAGCCGGTCCGGCCGGGCGACACCATCCAGCCCTTTGGGGTAGTCAAATCGAAGCAGGTGACCAGGAATTCGCGCTGGGTCCTGATCGACGTCATGGTGCGCAACCAGAACGACGAGAAGGTCGCCAGCGGCGAGGCGATGGTCGAATTCCCGAACGACTGATTTGCCACGGTCATTCCGGGGGCGATGCCAACGGGTCCCGCGCAAGGCGCGGCCCGATGACAGGCTCCTCATCGAACCCGGAAACCGAGATAAAGCGCTAAGGCGTTAAACGATCTCGGGATTCCGGATCGACGCGCATGGCGCGCCGTCCGCAGTGACGGTTCTTGAAGGCTCTGTTTGGATTGACATTTGCCCGCGCTATGGCTTAGAAACCCGTCATCCCGGGCGGATGGCCGCTGGCGGGATCGGTGTTGTTTTGTCGACTTCGGCCTGTCGTCACGGCCTTTCAAAGCATCAGGATTGTCCCCATGAAAGTCCGTAACTCGCTGAAATCACTGCGTGGTCGCCACCGCAACAACCGTCTGGTCCGCCGCAAGGGCCGGGTCTATGTGATCAACAAGGTTCAGCGCCGCTTCAAGGCGCGCCAGGGTTGATTCAGGGCTGAATCTCGCCGTTCGGCGCCATCGCAAAAAAATCTTTGGCTTCACGGGTCTTTGACGCATTGCTGCTTTGCAGCGCGTTTTCCTGCGTCTAGACTTCGCGGATGGCAATCAGATTCCCTTGCGCGCGCAACGGCCGGTTGGCAATTCTTCTCACCGTGCTGACGGCGATGACGCCGGTTTCGGCTTTTGCTCAGGATCCCGGCGCCGGGCCGTCGAAGCAGCTGAAGAAATTACCGGAGGCGCCGAGCAAGCTGCCGAAGGTGGGCGCCGATCGCACGCGCGGACTGGATTTTCTGTTCGGCGCGCTCAAGGCCGCGCCCGACGAGGCCAGCGCCAAACATGTCGAGGCCCGGATCTGGGCGGTGTGGATGCAGACCCCGAGCGACACGGCTGCGCTGCTGATGATGCGCGCCAAGGCCGCGATGGACGCCCAGCAGATGGACGTGGCGCTGAAGCTGCTCGATGCCGTCGTCAAGCTGCGTCCGGATTATGTCGAGGGATGGAACAGGCGCGCGACGCTGTATTACCTGAAGAACGATTACGCCCATTCGCTCGAGGACATCGAGCAGGTACTGGTCCGCGAGCCGCGTCATTTCGGCGCGCTGGCGGGGCTTGGCATGATCATGCAGGATATCGGCGACGAGAAGCGCGCGCTCGACGCGTTTCGCAAGGCGCTCGCCGTCAACCCGCATCTCGAAAAGGTGCCGGAGCTGGTTAAGACCCTGAGCGAGAAGGTCGAGGGCCGCGATATCTGATCGTTCCGATCGGGTCGCGAGTTAACCACGATGCGAGAGGCTCCATTGTGGGCCGGAGCGTTTTTCGCTACCCGCATTTGTCCCGCTGCATTTATCCCGCGCATGGGGAGCGAAGACGATGAAATCATTGCTACTGGCCGGCGCGACGATGTTTGCGTTCGGCACGGTGTGTTTCGCGGATGGGCTCTATTGGGTGGTCGGCAATCGCGCGACCAGCAGATGCGAGATCGTCACCAGCAATCCGGTGGTTGACGGCGATATCCGGTTCGAGGACGGACCCTATAAATCCCTCGACGAGGCCAAGCTCGCGCGCTCGACCATCCGCGTCTGCCCAAAGGACGACCCGCCAGCCAATGAAGAGCGGAGCATGATCCGGAAAAGTGGAAACCGGTTTTCCGAAAAAGATCATGCTCAAACAAGATGGCCGACGAGCATGGTTCGACTCAGTTGAACCATGCTCTAGTGCAGAACGCTGTTGCCGCGTTCGCCGTGGGCCACCACCGCATAGATTTGCTGAAGTTGGGTTTCCAGATGCTCGTTGACCAGCAGCAAGGCTTTAAGCGCGCCGCGGATGTCGCCGTCGCAACTGGCTACAATCGAGTCGATGGCGGCTTCAACCGGTTTGGAATTCATCGCAAATCCTTCAACTTTCTCGTGCGACTAACGCTTGGCGCCTGATTGCGATCCTGTGGATAGCGAGGATAGGTCAGGTTGGTGACGACAGTTACGATCGAACCCACGCACGACATAGCAGACATAGCAAATGCGCCGATCACGATTATATGAGGCTGCCGATGACGGCGATAAGAAGGCGGCGTGCTTCGCCGAGCCGAGAAAATCTGTGATTGTGCTTCTGGTGTTGCCGGTGCGCCGTCGGCTCGCCGAGCACGCCGACAAATTTACCGTCCTGGCCCCGAAGTAGCTGCGAAACCCGCGCCTCTCTGAGTCCGTAGCTGGTTTGTGCCCAAACTGATCCGGACATTCTTCATGATATCCATCGTTGCCGTGGCTGCGCTGGCGATCCTGGCGTTGATCACGCAGATTGGTGTGTTTGCCCTGCAGCGCACGTATCCCGCGCAGGGCCAAACGATCGAGGTGTCAGGCGCGACACTCAATATCGTCGACATCGGGCCTCGTGATGCCGCAGGTCCCCCTGTTGTGATGATCCACGGCGCCAGCTCCAATCTGGAGGTGATGCGACAGCCGCTCGGCGACAGGCTCGCTGAAAACCATCGGGTCATCCTGATCGATCGTCCCGGGCATGGCTGGAGCACGCGCGCGCGTCTGGAGGATTCGACACCGGCGATCCAGGCCAGGATGATCGATGAGGCGCTGGAAAAATTGGGCGTCGGCCGCGCCATCCTTGTCGTTCATTCCTGGGCTGGCGCGCTTGGCGCAAGAATGGCACTCGATTATCCGCAGCGCGTCGCCGGTCTGGTGATGCTGGCGCCGGTGGCCTATCCGTGGCCGGGCGGCGTCGGACGTTACAACAAGGTCGTCGGCATCCCCGTGGTCGGCCCGCTGCTGGCCTATACGATCACGCTTCCGCTCGGCTTGTTGTTGACCGAACCCGGCGTCCGCGGCGTGTTCCGGCCGCAGCTCATGCCGCAGGGCTTCGTCGGAAAAACCGCGACGCCATTACTGTTGCGTCCGCGTGAATTCCTCGCCAATGCCAGGGATCTGGTGACGCTGAAGGCGGCGGTCGCCGAGCAGGTGCCGCGCTACGCGAATATCAGGGCGCCGACGGTGGTGATCACGGGCGAAAGCGACAAGACGGTGTCGACGAACGTTCATTCGCGGCCGCTCGCCGCGGTGGTGCCAAACGCGAAATTGATCGTGTTGCCGGATGTCGGCCACATGGTGCAGAACGCCGCGCCGGATCTGGTAATCTCCGAGCTCGAAGCGATGATCGGCAACATTGCGTATGACCCGGCTGTTCAAGCTGCGACTCAGCGGTTTTGAGAGGTTGCGGATGCGAGAAGCGCCGCCCACATCGGCAGCATGACCCATCCGGCAAACCGCATCACGCAACACTATGAGCAACACGCCACCACGTGGGACAGCGATCGCCGGAACAGCGGCTGGAACGACAAGGTCTGGCATGACCTTTTTGTCGGCAGACTGAAGACAGGAGCAACGGTCCTGGACCTCGGCTGTGGTTCCGGGTGGCCTGTCGCACAACATATGGCCCAGCGGGGCTTGCGCGTGACCGGTGTCGACTCGTCCCCGACGATGATATCGCTTTGCGATGGCCGTCTGCCCGATCACGAGTGGATCGTGGCCGACATGCGCGGGTTGTCGCTGGGTCGGCGCTTCGACGGCATCCTCGCCTGGGACAGCTTCTTTCACCTCGACCACGATGACCAGCGCCGTATGTTGGTCGTGTTCGCGGAACACGCAGCCGCCGGTGCATGGTTGATGTTCAACGCAGGACCCCAGCACGGAGAGGCGATCGGGGACTATCGGGGCTCCCCCTTGTACCATGCGAGCCTGGCACCTTCCGAGTATGAGGCCTTGCTCGACCGTTCCGGGTTCGAGGTGATCGAACACGTCATCAATGATGAGCGGGCGGGGGGACGCACTCCGTGGCTCTGTCGATTCCGGGAAGTTGGCTGAGCTGTTGCGTCGCGTCCCGGCTCGGGCCTGCGGCGGCACGGGCGGCATTTGCTCCCAATCCGATCTCGCTCCCGCGCGTGTGCGCCCATGCGGCGCACACCACGCTGCGGCTCACCGCTCGACGAAGGCGCGGTTGAGCTGGTCCGTAATCGGCTTGAGCAGGTAGCTCAGCATTGTCCGGCTGCCGGTCTGCATGAAGACTTCCGCGGGCATGCCCGAGACAAGCTGCAGTCCGCCCAGGAGGCGACGTTCGTCATCGGCCAGTGTCATTCTGACGGTGAAATACGAAGCGTTGCTTTGCTGATCATGGCTGATATCGGGCGACACGTACGACACCAGGCCGACGAGCTGCGGCGTCACGCGCTGGTTGAAGGCCGAGAAACGGATGAACGCCTTCTGACCGACCCGAACCTGGTCGATGTCGTTGGGTTGCAACCGCGCCTCGATCTGCAGGTCGTCCGAATCCGGCACCACTTCCATGATGGCGTCGCCGGCGCGGATTACGCCGCCGAGCGTGTGCGCCGAAAGCTGATGGATGATCCCCGAAGTCGGCGCGCGGAGTTCAATCCGCTCGATAATATCGCGCGCGGCGACGCCACGCTGTTCAAGCTCGGCTTCCTTGCCTTGCGTCTCGCCGAGTTCCTTCACGACATCGGTGCGAAAATCCTGCTCGATCTTCACGATCTGAAGCTGCGCCTCGCCGACTTTTGATTTTGTCTCGGCGATCGCCGAGATCAATTGCCCGCGCTCGCCTTCGATCCGCGCGGTTTCACGCTGCAGGGTCGTGAGCCGCGTCAGCGGCACCAGCCTCTTGTCGTACAAATCCTGGATCCCCGTCAGTTCCCCCGAGATCAGCTCGAGCTGCTTTGCCTTGGATACGACCTGGGCCTCGAGGCCTGCAATCTCCTCCCCCAGTTGCGCGACACGGCTTTGCAGAAGGTCCTTCTGGCTGTTCCGCGCGCTCGCGCGAGCCCTGAACAGCGTCTGCTCGGATGCAAGAAGGCTTTTGACGGAGCTCTCGTTCAATCGATCCGCCAATGCGACCGGAATTTCAGGCTCCGGTTGGCCGTCGCGCTCGGCAATCAGCCGTGCAATTCGCGCCCGAACCTCATCGAGTTGCTTGCTCACCATCTGAAGGCTGGCCTGCGCCTGGGTCGCGTCGAGCCGCAGCAACAAATCGCCGACGTTCACCCGCATGCCATTGTGGACCGGGATCTCCGCCACAACCCCGCCGGTCGGGTGCTGGATGGTCTTGACGTTGGATTGAACCACGAGATTGCCCGGAACCACGACGGCACCCGCCAGCGGCATCAGCGCGGTCCAACCACCGCCCAAAACCAGCGCGACCAGCAACACCCGAAGCCCGGTCCTCAACTCGTTCTCGTAGGAGCGTCCGGTCCGCAGCGTCAGGGTTTCGCCCAGGACGTTATCATTATTGGCGAGACCGTCGCGGTTGACAAGGAAGGCAACACCTGTGTTCAGCCCGACGCGGCATTTCTCGACCAGCTGCCCCGCGCCCGTCCTGGGTTCGACTTTGGGTTCGACATTGCCGGCCGGCCGCGGAAGCGCCAGGCGAAGCCCATCGATTGGCGCCGAGTGGCGCTTGTCGTGCAATCCGTGAAGTTCTGGGCCGGGCTTCGGCGCATCGATCAACCCGGGCCTCAGCGCATCGATCGACCCCGCCTTCGGCGCATCAATCGGCCGGCGCTTCGCCGCATTGATCGATCCGGGCTTCGGCGTATCAACCGGCCGGGACTTCGGCGCACCGATCGGCCCCGGCTTCGGTGCATAGATCGACCCGGGCCTCGGCACATCGGCCGGCCGGGGCTTCGGCGTGTTGATCGATCTGGGCTTCGGCGCATGGGCGGGTCCGGGCTTCGATGCATTGATCGACATCGGGTGTTCAAGCGTGACGATGCCGCGGCGGCCCGGTTGCAGGGTGACATTCGGCTCGACGACGTTTTCGATCCTGCGTCCGGCCGAACGGGCGGCAGTGAATCCAAGCTGTTCAAGACAGGCATCGATAGCTCGCGCCACCTTGCCCTTCTGCCGCCGCTTCGGCTGGCGCGCACGCCCGGGCGGGGGATGCAAACCGTCGCGGGCCGAACGGCGTGCTTTCGGCGTAAGCACATAATCGGAATCTTCGTGGTCGAACGCCTGCCGGAGGCGCTCCAGTTCGAGAATCAGCGCGGCGCCTTGCGGCCCGACGCCGTCGCGGCGCGGCCCGGGGTCCCGGTCGCGTCGGGGCTCGTCGGCGATGCGCCGCGTCGGCCCGTCGTCAAATTGTACGCGATCCCGGTCCTTCATGACTGAACACTCTCCGCAACTGGAGTCCGGCGAACCGTTTTCGCGCTTAGCGTCGCCGCGGGCTGTCTTGTCGCCGCGGGCTGTGCATTCGCGGTACGAACCCGCGCAAATATCTCTTCGGATGGGCCGAAGGCGATTGCCTTGCCTTCATAGAGGATCATCGCCATGTTCAAGGCGGCGAGCGCGCTCGGTCGATGCGAGATGACGATCACGATGCACTTGTTGTGACGCATGATCTGAATGGCGCGCGTCAGGGCGGCTTCCCCCTCGGCGTCCAGATTGGCGTTGGGTTCATCGAGCACGATCAGGAACGGATCGCCGAAGATCGCCCGCGCCAGCCCAACTCGTTGCCGCTGTCCGGCCGACAACGCCATGCCGCCTTCTCCGATTCGGGTCGCGTAGCCATCCGGCAAACGCAGAATGATGTCGTGCACACCGGCGATCTGCGCGGCCTTCAGGATGGCATCGGAGGTTGCGTGCTCGTCGAAGCGGCAGATGTTTTCGGCAACGGTACCGTCGAACAGACCAACCTCCTGGGGCAGGTAGCCGATATAGCGGCCCAGTTCCTCGTTTCGCCATTGATCGAGCGCGGCCCCGTCGAGGCGCACGACGCCGGTTTGGACCGGCCAGATTCCCACCAGCGCCTTTGAGAGCGAGGTCTTGCCGGACGCGCTGGCGCCAAGCAGCGCCAGTCCCATGCCGGCCTTGAGCGAAAACGAAACGTTCGAAACGATCGCCCTGTCCGTCGCCGGCGCGGCGACGGCGAGATTTTGCACGGAGAGCTCACGGAACGGACGCGGCAGCACCACCGGCGGTACCAAAGGCGCCGCGGTCGCCTTGCAGATTTCGCGCAAGCGGCCGATGCCCTGACGCGCCGCGACCAGTTGCTTCCAGGTGCCTAAGGCGATCTCAACGGGCGCCAGGGCGCGGCCCATCATGATCGACGAAGCGATCATGATGCCGCCCGACGCCTTGTCCATCACGACGAGATAAGCGCCAATACCCAGCATCCCCGATTGCAGCACGTAGCGCAGCACTTTCGCGCCGGATCCGAGATTGGCGTAGACGTCGGTGGCGCGGATGTTTTCGCGCAAATAGCGCTCGTTGGCCTGCGACCAGCGCGCGGTGAAGCGATCCGTCATGCCCAGCGCGCGGATGACCTCGGCGTTGCGTTGCGTCGCGTCCGCCAGCACCTGGCGCTGGGCGCTGCTGTCCATCGCAGACTTGGCCGCGCCGCGCGACAGTCGCTCGGTCAGCAACGTCATCGCAACGATCGCGGCGGTGCCGAGCACCGCCGTTATGCCGATCGCTGGATGAAACAGAAACAAGGCAATGAGAAAAATCGGAATCCATGGCATGTCGAGGAACGCCGTCGGCCCCATGCTCGACATGAACGCGCGCACCTGGTCCAGATCGCGCAAGGGCTGCTGCATCAGCACCGGCTTGACGCCGCGAAGCGGCAGGGTGGCGAGCGCGGTGTGGATCGATTCCTGCAGGCCGGCGTCGAACAGTGTCGCGACGCGACACAGCATTCGCGAACGCAGCGCGTCGAAATATCCCTGCATCATGTAGGCCAGCAGCACCATCAACGAGAGGCCCAGCAGGGTCGCGGTGTTGCGGCTCGGAATAACCCGATCATAGACCTGCAACATGTACAGCGAGCCCGACAGCATCAGGATATTGATCACCCCGCTGAATACCGCGATGCCGATCATGCGGCGCGCGCTCTCGCGCAGCCTGAGCGTTACAGGATCGCCGGACGCAGCGGTGGGCGGCGGAGGCGACACTCCGCCGGACAGGAATGCTTGTGCGTGGTTCTGGGCGACATTCATGCCTGTGCGGCTCTCCATCGCGCCGATGTCGATCGGCGATCAAGTCTCCATGACAGGCGATACAGACGAATTTCCGGCAACAATGAGACCGTCAAAAATCCGTACAGACAATCAATTCGTTCGCTTGAAAAAAATCGCCGCAACAGAAAGACGCCAATCTTCGTCACATATTTGTTCTTGCTTGCCGCATATTTGTTCCGAACAAGTTGCGGCCGATGAGTTGGTGGTCAAAACCTGATCGCGGCGTCATAGATTCGTCCGTCTATCACCTTGCTTCTGCGCGCATTGGCCCCGTTGTCGGCTGAAAGACGCCACGAAAGTAAATGATCTATTATCTTGCGCATCACGTCGCCGCCCAGTCGATCGCGTGCGCTCATTAGCCTTGAAATACCGGAACTACTGGACAAAAGGGGAAGAAGAATGGCTCGCATGCACCATCATCATGTCAATCACGATCCGGCGCCGCCTCCGGTGGCTACGCCTGATCCGCCAGCCGATCCGACGCCCCCGACAACAACCCCAACGCATCCGGCAGCTGCTGCTCCCGCGCCCCGGCAATCGGCAGTCATTTCGACTTGCATCACATCGATGCGGCGCAGCACTTCCACCACATGTGGGGGTAACGCCGCGCCAGCATGGCTTCCAGCGTCCGATCTTCATGGGGAAGGACGCTGGAGGTCAGCGGGATAGTTTATTCAGCTCGGAATCTTGCTGTTTGAACCATCAATAAGTTGCGGGCCCGCGCCCGCAAAACAAAAAAGAAGGATTCTTCGTTCGTCGATTTCGGCGAAACGTGATTGGGGCGGGTCATTTGTCTGACACCAACGACGGCTTTTGGCGGATCACTACACGGTCGGGAATTGATGGCCGTGCGATGCGATGCGGCGCGCTACGGCATGCCTGGCGTGGACTTCACGTGAAACTCGCGCGTCAGATCCTTGTCGCGAGCAGCAGCCTCCCCGACAGTGGAGTGCGCGCATGAAACATCGCAAGACGGACTACGGAACGATCATTCTGCACTGGTTGCTGGTCGCCGCGTTCGGCGTTGCATTCGTCAGCGGGATGCGGATCGCAACGGAAGCGCCCGAACGTAGCTGGATCAATTTGTTCGACGCGGTTCTACCGCAAGATGTGTGGGTGATTCATATGCAGGCGGCCGTCGTGCTGGTTGCGGTGGCGCTCGCCTACACGATCTATGTGATCAGGTCCGGTCTCGGGCGCCGCATCAGGTTGGACAAGGTTCGCCTGCGCGGACTTCTTGGTAAAGGCCAGGCGAGGCGAGGGGCCGCCAACATCGTCTTGTACTGGGTGTTCTTCGTCACGATGCTGGCGCTGATGGGCAGCGGCGGGTTGATGTATTTTGGCTTCTTCGCCGGCTACGACATGGCGGCGCTGCACTGGTACGGAACCTGGACGGTGCTGGGTTTTACCGGCCTCCATGTGCTGTCGCACTTCAGGATCGGCGGAGTATCGCAGTTGCTTCGCATCTTCCGGCCCGCGGCCCTCGCAGCGCCGCCGCCGCAGCTCGATGCCGTCGAACTGCTGGCGATGCTGGTCGAGCAGCAATCGGCACGGCTGCTGCCGGAACCCGAGCGGGTCGACACGACACCTTCCGAGGCGCATCTGCAGCCGGCCCAGCGCCAGCTGCGCGTGCCGCCGATACAGCGCGAGGCCCGCGTACAGCCGGCAAAGCGCGAGGCGCATCTACCGCCCGGACAGGGTGAGGCGCTCGTCCGGCCGATGCATCGCGAGGCGCCGCTGCAGCCGGTCCAGCGCGAGGCGCTCGTCCGGCCGATACATCGCGAGCCGCCGCTGCAGCCGATCCAGCGGGAACCGCACGCGCAGCCGATCCCGCGGCCCAAAGATGTCCCCCCTCCCAATCGGCCGGCGGTCCGGAATCCGGCGCCGCATCCGCCATCAGGGACAGCGGCAACAGGCAGAGCCGCAAAACCGAGAAGTCCGACATTCCAATCCAATCCTCTCGTCGTTGCCGCGGCCGTCGCGATCACCGGCGTATCGATTCTGCTGGCAACTGACCGGCTGGCCGTCGATCAGGTGACCGTTCACCGCGTCAACAGTGCCGATGCACCCATCCTCGATGGTGACACATCCGATCGGGCCTGGCGCAACGTCCAGCCGTTCTCCGTGATAACCGGCCAGGGAGGGAACTTTGACGGCAAGGGGGAAACCAGGATCGATATTCGCGCGGTGCACGACGGCACCTGGGCTTATTTCCTGTTCACATGGGAGGATCCCACGCGCTCGCTGAAACATCTGCCGCTCGTCAAGGAGATCGACGGATGGCACATGCTTCACGACGGCTATGAGGCTGGAGACGAGCACGACTACAATGAGGACAAATTCTCGGTCCTGTTGACCACTTTGGATCTGACGCTTGCGGGCGACCGGACTTTCCACGCCGGCCCGCATCCGATTGCAGATGCGCCAGCCACCATGACCGGCCGCGGTCTGCATTACACGTCCGCCGAAAACATCTATGTCGACGTATGGCTATGGAAGGCGACCAACGGCGGATCGACCGGCTGGATCGACGATTCTCATTTCGGTCCGCCGCTGGATCCGACGCCCCAGCAGGTGAGCAATGTTGTCCCCTACAAAGGTGGATTTGCGCCCGATCCCGGTGCGGCGAACTACTCCGACAATTTTGTCATGAGTGACCAGCCTGCCGTGGCCGGCAAACAGATGGTCACGCCACGCCGCTTGCCCAGGAATCTCGCGGCGATGACCACGGCGATGGGGCAGATCGAGCTCGATCCAAATCATGGCGAGAGCGACGCAGCGCGCTGGTTTTTGACCGAGGCAGAATCGATGCCGTATTCGTCCGAACAGGATGCACGCATCCCGGTTGGGACGGTTATTCCAGGCGTCGTCATTTCCGGCGAATTCTCGGGCGATCGCGCCGACGTTCGGTGTGCGGCACGCTGGGCGTCCGGACACTGGGCACTGGAGGTGGCACGCCGTCTCGACACCCATAGCCAATACGATGTTCCGCTTCAGACCGGAGTCTTCATGCGGGTCGCGGCCTTCGATCACAGTCAGATCAGGCATACCCGGCATGTCCGGCCAATTCGTCTCGAGGTGGAATAAATAGATGCGGAAGATTTGCAAGGTGACACTGAACAATGAGCCATTCCTGGCGAATTGCGGTGACCTGCTGCTCGACTGGGCGTTGACGAGCGGTATTGATCTGCCGCACGACTGCCGGGCCGGGATTTGCGGCGCCTGCCGGGTGCGGCTCATTGAAGGCAGGGTCTTCGGCGGCCACGAGCACGGTGACGACATGATCCACGCCTGCCAGGCGCGGATCGTCTCCGACATCGAGATCGTGACCGAACCGGTCCCCGATCTGGTCTCCATATCAGGTCAGCTGGCGGATATCGTTCGCCTCGCCCCTGACGTTTTCGGCGTGACCGTTCAGTTGCCGAAACCCCTTCACTATTTTCCCGGTCAATTTTGCAAAGTGCAATTTCGTGGATTTCCGGCGCGATCCTACAGCCCGACCTATCCTCTGGAGGGTCGCGCCGATGATCGGCTGTTGAATTTTCACATCCGGAGGTTTCCTGATGGGGTCGTGTCGTCAGAGCTGGGCCGAAATATCAGGGTCGGACACCGCGTAAAAATCAACGCTCCTTATGGCACCGCGTTTTTAAGGCGAAATCATTCCGGCAGTATTGTTCTTGTCGCCAGCGGCACCGGTTTCGCGCCGATGTGGTCGATCGCGGTTGCTGCGATCCTGGAACGGCCGCAGCGGGAACTGATCTTCGTGGTCGCGGCCCGAAAGCTTCAGTCGTTGTATATGCACAGCGCCCTGTGCCGCCTGGCGCTGTTTCCCAATGTCACGATCATCCCGACCGTATCGGAAGTGCAGGACGTCTCTCCCGCCATCCGCAGCGGACGGCCAACCGATCATTTGCCGAATTTGTCGCCGAACGATGTGGTCTACACCTCAGGTGCGCCGGCGATGACCGATACCGTGGCGCGGATCGCGAGAGTCGCCGGAGCCAGATGCTACTCTGACCCCTTCGTGCCGAACAACGCAGCGGACGATGCGAAAAACCCGGGACCGGTTGAAGCCAGGGGCCACCGGTGACGCTTGCCTCGCAAGGCGCGGTTACTTGGTTTTTCCGTCCTTGTCGTATTGCGCGAGAAACGCCCACAGGTCGTT
>Ga0137364_10001013_pt1 | contig 12630 bp, 10 predicted proteins | sample SagtaG_10_FD_104798 | JGI IMG/M metagenome (GOLD analysis project Ga0137364, IMG submission 104798) | Vadose zone soil microbial communities from Sagehorn Ranch, Mendocino, California, USA - Sage1_L_20_16 metaG | ecosystem: Environmental > Terrestrial > Soil > Vadose zone | place: USA... | reverse complement strand
GGCGAGGCCTACCGCCAGATAATCCGCGAGCTAATGTGGGAGAACAAGCTGATGAAGAACACTCTCACGCTCGACAACAGGCGGGCGGACACGAAAGCGATCACCTGCCCGGTTCTCAACGTTATGGCGGAACACGACCATATCGCGCCCTATGCGGCGACGAGACTCCTGACTTCGCTGGTCGGCAGCCTGGACACCGAGGACGTGCTCTTAAAAGGCGGGCACGTCAGCCTCGTGGCCGGCAAGAACGCCGTCGGGCGGCTTTGGCCGAAGGTCGCGGAATGGCTCGGCGAGCGCTCAGTATGATGCGCATCGAAGGCCGCACGGCGATTATCACCGGCGCTTCGTCGGGCATTGGCCAGGCAGCGGCGCGCGAGCTTGCCGGCCAGCAAGTGAACGTCGTGCTCGCTTCACGCAGCAGGGACAAGCTCGAGGCGCTGGCACTTGACCTGGTCGCGCTTCCGGGGAGGACGCTCGTGGTTCCCACGGACGTGACCGACCGGCTCGCGGTTGAAGCGCTGGTCCGTAAGACAGCCGAGGAGTTCGGCGGCGTAGACATTCTCGTCAACAACGCCGGTTCGGGTCTTTTCGCACCTATCGCCGGCGGCAACCCCGAGAACATGCGCCGCCTATTCGATGTCAACTTTTGGGGTGCGATCAATTGCATTCAGGCGACAGTCCCGTACATGCGGGCCCAGCGGGCCGGCCATATCGTAAATGTGGCGTCGCTGGCCGCGAAAGTGTCTCCGCCGTACATGGGTATCTATTCGGCCACCAAGTTCGCGCTGTCGGCAGTATCGGATGCGCTGCGCTCTGAACTCGCTGGCAGCGGGATCGGGGTGAGCACGATCTATCCCGGCCTGACGTCGACTTCATTTATGGAGAACATGACCCAGGAGCTCGAGGTGCCGTCCTTGCCGCCCGTTGCGCGCTTCGTTGACGCCAGCGTTGTGGGTCACCGCATCTCGCAGGCCATTCGCTTCGGATTCCGCGATGCGTACATCTCCCCGGAAGATATCGCCGCAGTTGCTCTGAACACCGTCGCGCCGCAGATCGTCGACTGGACGATGCGGGTATTCATGGGCCGCCCGCCTGCGCTCGATGTGCCGGACATCGAGCTTCCTCGCTCCGGCCTGCGGCGCTGGGAAGCCGACGCTGAACCCTCCGAGCCAGCCTGAATCTGGACGCAACGTCGCCAGCTTTCTGAAACCCCAGCGCTGCTCAGTGTTACCGTCGTGCAAGCTTTGACGGATTATGCTCGCACTTGACGGAAGGGTGCCGTCCTAGAGAGAGGAGGCAGCGAGGTGCAGACGATCTTGATTCTACTTGTTGGCGCTGTCGTCGCTATCTTGCTCGTTGGCGTTGCGATCCTGTTCTACGAAGAGGACCGAAAGCGGCGCGACCTTAGAATGAGGCAGGCTATGGGGCGTGGGCGAACACTCATCCCTACGGGTGCCCGTATAGCGCCCCAACACGAGATCGCGCCGGCGCAACGTCTAAGCAGCCTGACAGTCAACCCACTTACGAGCGTCGAGGCGGCGCGCTTCTCGGGAGAATGGCGAAGAATACAGGAGCGTTTCGGGGACAACCCGCGCTCGGCACTTGCGGACGCCGACTGCTTGGCGCAGGACGTTATGGAAGCGCGGGGCCACCGGATGAACGACTTCGAACGAGTCCCGACTAGCATTCAGGCTGAATATCCGAGATATATCGAAAACTACCGCAGGGCTCGTCGCATCTCGCTGCTGATCGTCCGGGGCCAGGCCGGGACGGTGGAACTACGACAAGCGCTGGTGCACTACCGTTCGCTGTTTGAAGAACTGCTCGAGAGCGAGGAGGGGGTCCTGACGCGTTCCTAGTGAGGAACCGCTGCTGAGGCCCTCCGAGCAGGACCATGAAGAAGGGGCCGGCATGAGTCGGCCCTTTGTTTGTCGGCGATGGTGGAGACGGAGGGGAATTGAACCCCTCGTCCAGAGGAAAGCCTCCCCGAATCTCCTACAGGCTTAGCCGTCGTTTAGATCTCGCGCGACGTACGTCCGCGGCCAACTTGCCGCCGCGCCAGCCGATGATTCTTAAGCCCCTCGTTATCGGCGTCGGAGGGACAGCACCCCGACATTGCGTCGTCGGGCCCTGCCCATCGGGGTGAGGCCTGGGCCCAACGTGGCTACCTTAGATTAGGCAGCCAAAGCGTACTGGTTTGTTCTGCCAGTTACTTTTAGCGCCACCTGATTTACGAGTTGGTGACGAACTCGGCCTGCAATCCGGGCTCAACCTTCCCTGTCGAACCCTTTCGTCCCCGCGCCCCTATTTTAGCACGTGCGGGGAGGCGGCGCGGCGTTCGACATGGACCATCTTAACCAATGGCCCACCCGAACTGGCGATTTCGTTTACTCAACCGGCACAGGCCGGCTGCTATCGTGTTTGCGGAACCCGGTCTGGAGGTCAAAAATGCGCCGAAAACCGTCTTTACCATTCGCGGCCGAAAAGGGGCAAGCAGTCACCATCGCGATTCTCTGCATGTCGATGTTGTTGGGGATGGTCTCGATGGCCACGGACCTCGGCCTGTTCTTCCATGACCGGCGACATCTACAGAACTCCACCGATGCGGCAGCGCTCGCCGGCGCCGCCGAACTGCCGCTCCACCCGGACCTCGCGGTCGATCGCGCGCGCCAGTGGGCGACGAAGAACGGGATTCCCAACGCACAGATCAAGAAGCTGGAAGTACGAACGACCGTAGTTACGAACGACACCATGTATGTTGAGGTCGAAAAGCAGTTTAACTGGATCTTCGCGCGGGCTCTGGGGCGATTCAGTGACGCAGTCTCCGCCCATGCCGCGGCGAGAGTTGGCTCCCCGTCGGGCGGTTATCACATGATGCCCTGGGCGCTGCTCCAGGGCGAATCTGTGTGCCTCAACGCCTCCGGTAATGCGATCCTGAATGCGAGTTGCAGTGTGAAGGTGGGGGCAGCCAGCGGCATTACCGGCTGGTACGGCGCTCTCGACTTCGATGGCAACGGCGGGGGCGCCTCGGAATACCAGGCGAACATCATCGATGGCACTACGGACTGGAAGTACTGTATTCACGGCGACCCCGCGCCCGGCTGCATCTCCGCGGTCTCCGTAATCGATACACTCACGGGCAATAAGGTGGGACCGACCGGGGCGGGGATCGATACACGGCTGTCGGCTGTAATCTGCGACGCTAATCACAACGGAAAGGATGACTTCGGCGAGGTATTTCAGACAAACCCGGGCGGCAGCCCGACATACGTCACGACTTGTCCAGACAGCCCGCGGCTGGTGATCATCCCGATCGTCAGCTACACGAACGTGCCGATCAAGAAGGTGACCATCGAAGGCTGGTCCCTGGCTTACCTCTCCGGCTACGCGTGCGTCGAGGCGCCTAACTGCTCGAGCGGGCACGGCCACTGGGAGGTGCAGATCCAGATCGTGGATGCTGCCTATTCCCAGTCGGCCGGCTTCCTCGGCGCCTACGACGCCGATTCCGGCATCACGATTCGCCGTCTAATCGACTAACCCTCCTTCTCCCTCCAGCATGCGGCGGCCTGTTCGAACAGGCCGCCGCTCGGCTCGCCCGGCTCGCCTCGCATTCAGGCTTAACCGAGCATTCACTAACGTTAACTTCTGGTAAACCGAAAGCCGCCAGCACCGGCGATAGGCTAATTACAAGTCAAGAAAGATCTGAGGGTACGCTAATGAAGACGACGCAAGCAGACAGCCGGCGAGAAGGCGGGCAGACGCTTCTAATTTTCGTTCTCGCGCTGACCGTCCTGCTGGGAATGACGGCCATGGCCATCGACGTCGGCTTGTTGTTCGAGGACCGGCGTCACATGCAGAACACCGCCGATGCGGCCGCACTGGCAGGAGTGGCGGAGCTTCCGGGCAACCCGGCGGCCGCGAAGTCTCAGGCAGCATCATGGGCGGCCAAGCACGGGCTTTCCTCGGGAGAAATCAAGAAGATCGAGGTACGCACCACCGCTTACCCCAACGATACTCTCTACGTAGAGGTGGAGCGTCAGTTCAGCTGGGTGTTCGGCCGGGTTCTCGGTAAGAGGACCAGCGTGGTGCCGGCGAGCGCCGCGGCCCAGGTAGGTTCGCTCTCGGGCACCAGCAACTTGATGCCCTGGGCGATGGTGCTGGGCGACTCCGCCTGCCTAACTCCAACTGGTACCCCGATCGTCGATACCAATTGTAGCGTAAAAGTGGGTTCCGGACTCGGGACGACTGGCTGGTACGGCGCGCTGGACCTCGATGGTAACGGCGGGGGTTCAAGCGAGTATGAATCGAATATCAACGACGGAATGGCCCAAACGGTCTACTGTGCACAGGGTCAAACGGAGCCGGAATGCCAGACATCGACCGTCGACGCGCTGGAAGGCAACAAAACAGGCGGAACCGGGCACGGCATCGACCAGCGCCTGGCAGCGGAGCCAAGTGCCGGCTGCGATACGAACGGCAACAAGAAGGACGACTTCTCTGAGGTCTTTGGCGCCAACAGCGGCGGCACGCCAAAGTACGTCGTCACTTGCCCGAGTAGCCCGCGCATCATAATTGTGCCGATCGTTACGCTCAATGGAGATCCTGTGAAGACGGTAACGATCCAGGGCTGGGCGCTAGCGTATCTCCAAGGCTACACGTGCGTAGGCGCCACCACTTGTAGCGGTGGAAAGGGCCACTGGGAGGTCCAGCTGACGATCGTAGACGCGATCTATTCGCAGTCCGCCAGCTTCATCGGGACCTTCAACCCGCTGAGCTCCGTGGCAGCCCGCCGCCTTATCGAGTAACAAGCCGCTTGGTTCTCCGATTGTGGCCCACCGTTCGCTAACCCAGACGATGGGCGGCCTGGTTTGGCAAGCGACGAGAAGTCAGCTACGGCGGCGAAGAGCGCGCTGCATCTGGCGCTGAGCATCGCGCTTCGCGATTGCTTCGCGCTTGTCATAAGACTTCTTGCCGCGCGCGAGTGCAATCTCCAGCTTTGCTTTGCCGCCTTTCAGGTACAGCCGCAGGGGAACGACAGTCGTCCCCGCCGCCTGGATCTCATGCTCGAGCTCGCGGACCTCTCTGCGATGCAGGAGCAGTCTGCGAGAACGCGTCGCGTCGTGGTTGTCGCGGCCTGCCGGCGGGTAGTGCGCGATATGGGCGCCCACAAGCCACATCTCGCCGTTCTGGGGGCGGACGTAGGCCTCGCGGATGCTTACATGACCGTCGCGAATAGACTTGATTTCGGTGCCCAGGAGGGAGAGTCCAGCCTCGACGGTACGCAGGATGTGATAGTCGTGGGACGCCTTACGATTGACGGAAACTGTTTTCTCGCCCAAGCCGCTCTCCAGCAGGGAAGGGCTTTACATAAACTACTGGCGCTGCGCCTGCGCGCCGTTTTGCAGGAAGTCAATCGCGGCGAAGAGCTGGGGGTCGCGGTGGGCTTGGACGTCTTCGGGCGTTAGCGCCACCGGCACATCGGGCTGGAGCCCGACGCCTTCGATCAGCTCGCCGTTCGGCGTCCGCCAGCGGGCAATCGTAACGTAGAGCGCGCCGCCGTTGGACAGGTTGCGAATATGATTGACCGAGCCCTTGCCGAAAGTCTTTTCGCCGATCAGCTTCGCCCGCCCGTGGTCGCGGAGGGCCCCCGCGAGCACCTCCGACCCGCTCGCCGAACCCGGGCCGACGAGGATCGCTACGGGAAGGTCCGTGACGTGGCCGGGCTTCGCATTATATACAGTCTCGCGGCCGTTTCGGTCCACCTGCGTAAGCACAACGCCATCGTCGAGAAACATGTCGGCGACGTCAACGGTGGCGTCCAGACCACCGCCGGGGTTCCTGCGCAGGTCCAGGATGATCCCCTTGTAGCCGGAGTCCTGTATGCGCTTGAGTTCTTTGTTCAGGTCGCCCGCCGTCTGCTCGGTAAACTGCTGAATTTCCAGGTAGGCGAGATCGCTCACCGGATTGCCGTCCTGGCCGCGCACTTCTTCCGGAAACACGGTGGGGATCTGGATGGTGGCACGATCGATCGTCAGCTGCTCCTCGGTCTTGTCGGTGTGACGCACGCTCAGCGTGACCTGAGTGCCCTCCGGGCCGCGGATCTTCTTGACGGCGTCCGCCACTGTCCAGCCTTCGGCCGATTCCCCGTTGACGGAAAGCAGCACGTCGCCGGGCAGAATTCCGGCCTTCTCCGCGGGTGAATCGCGAAACGGCGCCACGATCACGATCTCACCGGTGGTGGGGTCCTGGTCGACCTGAGCACCGATCCCCTGGAAGGCGCCGGAAATGATGTCTATTCCGACCGAAAAGTCTTCCGGTGATATGTATACGGTGTGCGGGTCGCCGAGGGACTGAATGAGGCCGTTGATCGCACCCTTTTGCAGCGTATCCGGGTTAACCGCGTCAGGCTTGACGAAATCCTCTTTTAGAATGCCTTGAATTTCATCGGGAATCGAGTAGCCCTGGCGCGCGCTGCTCTTCTCTTCCTGACGCGAACTGCCGGAACTCAAAGCGCCGGTATCCCCGATGGCATAGACGACCACGCCCACCATTAGGATCACGAACGCCAGCGCGACGCCCGCCATCCCAAGCTTTATCGTCTTCCACATCAGCCAGTCACCTCGATTTCAAGAGCTTTTGACATAAATAGCGGCCCGCAGGCCGCCGTCTGTCTTCGTGAGATAGTTCGGATGTAAGCCAGCTTCGGATGAGCGCTAATCGCCAATTAGTGTAGCATCGGCCTACCCGCCTGGCAATTTGGGTTCGGCTGATTGCGCTGCTTTCTCGACGTCTTGGCGGCCCATTTCCTGTCGAGGCCGGCGCGGCGGCGGCTCCACTCCCCGGGCGCGTCAACCCAACTTGCAGCTACCATAACATATATAGTGCGAACATATGACAGCCAAACTCGGGCAGTGGTTTGACCGCCTTCGGGGCCGATGCTAGACTGACCTTTCGCTGAGTTGATTCCCTGTCTCACGCGCTCAACGCTCGTTCCGCTTCGGTTTCGACCTTCGCTCGGGGCTGAAGATGCTCGAGGTGTACTGGACGCACTCGAGGCAGAGTTGAGCGACGTGAAGAAGGAGATCGACAGATCCTGTCTTCGAAAGCAGAGAAGGACTGAACCATGCAGACAACCGTCGTAGGGAACTACCCCAAGATCCCGAACCGTCCGCGCCCCGCGCGTCTTCGTCAGGCGATCAACCGCCGCGACCGGGGCGAAATAACAAGCGAGGAGCTCGCCCGAATCGAGGACGAGGTTATGGTCGAGGTGATCGGAGAGCAGGTCGAGGCTGGTCTCGACATCATTACGGACGGACAGGTGCGCTGGGACGATGACCAGACTTATGTCACGCGGCGCCTCGGCGGCGTCGAAATAGGCAGCCTCGAACGCTACCTCGATACCAATACTTACTACCGGCGGCCTGAGGTGACCGGCCCCGTCTCCTGGCGCGAGCCCATCCTGGTGCGCGACTACCGCTTCGCCGCCGAGAACAGTGCCAAGCCCGTCAAGGCGATCATCACCGGCCCCTATACGCTCGCCGCGCTGTCCCTCGATAATCACTACGGCAGCCGGGAGAAGCTAGCCCTGGCGCTGGCAGAGGAATTGCGAAACGAAGTGCAGGCGCTGGCGGAGGCCGGCGCGCCGATCATCCAGGTGAACGACCCGGTGATCGTATTCAATAAGGACGATATCGAGATCTTTTCCCGCGCCCTGACGCGAATGCTGAACGGCGTCCAGGTAGAGACGGCCGTCTACACGTGGTTCGGCAGCGCAGCGCAAATCCTCCCTGCCCTTCTTGATCTACCGGTGGCTACCATCGGCCTTGACTTCGTATCGGGCCGCGACAACTGGGGGGCGGTAAAATCCGTCCGCTTTGACAAGAAGCTCGGCGCCGGAATCGTCGACGGGCGCAACACCCGCATTGAGTCCCTTGAGCAGATTGAGGAATCGATTAGGCGTCTGTCCGAGTCAGTCCCGCCGGCTGATATTTATGTCAACCCTTCTTGCGGCCTGGAATACCTCCCGCGGGAGACGGCGTTCGAAAAGCTGAAGCGAATGGTCGAAGGCGCACGCAGAGCGCAACCTGTAGCCGCGTAGGCGTCGATGGGGTAAGGTTTAAGCACGACCTCCGTCTTGAAGCCACGGCTTCCGGCAACGAGGATTGAGGCTTAAACCTTCAGAGATTAAGCCGAGAAGGCCAGCCAAAGAGGAAAGCAATGCCCGCACTAACAACAAACGCCGTCGGCTCCTATCCCAAGCCTGACTATCTCGCCCAAGCGCGGACCCAGTTCTCCCAGGGCAAGATCGACCGCGCGGAGCTCGATAAGCTCGAGCGCAAGGCCACCGAATACTGGATCCGCAGCCAGGAGCAGATCGGTCTCAACGTGCTCGTCCACGGCGAGATGGAGCGCGGCGACATGGTCGCCTACTTCGCCGGCGAGCCGGGCGGCAATCCGATCGGCGGTATGAAACTCGGCGGCCTCGTCCGCTCCTACGGCAATCGTTACTACCACAAGCCGATAATCGTCGACAGGCTGAGGTGGCCCGGCCCGATGACCGTCGAGATGTGGCGCTACGCGCAGAGCCTGACCGACCGTCCGGTCAAGGGCATGCTCACCGGCGCCTACACGATGGTCGAGTGGTCGTTCGACGACTACTACCCTTCCCGGCGCGACGCGGTGCTCGACATGGCGCCGATCATCCGCCGCGAGGTCGAGGAGCTGGTCAAGGCAGGCGCGAAATACATCCAGATCGACGAGCCGGCCATCCACACGCGGCCGAACGAGGACTTCGACCTGGCCGTCGAGGCGATGCACCTGACCGTCGACGGCATCGACGCCGAGTTCCACACGCACATCTGTTACGGGGAGGTCGAGAAGATCTATCCCGACATGCTTCGCCTGCCCGTCAAGCAGATCCACCTCGCCTTCATGAACACAGACTTCGAATACCTGAAGCTGATGGAGCAGACGCCCTTTGATAGCGGCAAGGATCTCGGCGTCGGCGTGACGGACATCCACACGCGCTTCATCGAAAAAGTGGAGGACGTTAAGGACGGCATCCGCCGCACGCTGAAGCTCTTCCCGCCCGAGCGACTGTGGATCTATCCCGACTGCGGGCTAAAGACCCGGACGACGGACGAGGCTGAGGCGAAGCTCCAGGTAATGGTGGACGCCGTCCGCGACATCAAGCGCGAACTCGAGATCGAATAGCGTCCGCCCCAAGCTCCAGTGACCTAGCCGTCCGTCCACCAGCGCAAGCTGAGCTGATCGAAGCCGAACCTCGACAGTCTCCGAACAATGTTTGCCGCTAGTCGAATTCGCTGCTAAACTCGCTCCAAACCTCACGCGCACGTCAATGTTTATCCGATGACTACCGCTGAAACCGGGACGGGAACCACCGCCTCCTCCCTCAATGACATCTTCCACCCGCGGTCTGTCGCCATCGCCGGCGTCTCCACGCAGCAACCGGGGTTCGCCGGCGTCGGCATGGGCTTCCTTCTCTCGCTCATGGAGCTCCGCTTTCCGGCCGTCTACCCCGTCAATCCCAAGTACCAGGAGATCGAGGGCCTCAGGTGCTACGCCAGCGTGCTGGATATCGATGGGCCGGTCGATCACGTGATCTCGAGCGTCCCTGCGCGCATCGTGCCCCAGCTCGCGGAGGACTGCATCGCCAAGGGAGTGCGCAGTGTCCACTTCTTCACCGCGGGCTTCCGGGAGACCGGCGATGATGAGATGGCCGACCTCGAGACGCAGGTCGTGGGCCGTCTCACCGGCTCCGGCATTCGCGTCTTCGGCCCGAACTGCATGGGGCTATACGTTCCCGAATCGAAGCTCGCCTTCATGCCCGGCTTTCCCGCGGAGGTCGGGCCTGTCGGCTTTATCTCGCAGAGCGGCGGCAACGCCGGCGAGATGGTCTACACCGCCGCCGTCCGCGGCATCCGTTTCTCGAAAGTCGTCTCGTACGGCAACGCCTCTGATATCGACGAGAGCGAGCTGCTCTCGTACCTGGCTGCCGACCCGCAGACGGATGTCATCTGCGCCTACATCGAAGGCGTCAAGGACGGCCGGCGCTTCTTTGAGGCCATGGGCGAAGCCGCGGGCGTCAAGCCGGTGGTGGTCCTCAAAGGCGGGCGCACTGCTTCGGGCACCCGTGCCGTTATGTCACATACCGCCAGCCTCGCCGGATCGCTGGAAGTATTCGACTCGCTGTGCCGACAGGTGAATGCCGTGCGCGTCAACAGCGTCGAGGAGATGGCCGACCTGGCGATCGCCTTCCGCTACATGCGCGCGCCGGACGGCCCGGGCGTCGCCGTGGTCGGCGGCGGGGGCGGCTTCAGTGTCTTCGCCGCTGACGAGATCGACGACGCCGGTCTCCAGTGCCCCGTGCTGCCGGAGCAGACCCAGAAGGCGCTCGGTGAGATAAACCCAGTCGCAGGCACGTGCGTGCGCAACCCGGTGGACACGATCGCGATCTTCGAGCCGCCCAAGCTTGAGCAGACGCTCCGCCTCATCGGCGAGGCTGAGAACATCGATGTCATCCTCTACCACACGAGCTTTAGCTGGGGGCGCGGCCGCCGCTCGATGGCGATGCTCGGCGCCGACCCCGTTCACTACATGCAGATGCAGGTCCAGCAGATGGTGAAGGCGCGCGAGGCTTCCGGGACGCCGATCGTCGTCGTCCTGCGACCGCCTCTCGACGTTCAGAGCATGGAGCGCACGGCTGCTTTCCAGCAGAAATGCTGGCAAGTGGGCTTCCCCGTCTTCCCCACCATCCCCCGGGCCGCGAACACTATCGCTAAAGTCCTGCGCTGGGCGCGCGGGCGCTCAGTCTGAGGATGCCTACCTTCGTCCGAACTCCCGCGCCAGCGCGTCCGCGCTGAGGTGGATCATCGTCGGCCGTCCGTGCGGGCAGGTGTTCGGCGTCTCGCTCTCCTCGAGCTGTCTCGAGAGCTCCCGCATCTCCTCCACCGAGAGCGTCTTTCCGGCACGGACCGCCGCGTGGCAGGCCAGCGACATCGCAACGCGGTCCCGGCGATCGCCCTCGCCCTCCTCGAACATCAGGTCGAGGAACTCGACCACCGCCTGTCTGACGTCCCCGCCCGCGAGGGATCTTGGGAGAGCTCGCAGGACGCAGGCACCGTCCCCGAACGGCTCGATCTCGAAGCCGTGGGCAGCAAGGGGCTCCGCCTGCTCCGCGATCAGCGTCCGCTGACGCGGCGATACCTCGAGCGACAGCGGCTCGAGCAGGCCCTGGAGCTCCGGGGTGCCCTCCTGCCGCTTCCGCCAGAAGCGCTCGTAAAGCACCCGTTCATGCGCTGCGTGCTGGTCGATCAGGTACATTCCCTCCGGCCCCTCTGTAATGATATAGGTGCCGCCCATCTGGCCTATGACGCGCAGCACGGGCAGCGCTTGTGATGGCGTTGCTGGGATTGCTTGCGTTGCACCGTTTGGCCCCGGACTCCCCGCGACCGCGGGCGGAGCCGTGGTAGCCGCCACGCGCACGCCGTGCTCCCATAGCAGGGGAGCAGTCGCCTGGGCCGACAGCCCAAGCGTGGGCGCGGCTGCCAGCACCGGCGCGCCAGCGAGCAAAGCTGTGCGCACCGCCCGCTGGACAGCGCCGAATACCGCCCCTTCATCGCGGAAGCGCACCTCCGCCTTCGTCGGATGGACGTTAACGTCCACCTCTTCCGGCGGAACTCGCAACTGAAGGACGGCTACCGGATGGCGCCCCGTCATGAGCAGCCCTTGATACGCCTCCTCCACCGCGAAGGAGATACGCCGGTTCTGGATCCAGCGCCGGTTCACGAACAAGCTAATGTACTGCCTGCCGGCCCGCGAGACCTGCGGCGGCCCCACCAGCCCATCCACGAGGACAGTGCTCGCGGGCTCCCCGTTCCCCACCTCGAGCATCGCCGCCGCCGTTTCCGCACCGTACACGGCCACGAGAGCGTCGCGTGCGTCGCCGCTTCCCGGCGTCTGTAGCGCCTGCCTGCCATCGATGGTCAGAGTGAAGCGGACCTCTGGGCAAGCGAGCGCGTAGTGACTCACCACCGCTGTTACCGCGCTTGTCTCGCTCGCTGGCGAGCGCAGGAACTTGCGCCGCGCCGGCAGGCGCGCAAAGAGACGCCGGACGGTAACGGATGTGCCCACCGGGGCACCACAGGCCGAGAGTTCGGCCGGCGCCTCGGGCACGAGTCGCAGCCTTGCCGCCGAATCGCTTCCGGCCGGCCGCGACACCATTTCGACCTCGGCCACCGCTGCGATCGAAGGGAGAGCCTCGCCGCGAAAGCCCAGGGTCAGGACCTTGTCGAGATCCGCGTCGTCGGCGAGCTTACTGGTGGCGTGACGCTGAAATGCTGCCTCGAGCTCCGCCACCTCGATGCCCGAACCGTCATCGCTCACTCGTGTTGAATCGAGCCCGCCGGCGGCTACTTCAATTACGATCCGCGCGGCGCCGGCGTCCAGCGCGTTCTCGACGAGCTCTTTGACGACCGAGGAGGGGCGTTCCACCACTTCACCGGCAGCGATGCGAGCGGCGACATTAGGCGGCAGAACACGGATCCGCAAATGGCTTCCTCGCCGCCGATTCTAGCACGTCCGTTCGCCTGATGAAACCGCATGTTCGGG
>Ga0137364_10000991_pt1 | contig 12762 bp, 13 predicted proteins | sample SagtaG_10_FD_104798 | JGI IMG/M metagenome (GOLD analysis project Ga0137364, IMG submission 104798) | Vadose zone soil microbial communities from Sagehorn Ranch, Mendocino, California, USA - Sage1_L_20_16 metaG | ecosystem: Environmental > Terrestrial > Soil > Vadose zone | place: USA... | reverse complement strand
TCAACGCAAGGTTTGGAGGGGTTACGAGAGCGTTACACCCTTTCGCCATGCGGCGCTACTGAGAATCCGGTGCAATCTCACGGTGCAGGTCTTGTTCGCAATGCCGGCAGACCCCGGCACTGGCAGCCGCATACGAATGATGTAGCGCCCGCGATTGGCGTACGTCTTGGACAGTTTGCCAGGAATCCCAGCTGAGCACCGCGGCGGCGATCGCCGAAACGACCCACGTTACGGGATGCATCTTATGCCGCCGTGACGGCGCGGCTTGTAGTGCCGGCCTCTGCGCAGCCTCAGTGCCCTGTCCGAGCACCTCGTTGCCATACTCGCGCCTCATGGAAGTCATTCCGGCGTCCTCCCCCTGCACTCGCCATGAGTGCGCGAATATCAGACGCCACGAGACATAGAGCTGCCGTGAACGTCATCACACCTGTCAACGCACCAGTAATTGACCCCACTATCGGCTAAGTAAATTTCCCTAGGCGCATTTCAGTGGCCGACCGGGCGGCCGCCGCCACGGTCGGCGCAAAGGCGCTCTGCCATAGTGTGCAGGCGATCCCGTGCCAAGTGCATGCCTTCCGGGGTGGAGAGATTGAGGTCTGAGAGCGATACATCTGCAACGCTGCTGACGGTCTTTGTCGCAGCGCGCTGATCAGCAATCGTGCCAGCGGGCACAATCCCAAGCAGCGCCCTCAGGATGGCAGCTCCGGACTGACGCGCCCAGCAACGCGGCGCACGTGGGTTGTTGACCTAGGGAACAATGCTGGAGCAGGTCGCAGGGTTCGACTGGGATGAGGGGAACCGCGACAAATGCGCCAAGCACGGAGTCACGCTGGAGCAGATCGAACAGCTGTTCCGGAGCACGCTGCATGTGTTTCCGGCGCTGAAGCATTTAAAAGCCGGAAACTCGCTACCTGGCTATCGGACGCGCCGCGGAGGGTCGACACATCTTCGTGGCGTTCACCTTGCGGAGCCGGCGGGCCAGCGGCTCATTCGCCCCATCAGCGCGCGGTTCATGAATGCCCAAGGAGATCGCCCATTATGAAGCGCAGGTCCGGAACGATTGAGAAGCTGCCTCGGCTGAAGAGTGACCGGAAGGCAGAGCGCTTTGTCGCCGAAGTGGATCTCACTCGATTTGATTTGCGGGGCATGAAGGCCACGCGCTTCGAGTTCGCGCCCAAGGAGGCGCGAGTCAACATGCGCCTCCCCGGCGAGCTGCTGGCCGCGGTTAAGCGCGCCGCAGACCGAGCCGGCGTTCCCTACCAGCGTTTCATCCGCCAGGCCCTTGAGCAGGCACTATCCTCTGGGAAATGAGCGTCGGCGTGCATGTCCGTGGCGAAATCCTGATTACGCAGCAATTGGCGTGTGGAAGAGTCCAGAACAGTCGGATCGCCAGGCGAAGCGGTGAAGATTCGCCGGTGGACTGGTATCGCACGCAAGGACACCTTGACGGTGCCGGTGCGCGTGGACTAATTCGTGTCACTGCAAACGATCGCCACCAAGCATTGACAAGTCCAAGAGCTCCTGGACACACCGCCAAATGGAATGCGGCAAAGCCTAAGCGCAGACGCCACGGTTCTGCCGACCACCGCACCCGCTACTGCGGCACATGTCCCGACGCTCGCACCGTAACCCGCAAACACCCGCCAAAAGCGTCGCCACCGCCCAAGCGAACGCCACCGGTAAACTCTATCCTTGCCATCTGGCCGCAGCACAATAGCGCAAGTCCTGCTGAGATGTCCGCGATCGACAAGACAGTATTACAAGGCCCGTAGTCCTGTAACTCGCACGCCTTCTAAAGCCGACGTACTCAATTCCTCGGTTCACTGGAGAGGCCTATGTTGCAGATAGCCGTCATCAATGAATCCACCGCCATCAACGACGACAACGTCCAGGCAATGCTCCCCGCCTTCGACACACAGTGGAACCAAGACCTCAACGCTGTGTGGGGAGTCGGCTCAGCCCAGTTCACATTCACCCCCAATACCACCGCCCCGGCCGCCGGCGCCTGGTGGGTCGTCTTCCTCGACAACAGTGACCAAGCCAACGCGCTTGCCTACCACGACCTGACCAACGAAGGCCTGCCCATCTCGAAAGTCTTTGTCAAAACCATCCAAGCCGACAACGCATCAGTCAGCGTCGGCGCCACCCACGAAATCTGCGAAATGGCCGTCGACCCCTGGCTCAACGGCGCCTACCAAGATGCCCAAGGGACCTTCTGGGCCGGTGAAGTATGCGACCCAGTGGAAGACCAGCAATACGGATACGAAATCAACGGCGTACTCGTCACCGACTTCGTCACACCCAACTGGTTCGGTCACGAATTCTCACAAGGCGACATCGACTTCAAACAGCACGCCACGTCAGCATTCCAAGTCCTTACTGGGGGCTACGCCCAAAAATTCGACTCCAACCAAGGCTGGATCCAAATAACCGGAGCCAAGGCCATGCAAACTACCCGTGGGAAAATCGCCGTCCGCGGTTCCCGGCGTGAACGCCGCGCGCGCCAGTGGAGAAACTGGCAACCGAGCAAACACCACTTCGTGGGGTAACACACCCCAGCAACAGAATGACTACGCGAAGGTACCGGTTGCAGGGCAATTTGGCGGCAAGAGACGCGAGAGGGCCAAATGAAAATCACCTCAGGCCGAAACGCGGTGGGGGCGCTTCTATTCCTGCTTGTTTTCTCTACTTCTGTGTTGGGGCAGCAGGCATCCGTACGCCGCAACGTCATTCTTCGCCGCGACCCTTCGACATCCAGTCCGGTTCTGGAGCATCTGGCCAAGGGAGTCAGGATCACGCTGGTGGATGCAAGTCCCGACAGCGGTTTCTATCACGTCAGGACCGAGGACGATCAGATTGGCTGGGTCCTCTCGAAGTACGTCACCGTAGCGTCCGTACCCAACGGGACTCCAACAAATGGGGGCGCACCAACCAACGGCACGCCGCCAGCGGCAGATACGTGTGATTCCAATTTATGGAATCACGTCTACCATTCGTATCGGCTGATGGTGAAACAGCCGTGTATCGCCGTGACCGGGACGATCGTAGATGCGACTGCGACTCGAAAGGTCAGGCAGCCTGATGGAGTCCGTCACGAAGGCGATGGGGATACACACGGATGGTTGATAGTGGACCCCGAGTTTCAGAATCTACTAAATGCCGGCAACATGAGCGAAGAGGGCGGCAACCTGGTGTTCGAAATCATATGCAGGTTTCCCGTGACGCAGAAGGACGCTCAAAGTGCGTGCCAAGGCTACACGGACCATGTCGTGCTCCCGCCAGTGGGCTCGCGGGTGAGGATAGTGGGGGTTTACGTGCAGGACACGTTTCATGCGAAGTGGAACGAGATTCACCCGGTTACCAGCATCACAGTGATTCCATGAAGCGTTAGGACACAAAGTCAAGATTCTATGCTCGAATTTGTCGGGACCGCGTTCCCGCTCAGTCAAGGCGGCGTGAATGAAACTCTGACCTCGTCGGGCCTCGGTATTGCGGAGTTGTGGGCGGTTTTGTCCGTTGAGACAAGCGGCTGTGGTTACCTCCCCGATCGACGCCCAAAAATTCTATTTGAGCGACACGTCTTCAGCCGCCTGACGGAGCATCGATACGATGCTGGCGATGCCGATATCAGTCAGCCCACTGCGGTCCGGGCGCTCGCGCGGACGCTCGGACTGTCGGTGGGCGCGGTCTCGAAGTACCTGCGGGCGGTGCGCGGGTGCGGGATCGGGGCGACGGCCTCCGCCCCGCGAAGCGCGGGTCCCCTCCGTTTATTCCGCGGTCCCGCGAAATCGCGAGTCAATCGACAAAAGTCCGTATCAAGCAACACCGGGCGCGAGTCCCGCAGACGGCCGAAACCATGCCGACGCGATCACCTCGCGGACTGTTCGGCTCCCGTGCGCTGCGCTTCGGACTCGCGATACGGCCAAGAGTACCCGTACCCCCACCGCCACGGAAAAGGCCACCATCGGCTTCCTCCTATCCGCACACCGAGGTACATCAACAGTGCATTCACGCCGCTGCTTCGGTCCTTCGCGCACGAGCGCAGGCGAAGATCCGCCTTGCGTCGCGCTTCATCGGGCCCGCCGCACCAATACGCCATGTCGTGCGCGACACAGCACTGCTCCCAGCTTCCCTGTGGCCACAGGCTGCATCCATCAGTCGTGAATTCGTGCGGTGGGGCCCCGCCAGTTTCCCTTGCGCACTGGGACTCGGCGTACTGCTGCAGCCCGCGCTCGTCGTACACGACTCCTCCGATGAGATAGGGCGGTCGGAGGGTGCTACGAACCGGCGTACACGCCACACATGCCAGCGGCAATACGCACACCAGAACGCGGAGGCACGCCGACTTCATCAGAGTCGATTCATGTCATACTGCATAAGCTGACCTGCGCCCCGCTGCGCAGGCCCCCAGCTTTCCACTACCCCCACTCGACGCTCCATGTCCACGTCGGCAGCGTGGATGAGCTGCTCCACCACTTCACCGCGAAAGTCCGTCAGGAGCGGCCAACCTCCGCCGTCCGCAGTCGGGTAGATCGAGACCACGAGCATATTCTTGGTGCTCAGGATGTCTTCGATCTGGGATCGATCCCACAGATAGGGCACGAGCTTAGGCAGATTGCAAGCGAGCTCTCCCACTCGGAATATCGGGGCCTGACAGCGAGCGCTGCGCCTCCCGGCTTGGAGCGGCGAGGAATTGATGACCAGCACTTTAGTTGCGCCGAGCACTCTCGCTGCATCGAGTGGGCGGTTGTGCGCAAAGCCACCGTCGATGAGATGTTCCGGTGTCCGTAGCACTTTCGCCTTCACATCATGTGCCGAAAACACGGGGAACGGGGAGCCCGAAGCGAAGGCCGTGTTGAGCAGATCATCGGAAGCGGCATTGCGCAGCACGAACCAGCGGGAGTCGCTCGCAATGTTGGACCACGCCTCATCTTTCAGTTGTTTGTCGACCTCGACATCTCCACCTTGTCCAGCGAGAAACAGGAAGTAGAGCTCGCGTTCCTTTTCAAGAGAGGTTGCGGTGATCGCGAAGGGAACTGCGAGCGGGTAAACGCCGTTGTGTTTGAGCACCGTGGCATCTCCGAAACGCGTGAATGCGGCCTTGAAGTAGTCCAGCGCGTTTTTGTTGCCGTAGAGACCGGGTGCGGCCAGCAGATTCCACCAGATCCAGGCAGCGAACGCCGCGGCAACCAGCCGTGCGTAGCGCCGCGCCTTCGACGAGTGCGTCCAGGAACGGTATTCGCCGAAGAGATATTCAAACGTCGAACGCAACCAGATTTGGAAGCGTAGGTCTGAGCGCACGTCGCCAAGTACTACAGCCACGGCAGAGAGCAAAGCCACGGCGCTCAGAAACCAGAGCCAGAAACTACCGGTTACTTCCAGCAGCGAGGCGCGCTTTGCTAACGTGGCGAATCCCACCGCAGCGTAGCTCAGCACGACGATGCTGACGACGGTCAGAAACGCACGCAGGATCGGCCAGCGCGGCTCTTTATCGAAAAGGTTCTTCTGAGATGCAAGGAAGAGGTAGAGCGCAATGGCTAACGCCATGACACCCAGACAACCGGCGGTCGCGGCGGCCGGGTCCAGTTGTCCGAGCGCGGGCTGAACGTCAAACATTCGAAAGTGCGTGAGCGCCAGAAAGATGGCAGCGAGCGCTGCTGCGGCAATCACTAATGCCAGCCACACCATCGGCGAGGTCTGAAGTGCCCCCGCGGTGAGCCGTGCCTTGCGCTTCAGCCGCACGTCGGAGTAGATCGCGATCAGGATCATGACCGCATATACGATTCCCGTGATCGCCGGGACGTGCTCGGTGCCGCCTGGGCTGCTCGACTTGATGACGATGAGCGGCGAGAGGATGAGCAACGCGTACCACAAAACGCTCTCCGCCCGTCGGCCGGGACCAATTGGCTCGCCGCTCTGCACGCTGGGACTGACGCTTGGGTGGCTCGTCACCCGAACGTGAACCGCCTTCGCCAGCCGGGCTGCGAGCATCAGCACCAGGAATGCGACCAGAACCGTTGCATAGCGTGGCATGTCGAGGAACGGAAACACGTCGCGCGAGCGGATACCCGGCCCCGGAGTGTTCCAGACGATCTTCGTGAGATTGCTGCTTCCGCCCGGATTGAATGCAGCGGCGAGGCGATCGCCAATCGCCGAGACGAACACCCCGAGCAGGGCACCGCCAGAGGTTCCGATGACCAGGTCTACCGGCTGCGTGCCGGGAGGATGCCCGGCCGCACTCGACTTAGGGTCGTTGACAAGCCGAGCGCCGCCATAGAGATGATCGATCATCCGCGTTTGGTACGCGGCCTTCACACCGCCGCCCGTGAGCACGAGGGCGAGACCGGCACGGTTATCGGCACGCGAACTCTCTACTCGTGAGCCTTCGTGTTGCAGGATCGACCAGAGCTCTTCGATGCGGAACCTGAAGTACCGCTGCGGCAGATTCCCAACCTGGTAGCGCCGATAGTGCGCATCGCGAAAGGCAGCAATCGTCGAGCCCACCTGCTTCTCGGCGTCCAGCGAACGCGCAAACAGCGCCATTTCCGCGCTTGATGAGCTGGTGACTTTGGGCGGCGGCGGCATGTACGCATGTAGCTGCTCAACACGGTCGAGCAGCCGCCGGCGCACCACCAGACGATCCATGCTCGCACATGGAAGAGGGTTGGTTTCAACATCGCACGGGGGCGGCATCGACGCTTCGATGGTTACCAGCGACTCCGCCAATTCGAGCGCTGCCGCCTGCGCGCCAATTGGGACAGCGTCGCCATAGAGTCGGAAGCGAATCGAATTGACGACCGCCCCAAGGAACGGGTCACGCTCTCGGCCGCTGAGCTTTTGCTGTCGTGACCAATTCACGGCGCGTGTGAGGAGCACCGGCACCGCCGGGGAGAGGTGGTCGGGAAGCAGGATCGTCGCAGCCGCTGCGGATTTTCGCAGTGAGGCGAAGAATGCGTCCAGACGGCTCGGGGCAACCTCCGCTCCCGTCCCGTTCTTGAGCACGATCTTCCGCGCTATTCGTGGAAGGCCTGTGAATACCGCTGGTGAGAAGTCGACATACTCCTCCGCGTAGGCGGTCGCATCATCGGAGCGCATCACCTGGGCGGCAAATTGCGAAATGATCGCGCCCTGTATGTCTCCGAGTTCGAGCCAGTTGAGCACAGCATAAGGCGACCCCCTGACGATGCTTGCGCACACCTCGCCCAGTCCGGGACCGGACGTGCGACTCTGGGACGCCGCGACAATCCCGGTCAGCTCGTAGCCAACAGGAAGGCCGAGTGTCATTTGCACGTGCGGCCCATTGGCGCATCGCGCGTGCGTGGGCGCGATCTCGGCCGACGGCTCCTGCGGCGCTGCCGGCATGGCAACCGCGAACAACAGGAACGACAGGCTCGACGCATGAATCCATGTTCTCGATTTGGTGCACATTCTCCCTCGCTTGTGCTGATTCTCGCCGCTCTTTAGTTCTCTGCTCGCTGCGTCGTCGATCTCTCATTCGTCCAGGCGGCGATCTGTTGCCGAAACCGCATTGCGGCCGGCTGGGCTTCATTGTGAACCTCGTGACGAAGTCCGGGGTAGACCAGCAGTTGCTTATCCGCAGACCCCAATCGCTCAACCAGGGCTTTTGAGCCTTGTGGAGGCGCAATGGTGTCTTCACCGCCGTGGAGCGCAAGCCACGGCGTGCGTATCGCAGGTGCCTCGCGCAGCGCGTATGTGGAAGCGCGCCCCAGCTCGACGAGAAGTCTGATGCTCGCTTTCTTCTGAACCAACGGATCGCGGAGGTAGTCCTGCTGAACCGTCACCACATGTGTCAGCGCTTCGACGCGAAGACCGGGCCGAACGCGTATAGTCGGAAGTGCGCCGGCCACGATCCGCACCAGCTGCCACACTGGCAAAGGAAACGGCGGCATTGCGCAAGTCGGGCATCCGGTCGTGATGGCTCCCGTGAGCGCATTGGATGGGTCGAGGGCCGCGAGAATCACCACGATTGCGCCGAGGCTATGGCCCCATGCGAAGGTCGGCAGCCCCGGGTATCGATGCGCGATTCCCGCGCGAATCGTGCGAAAGTCATCTGCGAATTCGGAAAACCGTTGGATGTCGCCTCGGCGTCCCGGCGAGCGCCCGTGGCCGCGCTGGTCGTAGGCAAAACACGCGATGCCGGAAACCGCGAGGCTCTCCATCGTGGATGCGTAGCGGCCGCAGTGCTCGACGAGGCCATGGAGAACGAGAAGGCAGGACGTCGGAGCGTTGGGAGCCCGTTCGATCCCCACAAGCGGCGTTTCAAAGAACGGCACGATAAGTCCAGGCCTCAGGGAGTCAATCTCGACCGATGTGCCTCGCGGGCAGTCAATGAATTCAGAGCGGCGCCCTCCAGGTAAGTCCGGGAAAGCGCGCATAGTCTCGGTCGGTGGTGATCCAATCGCAGCCAGACTCTATCGCCAGGGCGGCGAACCATGCGTCCTGGGCGAGATTGCCTGTTGCCTTCGAAGTGCGGCAGAGATCTTCGAATATCAGCCAGTGTCGGGCGCCGGGCGCCGTAACAGTTGCGTTCGGTTGTTCCAGCAGGACTCTGCAAAACGCAAACGTGTCGGACTGCGAACTCGGGCGCGCAAAGATGCGAGGGTGGGTGCAGATTCGCACGACGCTCGCGAGCACCTGTGGTGCGATCCCGTATGCGGCGGAGCCGTTGATGACGGACTCGAGCCACTCTTTGTATTTCTGGTGGTCCTCGGAGTCCGCTCGAAACGCGTAGATCAGGACGTTGACGTCCGGGAGGATCAATCCCGATCGTCCATGCGATCCAACAGGCTGGCGCTGTCATTGAGGTCGACGCCTGGTAGTGTCCCGCCTCCAGCCTGACATTCCGGGAGCGAGACTGGTCGACGCTCCGCACGCCTCAGGGGTCGCCGCAGCACGAGTTCCAGGCCCTGCTCAATGAGCGAGGTGAGGGTAGTCTTGCGCTTGGCTGCCTCTTCGCGGGCACGCGCAAGCAGAGCTTCGTCCAAGCGTACCGTGGTTCTCATGTGTCAGAGCATACGTATAATATGTCAGTATGTCAATCGAGAGCGGTCCCTTCGATCCCAGTCCAGGTTGCGGAACAAGGATGTAGCTCCGATCAGACGTGCGCGCTCGTTACTTACTCGATTGCAGCGCGTGCAGGGCCGCGTGGCTCTGGGCCATCGGTGGCGGAATATCACTCTTCAACATCAGCCACAGAATTCGGTTATAGGCCTGGTCGTCCGCGCGATCCGGTGCGCTGAGATCCAAACTCTCCGACAAATGTGCTGCTGCACTATTCTGCGGATTCTTTTCATTCAAGTCTTGCGCGGGGATGATTGCATCATAAGGCGTCAGGTTCGGTTCCGGCGCGAAGATATCCGTCAGGGGTCGGCTGAAGTAATCGAACTTAGAGAGCCGCCCCATACCGAGGATGTCTTCGATCGCGGCGATTACATCGGTCGTGTTGATGAACCGATGGGCGGTGCCCGGCCGGTTGTAGGCCGAGATGGCGTAGAACGGGGCGCGATGCGAATCGGTGTGGTCGGGCCCCGCCTGCGCGTCGTCTTCAACCACGAAGATCACGGTGTCGTTCCAATACGGGCTGCGCGAAAGCGCCTGCACGATTCGTCCGAGTGCGAGGTCGTTGTCGGCCATGCACGCGCGCGGCGTGCACTTGCCCGGGCGCCCAGCGGCCAGGTGGTCCATCGGTAGCCACATGACTTCAAGTTGCGGCATGTTGCTGTCACGCACGTAGCGCTGGAGTTCGCTGATCCATACATCAGCCCGCTTCTGATCGGGCGTTACAAAATCCATCGGAACGTAATCGGGATTCACGTTGGCGCCCAGGTCGCGTTGCGTCACAGGCCAACCGGGATTCCCCTTGACCATTTCCCCGTAGTCGCGGAAAGAGACGCCCTCTCGCTTTGCAAGCGTCCACAGGAAGCCTCGTTCCGGCTCATCGCTTTCTTCGCCATCCATGTCGGCATGCTTGCCGGCGTAACCGGAGGGCACAATCTTCTCACCGTAGTTCGTGACGTAGGCGGCGGTGGACCAGATGTGTCCTTGCGAGCTCACTTCGGCATTTGCGAAGAAGCGATCGAACAAACCGAAGCGCCGCGCCAGTGCATGGTGGTTTGGGGTGACGGTGATGTCAGGGAAATACACCAGGCTCGCGTCTCCGTCGCCTTCCTTCATGTCTCCGAGTACCTGATCATAGGTGCGGTTTTCTTTGATGACATAGACGACGTGGCGGAATGGTGGATAGTGTCGTGCCACGCGTCTTCGCTGCCAGTTATTAGCAGCGACGACGCGCCCAGTTAAGTTCGCCAGTCGCGGCGGCGCCAGCGATGCGGGAAGCACGCGCAGTGTGCCATTCAACTGTCCGAGCGTGTACGCCGTCGGCTTCCCGTCCGGCCAGTTCGTGAGCGGTACGGGGCCGTCTGGGTTGGCATGGGTGCCGTGTCCTTTTCCGGAAAGGGTAAGGAGTTGACCGCCCGCTTCGGCGATCGCGGTGGGATACCAGTCGGTCGGAACGCGGCCGAGCAACTTCCCGGTGCCCAGGTCGAAGACGGCAACGGCATTGTTGTCGGCCTCCGCTATCAGCAAACGCCTGCCATCGGAAGTAATCGCCACGGCGTTGGGTGTACTGCCCTCCGGTGGGGCACCGGGCGCCGCATCGTGCAGATAGCGCGCGACCTTGCGTAGCTTCGTGTCGACGACGGCAATCCGATCGCTACCCGCGAGCGTGACGTATAGGCTAGTTCCCGACGCTGCGAGCGCCGACGGATGCGGACCGACCTCAATGCGGTCGAGATACGCAAGCGTTCCGTCCGTCAAAACGCGGAACTGCGAAACGGTGCGGCCACCCCAAGCGGAGACGAACGCTAGATCATCCGCCGTGAGCGCGACGGCATACGGGTAGTGATCGGTAGAAAACCGTTGCGTGATTTCGCCGGTCGCGGCGTTCACGACCGCGAGTCGGTCGCCGACGTCCTCGGCGACATAAATGAATTTGCCGTTTGGCGAGAATGCCAATCCCGCTGGATAGCTTGTGCCCATGCCGTCCTCAGTTTTTGCCTTCGCCAGTTCGAACTTGCTTTCGAGGGTGGCGGCGCCGTCTCTCCATGTGTAGACAAAAAGTACGTCTGTGTTGCCGCCGGAGACACAGAGGCGATGACCGTCGGGCGAGAAGGAGGCGCCGTAGAATGCGCCGTCCTGGAGCAGTGTCTGCGTCACCTTCCGCGTCTTCAGATCGACGACCTGAACACCCTGCTCGCGCCAGCCGCTAAGCACGACCACGGCTCTATCCTTTTCCGGGGCGAGCACGAGATTGATCGGCAGGCTACCGAGATCAACCGCTTCGCCGGCGGGATCGAGTCGCACACCGGTCGGAAGCGGCGAAGTGAAGAGTGAAGTCTCTTGGGCTAACGCCGAGGCGCACAGGAGAGCGGCAAGCGAGAGAGCGAGTCCGCAGATACGGAAAAAATTCATGTCAGGTGTCTCTCCCAGACTAGTAAGCACCGATCGTCAACACGCTCGGCGAGGCCGTACGCGAAAAACACAAACCAACGCTCGCGATTAAGACGGGTAGTGCGGATGCGTATATCCAGCTCTCGCGCCAGGGACTCCCGCGAGGAGGAATATCGCCAGTGAGGTTCGCGTGACGGGATCGATTCTCCGCGGCTTGATACCGCGTTCGACATGCAGGGCGAGTTGTCGACGCAAAATGAGTTCCCCGCCTTGAGTGATTGCGTTGAGCGACACGTGAGCCGCAACCAGCGAAGCGTGTCGCCGGTCAGTTGGACCAGGATGCCGGAGAACCCAAACATCCTCCGGTGGGCGTCAGTCCCACGACGTCGCTCCCGCGCAACTTGAAATGCATCGTCCAGACGTCCCGTCGTGGATGGAACAGCGGGGCGATTTCGCGCGTGCTGGCATCGATTCCGGTGAGATTGGGTCCCTTGTGGCGGTTACATCGATCGCACGCCCACTCGAGGTTGTCGAGGTTCGTCTCGCCACCATGTTGGCGGGCGACGATATGCTCCAAGTGGAAAGGCTCGATCGGAGGTAACAATCTGGGGGGCGGCAGTATTCGCAGCGCCTTCCAGCGCGCTCACGAACCTGCTGGCGCAGCGCCTCGGTCACCTCATCCGCGCGCGAACTGCAGTTGGCGCTCGGCCTTTAGGCGTAGTGTGGCAATGATGTCGCCTAGTTCGATGAACCGGTCGTATTCGCGCGCCTCTTCCGCCGCGAGCTGTCCCTCGTTGGCCTTGTTGGCCAGCAGCTCGAGCCGCGACTTTGCCGCGCCCGTGAGCTCAAGGGTGCCCAGGGCACGCACGCTTTCGGCATCAAGGCACTTTGCCGCCGATTCAAGGAGGCTATCGTCGACGCCCAGATCTTTTTTAGTCATGGGGCCAAGATAAAGCATTCCTCGGCCGAATTCGAGGAACCGCCGGGTCGGCGGATCGTCCCTGTGCCGGGAATGTGACGAGCTCAGATTGGGTGTGCCATGAATGTGCCTGGGTGTGGCTGGGGAGAGGGCTGGCAAGCGCTGCAAGTGGTTGATTATTAAGCCCCTAGAACGGCCGACAACGGTTTGAAAATCCGCGTGTCGGTGGTTCGATTCCGCCCCTGGCCACCATTCAACCATGGTCCTTTCCGGACACATGGGTAAGGCGGATTATTCCGGCCGGAATGATCTGTAACCTATGAGCCCGAAAGCTCACATTCAAATCAGAAACTTGCGCTGAGCGCCGAATCGCC
>Ga0137364_10000987_pt1 | contig 12788 bp, 13 predicted proteins | sample SagtaG_10_FD_104798 | JGI IMG/M metagenome (GOLD analysis project Ga0137364, IMG submission 104798) | Vadose zone soil microbial communities from Sagehorn Ranch, Mendocino, California, USA - Sage1_L_20_16 metaG | ecosystem: Environmental > Terrestrial > Soil > Vadose zone | place: USA... | reverse complement strand
TCGATGCCGCCCATCGGCCGCCGGGCGTGCCGACGATTCATTCCGCCCAAGATATCAACGCGCTGGTGCGTGACTTCACGAAATGGGACGACACGCCGGTCTCGCTTCAGCATTTCGCGCAATCCTTCGTGCGCGCATACAAGATCGCGATGACCCCGCCCTACGGGCCGGTGGCGATTGCGCTCGACGCCGGCTTGCAACAAGAGCCCATGCGCAACGGCGAAAAGCTCTACATTCCGCGCTATGTTCCCACGTCGCCGCCGCAGGGCGATACCGGCGCTGTGAAAGAGGCGGCACGGCTCCTCGCCAATGCGCAGAACCCCGTGATTGTCGCCGATCGCGCCGCTCGCAGCGAGAACGGCGTCCGACTCCTGGTTGAGTTGGCCGAGGCGCTGCAGGCGCAAGTGATCGACCAGGGCGGCCGAATGAACTTCCCCAACACGCATTATCTGCGCCGTCCGCCAACGGCGGTCGGTAACGCCGACGTTATCTTGGGCATGGAGCTGACCGACTTTTGGGCCACCGTGAACGCCTACATCGACAACGGCGAGCACGGAATCGGCGTCAATACGAGCAGGATCAAACCCGAGACGAAGCTCATCAGCATCAACGCTTCGGAGTTGCTGACTAAGGCGAACTACCAGGACTTCCAGCGCTTCCAGTCGGTGGACGTGTCAATGGCTGCCGATGCTGAAGCAACGCTTCCCGCGCTGATCGAAGCGGTGAAGGCGGCGATCCCCAATGATCGTAGGGCGGCGATTGAAAAGCGCGGCGAGGCCGCGAAGAAAGCGTTCGCCGAGGCGCGCGAGCGCACCAGGCAGGCCGCGGCGCTGGCCTGGGATGCGAGCCCGATTAGTACGGCACGCATGTCGATGGAGATTTGGGCGCACATAAAGGATCTGGACTGGTCACTGGTGTCGATATCCGGCGTTGGCTTCAACTGGCCTAACCGGTTGTGGCCGATGGAGAAGCATTATCAGTGGCTCGGGGCATCCGGCGGATATGGCGTGGGGTACGGCGCCCCCGCCTCGGTCGGTGCCGCGCTCGCGAACCGCGATCTCGGCCGCTTCTCTGTCAACATTCAAGCCGACGGCGATCTCATGTACGCACCGGGCGTGCTGTGGACCGCCGCGCGGCACAACATTCCGCAGTTGGCCGTGATGTTCAACAACCGCGGCTACCATCAGGAGGTCATGCACGTCCAGCGCCTGTCCAACTTCCGCAATCGGGTAGCTAATCTTGGTAACGACATGGGGCCCATCGGCACCAGCATCCAGAACCCGGACATCGAGTACCACAAGCTCGCGGAGTCCATGGGCTGGTGGGCGAAAGGGCCGATCAAGGATCCGGCGCAGCTCGGACCTGCGATCAAGGAAGCAGTCGCGGTGGTGAAGTCCGGCCAGCCCGCGCTACTCAATGTCTGGACGCAGCCGCGCTAGGGAGGCCTCGTCGATGCGTTCAGTGCGTGGATTGGTGCCGGCGGTGCTTGCCGCCGGCGTGCTCTTGAGCTGCGGCGGCGCGTTCGCCGCTTCGGCCGAAAAGGGAAAAGCAGCCTTCATTCAGCACGGCTGCTGGCAATGTCACGGCATGCAGGGTCAAGGCAGCACCGCCGGCCCCAAGCTCGCGCCCGATGCCATGCCGATCGAGACATTCACGGCTTTCGTGCGCACCACCAACCGCGCCATGCCGCCCTACTCGGAGGCGATCCTATCGAACGGCGATCTCGAGGATATTCACGCTTATCTGCAGACGATCCCGAAACCGGCGGAGAGCATTCCGCTGCTCAACCAGTAATATCGAATCTAGTTGATCTACTGGCCGTCCGGGCGCCATCGGGGCGACAGCTCACAGATCCAACACCAGCCGCTCGCTCTTGCAGCCGGCGCAGCAGATCATGACCTTGGTGTTCGAGGCCTGCTCTTCTTCGGTGAGGATGGCGTCATGATGCTCGGGGGTGCCGGAGATTACCCGCTGCTCGCAGGCACCGCAGATGCCGAGCTCGCAGGAATAGTCGACGTCGACGCCGGCATCGAGCAGCACCTGCAGGATGCTCTTGCCCTCGGGAATGACGAATTCCTGTCCCGAGCGCGCGAGTTCGACTACGAAGCCGCCCTTCTTATCCGCCTCCTGCTTGGGCGTGAAATATTCGACGTGAATCTGCGCCCGCGGCCAATCCGCGGTCGCCGCCTCGAATGCCTTGAGCATCGGGGTCGGCCCGCAGCAATAGAGGTGTGCCTCACGTGGCGCCGCTGCGACGATCGACTTCACGTCGAGGACTGTGCCGCCGTGCTCGTCGTCGAAATGGAAATGCGTATGGCCGATCGCTTCGAGCGCTTGCAAGAAGGCCATGTCGGCGCGCGAGCGACAGGCATAGTAGAGCTGCCAGGGACGCCCGAGCTTGTGCAAGCGCTGCACCATGCACCAGATCGGGGTGATGCCGATGCCGCCGGCCAGAAGGACGATATTCCCGGCGTCCTCCACCAGCGGAAAATTGTTGCGCGGAGCGCTGATCTTGAGCGTCTTGCCGACGCGCAACTCGTCGTGCACGCAACGCGAGCCACCGCGGCTTGCCGGATCGCGTTTGACGCTGACGGTGTAACTTGAGGGATCCGGCTCGGCCTTGATCAACGAGTACTGGCGAATGAGCCCATTCGGCAAATGCAGGTCGATATGGGCGCCCGGCTCGTAGGGCGGTAGCGGCTTTCCGTCGAGCGGCGCCAAGTCATATAGATTTGTGTCGCGCGCCGCGAAGCGGATCGCGGTTACACGCACGTCAATCAGGCCACCACCCACCATGTGTGTCGGCGTCACCTCAACCGATGCGGCCGTCGTTGTATTCACCGATCTTTCTCCTGCGGCAGCGCCAGCCTCATCAGCCACCGAAGTTCGTTTGTCAATTATTACACCTCAGATATGCTTGCTTCGCGCGCAATCCAGCGAGCGGAATCGAGTAGATGCGCGGCGCTACCGCGATCCGCTCGAGCAGGCTCGCATCGCGCCGCCCAGGTAAGCCCTGAGCGCAAACGTGGCTGGCCAAACCCAGCGCCAGAGAGGACAAGGTGAGAGGTTCTCGCAACTGCATATACCTCTGGCTTCTGGCGCTGTCTCTGTCGCTCGTTCCGGTACTTATAACGGCACCGGTCGGCGCGCAGGCGCCGCCCTCTTGGCTCGATCCCGCCTTGCTTCCGGCGGCGAAAGCCGAGGGCTCGCTGATCGTCTATTCCTCGACCAACGAGCAGGAGGGCCTGCCCCTGTTCAAACTGTTCACCGAGGCAACCGGCATCGCGGTGGAATATGTGCGTGCGTCGGACGCGGTGCTGATGTCGCGCATGGGAATCGAGTTTCGCGCCGGACAGCGGTCCTACGATATCGTGCAGACCGCGACAATCAACAAGATGCCGCCGCAGATGCTGGCGCAATACGAGCCGCCCGAGACGGCCAACATCTCTTCGCAGGCGCGGGATCCGGGTAAACGCTGGTGGGGCGTTTACGCCAATTACAATTCGCCGGCTTACAACACCGAGCGCGTGAAAGCCTCCGAGCTGCCGCGCAGCTACCAGGAATTTGCGCAGCGCAAGGAGTGGGCTGGCAAGGTCGCCATCGACGGCACCGATAATGAATGGCTCAAGGCGATGATCGAGCATTTCGGTGAAGGCGAGGGCACCGAGCTCGTCAAACGCATCGTGGCAATCCTGCGGCCCGTCGTCACCGACGGCCACCTCGCCATGGCGCGCGCGACCGGCGCTGGCGAATATTGGGTGTCGCTGAACAATTACGTGAACCTGTCGATGAACGTCAAACTTGCCGGCGCTCCGATCGACGTGTGGCCACTCGACCCGGTCACGCTCTTCTTTGGACAGGTCGGGGTGAATGCGAGAGCCCCGCATCCAAGCGCGGCTCGCCTGGCCGCCAATTTCATGCTCAGCCGCGAATGCCAACAGTTTCTCGCCAAGTATGGGCGACTGCCGACGCGGCAGGACGTGCAGTCGAACCCGCCGGGGATCATCGCGATGCTGACCCAGAAGCAAGTCATCACCGTGCTGATGAGTCCCGACGAGGAGCGCAAATGGCAGCGGCTTTTCGATCAACTGTTCAAGGGACGGTGAGTCCGCGTGCGTACCCGGCGGGGGAATCGGGCGTGAGCGTTGCCAATAATCGTTTGTACGATTTACCCCGCGTCGCAACTGTCGGCCGGTTGGCTGCCCTCGCGAGCCTGCCAAACCTCATGCTCGTGGGCTGCGTCGTTGTCGTGGTTTGGCTCGTCTTTGTTCCGCTATCGGCGCTCCTTTATAACGCATTCACCGAAGACACCGGATTCGGGCCGGGCGCCTTATCGCTCGACAATTTTATCGAAGCTTATTCGAGTTGGCACATTCCGGGACTGCTCTGGAATTCCGTCGTCTTTGCTCTCGGCACGGCGCTCGCGACATTCGTGATGGGCGCGCTCGTCGCCTGGGTCGTCGAGCGCACCGACGCGCCGGGCGCAAGCCTCTTTCACGTCATGTCGCTGTTATCCTTCGCAGTGCCCGGATTATTGATGGCGATGGCCTGGATCTTCGTCTTCAGCCCGAACATCGGCTGGGGCAACGCAGCGCTCAAAACGACGTTCGGGCTGAGCGAAGCACCCCTGAATATCTATTCGATGGCAGGCATGGTCTGGGCGCTGTCGAGCCACTATTTTCCGCTCGCCTATCTGGTGCTGGGGCCGGCGTTGCGCGCGCTCGACCTGCGCATGGAGGAGGCCGCGCTGATGGCGGGCGCAAGCTACCGCCAAGTCTTCGCCAAGGTTACGCTTCCGTTGCTGCGGCCTGCGATCCTTTCCGCGTTGCTGCTGCTGTTCGTGATGGGCATGGCCTCCTACGAGGTCCCCCGCCTCATCGGCCGGCCGGCGCGCATCGACGTGTTCACCACCGACATCCAGGGCGCCATCATTGCCGCGCCGCCGGCGTTCGGAGTGGCAAGCGCGCTTGGCCTCGCGCTGCTCGCGATTTGCGTGCTCGCAGTATTCTTCTATCGTCGCGCCACCCAGCACGCGGAATCTTTCGCCACGGTGACCGGTAAAGGCTACCGGCCGGCCCGCATCAAGCTCGGGCGCGCCCGCTGGCCGGTGGCGCTCGGGATCGGCGCGATGTTCACCTTCGCGCTCGGCCTGCCGGTCGTTACGCTCCTCTGGCAGTCCTTCTTCCGTAATCTGGCGCAGCCGTTCGTCTCCACACCTGCGCGGGCGACGCTCGAGAATTACGAGTTCATCCTGAGCTATCCGATATTTCTCGTGGCGGTGAAAACGAGCGTGCTGCTTGCGGCGATGGCCGCGACCATCGTCGCCGGTCTCACCTTCGTCATGGCATGGATCGCGCAGCGGTCGCTGCCGCGCTACGCGCTCATCCTCGATGCGCTCGCGTTTGCACCGATCGCGATACCCGGGGTGATCGTCGGTGCCGGAATCCTCATCGCCTATCTCATGCTGCCGATTCCGATCTACAACACGATTTGGATCCTGCTGGTTGCATATGTGACGCTGTATCTTCCCTACGGGATGCGATTTGCATCGAGCGGGATCGCCCAAATCCATCGCGAGCTCGAGGAGATGGCTGCCGTCTCGGGCGCCGGGCTCGCCCAGACCTTCACGCGCATCCTGCTGCCGCTTCTCGCGCCGGTGCTGCTGGCAGGTTGGATCTACGTCTTTGTGCTGGCGGTGCGCGAACTCGGCGCATCGATCTTCCTGGTCGGTCCTGGCACGCATGTGCTGGGCACCATCAGTCTGACGATGCGGGAGGAGGGCGGCAGCTATGGTGCCGTCGCCGCGCTAGGCGTGATTCAGATCCTTCCCCTTATCGTGATCGTCGCGGGCCTGCGATCCATCGAGCTGCGCATCCTGCGGCGCGCGCAAGTGCAGCAATCCTAGCGCAAAGCGCGGGCCGCGCACGGCAGGAGGAGAATATCAGTCCGCAGCCGAATTGAGGGCCGGGTGCTACCCGCGTCCGCAGTCTTGCACGCGGCCGGCTAAGCCGCGGCGGCGAGATTGCCGAACCGTTTGAGGTTCTCCCGCTGTTTTTCATTGCGCGGCGGCAGCTTGAACAGCCGCGCCGCCGTGCCGCCGAGAATGTTGTGCTTGCCCTTCTCCGAGAGGAACGGCAGGTCGTAGATGGTGGCCGGCAGATCGAAGTCCCAGTGCGGATAATCCGACGAGTAGAGGAGCTGCGTCTCGGCGTTGATCATGCGGAACGTGCACTCCAGCGCCTGGCGGTCCTGAATCTCGATCGGCTGCGAGGAATAGTACATATCGCGCATATAGTCGGATGGCTTCTTCTTGAGCAGCGGCGCCTCCGACGGCCGCAGCATGAATTCATGGTCGAGCCGCTGCATCAGGAACGGAACCCAAGCGAGTCCGGACTCGATCCAGATCACCGGCAGTTTGGGGAAGCGCTCGCCCATGCCGTTGATCACCCAATTGGTGCAGTGGAGGATGTTGTAGAAGGTGAAGCCGAGCGCGTGCACCGACAGGAAGCGGTTGCAGGCGCGGAACACCGGCTCGTTCCAGTTTGGCCCGGAATGGAACGCAAGCGCGAGGCCGCGCTCCTCCAGCATGCCATAGAGCCGCATATAGGCGTTATCATTGACTTGCAGGTGGCGCACCGTCGTGACCATGAAACCGGTCACGTGCTTGCGGCTGCCGAAGGTCTCGACCTGGCGCACGCAGGCGGCCGGATCGGAGAACGGTAGGCATAGCATGGAATACATGCGGCCGCCGGCCTCGGGCAACACCCTCTCAGTGACCCAGCGGTTGTAGGCCCAGCAGAGATCCGCCTCCATTTCCTTCTGCGGATGCATGCCGATATTGAGCATGCCCGTCGGGAACAGGCAGGAGTAGTCCACGCTCATCGCATCCATCCAGCGCTCGCCGAGCTGCACGTCGCGATGCTTGCCGCCTTGCTCTGTCTTCTCGGAGCGGCGCAGCGGATAGCGTGTCACGCGCCCGCCCATGTCCTGGATGAAGCCTGCGTTGGTCGGCACGACGGAACCGCGATCGGTCATGCCGCGGCCACCCATGGTCCACTGCCGGAATACGTCGTTCTCCATGTATGGCAGGATGTCGCTGTAGTGCTCGTTCTCGTAGTGGTGCGCGTCCACATCGACGATGAGAACGTCGTCGAGCTTGCGCTTCACCGCCTGCTTGCGGGCGTGGGCAAGAAGTCTGCTGGTATTCAACTCATCGACAGAGACGCGTCGACCGCGTTCAGCGAGGAGGTCCATGATTCGTCTCCTGACGTTTCCAATCCTGCTTGCGTTCTGCAGGCAAAGCCGGCTCGGCCTAACGGCCGGTCCAGCTCTGCCACATTCCGAGCTCGAATACAGCGAGGTTGGCGGCCTTGAGCAGCCCGCTCGCCGTGATCATGACTTCGGTGGCGGTGGCGCCGCCGCGCTCCGGAAGCGGCAACACCTGCTCGCCCGCTTCGACTTGCGCCGCGTAGGTCTTGCACACCGCGGCCATGAGCGCCTGCAGCGCCTGGGTGCTCAGTAGATCGCGCCGGCCGCTGGCAAGCGCCCGCTCGAGCTCCATGGCAAGGCGCTTTGCCTGTGCGGAGTCGGCGCCGTTCGCGGCCGCGCCTGCGGGCTTTGCCCGTCGCTCGACAGGTTTGGCGCCTTGGGCGCGCTTGGTGGCCAGCCGCGCCGGCACTGCCGCGCGCCGCGCGGTCTTTGCCGTCCTAGGTGAGGACATAAACCTCGTCACCTTTCTCCACGATCTTATACTTACGCAGCTTGAGCCGGCGGTCGGACACGCATTCGCCCGTCTTCATGTCGTATTCGTAGCCGTGCCACGGACAGACGAAATGCATTTCGCTTTCGGAGAAATAGAGTCCCTGCGAGGTCTTGTCGGGCAACAGCCGCTCCTCGACTTTGGCAATGGTGAGGCCTTCGCAAGCGGGGCCGCCCTGGTGCAGGCAGAAGTTGCTGTAGGCGTAAAATTGCCCCTCGTGCCGGAAGATTCCGATCTCGTTGTCTCCGGCGAAGATGATCCGGCGGTCGCCGTCGTTGAACTCGGCGATCTTCCCGACATACTGCTCGGCCATGCTGCGACGCCTCCTTGAGCTTTCCTGCGATTGATTCGCCTTAAGTTTTTGGGATGCCCCTTTGTGGCGGCGAGATCGGCATCCATCCGAGTTTGTATAATACAATTGCTGGAACAGAACCAGCGCCAAGGCATGGCCCGGCATGTCGAACGGCATGCCTTTGCGCGGCCGAAGCGCCGCGCAATCACACCATCTTATTGGTCAGTGTTCCGATTTTCTCGATCCAGATCTTGACGACGTCGCCCGCCTTGAGGAATTCCCCGCGCGCGGCGCCGACCCCGGCGGGCGTGCCGGTGAGAATGAGGTCGCCCGGATGGAGCGTCATCCCGCTCGACAACTGCGCGATCTGCTCGGCCAAGTTGAAGATCATATTCTTGCTGTTGGAGTCTTGCTTGAGGACATCGTTCACCCACAGCTTGAGGCCGAGATTTTGCGGGTCGCCGATGTCGCGCGCCGGCACGATCCAGGGGCCCAGTGGACAGGAGCCGTCAAAGGTCTTGTGTTTGGTCCAATCGGACTTGAACGGGGAGGTATCGCTGATGTTCGCCCGCCGGCCGCGGTCGCGCGCGGACAGGTCATTGGCAGCGGTGTAGCCGGCAACATAATCGAGCGCCTTCTCCTGCGGCACGTTTTTAGCCGCTCTGCCGATCACCGCCGCAAGCTCGACCTCCCAATCCATCTCGCTCGCGTATCCGGAAATCTTCACCGTCGCGCCGGGGTCGGCGAGCGTTCGCGTCGCCTTGATGAAATGCCACGCCTTGAGGCCTTGCGTGTGCGGATCCGGCTCGGGCGGCCGGTTCATGCGGCGGGCCATCTCGGCGGCGTGATCGGCGTAGTTGGCGCCGGCGCAATAGATCGCCGATGGCCAGCGCAGTGGTGCCAATAATTTCGTGCGTTCGAGCGGAAACGGCTTGATGCGGCTCTTGCTCGCCGCCGCGGCCGCTTTGCGCAGGACGCCTTGCGCCGTTCTCCAGTCCTCGAGGATGCCGAGCACCGTTGCATAAGCGGCTTTGCCCGTAAGCTTGGCGGAATCGAATACCTTATCGTCGATCACCAGCCCCGCGCGCGCGCCATCGGAGGCTTGATAGGTCGCGAGCTTGTAGCCGTCCATAGTGTGTTTCTCCCCTGTTTTCTCGGGCCGCCGGCAAAACCTTTCGCCCAATACGTCGATCTTGTCGAGGGCGCGCCCTCGGAACCCTCCATCTCATGCGCGCATACATCAGTTGGCTCGAGCGCATGTCGCCGGGCTGGCGATGGCGAGCCGAAGGGGTAGGATAAAGCGTGGTGAGAGCTGGCACAGAGGCCACCGCAGCGATATCGCGAGGCTTGGTCCGGCGTGCATGGTCGGAGGACAAAACAAGGAGAAAACGTCATGGTCAAAGCGAGACGCGTCGGTCACGCGACCTTCGAGACGCCCGATCTGGAAAAGGCCATCGCCTATTACGGCGAGTTCATGGGACTGATCGTCGCCGAGCGCGAAAAGGACCGCGCCTTTCTCGCCACCAAGATCGGGCAGCTGGTGATCGAGCTCAACAAGGCGGATCGGGCCCACTGCATCAAGCTGTCTTTCGAGGTAGCGCCCAATTCCGATTTCGGCGAATTGGCGCGCGAGCTATCCAACGACGGCGTACGCAGCGAACTGCGCAACGATTCCGTTCCCGGCATGGGCCAAGTACTGTCGTTTAAGGACGACAAAGGAACCACCATCGACCTATTCAAAGATTGGAGCTATCTCGCCAAGCACGCGCAGGTCGCCGGTGTGGGACCGCTCAAGCTCGGGCATGTCGCTTTCTTTACGCCCGACATCCAGCGCACGGTTGCCTTCTACGAGCGGGTCCTCGGCTTTCGTGTCTCCGATTGGATCGGGGATTTCTTCTGCTTCATGCGCTGCAACACGGATCATCACACCGTGAATTTCTTCACCGGGCCCGACGTGAAGCTGCATCACATCGCCTTCGAGCTCAAGGATTTCATGCATCTTGAGAACTCCTGCGACGTGCTGGGCCAAAAACAGATACCGATCATCTGGGGTCCGTTGCGGCATGGGCCGGGGCACAACGTCGCCACCTACCATCGCAATCCCGATGATCAGGTCGTCGAGTTTTTCTGCGAGCTCGATCAGATGAAGGACGAGGAGCTCGGCTATTTCGAGCCGCGGCCCTGGCACCGCGACGCGCCGCAGCGGCCCAAGCGCTGGACGCCAGGCAAGACCAACGTGTGGGGCCCGTCGCCGGAGGAGGATTTCCACCGGACGCAGTGACGCCGAGGGGAGCAACTCACAATCTTGGCGAGCACGCTATGGCCGCACGGCCGGCGTTTCGACCGGCATGCCGCGCGCGCGCCACATCAGGTAAAGCTCGAGGTCGACAAGCTCGCTCGCGCCGTACGGATAAGAAACCGCGCGCATGCCGAAGAGACAGTTTCGCAGCCGCCGCTGCAGCGATCCAAGTGTCTGCCATTCGAGCCGATAGAGCGGATATCCGGTCGGATGGCCCTGCGGGATCGCGGCGCCGGCAAGCTTTTGGCCCCAATTGTCGTCGTGGCACTGCGCGCAGGAGAGATTGAGCTGGCCTTGACGCTCTGTGAACATCACGCGGCCGGCTTCAAGAAACGGCCTGATGTGCGCGTCATTCGCAATGTCGATCGGCATGCCGCGCGATTGCTGTCCGACATAGGCTGTGAGCGCGAGCAGCTCCTTGCTCTCGAAGGCAAGCGGCGTCGCGCGCTGCTGTTCGGTGCGGCATATATTGACCCGCTGCTCGAGATCGATCGGGCGGCCGCGCGCCTCGTTGAACGCGGGATAGCGTGCCGCGACGCCTCTCATGCTCGTGCGCGCATCGCCGTGGCAGTCCGCGCATGATTTGCCAGCAGAACCCTCCTTGCGCTGCCAGAGCGTCTCGGCATCGAGCACCGACAGCGTGGCGGGATTGGCGCTATCGTCGTCCTGCATCGCGCGCGTCTCGCGCGTCATGAACTCGTAACCCGACTTGCGCTGCGCGAGTGGAATGTCGGCCGCAGCCGCCGCGGCTCCCAACACGGCAATCACGAAAAGAACAGCGACCGCCCGCGTCATTCGACCGTGATATTGACGGACTGGGTCGCCGTAAAGCCGTTGTCGCCGCTCCATTCGAAGTTCAGCGTGCCGGTTTCGTCAGCAACCGTGAAAAAGGTCAGGAACGGATTGGCGGCGATGGCCGGAAAGAGCTCGGCGCGGAAAATTTCCTCTCCGTTATATTTGCAGATGAACTCGGTGATGATGTCGCGTGGCACCGGCTTGCCGGTGCTGTCGGGGCGAAAGCCGGTCTCCATGATATGCGAGATCAGCGTCTTGATCTCGATCACTTCGCCGCGCTTGACCTTCGCCGGCGCATTGATGAGGGCGCGCGCCATGCTCAGCTCCCCTCGAGGCACGCGGCCAGCGTGACGACGACTTCGACCTCATCCGTCCAGAACGAGCCGTCGCTCATTTGCGCCACGGCAACGATCTTCTGCGTATCGGCGAGGCGAATGCGGGTCGAGAAGCTCGCGCGTCCAGCGCGCGGGCCGAGGCGAGCGCCGATGACGTTCGGTTGCGGATTTTTCTCGGTGAATACATGAATCGCCTTGACGTGGTCGTCTTGCGTCATCGGGCTTTCGCAGGAGACCGTGAGCGGGACGGCATTTCCGTTCTCGATCAGCGCCGGCACGTCGAGCTTGACTTTGCCCTTGTTGAGCGGCGCCTCGCCGACGATGTTTTTGATCGCGGCGCGCATCGATTCCGGCGTGGCGGAGGTTTGCTCCACCGCAAGCGGTAGCGCGATGCCTGCGGCGCCCGCGAGTGCCGCCGTTTCGGCCAGGAAACGGCGCCGCGTCCTTTGCAGCTTGCCGTCGTCGCGCGTCATGGTGCTCACTCCTCGCGCAGCGTCGCGAGATAGGCGACGACATCCTCGATCTGTTCCGCGCTCAGCACCGGCTTGGCTTGAAACGCGGGGGCGACCCGCGTGAGACCGTCGATTCGATAATAGGGCGGCATGATCGTGTTGGGGTTGAGTTGGCTCGCATCCACGAGGCGCAGCCGCAACTGACCCTCAGACCAGCGTGCACCAGTTCCTTTGAGGTCCGGGGCGAGTGTGCCCTGGAACTTCTCCTCCGGGAAGGACCCGCTGTGGCAGAGCAGGCAGAGCCCCACCTGGCGGTTAACGACGATACTGCGGCCGCGTTCCACATTGCCCTTCGCGCCGGTCAGCGACTGGGGGATGGCATCTCCGACAACCGTATAGGGAGGCAGTTGCTCTTCGGTGCGCGCGCGATCCGTCCAGCTTGCGATCGCCGCGGCGAGCGCGATCGCCGCGATGCGCGAGCCATGGCGCTCAGCCGAAAACTTCGGTGGTGATTGTTTTGAACCAGTCATTCGCGAAAGTGGCCTCGAGCGCGCGCGTGGTGTTCGGCGCGTCGAGCGGGCTCACGCCGGCCGTCCCTTCTACCTCCTTGATCTGACCGTCCGCTGGCCGATAGACGCCTTCGATCGAAATACCGTATTCCGGCGCCACCAGACTGTAGCAGGTGTTGATGAGTCTCGGCTCATCCGGAGTGCTGCCGGCAACGAGCTTAGCCACCGCGGCCGCGCAGACCTTGGCCTGGGCATTGGCCGAGAAGGCCGATTTTGGCATCGCGCCCCCGATCGCGGCGTCGCCGATGACGTGGATGGTGGGCTGCAACTTGGATTCGAAGCTGGCC
>Ga0137364_10000983_pt1 | contig 12792 bp, 15 predicted proteins | sample SagtaG_10_FD_104798 | JGI IMG/M metagenome (GOLD analysis project Ga0137364, IMG submission 104798) | Vadose zone soil microbial communities from Sagehorn Ranch, Mendocino, California, USA - Sage1_L_20_16 metaG | ecosystem: Environmental > Terrestrial > Soil > Vadose zone | place: USA... | reverse complement strand
GGCGTGAGAGACGGCCGGGCGTTTATTCAGGCGCTGGGGCGAGCAGCCTCGAAGAAGCCAACCGTTGTCTTGAAGGGCGGCCGGACTGACGCCGGCGGGCGAACGGCCGTCTCGCACACGGCGGCGCTTGCGGGGTCGGCCGCCGTGTGGGACGCGGCGGTGCGTCAGTCGGGCGCGATCCGAGTCGAGACGGTGGAGGAGCTGATCGACACGCTGATCGCTTCCGCCTACATGAAGAGGCCGGTCGAGAGCAACCCGGCCGATCGGACGTCCAGACCCCGGCTCGCGATGGTCGGTGCCGGCGGAGGCCGCTCGGTTCTTACGGCAGACCTATGCGAGGAGTTGGGGCTGTCAGTACCACCGCTTCCGCCCGACGTTGAGGCGAAAGTGGCGGAGAGGGCATCTGACCTGGCCGGATGGGTCACGAACCCGGTCGACCAGTCGATCCTGGCGGGCAGCGGGCTGGGCGGGGCGCAGGTCCTGGAATGGCTGGACGAGAGCCCCGACATCGACATGCTGGTGGGGAACATCGGCGAGCCGTGGGCATTCGGGCGGCCGAACGGCGAGGCCATCGTGCGGCGGGTAACCGAGCGCTTCATCGAAGTGGCAGCGAAAACCAAGAAACCCTTCGCGGTGGTCCGTGGGCCGTCGGACTACGGCCACGAGGACCGGTGGCGGTTCATATCAGAGGCGCGCGAGCGTCTGGTCGAGGCCGGCGTGGCAGTCTTCCCGAGCGTGGAACGGGCGGTCAGGACGCTGGCGCGGCTGGCAGGGTAATGGAGGGGGCGCCGGGACTAGAAGGGGTAGCCCTTCCCGCCCTGCTGGCCCTTCATGCAGGAGATCTCGCCGATATGGTTCGACGAATGGATCACAGCAATCATAGAAATGAAGCCACCCAGGGACATCTTGCCCAGGCCTGAACCTGACAGGTCAATCTCGCGGTCAAGGTCTTCGGGCTTCAGAGTATCGAGGTACTCCTCGGTGCTCCTGAAGACGGCGCGCATATAATCGAGCGCCGGTGGGAGATCTATCTGAACGCGTTGCGCCCACTCGCCGTAGTTGCCCATTGGATGCGGCTCGCTGGCGCCGGTCTTGCCCGCGTACGGGCCCATTGCGAGCGGCTGCTGGCCGGTCATCATTTTGAGGAAGAAGTCTTCGCCGGAGGTGAGATGATTAAGCAGGGCGGCTGGCGGGTTGGCGTTGCCACCGGGCTTCCAGCCCAGTTGCTCAGGGGTTAGGTCACCCACTGTGCCTTCGACAACTTCGTGGGCCTGCTTGACCTGATCCTTGAGAAGAGAGACTGCGTCCATGTGGATGACCTCCTTAGCTAAGTAAACGCTCAGGCAGGGCCATTATGGCTATCGCCATAGGCGGCGTCAAGCGGAGGGTTCTGCGCTAGACCGCGGGTGGAGCTTCCATAGGGTCCGCCGGCGGCTTCAGGTACGCGACACCCGCGGAGCCCGCTTTCTGGAGCTCTGCCTTCGTCGGTGACGGGTACTCGATTCGCGGATGGTAGATGCCGCGGAGCGTCGCCTTAAACGAGTCGGCAATCACGCGAAGGTCGCGCATCGTCAGGTCGCATTCGTCGAACTGGCCTTCAGCCAAGCGCTCCGCGATGACGCCGTCCACGAGTTCGCCTATCCTCTCGTGCGAGCGGTCGCGGCTCGAGCGGACGACGGCCTCGACGGAATCCGCCAACATGACGATCGCAGTCTCGCGGCTCTGCGGCCTGGGCCCGGGGTAGCGGAACTTCTCGGGATCAGTAGACGGATCGTGGGCGCTGGCTTTGCGATAGAAGTAAGTCACGAGGCGCGTACCGTGGTGCTCGGGAATAAAGGCTCGCACGCGCGCGGGCAGGCGGTAACGACCGGTCAGCTTGAGGCCGATGCGGACATGTTCGGAGACGAGGCGGGCACTGACGTTCGGCTGAAGCTTGTCGTGCGGGTTCGCGGTGTCGATCTGGTTCTCGATGTAGTACTCGGGCTTCGCGATCTTGCCGATGTCATGAAAGTAGCAGCCCACGCGCACGAGCAGGGAATCAGCTCCGATCAGGTCGGCTGCGCGCTCGGCAAGGTTGCCGACGATCACGCTGTGGTGGAAGGTGCCGGGCGCCTTCTCCTGCAGGTCGCGCAGCAGCGGGTGACTGAGCTGCCCGAGCTCCATGAGCTGAATGCGTGTGGTCACGCCGAACATCACGCCGAGGACGACGGTGGCGCCCACCGTGATCACGGCGCTGCCGAAGCCTGTGAGACCGGAGACAATGAGCATCCAGAAAAGGTCAACGCCCTCGCGCTCAGGCGAAAGCAGCCAGAAGGCAAACAGGATGGCGAATGTCAACGCCCCGACAGCCACGCCAGCCATCGCGTAGTGGTTAACGCGTTCTGCGCGGCGCACGGCGAAGATGCCCGCGAACCCGCCGAGCAAGAAAGCGACCGGCATCTGCAACGCCTGAAGCGGGTCGTCGGAGATCGAATTGCGGGCGTCCGGCATGTAAAATCCGGCGAAGGCGGCCAGGATAGCGAGCAGGGCAGCGACCGCAACCGCCAAGCCGCCGTCGAGAAGCGTAGCTATCAGCATGCCAGCTGAACCTACCGGCAGGATGTACCCGAGGTACAGCCGGTCGTTGTCGGGTAGGGTTACCGAGAGGAACACTTTCGCTGCGGCCACCCAGAGGAAGACCAGCAGGCCCACCATCACCAGCCGGGCGAGGGTGTTCACCTCTCGCGGCTGGAAGAGGTAGAGGTACAACGCCAGCAGCGACGCCCCGATTATCCCGACGATGACCGCAGCGGCTGCGTCGTCAGCCTCTACGGTGTTATTGAGCAGCCCTGCGCCGCGAATCCGATCGATCATGTCCTGGTCGAGCGCGGCGCCCTTCGAGGCGACTACTTCGCCGTTGATGCGGAAGGTCTTGAAGGCGGGTTGTCCGGCGGATACGTGCGTCTCGCCGGGAAAGACCGGCGCGAGGACGAGAACGAGCGCAGTGCTGAGCGCCGCAGCGAACAGAAACGCTCGCAGCGGCGAAATGACATCGTTAGCCCTTCGTCTGGCCGGCATGGCGCTGCCCGCCCTTTGGCGGAGCACAATACATGATAGCAGACAGACGATTAAACAAATATTTCGATGACACTGTGGGAAAGTAGCAGCGTCAGGAAGCGGAGCCGGAAAGCAGCTCGGTTACGACTTCGTTCACCATGCGGCCGTCGGCGCGGTCACCAATGCGCTTCATAAGGACAGGCATCACCTTGCCCTTGTCCGCCGGAGAGCGCGCGCCCGTCTCGTCCATGATTTTGCGCGCCTCTGCGGCGATGTCTTCGCGTGTCAGCTGGGCTGGTAGGTAGGCTTGGAGCACGTCGAGCTCTAGCTGCTCCCTCTGCACGAGGTCATCGCGCCCGGCTTTCTTGAAGGCCTCGATGCTTTGTCGTCGCTGCTTAGCTTGACTGCCGATTACGGTCAGCACCTGTTCATCGTCCAGGGCCTGGCGTGCGGCGGCCGGATCGTCCTCGCCCGGCACCTCGGCCTTTGTGATGGCGGTCAGCAGCAGACGGAGCGTAGACTTGCGGACCTCGTCGCCGGCGCGCATTGCGGCCTTGAGATCCTCGGCAAGCGAGTCTTTTAGAGACATAGAGAGACGTTTCCGGGGGGAGGTGAAGACGGGTTCGGGTTTAGCCGCGCTGGGCGTTCTTGAGGCTCTTGCGGCGCTTGGCCGCGGCCTTCTTCTTGCGACGGACGCTCGGCGGTTCGTAGTGCTCTCGCCGGCGCGCCTCGGCCAGGATGCCGGTCTGCTGGACCAGCTTGTTGAAACGCTTTAGGGCCTGGTCAAAGCTATCGCTGCTACTGATATGGACTTCTGGCAAAAATAATTCCCCTTTAAGATGCACCGGATTTTGGCGTTCTCGCGTATTCTATGGTTTGACGTTTAGGCTGTCAAGGAAATGTGCTTGCAGACGTGCGCGATCGCGTGCGGCGCGCCTCTCGATACGCCGCCTATGGCGGCTACTCGAGGCGAACGGGTGTCTTCGTGCGGATTGCCACTGAGTCCGCCGTTCGACCCGAGTAGTCGTTCACAAAAGGAAGGACGTATCGGGGGCCGTGGACGACGTGCCGTAATTAGTGCTGCTTTCGCTTTCGGTAGCCGGCCCAATCCTTCTTCTTTGCCGATTGCCCTAGGCTTGAGAAATCCCCGCGAATTAGCGCTTCCTTCTTGGCCCTGCTCCAGTTTTTAATCTCCGTTCCGCCGCCAACGCTTCTTCGCGCGTGGGGAACTGTTGCGACCAGACAAGGGTCACGGGCTGACGGGTTACTGTATAGCCGGGGATCACGCCCTGGCGATGTGATGCGAGCCGATTCTCCAGATCATCAGTGTGACCAACGTAATATGACTTGTCGACACAGAGGAGGATGTAGGCGAAGAAGGGCCGCGCCACGGCTCCGGTCCCTCGATACAGCGTCTAAAAGACACTACTCGGGACGAACGGTGTCCAAGACGAAGTTGGAATCTTCAATCCGCGGAGGGAAGGACCTTCGGCTGCATCAGTTCCATCAGCTTGCCGCAGCACTCCGCCTGCCCGTCCCCGGCTTTGATGCACAGCACCTCGGTGCCGCAGGTCTCGCACTGGAACCGCTTGCCTAGCTGATTGGGCATTCGCGCTGCCTCCCGGTCACTGCTTCTGCTGCATGGGCTGACCGCAACAGGCCAGCGCGCCGTCACCACCTTTGGTGACGATCATCTCAGTGTTGCACACCGTGCATTGGTAGCGTTTGCCTACCTGGTTTGCCAACGTTGTTCACCTCTTCCAGCGCAAAAATGGTAGCGCGAGCGCGTTCAAGGCGTCAACAGTCAGCGATAGCCGAGCCAAAATCGGTGCTACGGCGAACCCGCGTTAACTTCGATTTGCCCGCCCATGCTCGCGGGGTGGAAGTCGCAGCGGAATGTGTAGTTGCCGGACACCTGCGGGGCAAACGTTAGCTCACCCGACTCGCCGGGCTGGAGCGCTTCAGGGTCCGTGATCGCGTCGTCCTGCGTCTCGAATTCACCATCGAGCCCGGCGATGCGGAGGTTGTGCTGCTGGCTGTCGTTATTTGTCACGCGGATGGTGATCGGCTCCTCGAGAGCGACGCTCCAGCGGTTGGGACTGAACTTCACATCGCTGATACCAATCGAAATGACTCGGTTCTCCGGCTGCGAAGCAGCGGCATCCAGTTCCTGGGTGGGGGTCGCCTGGCGTTGGAGCTGCGGAGTAGGAGCGGGAGCGGTGTCCTGAGCGACCGTCACGGTAGAGAGCGTGTCCTTCTTATCGTCGCTGCCGCAGGCGACGAGCAACACCGCAACGACCGCGGCAGTTCCAAGGGCCGCGCTTCTTCCGAACTTCACAACGATATTACGTCCCGGGCTTAGCCTGGGTCGCGAAGCCCCCGTCGGGCTCATTGGGTGACCGTAATTTCGCCCTTCATCTGGTCCGGGTGGAAGTCACAGCGATAGGGATACGTGCCTGGCTGTGCAACAGTGAAAGAAAGGGTGCCCGTAGCGCCACCGGGAATCAGATCTGGACTGGAGACAACGTCGTCGCCGCTGTCTAGCTGGGTGTCAGCGCCGGCGAAGCGCATATTGTGGGGCTGGCTGCCTTTGTTCGTAAGCTGAATTGTGATTGGGTCGCCGACCTTCGCCGCCATGGTTGGGTCTTGCTGTCCGTTGAGGTCGAAGAAGTTATCGTTTAGCGAAATCGCGACTGTGCCCGTGATCGGCGCGGGGGGGCCGGGTGTAGCGGCGGGCTGCGCACTCTTTTGCCCGCAGGGCGGAGTACCAACTTCGCCGGTTAGCGGACCCGTCGGTGGCAGAATCGGGCCTTGAAATAGCTCCGTGCCGGCACTATGCTCCGCCGCCTTGGTGCCCTCGACGCCCCGTTCGACTGTTGCTTCGTTGCCTTGTTCGACCACCTCCGCCTTGACGTTATGCTTTCCGGCTGCGGTACCCTGCTGCGCCCGCTTGACTTGAATTGTGTCGCCTTGCTCGGTCACCGTGGAGTCCTTCGAGTGATCGACCGCGGTCGTGTCCTCTACCCCGCGTTCGACCGACAGGGAGTCTCCATTGACTGAGTTGATCTTCAATTTCTCGGACCCGATCTTGATCGTGGCGCCGGCGGCAAGGCTACCTGCGTCGACGACGATTATGGTGGTCGCATCTGCGGTTACGTCGGTCGCAAGTGTGGTAACCCAGGGCGCGGAGACCACTTCCATGACTTCGGAATCCACCGTGATCAGATCGCCAGCCTGAAATACGGATGGCTGCTCAAGAGTGAGCTCGATGTCGGAGGCGCCCGCTTCGCTCTTCAGTATGCTTCCAGCCGGAGCGTCAATTAGTCTCACTAGCTCATATACGGAGTCGTTTGGGTTATCGTCGATGCGTGCAAGGGGGCGCTCGCTGGCGGACGCGCGTGGTTCTGCTTTGAGGTCGGTGGCGTCGTCGAGCACTAGTCTGGCATCGCTGGCAGTGACAGCCTGCTGGAGATGTTTAGGGGGTTGGAATTCCGCCCTGTGATTCGCCTGCTCGAGTGAATACTCCCAACCAGATTCGCTTACGACGTTCGGATCGCTAGGGATATCGCCCTGGCTAACCGAACCGCCTTGCGGAGGCATGACGCCCGTAATCAAGGCAACCAACTGCTCGATCTGGTAGTCGTTGAGGGAACCGCCTTGTGACTGCGACCATGCGGGCATCAGAGTCCCGACTCGACCGCAGTGGATTGTGTCCCGGAAGCGGGATACATTTGAGCTCACTTCGCCGAGGGCAGTGGACCGCCTGCTCTCATCATTGAGAATGGCGCCCGGCAGGCCGCCGCGTTCCGTCAGCCCCTTGCCGGTCAATCCGTGACATGAGCTGCAATTGAGCGCGAACAGTGCCCCGCCGAAATCCACGTTCTCCCTTAGCTGTCGCGCCTGCGCTTCGTCCTGGCGGGAAGGGTCCCAGACGAAATACAGCAGAGTAGCCAGCGCGCCGACGAAGAGCAGGCCTATCATTACGTTGACCTGCTTGCTGGTATTCAAGGTGCCTTACGGACTCCGCTACGTCTTGTCCGGGGTCTTGTTGCCGGGTGCGTAAGGCACTGCGCGAGTGGGATTTTGCACACTTCCGCTGCCTTCAAAGGCGCGGCCGGTTTGCACTAGGAGACTGCGGTCCGACTGCACGGTAATCGGAAATACATCCAACGGCCTGGGCGCAGGCCCGGCAACGATGATTCCGCCCTCCTTCGTGTAAGTAGAGCCGTGGCAGGGACATCGGAACCATCCCTTGCGCCCCTGAAAGACAAAGTCGGGGCGCCAGGGAACGGTACAGCCCAAATGCGGGCACTTACGCCAAAGGGCCAGCAGACCGCCGGGGGTGGTTTCGCCGTTGGGCGTGATGCCCGGCTCGAGGTTCAGAAGGAAGAATCGTCCCTCCGCAATGACGATTGGGTCTGCACCCTGAGCCGGCACTCTGTCCGGCGAAACAGGCACCGGCCCGCCGAAGCCGACAATTTTTCGGATCCACATGAAGTCCAGCGGGGACCCGAGTATTCCGACGAAAAGAAGACCGACAGCGCTCCAGAAGCCACCAAGAATGAATATGCGACGGGTGATTACATTTCGCTTGGGAACCGGTTTGGCGACCGGAGTATCAACGGCAATCGAGCGGGCAGGCACCGGTGCGGCGACAGGCGTCGCCGGGGCTACGCCCGCGCTCTCGGCTTCAGCTTCCAAACAGCATCGCTCCTCGGTCTATCCTGGATCGACTTTGATTTCCCACGGCCAAATCAGCGCTTGCCCCTGGCCGCGGAAGAAGCTGCCAACCAGAGACAGCACCAGGTAGGCCGTCATCACGCCCGTGAACATTGTGATAAACACATCCCGCCGCGTTCGGACCCAGCCGAGGCGAAATAGCACGTAGATGATCAGCACCGTGAAGAACGCGATTGTTGAGAGTGGGATTACCTGGTTAGCCATGATGTCCGGTATATTCAGATTCATTCCCTTCCACAGGTGAAGGCTCCCATAGCAGCAATCAACGTTGTTGAACGGCACCGGTATACGGTCAAGATCACGCGGCCAGTCCAGACGGCCGTCATCCGTCCCTAGAGCATCCGGCCAGGGAATGCTGAATTGCAGCCGCTTGGAGAAGTCCTTCGTCGTGACGATGCCCAGGTGCTTTGCCCCTGGCTCGTCCCGCAGACAAGGAAACCCGACGTGTTGAGCAGTGTTGTCACATGACGGGATCCACCGTGTAGCATACTCAAACTTCGTGCGGTCCCCGGCGTCGAACGCGACCAAGACGCCACAGACTAAAGTGGCGTAGACGACCGTGATGATGGTGATTCGAACCGAGTATTTAGTACCGAACCAGATGCCCTGTGCTTCACGGCTGCGGTCTAAGTACGGGATAGCTGCGAAGAAGCCGAGAGCGATGGTCGGCAGGAGGACGCCGGCCCACGCCTTATCCATGTGCAGCAATAGCTCCTGCAGATTGAGGAAGTACCAGGGGGCCTTAGAGGGGTTGGGCGTAACGTCCGTATTGGCGCGGTTCAGCAGAGGCGCGTTGATTAGGACCGAGAGGATAACGAAGGTGATCGTGAACAGGACCGCGGAGATGAATTCGACGAAGACGAGGTCCGGCCAGACGAGCACTTCCTCCTCGCGCTCACGTTTGGGACGAGGACGTGCCGCACCGGGTGCGCGTCCGGGTGCTGGAGGCGCTTCAATCGCCATCGGCGGGGCAGCCTCCTAGAGCGGCCTCGCCATGCCGCCGTCGCGGCGGATGCGCCAGAAGTGGACGGCCATGAAGATGGCGGCCAGCAACGGCAGGGCGATAACGTGAAGCGTGTAGAAGCGAATGAGAGCGTTCGGGCCGATCTCGTAGCCGCCAAAGACAATTAGCTGCGTCTCATCGCCGAAGTAAGGCGCTGAGCCGGCGATGCCGTGCCCGACGGTGACCGCCCAGAGTGCCAGCTGGTCCCACGGAAGCAGGTACCCGGTGAAGGAGAGGACGAGCGTCAGGACGAGGAGGATCACGCCGACGACCCAGTTGAACTCTCGTGGGGGCTTGTAGGCGCCGGTGTAGAAAACGCGCATCATGTGCAGAAAGACGAGGATCACCATAGCGTGCGCCGTCCAGCGGTGGAGGTTGCGCATCAGCAGCCCGAACTTAACGTTCGTCTCGAGGGCGGCGATGTCCTGATAGGCGCGGTCGACTGATGGAACGTAGTAGAACATGAGCAAGACGCCCGTAACGGTGAGCACGAGGAACATAAAGAACGTCAGGCCGCCCAGACAGTAAGTATGTGTGATCTTAACGTGCGTCCGGTGGAGGCGGGTCGGGTGGAGGTGCAGAAAGACGTTTGTCGCGACCACCAGCATCTGGTTACGAGGCGTGTTGGGATAGCCGGAACGGAAGATCGACTGCCAGATGTAGTTGTGGAAAACCTTATCGTAGATGCGGTCCTGGAGGATACCGATCCGTTCCTGGAAGTTACGTGGTTTTCCCGGCTCTTCGGTGAAGGCCATCTATGCGCCTCCTAGCGGGACCACCAGGCGCCCAGGATCACCATGATGGAGAGCGATCCGAGGATGGTGAAAAGCGCGCCGAGAAACTCGTAGCCTTCGGGAACGTGGCGGAAGAGTATGTCGAGCGGGGGCATCTTCTCGGCGTCCTTATATCACATCCGGATCTTGGGCGCGATTGTGAAAGCTTTCGCAATCGCAATCTAGCACCGCGCTCGGATGAGCGTCAAGGGCGAAGCGGGTGTAGTCCTCAATCGCTAGCGGTAATCTGAAACGGGCGTCCGCGGACAGATTTGAAAAATCTGTCCGTACGGATCGAGGGCTCGTCTCGCTAGTGCCGGAAGGCGCGCGTGCCGGTGAATACCATTGCGACGCTGTACTCGTTGCAGACCTCGACCGCCTCTTCGTCGCGCACGCCGCCGCCGGGCTGGATGATCGCGGTCACGCCGGCCTCGCAGGCGTCCTCGACAGCATCGCCGCGGGCGAAGGGGAAGAAGGCGTCGGAAGCGAGGACAGCGCCTTTTGCGCGCTCTCTAGCGTGCTCGAGCGCGTGCTGCGTCGCCCAGAGGCGGTTCGGCTGCCCGCAACCGATGCCCACGGTCGCGCGGTCCTTCGCCACGACGATGGCATTCGACTTGACCTGCTTGAGGGCGGCCCAGGCGAAGCGGAGGTCATCCAGCTCACCGGCTGTGGGCGCGCGCTTCGTCACGACTCGAAGTTCCAGTTCGGAGGCGCGCCTGGTGTCGGGAGTCTGGGCGAGCAGGCCGCCCGCGATGGATCTGTACTCCGCGGCCTTTGCCGATTGCGCGGCGTCTGCGGACAGAGCTGAAGCTCTGTCCGTACGGATGCGAGCGCTTTGCGCCGGAATCTGCAGAATACGCAGGTCTCGCCTCTTCTTTAGGCGCTCGAGCGCGCGGTCCTCGTAGGCAGGGGCGATGATGATGTCGTAGCGCTTTCCCTTCATCGCCTCCGTCATGTCCCAGGTCACCTCGCGGTTGGCCGCAATAATTCCGCCGAAGGGGGAGATCTCGTCGCCGGCGTAGGCGCGCTCGAAAGCGACAGCAAGGTCTTCATGCGAGGCGACGCCACAGGGAGTGGCGTGCTTGACAATGACGACGGCCGGCTCGTCGAACTCTGCGGCGGTGCGCCAGGCGGCGTCGCCATCAAGGTAATTGAGGTACGACATCTCGACTCCGTGGAGCTGCTTCGCCGCCAGAAGGCCGGACGGAGGACCCGGCGTATCGAGCAGGTAGACGGCGGCTTCCTGGTGGGGGTTCTCGCCGTAGCGGAGGTCGGCGGCTTTTTCCAGACCGATGGTCAGCTGCTGCGGGAAGTGGAGGTCAGAGTTGGGAGGCTGTGCAGCCGCTCCCCCTGCGAGAGCCTCAGGACGAGCGGTCCGGAGATAGGCCGCGATCGCCGTGTCGTAGCGGGCGACGTGCTGGAAGGCTTTTCCCGCGAGGCGGCGCCGGTAATCTAGAGGGGCATTCTCCTTGCGCAGGCGCTCTATGGCCTCTTCGTAATCCGCAGGCTCGACGAGGACGAGAACGCTCGGGAAGTTTTTGGCGGCGGCGCGCAGCATGGTTGGACCGCCGATATCGATGTTCTCGAGCGCGGCTTCGAGAGTCACTTCTGGTTTCGCGATAGTCTCGCGAAAGGGGTAAAGGTTTACGGCGACGAGGTCGATCGCCGTGAGGCCCTGACGGGCCAGCTCATTGAGGTGCTCGGGCTTGTCGCGGCGGGCGAGCAGCCCCGCGTGAACAGCGGGATGGAGCGTCTTGACGCGCCCGTCGAGGATCTCGGGGAAGCCGGTGAGGTCGGAGACGGAGCGGGCGGGTATGCCGGCTTGGGTGAGGTGCTTAAGGGTACCGCTGGTCGAGACGATCTCGAAGCCGAGAGCGACAAGCCCGCGGGCAAGATCGGCGGCGCCGGTCTTATCGTAGGGGGCGATGAGGGCGATCATCCCCAGGTTGTGCTCTCCTCCTGCTGGCCCTCCTCAGCCATCTCTTCGCCGTACTCGCCTACGTATTCGTCCGCCACTTCCGCGGTGACCTCGCCGACGCCTTCGCAGAGGGGGCAGCTGACCATACCGGGTGTCCCTTCGTCGAGGCCCTGGTACTCCATGAGCTTACCGTTCTCGATCCATATGTACGTCTTGGCCGCGTCGTATGTCACGCCCTCAACCGGGCGGCTCTCGCCGTCACCGTCAAGCCACATCAGCTCGCTATTGTCCCGAACGTGCTCCTTGAAGAAGGAGTCGAGAGCGCCGTCAGTGTTTGGGGCGTCGACTTCCTCCTCCCATTCTGTCTCGCTGACGTAGTCGCCCGGGCGGTAAGCGCTGTAATGGGGGAGGGCGCTCGCCGGGTCACCGCTGCGCTTGTCGCCGACTTCGCGCTCGGCGTAATAGATGCGGTACGTGGGCACTGTTACATTAGGAGGAGCTTCGTGTCGACGAGGCGGCCTGAGCGTGGGTCTACTGCCAGCCGAAGGCCTTCCAGCGTCACTACTCCCACAAGCACTTCACGCAGAGTGTCGTTCACGAGGACGTCGGAGATGCTTTGCTTGCCATCGTTTTGAATGAGTGCAAATGAGTGATCCACTTTACCTCTCCGGCGGCGGTGTCCGCTTGCACTTGGTCGACGACCTTGTAGACCTAGACGATCGGCGATGTCTCTGGTAACGGTCGTCCAGGTGGCACCGGTGTCCACCAGCGCGTCATCGACGTCGACGAATTCCTGGCGCCTCGTCGGGTTTGCGATTCTAATCTTGACTCTCACGTGGCCCATTCTACTCCCCTGCCCGCGACCACCTCACCGCAGACCCAGGCGTTCGATAGCCGTGCGAGGGCGGCGTCGGCGTCCTGAGCCTCGACGGCGAGGACGAGCCCAATACCCATATTGAAAGCGCGGTACATCTCGTCTTCATCGATGCCCCCGCGTTCCTGGATCAGGCGGAAGAGGGCGGGGACGCGCCAGGCGGCGCGGTCGATTCGCGCGCCGAGACCGTCGGGGAGGATTCGCGGTACGTTGCCGGGGATGCCGCCGCCGGTAATGTGGGCGATGCCGCGAATAGGTTTTAGATGTGAGGTGTCAGGTGCGAGAAGAGAGCGGAGGTCGTTGAGATAGCTGCGGTGGGGCGCGAGGAGGGCGTCCGCAAGGGTGGTTTCGAGCCCGGGGTAATTTGACTCGAGGACGGCTTGCTCTTCGTCTGGGTCGCCGCCCATGCCGACATTGAAGATCTTGCGGACGAGCGAGTAGCCGTTCG
>Ga0137364_10000981_pt1 | contig 12801 bp, 11 predicted proteins | sample SagtaG_10_FD_104798 | JGI IMG/M metagenome (GOLD analysis project Ga0137364, IMG submission 104798) | Vadose zone soil microbial communities from Sagehorn Ranch, Mendocino, California, USA - Sage1_L_20_16 metaG | ecosystem: Environmental > Terrestrial > Soil > Vadose zone | place: USA... | reverse complement strand
GTCGTCCCTCTCGCGGCCGAGTCGCTGGGCGTCCGCTCGATGGCGACCTACGTCGAGGCCGGCCCGACGGGGATCCTGATCGACCCGGGCGCGACGCTCTCGCCCTCGCGCTTCAACCTGCCCCCGTCCGAGGAAGAGTGGGAGGCGCTCCGCCGCGCCAACGACCGGATCTCGGCGTACGCCGCCCGCTCCTCGCTCGTCTTCGTCAGCCACTACCACGAAGACCACTTCCGCTCCGACCCGGCCACCTACGCCGGCCGGACCGTGCTCGTGAAGGACCCGAAGCGGATGGTGACTGGCCTGCAGGCCAAGCGCGGCGCGGACCTCCGGACGGCGCTCGAGCCCGTCGCGCGCGTCGTCAGCGCGGACGGCGGCCGGCAGCGGACGCTCGAGGTCGAGCTCCGAGTGTCGCCGCCGCTGCCCCACGGCGTGGATGGCTCGCGCCTCGGGGCGGTCCTCGTGTTGACGGTCGTGGACCTTCGGGAGCACGACCGCTTCGTCTTCGCGTCCGACGTCCAGGGGCCGCTCTCGTCCGTGGCCGCGGCATACCTGATCCAGGAGCGCCCGACTCTCCTCTACCTGTCGGGGCCACCCTCGTACATCGAGCGGGACGTGGGCGCGGCCGTGATCGAGCGCGGGATCGACAATCTGCTGCGAATCCTCGAGGCCACCGGGTGCCGCGTGATCATGGACCACCACGCGCTGCGCGACACGCGTTTCACCGAGCGCTTCCGTCGGCTCTGGGAGACCGGCGCGGTCGTGACGGCCGCCCGCTACGTCGGCCTCGCGGAGGCGCCGCTCGAGAGCCGCCGGGTGCGCGCGTGGGCGGCGGTGCGCAAGGCGCCGGCGAGGGTGGGAGACCGCCGTGCTATCATGACGTCCGCGACGCGCAAGATCGCGAAAGGGGGACAACAGGCGTGAGCACGGTCACAGAGCACAAGCCCCTCAACACGGGAGACACCGCTCCCGATTTCACGCTGAAGACGATCGGGCTGAAAGAAGTGAGCCTCAAAGACTTTCGCGGGAAGAACGTGGTGCTGCTGTTCTACCCGCTCGACTGGACACCCGGCTGAAGCACCTGCATGCCCGCCTTCGACAAGCGCATCGGCGACTTCGAGGCGGCCAATACCCAGGTGCTGGGTATCAGCACGGACAGCCCGTTCAGCCATGAGAACTGGGCGAAGGCGGTGGGCATCAGCCGCTATCCGCTCCTCTCCGACGTGCAGCGCAGCGTCGTGAAGAGCTACGGCGTCTATTGGCCCGACTGGAACGCCAACGTCCGGGCCACGTTCGTCGTCGACAAGCAGGGCAAGGTTCGCTTCGTCGAGCGCTACGGCAAAGGAGAGCTGCCGCAGCCCGACAAGATCCTCGCCGAGGTCAAGAAACTCGGGTAGGCGACACGAGGGCGGGCGCCTCCGCTCGGTACGACACTCGCTCGGCGCCCGCCCCCGTGTCGCGCACCGCCCGTCTCGCTTCTCACGCGCGAGGTTTGACTGGGTGCGGCCACCTGCCTAAGATAGGCCGCGCCGCGATGGCCGATCACATCCTGGAGTCGCGCGTGTGGCTCGCCAAGCCGCGCCCCGACGTCTTCGCATTCCTCGCCGACCCGCGGAACCTGCCGCTCGTGACGCCGCCCGCGTTCCACCTGCGGCTCCTCTCTCCACCCGCGCCGATGTCCGCCTCCAGCGTGTACGACTTCGCGCTCGCGTGGCTCGGCATCCCCCTGCGCTGGCGTGCCTTCGTCCGCGAGTTCGATCCGCCCCACCGATTCGTCGACGTGCAGGTGCGCGGGCCGTACGCACGGTGGGAGCACCGCCACCGATTCCTCGAAGCGGGCGGCGGCACGTGGGTGGAGGACCGGGTGACCTACCGGCTGCCGCTGGGACCGCTCGGGCGGGCCGCGCACGCGCTCCTCGTCCGGCGCCAGCTGGCGGGGCTCTGGGCCTATCGCGACCGGCGTCTCGCTGAGCTCGTGGCGCCGCTCAGTTCGTCGGCAGGGTGATCCCGAGCGTCTCGAGCCGCGGCCGGACGCGCTCGGTCAGGAGCCCCAGGCGCGCGAGGTTGGCGACCATCGAGGCGTGCATGTCGCGCTTGAAGAGCTTGCGGAACGGGGCGTAGTCGTTGCGCGCGGCGGCGCTGCGACGATAGCACTTTGCCTCTTCGATCTGCGCTCGGCTGAACCCAACGTCCTCGTAGGCTTCGAGCGGGAAGAAGCCGGTGAGCGTTTTTTCGACGGCGAAGCAGGTGTAGTCCTCGAGCTCACGGCGCTCGCTGGGCGAGGCTCCGTGGACGACCGCGGGCAGGGCGAGCATGCCGAAGCCCATGTGCCGGGACTCGTCCTGCAGGATGCGACGGCACACCGCCTCGAGGACCGGGTCGCGCGCGCTCTCGACCATCATCTTGAACAGGGCGACCGCGAAGGTCTCGGCGACGAGCTGAAGCCCGATCGTCTTCAGGTACCACCGGCTCTCGCCCAGGATCGAGTCGAAGACGTCGCGCGCGTTCGCCGGGATCGGGTACTTCCGGTTGTCGAGGCGCTCAGTGATGTAGCGGTCGAGGACCTCGTTGTGGCGCGCCTCGTCGACGACCTGCGTCGCCTGGAAGAACTTCGCGTCGGCGTCCTGGACGATGTCCACGAGCTGGCTGCAGGCGAGGAGCGCGCCCTGCTCGCCATGCATGAGGACGGAGAGGCGCCACGCCGCGATGCGCCGGTTCAGCTCGACCCGCTCGGCCTCCGACAACCGCTGCCAGAGCGGGCTCCCGTAGATGTCGATCAGCTCGTCGGCGATCGCGCGCCCGTCGTCGGCCTGGGGCGTAGACCAGGCGATGTCGCGCGCGGCGTTCCACTGGTCGCGCTTCGCGTTCTCGTAGAGCCGCCGCATGTCGGCCTCGGTGACGCCGTAGTCGAACGTGAACGTCGTGGTGAACGACGACCGGATCGCGCGCGGCTCCATGCCGCTCTCCTTCCGGAAACCCGAGAGTTTGGTGTCGCTACGCTTCGGTGCTATCACGGCCCCACCGTGGGGTCAAGGCGGCGCGTGCTACGCTCCCTGCGGTGGCCCATCCTCACGACGAGCTCGGCGCCCACAACGGACCGACGGCTCCGGCGGGTGCCGAAGGTGCTGGAGACAAGAAGCCCGAGCCCGCCGACCGGCGGAATCTCTCCCTCCCCCGATCGCTGAGGCGACGCCGCTAGCGTGCGCTCCGCACGCCGACCCTCCGGCAGAGCGACCGCACGGGGCACATGGAGCACCGGGGCGAGATCGGCGTGCACACGTTCTGGCCAAAGGCGACGAGCAGGTCGTTGTAGCCGATCCAGTAACGTGGGGGCAGCTTGGTCCTGAGCGCCATCTCGGTCTCCTCCGGCGTCCGCGTCCTCACGTAGCCGAGACGGTTCGAGATCCGGTGCACGTGGGTGTCGACGCAGATCCCCGGCTTGCCGTATCCCATCGTGACGACCAGGTTGGCGGTCTTCCGCCCGACGCCTTTCAGCGTGAGGAGATCGTCGATCTCGTCGGGGACGCGCCCGCCGAAGCGCTCGAGGAGATCGCGGCAGATCCCGAGGATCACGCGGGCCTTCGTCCGATAGAATCCGACGGGGTAGATGAGCCGCTCGATCCGGCGCGGCGAAAGGGTGCGCATAGATTCGGGCGTGTCGGCGACCGCGAAGAGTCGCGCCGAGGCCGGGCCCGTGGTCGTGTCCTGGGTGCGCAGCGACAGGATACACGCGATGAGGACGCGGAAGGGGTCGCGGCTCCGCTCGGCGATGACGGCGAGGGCGGTCGGGTTCCAACCCGGCGCCGTGCGTCGGAGGCGCCCGATGACGTCCCCGATCGCTACCTGTCGGAGATGGACTCGAGGAGCTTTCGCGCGCGTGGCAGATCCTTCGCGGCCCAGTCGGCGGCGACCGTCGGGGCGGTCTCGTCGATCACCCGTTGGAGCTCCCGGCGCGCCTCGGCGGAGCGGCCGGTCGCGATGTACAGGCGAGCGAGATCGATCCGTAGCACGGTGAACTTCGGATCGATCACGAGGCCCTTCTTGAAATGCGCCTCCGCGCTCGCCGGGTCGCCCCCGAAGAGCCGCGGCACCTCCATGTCGACGTTGCCGGCGAGCGAGTGGGCGCGCACCGAGCGCGGGTCGAGCTGCAGCAGGATCTCGATCTCCTCGCGGACGGTCGGCAGGAGAAAGAGCGAGCGCAGCACGCCCTTGGTCTGGCCCCAGCGTCCGGTATTGATCGCGTACCAGAGGTGGGCGTCGTGGTTCCGCGGCGCCAGCTCCACCGCGCGCTTCCCGAGCTCGCGACCGCGCGCGTAGGCCGCGAGCTTCTCGTCGGTCGTCGTCGCGCGAACGTCGCCCCAGAGGAAGCTCACGTAGGAGAGCATGATCATCGTCTCGATCGGGCTCTCGCGCGTGAGCGCGGCCTCGAGAAGGTCGCGCGCGCGGTCGACCGCCATGCGGTCCTCGTGGTAGCGCGCGATGAGCGCCCGCGCCTCGGCGACCAGCGTCTCCGCCGACGCTCGCAGCGGGACGAGCAGGAGGAGCGCGATGAGCGCGCGGCGTGCGAGCATCGCCGCGAACTCTAGCGCCCCGGTCGGCCCCAGTCAACTTGACACGCGCCGTCGCTTCGCCGATGCTCCTCCGCGTGTTCGTCGTTGGCGTGCGTCCGGGGCTCTGCCCATGAGGATCCTCAGGGGTGTCGCCGTCGTCGCGGTCGCCGGGTGGCTCGGGATCATGGCCTTCTTCTCGTTCGGCGTCGCGCCCCTGGTCTTTAAGACCATCGACCGGGCAGTCGCGGGCCAGGCGGTGGCCGCCGTCCTGCCGCGCTACTACGTCTGGGGACTCGTCCTCTGCGGGATCGCGCTCGCCGCCTGTGTCGTACAGACCGTCTCCGGCAGCGAGGGGCGGCTGCGCCCGCTCATCGGCGCGGGGCTCTGCGGCGCGATGTGCGGGCTCCTGGTCTGGGCGTCGACGGCCGTCATGCCGCGGGCGGAGGCGGCCCGGCGCTCCCGCGACGACGAAGCGTTCGCGCGTGCCCACCGCGCGTCCGTCCAGCTCAACAGCGCGACCATGCTGACCGGCGCGGCCCTGCTCGTGCTGGAGACGCTCAGTCGGTCGGCGCGGCGTGACCGCTGAGCTCGAGCAGCGCGCGGACCCGGTCGGCGACCGCCGACGGCGGCTCGTGGGCGATCGCCTCGCATCCGGCCAGCAGGACCCAGGCGAGCGTGTCGGGCATGGCTTCGATGCGACCTCGCTTGTTCCTCGGCATCGCCTCGATGATCTCCTGGAGGGAGAGGCGCACCTGCTCGCGGGCCCACGCGAGTGCCAGCGCGGCCGTCTTGTTGGATCGGCCCCGGATCCACGCCTCGGCGACGTCGTGAAGGAGTGGCCCGCCGGGCGCCCAGGCCGCGGCGAGCGTCTCGAGCGCCGCCGCGAGCGGCAGGCGCGCGATCTCCCGCGCGAGGCTCAGTAGCCGCCTTTCCGCAGGCGTCGGGCGCGGCGCCGTGACGGGCTTGGGGCGTCGCGGGGCCCGCGGGCGCGTGCGCCGCGCGGGCCGTTTGCGGGGGCGCTCCATCGTGTCTAGACCATAACAAGACCGTGGGGCCCGCCCGAAGCTTTCGGCCTTCGAGCGGCGCGGCCAGCGAGCGCGGGGTGGCCGGCCACCCCGCTCTCGGCGGCCGCGCTACTCGTAACGGAGCGCTTCGATGGGGTCCAGGCGAGAGGCTTTGCGGGCCGGGTAGAAGCCGAAGAAAATCCCGATCCCCGCGGCGAAGCCGAAGGCGAGCACGATCGCCTCCGGGGCGACGAGGGTTCGCCACTCGGCAAAGTAGCTGATCGCGCGCGACCCACTGAGGCCGAGCGCGATGCCGATGAGTCCGCCGATCAGGGAGAGCGTGATCGCCTCGATCAAAAACTGGAGCAGGATGTGGCGCCGCCGGGCGCCGACGGCCATCCGCAAGCCGATCTCGCGCGTGCGCTCCGTCACCGACACCAGCATGATGTTCATGATGCCGATGCCTCCGACGAGGAGCGACACCGAGGCGATGGCCGCGAGAAGATAGGTCATCACCCGCGACGATTCCTCCTGCGTCTGGAGAACCTCGGAGAGGTTTCGCAGCCAGAAGTCGTCGTCCTGGAGGGGCTGGAGCTTGTGACGCTGCCGGAGGAGCGCCCGGATCTGGTCCTCGGTCTCGGCCATGCCCTCGCCGGCGCGGACCTTGATCGAGATCGATCCCACCGCCCGCGCGTTCGCCTGGCTCGTGCCGAGGACCTTCTTCTTCGCCGTCGAGATGGGCATCAAGATGACGTCGTCCTGGTCCTGACCCCACGCGTTCTGGCCCTTCCGGTCGAGCAGGCCGATCACCGTGAAGGGAACCTTCTTGATGCGGATGATCTGGCCGAGGGGCTCGGACTCGCCGAAGAGGTTGAGCGCCGTCGTCTGGCCGACGAGCGCGACCTTTGTGGCGCCGTCCACGTCCTCCCCAGTGATGGGACGACCGTCCGTGATGGGCCAGTCACGCGCTTCGGAGTAGCCCGGCGTGACGCCCTGGACCACGGTCGACCAGTTGAGGTTGCCGTAGACGACCTGGGCGGTGCCCCGGACCGCGGGCGCCGCGACCTGGACCGACGGAACCTCGCGAGCGATCGCGGTCGCGTCGTCCTCCGAGATGGTGAGCTGGCTCCCGGTGCCGAGGCGGATGCCCCCCGAGGTGGCGCTGCCCGAGAGCACGATGATGAGATTCGAGCCGAGACTCTGGATCTGCTCGGCGACCCGCGCCTGGGCGCCGGCGCCGACGCCGACCATCGCGATGACGGCGGCGACGCCGATGATGATGCCGAGCATCGTGAGGGCGCTCCGGAGCTTGTTGACGCGGAGCGAGCGGATGGCGATCCGCACGCTCTGCCAGACGCTCACGCGGCTTCCTCCTCCACGGGCAGCGAGGCCAGGACGCGCTCGGCGTCGAGGGGCGACGCCACGCGCTCGTCGCTCCGGAGCCGGCCGTCCCGGAAGGAGAGGACGCGGCTCGCGTAGGCAGCGATGTCCTGCTCGTGGGTGACCAGCACGATCGTGAGTCCTTCGCGGTTGAGCCGCTGCATGAGCGCGAGCACCTCGACGCTCGTGCGCGTGTCGAGGTTGCCGGTGGGCTCGTCGGCGAGGATCACGGCCGGCTCGTTGACGAGCGCCCGCGCGATCGCGACGCGCTGCTGCTGGCCGCCCGAGAGCTGGCTCGGATGGTGCGACTCGCGGTCGGCGAGTCCGACCGCGGCCAGGCGCGCGCGGGCGCGGGCGCGGCGATCGCGCGCGGGCACGCCCGCGTACTGGAGGGGCAGCTCGACGTTCTCGAGCGCGCTCGTCCGCGGCAGGAGGTTGAACTGCTGGAAGACGAAGCCGATCTTCGTGTTCCGGATCCGGGCGAGCGCGTCCGGCGACAGGCCGGCGACATCCTCACCGCCGAGCACGTAGCGGCCGGCGGTGGGCGTGTCGAGGCAGCCCAGGAGGTTCATGAAGGTGGACTTGCCGGAGCCCGACGGTCCCATCACAGCGATGAACTCGCCACGCTCGATCGTTACGGTGAGCCCCCGGAGGGCGTGGACCGTGTGCGATCCGAGACGGTAGTCCTTCGCCAGGCCTTCGGCGACGATGATCGGGCCGGCCACGGCTAGAGTCTCAGGCGCGGCGCGCTCTGCGGCGGCGGAGCGCCGCGGCCGGTGCTGCCCCCCGCCAAGCCGACGATGACTTCCTGCCCCTCCCTGAGATCGCCGCGCAGGACTTCCGTGGAGCTCCCGTCGCTCAGGCCGAGCGTGAGCGTCACCGCGGCGGCCTTGCCGTCGGGGCCCAACACCCAGACGCGCCCCGCGACGCCGCCGCGGCCCTCGCTGCTCTGGACGCCGGCCAGCTCGTCGTAGCGAGCCTTTTGCTCGTCCGTGAGGAAGTCGCGGATCCGCACGCGCTGCGCTTCGCGGATTTTCTGGGCCTTCGCGCGGCGATCGGGCTCGGGGAGCCCCTGGAGGGCGCGGAACTGCTCCCGGCTGTCGCCGAGGATTGGCTCGAGCTTCGCCTGCTGGCCTTCGGTGAGCTTCAGCTCCTTCACGAGACGGTCGCGGGTCTGCTCCATCGAGGGCGGTGCCGCGCCCGCTGTGCCGGGGCCGGCTGGCGCCCCGGGCGTGGCCGCCTCGACGCCCGCCGGACGGAAGCGGAGACCGGCGTTCGGCACCTTGAGGGCACTCGGCTTCTGCGCGACGACGAGCTTCACGTTGGCCGTCATCCCCGGCAGGAGCTGTCCCGCGCGATTGTTCACGGCGACGATGACGGTGTAGGTGACGACGTTCTGAACGATCTGGGCGGCCTTGCGGATCTGCGTGACGGTGCCGACGAACGTCTCGCCCGGGAACGCGTCCACCGTGAAGGTGGCACGGTCGTCGACCTTGATGCGGCCGATGTCCGCCTCGTCCACGCTCGTCTCGACCTGCATCTTCGTCAGATCCTGGGCGATGGTGAAGAGCACCGGAGCCTGGAGGCTCGCCGCGACGGTCTGGCCGACGTCGACCTGGCGGGAGACCACGACACCGTCCACCGGCGCGCGGATCGTGGTGTGGTCGAGGTCGAGCTGGGCCTGCTTCAGTCCGGCGTCCTTCTGCTCCACCTGGGCCCGCGCCGACTCGAGCATGGCTTCTGTGACGCGGAGCTGGGCGACCGAGGACTGGATGGCCGATGCGAGCGCCTGCTCATGCGCCCGCGCGGAGTCGAGCTGGGCGATGGCGGAGTCGTGCGCGGCTTGAGACGAGTCGAGGTCGCTCTTGGCGATGAGCTGCCGGGTGAACAGCTCGGTCTTCCGGTCGTGATCGCGCTTCGTGTCGATCACCGCGACCTGTGCCTTCGCCGTCTGCGCCTTGGCCTCGGCGTAGGCCGCGCGGGCATTGTCGACGTCGGCGCGGGAGCGCTCGATCTGAGCCTGCTGGTTGAGAATGGTCGCCTTGGCGGAGTCGAGATCCGCCTTGGCCTGGGTGACCTTGGCCGCGAAGATGTCCGGGTCGATCCGCGCAACGACCTGGCCCTTTTTCACGATCGAGTTGAAGTCGACGAGGAGGTCCCTGACCTGGCCCGAAACCTGGCTGCCCACCTGGACGGTGATGACCGCGTTGAGGTTGCCGGTGGCCGAGACGGCGGCGGTGAGAGGCCCCCGTTCCACGCGGGCCAGCCGGTACTTCGGGGCGTTACCGATGGACTGCGTGTAGAGATATGCCCAGACTCCGGCTCCGACGAGAGCGGCCACGACCATGAGTGAGAGGAGACGCTTCATCACTAGGTTCGACGGCGTCGGAATCTGCGGTGTTTACCGGGGTTAGCGTCGACCCACGGCGCGGTCGAGCCGGGCCAGGGCGATGCGGTAGTCGGCCAGCGCTTGGGTCTCGGTGTTCTGGGCCTGTGTGAGGGCCAACTGGGCGTCCGTGAGCTCGAGGATCGTCCCCACGCCAGCGTCGAACCGACCTTGGGCGAGACGGAAGTTTTCCTGGGCGGAGGCAACCAGGGCCTGGCCGGCCTGGATACGCTCCTGGGCCTCCTCGACCGCGATCTCGGCCTGCTCGACGTTCTGGATGATGTCGAGCTCCTGAGACTTCAGCCGCTGCTTGGAGCCCTCGAGGTTGGCTTTCGCCTCCTGATACCTGGCAAGCCGATTACCGCCGTCGAAGAGAGACCACGAGAAGGTCAGCCCAAGGGTCCAGCTCTCGTTGAGCTGGGGCTGGGTACCGCCATACGAGCCAGTGCCGCTGATGTCGGGGAAGAAGTTGCGAAAGGTCTGACGCTCCGTGGCCTCGGCGGCGCCGACCAGAAGCTTGGCCTGACGGTACTCGGGCCGCTGCTTGAGGGACTCGGTACGGAGCTTACCGCGGTCGAGGCCGACGGCCTCGAAGACCAGATTGTCCTGGACATCCGTAGGAGTGTCGACGTCGATGGCCATCGCGGTGTTGAGGGCGACCCGTGCGGTCCGGAGCGCGTTTCGGGCGCGAATGAGATCCACCCGCGCATTGGCCACGTCCACCTCGGCGCGCGCGACGTCGGACTTGGGCCGGGTACCGACCTCGAAGAAGCCCTTGGCCGACCGGAGGTTCAGCTCGGCGCGCTGAACCGCCTGGTCCTGCACCCGGATCAGCCGCCCGGCGAACAAGATGTTCGTGTACGCCTCCTTCACCGCGAGCGAGATGAGCTGGCGCTGGAGCTCCACATCCTCCACCGCCACCTCGGCGAGCTTCCGTGCCGCCTCCGTCGCGGCGAGGTTCTTGCCGAAGTCGAAGAGGAGCTGGGAGAGCTGCACCTGCGCGAGGAAGGTGTCGGGGAATTGTTGGCGGGACGTCGAGGACGACGTCGTAGAACCGAAGCCCTGGCTCTGCGTCGCCGTCACTGAGCCCGAGAGCTGGGGCAGCAGCGGAGCCAGCGCTTGAGCGACCCGATAACGCGCCGCAGCATAGTTATACAAGGTCGCCTGGATCTTCGGCTGAGCCTCGAGCGCGATCGCGACGCACTCGTCGAGCGTCAGGATGCGCCCGGCGATCGGGGCCCGCTCCGCGACTGGTGGGGCCGCGGCCTGCGCCAAGATGCTTCGGGGCGAGGAGAAAATGAGTAGTGCAAGAGAGACAATGAAAAGAAGCGTTTTCATAGGAACCAGAGAATATCACGACGGTGGTGGACAGGCCGTGGATGGCCGGTGGATACCTTTTTTCTTGACGCCCGCTACATTCAGCGTGCTAGAGTCGCGCTCACCACAAGATATAGGAGGTAGGGGATTTTTCGTCATGAAAGGCGCCCGTCCGATCTCGAGGACGATCGAAGCCTGCGCAGCTGACCGGAAGGAGGACCCAGATGCCCGCTGAGACCCGCCCCGCAAAGGTCGGCATGTGGACCGAGCCCGCACTGCGAGTCCTTCGGGAGCGCTATCTCGCGCGCGACGGCGGCGAGGTGGTGGAAACGCCGGAGGAGATGTGCTGGCGGGTTGCGCTGTCCATTGCCGCGGGCGAGGCGCGGTACGGGCGCAGCCAGGCGGCGGTCCTGGAGATCGCGACCGCCTTCTACGAAGTTATGGTCGACGGCGACTTCCTGCCGAACTCGCCGACCCTCATGAATGCCGGGAAGGGGAACGGTCTGCAGTACTCGGCCTGCTACGTCCTGCCCGTCGGCGACTCGATGGAGGAGATCTTCGACTCGGTGAAGGCCGCGGCGATCATCCACAAATGCCTCGTCGGGGACACGCTCGTCATGAGCGACGGGATTCGCCGGCTCGACGAGGTCGGGCCCGGCGCCCGGGTGATGACCGATGAAGGACCGTTCTACGTCAGCGAGCTGCACGACAACGGCGAGCAGCGGGTCATCGAGGTCCAAACGCACCGTGGCCACAAGATCGTCGGAACGCCCGCGCACAGGCTCGTCGCGGTGGCCAAGGATGGGTCGTACTGCTGGCGAACGATCGGCGATCTCAAGGCCGGTGATTGGCTCGTCATGAAGCCCGGGTTCTGGCTGGGCGGCGACACGAAGCTCGCCGAGTTCGCGCTGAGCAAAAGGCCTGGAAGGAACCACACGAGCTTCGCCGCCAAGGAATACCGCCTGCCCCGGGAGCTCACGCCGGAGCTCGCCGAGCTGATCGGGCTCTACATCGGAGACGGATCGAACCATCGGGATGGCATTCGCTTCACGGTCGGTAGCGACAGCCCGGAGGTGGTCGAGCGGATCAAGACGGTCAGTCAACGGTTGTTCGGGAAGACCCCGACGCTCAGCGCCGACCGTGACGAGCGGGCAGTGGAGGTTGCCCTCCTGAGCCGGCAGATCAAGGAGTGGTTCGGGTTCCTCGGCGTCACCAAGGCGTCGGCCCGGGAGGCTCGCGTTCCGGAGATCATCCTTCGAAGCACTGAGGACGTCGCGGCCGCATTCGTCCGCGGTCTCTTCACGGCCGACGGCTGCATCCGCCCAAACGGCCACCTGACGCTGGCAACGATTTCCCCGAGACTGGGCGAACAGCTCCAGGTCTTGATGCTGGCCCTCGGTATCCCGACCCAACTGCGAAAGGACGTCTGGGCGTCGGGCTACGAGAGCTATCAGCTCTCCGTCTGCACCAAGGCCGGATTCCAGGCCTTCCGCAAGAAAATCGGGTTCATCGGCGGGCGCAAGGCCGAACGACTCGCCGCCGTCGACGAGGACAAGATCTTCGTACGAGGGGAGACCATTCCCAACCAGCGGGCGCGCTTGCGCGCCTGGTACGATAGCCTTCCTGCGACTTCACGACGCCAGGCCAAGCCTGTGTTCGATGACTTGCTCAACCGGGTCAGCCAGCCGCGCGAGCTTACTCGGCAGCGGGTGGTGGCGGCGCTGAAGGGCGCCACGCCGTACCCGCCGTTCTTTGAAGAGCTGGCCGCGGAAGACTTCTTCTTTGTCCGGGTGACCGCGATCCGTCCAGCGGGTGTCCGACGCGTCTACGACCTGACGGTTCCCGGGAAGCACGCGTATATCGCCAATGGATTTGCGAGCCACAATAGTGGGGGCGGCACGGGCTTTGCGTTTTCCCGTCTCCGTCCCAAGGACGACATCGTGGCCTCCACCGGGGGCCGCGCCTCCGGGCCCATCTCGTTCCTCCGCGTCTTTAACAGCGCCACGGAGGCGGTGAAGCAAGGCGGAACCCGTCGGGGCGCCAACATGGGGATCCTCAAAGTGGACCACCCCGACATCCTCGAATTCATCGAGTGCAAGCTCGACGGGGGGATCACCAACTTCAACATCTCCGTGGCCGCCACCGACACGTTCATGGACGCCCTCGC
>Ga0137364_10000980_pt1 | contig 12815 bp, 10 predicted proteins | sample SagtaG_10_FD_104798 | JGI IMG/M metagenome (GOLD analysis project Ga0137364, IMG submission 104798) | Vadose zone soil microbial communities from Sagehorn Ranch, Mendocino, California, USA - Sage1_L_20_16 metaG | ecosystem: Environmental > Terrestrial > Soil > Vadose zone | place: USA... | reverse complement strand
TGGCCTTTGATGGCAAAAGGAAATCCGTCCGGCGTTTCATCCCGCCATTTCCCGAAGGTGCTTTTCTCCTGCAACCTGTAGAACGTTCCATTCACCTCAATGCTGGTGAAACGTTCCGCGCAGAACCGAAGCCATTGTTTTTGCGGGGTAGCGCCATAAAAACCGTCGCGCCAGCTTTTGTAATTCCAGCCGCTCGTGCCGATGTATTCTCTGCCGGGCATTGTTCCTTATTAACGATTTCGAATCCCGGGTTCGGCGCACGCTTGTAGAAGCAGAAGCGGCGACTGTAGCGCACACTACAGCATTTGTGTCACACCATTGGGCGAAAACGCCCGACGACTTCCTGCAGGCGTCCGGTGATCTGGCCTAACGAACAGACCTCGGCCGTTTCTAACAGAGCGGGGAAAACATTTTCACCGCTGTCAGCGACCGCGGCGAGTTTGTCCAGGGCGCGCTTGGCTTTCTCCGCGTTTTTCTCTTTGAATTTCGCAAGCCGATCGACTTGCAACTGCTGTTTGCTGCGTGGGGTGCGCACCAGTTTTACTTCTGGAATTTCCTCGCCGCCGTCGCGGTAGCGATTCAAGCCGATAATTGGGCGCGTGCCGTTGTAGATTTGTTGTTCGTACCGATGCGCTGCGTTTTGGATCTGGCTGCGTTGGTACCGTTCCTCGACCGCGGCTAAGACGCCGCCGAGCCGTTCGATCTCGCGGAACTCATCGAGAATCGCGGCCTCTACTGCGCGCTCGACTGCTTTCATCCCGGGCGAACCGCTCAGCATGTTCATGGTGTGTTTGAAAATACCGGATTCCTCCAGCAGGATCGCCTGCCCGTGCGCGGCAAGCCGGATCCATTCTTCACTCGGCGTCGTGAACGGTTCGTCCGCGCTGTTGGAATGGCATGAATTTGTGGCGTTCATGTACGCGAGCACTAATTCTGCGGCCGTGCGCGTGAGATTATTTTTGAACTCCGCGGCAATTAACGAGCGTCCGCTTGTTTGCGTATGCAATTTGAGAAGTTGCGCCTTCGGTCCGGCGCCAAACACGTCGCGCATTCCGATCGCCCAGATGCGGCGCGACACGCGCGCGAGCGCGATGTATTCAGCGTCGAGGCCGCAATCGAGAAAGAACGAAAGCCGCGGCCCGAATTGATCGACCGAGATGCCGCGCCCGGCGAACATCTCTGCGTAAGCGAATCCGTTTGAGAGCGTATACGCGGCCTGCTGCACCGGCGTGGAGCCGGCTTCGCCGATGTGATAGCCACTGATCGAGATCGGATACCAGCGCGGCATTTCATGCGTGGTGAACTCGACCATGTCGGTGAGAAAACGCAGGGACGGCTCGATCGGAAAAATCGTTTCGTTCTGTGCCTGGACTTCTTTGAAAATGTCGGCCTGAATCGTGCCACGCAATTTCGGAACAACTTTCGGACCGAACCGCCGTTTAGCCGCAGCAATGTACATTGCCATGATGATCGGTGCCGGGCCACTGATCGTCATCGACGCGGAGAAATTCGGCGAGCCGAGATCGAAACCATCGTAGAGCTGCACCATGTCTTCGACGGTGTCGATCGCTACGCCGCCTTCGCCGATTTTTCCAAAGACTCCATCTGCATCGCTATCGATCCCATAGAGGGTCGGGCCATCGAACGCGGTGCTGAGCCGGTGCGTGCGCTGATGCCGTGTCAGATAATGAAAACGCTCATTCGTATCCTCAGCCAGCATCAAACCGGAGAACAAACGGGTAGGCTCTTCCTGTAGCGGCGGCCGTGTCGGCCGCTCCTTCGAACCTCTTGCAGGCGACACGCCTGCCACCACAGCTTTATCCTTCTCAAAGCTTTCGATCTCGCGAACCGGCTCGAGGTACATCTCGCGATATGCCGCGTTCAGATACGGGAACTCACCGGGCAATCCTTCGCCAAAGAGATAACGCGCAATCTCGCCCGGCTCATCGATTTCCGGCAACGCAAGCCGCGGCAATGGCAATCCAGTCGGCGTACGTGTGACCGGAATCTTCGCTTTAACGTCGTTCCAGCGTCCCAGCAGTTCGCGACCGAATTTTTCGTCGGTGCGCGCCCGCTTCACCTGATCGAGGACAAATTTGTTGTACTTCTCGACCGACTCAACCACTTGTCCGAGCTTGCTCATCTTGATCCTTTCGTTCGGCGCGCCCGGCGGTCGCGCCCTACCACTTCTTGTTTCGAAATTAGCGCAAACAATTTGTCCACGCCAGGATCGCGGTGGCGTTTTGCAACTGTGTCGATCAGTTGCTGTGATCGCCGATTTTGTTCGAGGCGTTGCTCGATTTCCGTGTGTGCGGTGCGCGCACGTTGAAGATCGCTTTTGTTCACCACCACGATGTCCGCCAGATCGAGCATCACGATTTTTTGTAACTGTAACCTGCTGCCGTAATCCGGATTCATTACCAGCACTGTTTGATCAACAATTCCATTTTTCCGAAACGGCATCGCCTCCTGGCCGGTGCCCACCGTCTCAATGATCACATAGTCGAGATTCGAATCCGCGAGCAGTGCGAGACAATCTTGCGTCGCGGGCGAGAGTCCTCCGGCCTGTCCGCGCGTGGCCATGCTGCGCATGAATACGCGATCGTCCTGCGAGTTGATCATGGTCGCACGATCGCCCAGCAGCGCTCCTTCGCCGATTACGCTCGGATCGTGCGACAAAATCGCGATCCGACCTTTTGGACTCCGATTCAGAAACCGCAGCACCAGCTCATCGATCAGCGTCGTTTTGCCGGCACCGCCGGGACCGGTGAATCCGATGACGCGCGCTCCGCGCGAATTTCGAATTTTCTTCTTGGACGTCGGGCGTTTGCCTTTCGCATAGGCGCCTTCGATTTCACTGAGTTTGTGCGCGAGTTCCTGATCGAACGATTTGGGGCGCGGTCGCTTCGTTCCCGATTTGGCATAGCGCTGATGAACAAAACGCACCATCTCTTCAAGCGATGTGCCGGCAAAAAAAACCTCGTCTACGCCTTTGCGCTTCATGATCACCGCATCATCATGCGTGATCGTTCCGCCGCCGCCGCCGAACACTTTGATGTCGTCCGCGCCTTTTTTGCGCAGCAGACCGATAACTTCAGCGAAAAATTCGATGTGCCCGCCGTTGTAACTCGAGATACCGATCGCGCTTACGTCCTCCTGGATCGCGGCGCGCACAATGTCGCTCACCGAGCGATGATACCCGAGATAAATCACTTCGATGCCATGGCGAATGAATTCCAGGTTGATTGTATTGATGGCACTGTCGTGTCCGTCGCAAATCGGGACAGCGGTTAATATCCGGATTGGAGAAGCCATGTCATTGAAGAGATAACAACAAATCTCGAAGCCAGGAAAACAGGAAAACGACTAATTTCCTGGCTTCCTGGTTTGCTGATTAAGACTTCCTCTATATGCCTGATCCGTTGGACTGCGCCGGCAAAAGTAGCGAAGCCGCATGAAGAAGTTCCCAGCGCTTCGCGCAATCGTCACCGCTGGCGTGGTCGTTGGTATTTTGGACATCTCATCAGCATTTGTGATTTGGTGGCAATGCGGCTTCGCACTACAGCACGGATTGCAGGGAATCGCAGCTGGATTGCTTGGCACCAAATCGTACGCAGGCGGAATGGCAACGGCCGCGTTGGGTCTGGCGCGCCACTTTTTCATTGCGTTCGTGGTTGTATCGATCTTTTACCAGGTGAGTCGCAAGGTCCCGTTTTTGATGAAACAGCCGTTTGTTTCCGGCGTGTTTTATGGGATCGGCGTTTACATTGTGATGTACTGGATCGTGTTGCCGGCGGCATTCTCAACGTTTCGACACCGGCCCTCTAACGAGTTGCTCGAGCTTGCCATTCACATCTGTTTGATCGGCTTGCCGACCGCATTCATTGTGCGCCGATACGCTGTAGTGACGAACTAATCATTATGAGCAATCCACTGGATTTTACCGGGAAAATTGTGCTGGTCACGGGCAGCTCGCGCGGGATCGGCGCGGAGATGATCAAGGCGTTCGGCGCACACGGCGCGGAATGCGTGGTGAACTACATCGCCGATGCACAGGGCGAAAATAAAACCGACGCGGTGAACGTGGCGAAGGAGCTGAATGAACCGCTCGTGATCGAATGCGACGTAACGCAGCCGGAGCAGGTCGAAGCCATGATGAAACAGATACAAGATCGACATGGCGGACTGGACGTTCTGGTCAACAATTCCGGGATCATTGGTGATCGCACGATCAAAAAAATGTCACTGGACAATTTTGAGAGCGTCGTCCGGGTGAATTTGATCGGCACATTTCTTGTCACACAAAAGGCGGCCGTGATCCTGCGCAATGGCGGCCGGATCATCAACATGTCTTCCGTCAGCGGCGAAATGGGATTGTTCGGACAAGCAAATTATTCATCGAGCAAGGCGGGCATTATCGCGCTCACCAAAGTTTCGGCGCGCGAGTTTGCCCGGCAGAACATCACCGTGAATGCAATCGCGCCTGGATTTATTGATGTGGGGATGAGCAAAGGTATCCCCGATGAAGTGACACAAAATTTCATCAAACAAATTCCGCTCGGACGACTTGGTGATGTAAACGAAATCGTCAATGCAGCACTGTTTCTCGCCTCTCCAATGGCGTCGTATATCACCGGGCACGTCTTGAACGTGAACGGCGGCTTCTACATGGGGTAAGCCAGCCCTGTCCGCCGTAGCCTTCGCGAAGGCGGATCAATCCAACTTTTGCACGAGCAGCCAGACCAAAGCTGAAAGCATTGCTGCGAATGTCGATAAGACATAGGTGGCGCGCTTCGTCTGCCGGATCTTGAAAGCGGGCTTGGGAATATCGTCATGAATGTGACTGGCCTCGAACAGTTTCATCAGCGCAAAAGCAACGACGAAACCGACAGCGGCCCATTTCAGGCAACCCAGAGTAGTCTCCAACATCCCGCGCAGACCCTAACGCAGGCACGGGCAACGCTCAAACGAACTTGCCGGTTATACATAGCACCTGCAAATTGGCAGCCGCGTGCGTTCACGATTTGAAATGCACGTCGAAGGGGGCCTCTCCCTTCGCATGAGCACTTGGAATCCCGCAGCCGGCTTTATCATTCCGGTGGCGCGCCAGACCCGGTGCTACGAGACGAAACTGGAGCAAAATCGGCAGTCGCAGACCGCTGCTACAGCGAAGCAGGTCGGACCCTATTTCTTGTCAAAAAGCGATAGGTACTCTTCATACCCTCTGCCCTTCATTTCCTCGACTGGAATGAAATGGAAGGCGGCCGAGTTAACGGCGTAACGTTGTCCCGTGGGCGATTTCGGATCGGAAAAAACATGGCCAAGGTGAGCGTTACTTCGCTTGGCGCGCACCTCGGTCCGACGCATATCGTTCGACGTGTCCAGGTACTCGACCAGAAGATCTTTCGAGATCGGTTTGCTAAATGTGGGCAGGCCGATCTGTGCATCGAATTTATCGACCGAAGCGAAGAGTGGCTCGAGGGTAATGATATCGACGTAGATACCCTTCTTATCGCTGTTCCAAAACTGATTTTGGAAAGGCGTTTCGGTGCCACCTTGCCGCACGACCCAAAATTCCTCGGCTTTCAATCGCTGTTTTAACACGGTGTCGCTCGGTACCGGCCGTTTCGGATCGAAAGTCGTGGTCTCAGCTTTCTCTTTTTGCGCGAGAAAGAAGAAGTAGATCCCCCCGACGACGAGAACGATCGCAATGACGGCGCCGACGTACGTGCTGATCGCCGATTTTTCCTCGCTGGTAATTCGAGCCCCGTGCATCAGATCGCGGTGAACGTTATTGAAACAGTGATTGGCTGCGTCGGTCAAGCCAGAACAGGCTGATCTCTTTTGAGGGTTAGTGTTGGTCAGGATGCCTGTGTTACGTTCGTTAATGAAGATATCAGAAAAGTTTGAGGAAGCTCTGGTTTATGCGACGCAGGCGCATGGTAATCAAATGCGCAAGAAGACAGGGATTCCGTTTGTCGCGCATATTCTTGGCGTGACAGCGATCGCGCTTGAGTACGGCGCGAGCGAAACCGAAGCAATCAGCGCGTTGCTTCATGATACGGTGGAAGATTGCGGCGGCGCGGACCGATTCCGCGATATCCGGGAAAAATTTGGCGATGACGTAGCGGGGATCGTTGATGGCTGCACCGACACATATGAGACGCCAAAGCCGCCGTGGTTGAAGCGAAAACGAGCTTACATCGAGCATCTCAAGGATTCCGATTCCTCGACGCGGCTGGTATCAGCGTCCGATAAATTGCATAACACACGCGCGATCCTGGCCGAACTGCGAAGGCACGGTACGGACGTTTTCGACCGCTTTGGCGGTAAGAAAGATGGCACGCTTTGGTATTACCGGACGCTGGTGACCGCGTTCCGTGAGCATGGCAATCACACTGATTTGATCGGCGAACTCGACCGTGTCGTCACCGAGATCGAAAAGCTCACCGGCGCGCGCCGATAATTCACGGCTCCATCATCCTTCTTGCTGCTGATTTTCTTCAGCAACTTTGAACTGATTATCAGGTTCAATCCGTCAATCAACAGAAGGACAACAGATCATGGGAAAAAAAATTATCGTGATAGCATTGGCGATGTTCGCATTCGGGTTTGGGTCTACTTTGCAGTCGAAAGCCGGCACCGAAATCGTTGAGCCTTACCGGGCTCCCGCGCCGAGTTATAATTACGCGCCGCCACCACCGCCGCCTCGCCCGATCGTGTACGCTCCTCCTTTACCGATTTTCGGTGTGGTCGTTGGCCCGAGGTATGGTTACTACGGGCGCGGGTACGGATATTACGGACGCGGCTACTACGGTGCGCATCGATTTTACGGGCGGCATCCTTGGCGTTCTCATCGTCACTGGCACTAACCAAAACGCTGTAGCCGCTGGAGCTGATTGCGGGCCTCAACTGCTCGATTCTGTTTTGATTTCCGGAAATCCCGCTTGCTTCAACTGCTGATTCAACGCGGTAAGATCGGACTCGATTAATTTTTGCCAGGCATTCATCATCGGTTCCACTTTTGCATCGAGATCCGCGACGGCGGTCTTCACCGCTGCTGTTGGTGCGGCATCTGCGCCTTGGATCTCGTTGAAGAGTCGCGTCGTCGATTCCAACACAAAAAGCGAGGGTGGAGCGCCGGGCCGGGGGTGCGGTGGCCCAAAGTTCGTCAGTACTTGCGCAAAAGCCTCCAGTTTTTGCGTGACATCAGGTCGCTCCGCGGCCTTCGCTTTGAGTTTCGTTAGCTGCTCGGCAACGTCTCCGAATTTCTTACCGATCGGGGCGAGCTTGAGCCGCAATTGATACAACTTCCACGAGAGATTGAACTGTTGCTGAAGATCGGCAGGCGAGGTTTTAACGCGCGGATCCATTTCGATGGTCAAGGGTTGGCTAAAAGTTTTGCCACCGACCGTCAGCATGACCGTGTAATTACCCGGCGGGGCCCATGGTGATGTCGCCTCGGGTGCCGTGTTGCGATACGTCGCCGTCATCGGAAACTCCGGTTCCACATTCGGGACCGGCGTGTAATGCATGTCCCAAAGAAACCGGTGCATGCCTGCTTTCCTGGAAAGCGATTGCGGCAGTCGAATCCAGTAGCTCGGGATTCTGAGCCGCTTTGGATTCGCCTCGAGCGGCTTATCCGCGCTGGAATACTTTCTAACTAACTGGTCTTTTCCGTCTTTGATTTCGATCGTTACCGGACCCGTCGCATCTTTCGAAAGGAAATAATCAATCATCGCGCCGTCCGGCGGGTTTTCGCCGGCCGGCTCGTCCGGCGGCAACGGCGTGTCAGTGTTCAGGTTCGCGCGGACGCGCAACGCCGTCTGTGGTTTAAACAGCAGATCGTCGAGATAATTCCTGTTGAGTTGCCGCACCGGCGTGATGTTGTCGAGGATCCAGAACCCCCGACCATGCGTCGCCACGACGAGATCGTCGCTCTTAACAATCAGATCGCGCACCGAAGTCGCCGGCAGATTCAATCGCAACGACTCCCAGTTCGCCCCGTCATCGAATGACACGTAAACGCCTTTTTCCGTTCCGGCGAAGAGGAGACCTTTGCGTTCGGGATCTTCGCGAACTGCATTCACGATTTGTCCAGCCGGTATTCCGTTGACGATCTCCGTCCATGTTTTACCACTGTCGTGCGTCGCGAAAATGTGTGGCCGCAGATCGTCCATCCGCAGCGTGTTGACCGCCGCGTAAGCAGTGTTCGCATCGAAATGTCCGGCTTCGATCAGGGAAATCTTCTGCCACGCGGAAATGTTCGGTGGCGTCACGTTGGTCCAGGTCTTTCCGCCGTCGGTCGTGAGACGAATCAAACCGTCGTCGGTGCCGCACCAGATCCGGTTCGCGTCGACTGGTGACGGCGCAACGCTGTAAATCACGCCGCGCCGATGGGCCTGCTTTGTTGCATCCTCTTTGTATTTTCCAATAGTCGCCGGCAGCTCGTAATTCGGTCGTGACAAATCCGGACTGATCGTTTCCCAGTGATCGCCACGATCGCGCGTTTGCCAAAGCGTGTTACTGGCGAAAAAGAGTAGATGCGGATCGAGCGGCGAAAACACAACCGGCTCGGTCCGTATCATCCGGAAATCTTCTGTTTGCACCGGCACCGGAAGAATATTTTGCCCCTGACCGGTGCGGCGATCGAATCGCGTCAGCTTACCGCCAATGATAATCTCTGGATCGAGCGGATCGGCAACGACGTAACCATATTCCTCGGCGGCGACCGGCTTCCAATCGCGGAAAGTGATCTCGCCGTCGTCCCCGCGACTTTTGATTCCAACCGAACCGCTTTCCTGTTGGCCGCTGTAAAGCCGATATGGGAACGTGTTGTCTGCGCTAACGTGATATAATTGCGCGGTCGATTGGTTATACCACGAACTCCATGTCTTCCCGCCGTTCACCGTGACGATGGCGCCCTGGTCCGAACCGAGAAGGATGATGTCGGGATTATTCGGATTGATCCAAACATTTTGATAATCGTCACCGCCGGGTGCGCCGCGCCAGCCGTCCCAGGTTTTCCCGCCGTCCGTCGATTTCCAACAAACCACGCTCGCCGAGTACACGATCTGCGGATTTTTTGGATCGAACCGCACCACCGGGAGATCGCCACCGCCGATTCCAAGTCCCGGCCGCGGATCGTCGGTTGTGCCGCTCCATGTTTCGCCAGCGTCGTCCGAGCGATAAAGTTTCGCGATCGTCTTTGTCCGGACCGCGGCGAGCAATGTTTTTGGCGCGCTCAGTGCGATCGCGATGTTCGCCTGAACGATGTTGCTTGGCAGCCCTTTGGTTAGTTGCCGCCACGTTTTGCCGCCGTCGGTGGATTTAAAAATGCCGCCACCGTCGCCGTTGAATACTCCGTTTTCCCATGGGCCTTCGCGCGATTCCCACAACCCGGCGTAAACAACCTGCGGATTGCCCGGATCGATCTGCACATCGCTCGCGCCGACGTTCTCATCCCGATGAAGCACCTTTTGGAATGTTTTTCCGCCATCGACCGATCGATAAATGCCGCGTTCCTCGTTAGGTCCATAGGGGTGTCCGGCAACTGCGACAAAAAGCCGATCGGGATTTTTTGGATCGATAGCCAGTTGCGCAATCTGCTGACCGTCGCGCAATCCGAGATGCATCCACGTCTTTCCAGCGTCAGTGGATTTATAAACCCCGTCGCCGACTGAAAGATCCGGCCGATGCAATCCTTCGCCGCTGCCCACGTAAACGACGTTTGAATCGGAAATTGAAACTGCGAGGGCGCCAATCGAGGCCGTCGGTTGATCATCAAAGATCGGTTGCCACGTGCGACCGTAATCGATCGATTTGAAAACGCCGCCGTTGACCGGCGCCATGTAGAAAACATTCGGCTGCGACGGAACACCGCAGATCGCGCGTGTGCGTCCGCCGCGATAAGGTCCAATGTTTCGCCACCGCAAAATGGAATCGAACTCTACTGCGCGGGCTTGGCCAATGCCTGCCGCAATCAAGAATCCGATTACGATTGCGTTTCGAACCGATCGCATGAGTCGCCACTGTCTTCTGCGAATCGGAAAGGCGCAATCCTGTAGCCGCGGACGTTGACCGCGCTCTCTGCAGAGACGCTGGGTTTCGTGAACGATTTGTACGATTTAGTCGAACCAATCCGTACAATCCGTGTAATCTGTGGATTATTCCATGCGCATCCGCGGCGTACTTGCGCCAGTCGTCACCCCGTTTAAGGCCGATCTTTCGCCTGACCGCGACCGATTCATCGCGCACTGCCAATGGTTGCTTTCGCAGAACTCCGGCCTGGCTGCGTTCGGCACGACCAGCGAGGCGAACTCGCTGTCAGCCAAAGAGCGGATGACTTTGCTCGATGTGCTGGTAGGGGCCGGCATCGATCCGTCTCGAATGATGCCGGGCACCGGTTGCTGCTCGATCATAGAAACAATCGATCTCACGGCGCATGCGATACGACATGGTTGCGCCGGTGTGTTGATGCTGCCGCCGTTTTATTACAAGGACGTCAGTGAAGAAGGTCTCTATCGTTACTTCAGCGAAGTCGTGCAACGCGTCGGCGATGCGCGTCTGAAAATTTATGTCTACCATATTCCACCGGTGGCGATTGTCGGCATTGCACCAAAGTTGGTCGAGCGGCTTCTGAAAGTTTATCCAAGCGCGATCGCCGGGATGAAAGACAGCTCAGGCGATTGGAATAATACGAAAACTTTTCTCGAAGCGTTTGCTAAGGAAGCTTTTGACGTGTTTGTCGGCAGCGAATCGTTCCTGCTCGCTAATATGCGCAATGGCGGTGCAGGCACGATTTCCGCAACGGCCAACGTGAACCCCGCAGCGATTCATGAGTTGTACGCTCTAGCGTCCGCTGTCTCAGCGGATTTGGATCTGGAAGCTCTGCAGGCGCGCTTGAACGTCGTTCGCGAAGTGTTCAGTAATAAAAAATTTCCATCCATGATTGCGGCGTTGAAGCAGGCAATTGCCATGTACACGAACGATCCTGAATGGATCAGAGTGCGACCGCCGCTAGTCGAGCTCACGACGGGGCAGGCAAAATTGCTCGCAGCGGAACTCCAAGCCATCGGCTTCCGATGGCAGTAAGAAATATCTCGGCACCTCGCGTGCCTTGACCAATCATCTCGCTCGTCGCCAGTCGCGCCATTCATCATTTATCCTTCTAGTCACAGGCTCATTGCAAATTTCGAGCTGCCGAGCCGTCCGAACTCCAGCGATGGCACGATATAGAGTTAAAGCGGGTCTATTCCGCGTAAAGGCGTTCGCCTTTCGCGGCGGGGGAATTCCACGAATTACCTCGAATAGATCACGCATATTCAACGACTAAATACGACGATTATGAAAAAACTTATTAGTTTATTAATGGGCTGTTCACTCGCACTGGCTGCAGCCGCACTGGCACAACAGCCGGACGAACAGCAATCAACATCAAAGGGCAAGCGCGCACCGGAAAAAGCGCGAACGACTGAAGCACAACCCGGCGCGAAGGCGGCCAAGCCTCAGGGGGGGCCAGCGAAACAAACCGGAGCGATAAAGGAACGCGGCAGCGTGATGAATGACCGTGGCGCCATGAATCAGCCTGGCGCGAAAAAGGGCCAAAAAACTCAGGTGGGCCCTGAATCTGCGAACGCCGCAGAAACTAATGTCCCCAGTAAATCGACTGGCGCGGAAAAGGGCCGAAAAACTTATGCTGGCCACGAATCTGCGAAAGTCTCGGAAGCGAATCTGCCTGCTAAATCGGCTGGTGGAGCGATGAATGAACCGGGTGCAGGAAAAAACCGAAAGGCTCAGGTGAACCGGGAATTCGTAAAAACTCTGGCGCCCGCCGAGAAGCAGCAGGCTGAGCAGCAGCGGAAAGGTGTGAAGGCTCCGGCTACAGCGGCGAAAACATCTGCCAATCCGGCGGCGGCTGGAACAAATGCAGTTCCACCAGCTCCGGCAGCCGGCCAGCAAAACGTGCAGGCTAATGCAGGGGCCAAGATGAAGAAACCTGCCCCGCAGCAAGTGCAACAGGTCAAATCGCAGAACGCGAACTTTCGTGCGCAGCCAAAACCGCAACAGGTTCCAGCGGTTACTTTCAACCAGAACCACCGGATTGAAGGAAGCGATCGCTGGCAGGGTGCGCAATACCAGGTATTCCGTTCGTATCAGCCGCAATGGCACGATGAGGGCTGGTATAGATCGCATTACTCCCGTGTGGAGCTGATCGGTGGCGGTTACTATTTCTTTAACAACGGCTACTGGTTTCCGGCGTGGGGTTACAATCCTTCAGCTCAATATTATGCCTACGATGGACCGATCTATGTCGGTCAGCGTGCTGAACCGCCGGACAAGGTGATTGCGGATACGCAGGCCTTGCTACAACAAATGGGGTATTACACAGGTGAAGTGGATGGGTTGCTCGGGCCGTTGACGAGGGAGGCGCTCACTGCCTACCAAGCCGATCAGGGGCTCGCTGCGACGGCGTCAATCGACCAGCCGACGCTCGATTCACTTGGACTCGCATAAAACTTAGACTATCAACCAAAAGCCGCCGGGCGCACGAATGCTCGGCGGCTTTTCTGTTTTGAGAGAGACGAGTTGTTTGTATTTTATGGGACTGTGATCGCCGGCGGACCTAGGAGTGTTTGCTGAACGCGACGGTCGCATCATTGATGTATATGCGCAGCACGATCGCACGCGACTTGTTCGGGTTAGGCTCAATCCTGCGGAGTGTTCCCGTTATCGAGCCCCATTCCCCAGCATGCGTGGCGAAATCCACCGCCTGTTGCAGTTTCACGTATTCGAAGGCGTGAATCGTTGTATTG
>Ga0137364_10000974_pt1 | contig 12836 bp, 12 predicted proteins | sample SagtaG_10_FD_104798 | JGI IMG/M metagenome (GOLD analysis project Ga0137364, IMG submission 104798) | Vadose zone soil microbial communities from Sagehorn Ranch, Mendocino, California, USA - Sage1_L_20_16 metaG | ecosystem: Environmental > Terrestrial > Soil > Vadose zone | place: USA... | reverse complement strand
TCCGGGTTGCGCTCCGGAACATTCACGCACATGCGCGCATCGCCGGGACTGTTAATCTGGAACAGGTCCATTCCATTGTCGATGTAAAACTGGTCAGAAAAGTCGAACGGGGCCGGCAACCCGTTCGGGTTAGGGTTGTTCTGGGCAAAGGCGGGGATCGCCTGACTCAAGGCCAGAACGAGCCCTGCCACCGCAACCATGCACGCGGTCCTGCGAACCGCCGCGACGTTTCCTTGTCTCGTCATAAAGTGCTCTCTCCTTCTGGACTGAATTCAGCCCGCTAAAGTCACCGCTTCAAGAACTCTTTGAGTCTCCAGAGATCCTTGCTACTGCTTTGTGTATCATCTGGCATGGCTTCAACCAGCCGCCAAGCCAGATGCTGCGCTAGGTTCTTTTCTCTTCCGGTCCAAAAACATAAGAGATCTCTTTCACCAGGTACTTTGGGTGCGTCATGCCAGGGCAGCACTCCCAAAGCATGAGCGGTTCATTGCCATAGCGAATATTGCCGATATGCTGGGACTTGTCCTTATCCAGCACTGGGTCGGAGTAAGCGAAGCCGATGCCGCGCCGGACCGCATCAATGTCGTCCATTTTGCCGGTGAGGAACGTCCAGCCAGGGCCCACGTCAAACGTTCTGGCGTACTCCTTGAGCACCTGGGGATTATCATGTTCCGGTTTCAGGGTCAGCGAGTACATGAAGAGGTCCCGCCCGACACGTCCATTGAAGAGTTTCTGCATCTTCACCAGGTTAGCGGTGACTCCCGGGCAAATCCCTTCACATTTGGCGTAAAAGAAATTCAGTACCACGACCCTGTCTTTGATCAGATCGTCGTAGAACAGGACTTTCTTGTCGTCGTGGGTCCATAGGGTAACGTTGGGTAAATGCTCACGGCGGATGCGTTCACGGGCGGTCGCGCTCATCTCCAGCAACGTCTGCGGCGTAGGCGGCGGCAGAGCTCCTGGGGCGACTTTGGGCGGAACTCCACCACCATAGACGCCTGCCTGTGCCAACGCGCGGGAGCCTAACACCCCCGCGACCGGCACCACGGCCAGCGAACTCAGCAATCTTCTTCTGGATATCTCTGGCATTGTGTTCTCCTTCACTAGCTGTTCGGATCGGGAGGCGGGCCGTGAGGCGCAGCCTCCCGGAAGAGTTAGCTATGGGTTACGGTTCAGGTCGCCTTGCGGCTGGATCTCCCACCTCATCATCATCGCGGTGTCCTCATGGACCACGTTGTGGCAATGGATGGGATACTCTCCCGTCCAGTCCCGGAAGCGGAAAAACAGCTCAATGCGTTCGTTCTGATGCAGCCGCGTTACGTCCTTCCGCGAAACTTCGAAATTGGGAGGAGGCACGCGATTGCGCGTCAGGATCTGATGCTCTTCCAGGTGGATGTGGACCGGATGCTGCCAGTCACCTGACAAGTTGTTCAGGATCCAGTGTTCCACGTCATTCTGTTGAACCGTAAAGCGCGTTTCCTCAGGATCGACGAATCTTCCGTTGATGGACCACTGACCATTCAATCTGTCGAACTCAAAGCTCCGCGTCACCCGCGGCGGGGCCGTGTTGTCCGGCAGTGGGTAGAACGTCATCATGGAAGGATCACCGCTCCGGTCAGCAGCACGGACAGCCAGAGCCTGCTGATCCCCGCTTACGATGATCTTCAAGACGCTGGTCCCTTGACCGGCAGGCAGAATCACCGGCGGATCGGCGGGACCGCGGCCCAAGAGCTGTTGCAGCCGATTCTCAAGAAAGAACGTCTGCCCCGCGACTTGGCTGAAGTCAATGATCACATCCACGCGCTCGGCTACACCGATGGTCACGCTTTCCACTTGGATGGGTCTGGGCAGGAGGTTCCCATCGTTGGCAATGATCCTGTACAGGTTGTGGGCTCCCAAATCTTGCGGGTTCGTCAGGAAGAATGAGTAGAAGCGCGAGGGACCGGTATTGGTCAAGCGGAAACGGTACTTACGCGGTTGAACGCGTAGGAACGGTTGGGCCACGCCATTGACTAGGAAGACGTCGCCGAGGATACCGTCAATGTTGAAGAGATCAAAAGACAGTATGCCGTTTGCGTCGAAGACCCGGTCAGCGAATATCATAGGGATGTCAAACTGCGGGAAGCTCGGCAGATGAAATCCGGTCTGTTCATTTCCAGTGTCGAACTGGTTAAACAGCAGGTAATTGCCGACCAAGCCTTTGTAGGTGTTCTGCGCGGTGAAGCCGACGCGGTGGTCGTGATACCACAGCGTGCTCATCGATTCGTTGATATCGCCATTGGGGGGATGGGTGGACTGGAAGCCAGCCAGAACATTGGGATAGTGCTGGTCGTACCAATGTCCGATCTCGAAGAAGTCCGCGAAGAATCCGTCACTCTCTGAGGGAGTGTGGCCGTTGTGCAGGTGCGTAGTAACCGATGGAAGTCCGAATCCACCGTTCTGACTCACAGGCGGCAAGTCATTAAAGTTGCGCACCAGGATGGGTTCACCATAGCGAGCGACGTAAAGCGGGCCGGGACTGATCCCGTCGAACGTCCAGAGCGTCTGCGTAGGCAGGCTCGACGACACAAATACCTGCGCCGCCTTTTGGTGTACTGTGTAGAACTTTTGCGGCGGCAGCAGGGTAAGCGCCTGATGGCAATCCACACGTCCCTCCCCTGCGGCCGTATTCGGGCATACTGTGGGCGCGGGGCTCAGGCTGGGAACTGTCTGCTTGATCGGCATGAACGGCATCGGGTCAACAAAGGGTGTTACATGAGGACTGGCCGCCTGCATCTGAGGCAGAAACGAGCCAGCGCGGGCGCTGAGACCACTCTTCGCCACAAGCATGCCGGCGCCCGTGATCAACCCCAGCTTCATCAGGTCTCGGCGGGTGAAACAGCCGCCGGCAATGAGTTCCCGCCTGTTTTTGGCGGCGTTTTGCATCTCTCTATAACGTGCCCTTGAGACCTTCTCACCAAAAACGTTGTAGTACATGGTCTGTCCTTTCTCGTACGCGTTACAAAGTTACGGTCGTAATGACTTCGAACGTTCAAGAACGCGTCCCTGAATCTATGGTCCTTTTTAGAAGCTGCCCTGCCTCTTTTCGAGGATTGTTAAAAGATCGCCAGTTAGCGGCAATCCATAGACATCGGACCTGAGCATCCTGTGGGCATGGCGCGGCGTTGGCAATTGTGCTGTAGATAAATTTTTCAGTGCACGATAGCTCTGCTGCCGGCTAGCCATCAGTCGATGGAACTACTATCACTTCCGATATGGGCTAGACATCTATGTGAGGACGAGGCGCTCCACTGTCCCGTGGTCATCCAGTCTTCCGACGAAAGGAGAGACAGACCCGCGCCTAACGCAAAAGAAAATTGCGGTGATCCGTCCATTTCAAAGTTCTTGGAAATCAACTGCCCACGAACGCGGGATTTTCGTTTGCGCCAAAATTCAGAAGATGTAGCTTCAGCTCTCGACCGTATTATGGATAACAGGAGAGGCTGCGCCAAAGCTTCGTGGCATCAGCCGCACAGGAGCTTAACGTGCCAAAACGAGTGTCATAACCAGGCCCGCCACGATGCAAACCCCTACCACCGTCAATCTGGCCTCGCGGACGACGCAATTGTTGGATAATTTTCTGTTTATGTTTGTACGGGCATACTACTTCTAATCGCGTCGTTTAAGGATGTTTGTGTTCATGCTCGGGCGCCGAATGCCGACCTTGGCCCTGCACATGCTGATGTTTTTCCTTCTCTTCTTCAAACACTTCAGGAATGCCGAGACTGCCTTTCGCGGGGAGGTGGCGGATAAAATCGACAATCTTCCACATTTCCTCATCATCGAGGATTCCCATCCATGAGGGCATCCCCGATGGGTTGATTCCATTCTCGATGATCCACTTCAGTTGCCCGTCCTCATAATCCTGCACGTCGGAGCTAGCGAGGGACGGGATCGGAGGGGACATCTTGTCTGCGAAAGGTACGCCGGTAGCTTGGCCATCAAGACCGTGGCAAATTCCGCAGTGGTGGCCAAAATGCTCCTTCCCTTGAGAAATGTTTTCGTCGGTCGCAGGGAATGGATTTTTGACGCCTTTTCCGCCAACCGTAATTTTGTGCTTCATTTCTTTGGCTACCGCACTTTCGACTCTCCCCGGGCTACTGACTTTGCAGGAAGTTGCGGTGAGCAAACAACTCATACCCATCACGATGACGACTTTCGTCACTAGCTGCTTCTTCGGGTTTGTGCGGGATTTAGATATGGCCAGACCTCAAGATTTGTCGTACTCTCCGCTAGGCTTGATACTTAGAATTACCGCCAATCTCAGTGGATATTGAAACATCAAGAGTAGCCGAGCTGCACGATATTGAGCGCACTCAGTAGCCTGAGAATGCCTCTGTGCGTACATCGTCGTCATCCACTCCCGCTTTGTTGAGCATCTCGCCCAAACCCTTTACCATGCCCGGGGGACCGGCAATGTAGTAGATGGGCGACGCCGCATTCTTCAAATACTTCGAAAGCATTTCTTTGTTGATTAGACCCGTTTCACCTTGCCAGGATCGATTCGATTTCTCCATTTGCGTCATAGTGGCGATGAGCTTGTAGTTCGGATTCTCTCGTTCCAAGGCCTGAAGCTCTTCGAGGTACGGGGCATCCTCTGGGCGCCGGTTAGAAAAGAACAGGATAATGCGATGTGGCAGCTTCTCCTTTGCGGCATGGAGAAGAATGCTCCGGAACGGCGTGATGCCAATACCACCCGAGGCGAACACGGCCGTTCGCGCCGCATTGTTGTGCAGAATTAAATTCCCAAACGGCCCTTCAATCTTCACCGCAGTTCCCAAGGGCGTGGTTCCTAACACGCGTTTGAATGCTGTGTCACGCATGCGGGTAGCGACCATCAAGGCTTCTTCATGGGGCGCACTCGCGATCGAGAACGCCCTCGTGTTCTCTTCGGAATCCGTCTCAGGAGGATTGAGCAGAGTCATGTCCATAGACTGGCCTGCCTTGAAAGTCCAACCTGATGGTTTTTCGAACCGGAACCCTATCGTGCGCTCGGCGATCTCTTGCCTGCTTTGCAATTTGCATATCGAGGTTGGACTTGTTGTGGCACTACTCATGACTTACCTCCTGCGATAGCCATCATGGGCACCATCTCACATTGGACGGCACGCTGCCGTGTCGCCGACTGCTCCTTCATCTTCCTGCCCCTTGCTATCAGAAACCCTCAAAGCTTTGCCATCGTGCTACAGGCGCTTTGCCACGGACTCAGTGTGAGAACCGACGCCGTATCGGAAGACCATTTCACCTCCGAACCAGCCGCCGATCAGCAACAGACACAGACCCAGAACGGACAAACCAATGGCTATTGCAATCGAGAGTCCGGACGAAGACGATTGACCAATGCGAGCAATTAGACTACACGCGTATGCAGTTGCAGCGCTGAGCATGATCCACATGTGCCACATCGCTCCTCTGAGCGCTGGATGACCTTGCGGTATGGCTGCATAGTCGATCAGGCCTGTCACGATGGCGGGAACTGCGATGACCAATCCCAGGCCAATAGCCCAGAAAGCAAATTGTGAGTAAACCGTGTGGCCCCGCCACAGTCCCATAATGTCTCCGAGCAATGATGTGGACCACAGAGCAATCGGAAAATCCGTCAAGATAGGGTGGACTGGATGTCCGAACAAGCGTGCACCTTTTCCTGCAGAGCTGTTTTCTTGTGGCATCTATGTCACTTCACAATTTTTACGAGAAGGAGAACAAATGCAACCACTGCGACCAGTCCGTGAATAAAGACCACAGGCGTGGGTAAAGGTTGGCGCCGCAGGTGGAAAGAGAAAAGTGCAAACCCACCGAGAGCCGCTACCACGAACAAGCCCAGGGAAGCGATCACCAGACGCTCTGTACTCCCACCCACCACCGCCACGATAAGCACGACCAACCCCGCTGCCGCTAGAAGCCCATGACCAAGAGCCAACGCCATCGGAAGTCCCCTATGGCGAAGATGAACCGTCGCCAAGGTAATTCCGCCCAGGGCCGCTACCGCAAAAAGTACAGCCGCAATTGTCAGCATGGTTTTCTCCTTACTGGTTAACGTCGTGTTGCTAGGAGGGCCGACATTGTTTCAGTGCCGGGATTAGATTGCCGTCGGCGCAGGAAAAAGGCCGGCTTTCGGCTGAGCCCCATCCTGCTCAAACGAGAGACAACTACCAGATAAGGTCAGTGACTACGACTCTTGTGAATTGCAGTCAAGCCTTCTTTGGTAACGCACCATCTCGCCCGCTAAATCACAAAGCCGCCGTTGGCCCTTCGCATCCATTTACAACGATTTCAGATATTCGATTAGGTCGTGAACCTGCTGGTCATTCAGACCGAGCCCGAAGAAGTTGTTGTAGTGCTGGACAACGTCGTTGAGGGTTGCGAAGCGACCATCGTGGAAGAAACCGCCTTGTGTGTGTGCCCACAGTCCCTTTAAGGGAGACGTACGGTACATGTGCGTCGGCGAGCGGTCGGCCTGAAACGAATCCACCCCGATCTCGCTCGGAGCGTGCAGATTGTTCCCCGGCTCAGTAAAGAGTGGTGGTACATGGCAACCCGAACATTTTCCCTGTCCATTGAAGACATCCTTTCCACGCTCCGCCGCTTCCGCGTCAAAGCTACCTTTGGGCGGCTTCGGCGCGGGAATCGCCAATTGATAGAAGTGCAGGGCGGCGAGCTTCGGCGTGACCAAGTCCGGAACGCCACGCGCGTTGAACGAGCCGTCTTTTACAGCGAGCGGATACTGTGTCGGATCGCTGAGTCTGGCATCAAAAAATGTGCCGGAACCGCCCATTTCCGTAACGCCAACGTAGGCATTCCAGTACGGCACGGACCCAAAGCCAGTCCAGGTATGCAGGTTGACCCCCGCCAGCCCAAACGCCGGCGGAATCAGGGTGCAGGCTCGCTTCCCATCCGGGCGCAGAGCCTTTCCATCTTTAGTCAGTTCTGCGTCAAAGCAACCCGGACCCCAGGTCGCCAGCACTGTCCTCACGGTGTTGGCGTCCACTCCCAGCAAATCTGTAAAATGCGTCAGGTCTGGCGCCAGGGAGATGATTGCACCGACATTCAAGTCCCGATTCGGCCAACCGTCGAGCCGATGGCCAATACCCGGTGCAAAGGAATTGTCCACCGTCGAATGGCAAAAGGCGCACTGAATCCCGACGCTCCGCAGGGTTCCTTCATCGTTAAAGAACCCGGTCACTCCCACCACTGATTTCAGCTTGAGCAGCGCAAGTGTCGTCGCGGGATCATTCAGATTGACCTTTCCTTCCTTAAGAGCAGCTATAATGCTGACGGGAATTGCGTCCACATCCACTTTGAGTCCCACGGCGAGTGCCGTTGCCGGGCTCACTCCAGGCCCTACGCCGCCCAACTTCGCTCCCTCGATTGCCCGGTGAAGTTTCAGCGCGTCACCCCAAAAGACCTCATCGCCGAACGTATCGTAGCGAAAGATATGCCCGCCGTTCTCCATCATCTGCTGCGAATTCTTGCGGATTGTTTCATCGAAACGAGGAACTTGTGCATTCTCTCTCTGCGCCGCTCTCCCTCGTGTAGATTCAAGCGCAATGCAGACCAAGAAACAACCAAGGATAATCAGGAAAACCAGAGCCTTCTTCATCGCCAGCGCCCTCCGACTTTCGGATTTCAATCGCGGTTCGACCGCTATTTCGACGTGGGATAGAAACCGTCGCAGTGTGATTTAACACTCTAGCCGATATGGGTCTGTTACTTAGGTAACAATGAGAGAAAAAGGGGGGAAGCGAGGGCTCGAAACGGACCTGCCCTCAACCGCCGTAGCTTTCGAGAGCCTTTAAGTCCAGGTTCAGGTGGCCGTGGTTCGAATAGCGCACCATGCCACGACGGCGCAAAAAATTGAGGGCCGTTGAAACCCTTTCTCGGCGAGCCCCCACCATCTGCGAGATTTCTTCCTGCGTGAAATACGTTGGAATGTCCACCATCTGTCCGGAGCGCTGTCCAATGTTCGCGGCCAATCTAAGCAGAGCCTTAACCAGTCGATGAACGGTGTCATCCACTGCCAAGGTGTTCACTTGCTCGTAGGCTTCGGTCAGCGCTCGGCAGAAGCCTTCCACCAAGCGATCCATCAAGTAGGGCTGTTTCCGCAAAACGACCATCATTTCACCATATGGCACCAGAATGGCCTGGGTGTCCTCAAGCGCTACAGCCCTGTCCCGTCGTTCGAGTTGGGATGCGCAGAGTTCCCCGACGACATCTCCACCTTTACGAACATCGTAGATGAGTTCGTGGCCGTCGGGAGTAATTGTTCCCACTTTGACAAATCCGCTCAGCAAGAAGAAGAACGTTCTATCGTTCGCTCCCACATCGTACAGGACGTCGTGCTTCTGGAAGGAGGTTGGCTTCCGGTTTGAGAGAAGGGCATCACAAAATTTGCCGCGAAAGACCGATACGAGAGCAGTAGAAACGGCCGCCTGAGAGATGGAATCATCGAATCCGAGAGACAGCTCGAGTCCACTCGTCGCAGCCAGTTGAACCAAGCGATGTTTCGGCGACGCCATACACAGATGCTACTTTTTTGCAGCCCTCTCCGTCAACGGCCGGCATTCGTGAAGAAGCTCAACAGCACTTCGCTATTCCGGTAAGCCGTAACAGCAATAGAAATCCGACTGGCAACCCTTCCCAAGAGATCGGGAGGTTGCGATCCATTCGTGGGCTTCTGCACTGCGCGGCAGAGTCCATTTCTTGGTCCATTCACGGTCCAAATAATTGTTCCTCAGGGTTCCTAGGCGCGACTTTGGTAGCCATCCGTGCCGCGTAGTTTCAAGCAGTTACCAAAAGATAGCGCACTGTCAAGGCAGGGGCCGCGGGTTCGAGTCGCGTCGTCCCCGCCATTCATTCCAACGCAGTTAAGGAGTGATGGTTCATCAAGCTCCAAGCCACAACTCAACCCACAAAACCTACTGCACTGTCGCATTCACCCCAACGGCGGGAAGGAATTCGCCCCTGTGCAGCCCATGTTTCATCACTGTTTTCCTGGGTGTAGAGATCCAGCGTCGTCTGAATTTTCGCGTGACGCAGGATGCCCTGAACAGTCTTGGGTTCAACTTTCGCCTTGTTCACCAACCTGTTGCTCAAGCTGTGACGCAGGTTGTGGAGTCGAACCTTTTTCCGTCCTCGATTTGCACGCTGGCTTGCCTTGCAGCCGGTCGCAGGTAGTCGGCGACGAAGCTGGGAGCGTAGGGCGGCATCCTGCTCTGGTCTGTGATCGATGGAAAGACAAAATCCATTGGCTTCGCGTGCGGCGTCTGCCTTTGCCACGCGCGAAGATGTCCAGCGAGAACCGGATCCCGCGGGACGTAGTTCCTCCCGCTCCGATCAAGCCGTAAAAACCGACAGCCAACCCGATGAAAAGAACCAGACCGATCGCGATCTTCAGGACTTTTTCATGGAATCCATCTCAGATTGAATGGCGCAGCGCGCCCATTCCCGCAAGGCAGCAGAAGACGGAAAAACATGACACGAATACCGTTCAATAACCAAATTGCTAGTCGCGACCATAACTGTGTGTAGAATCGAAGACGGTTGAGGATCGGGACCTGCTCAGCCTCAACTTCGGTGGTCTTGCGCACCGGGGAGGAGAAGACCCCGGTGCACAAGAGGGTATCGGAGACTACAGCAGTTTAATTGACGTGACTTTCAACGTATCGCCCTGCACGTCGCCGCTGACGTCCACGCGAAGGTGGTCTTTCTTGTCAGAGGCTTTGAGAGCTTCAACGATCTTTGTGTTTCCCTCCGCGTCGAACTTCAGGAACTGCCTGTCTTTAGTCACGATCCCAAACCCGCTGGCCGCGCACTTTAATGCGCAGGCTCGTGGATGAGAGTCCGGGTCGGCGGCCATCTTCTTCGAGCAGTTTACGTCCACCACGGGGACATCCTTATAGTTCTCGACAGCACCCCAGGCAGGCACCGCACATAGCCCAGCCAGTACAAGAAACGAAGCAACTTTCCGCATGGTATCCTCCGATTCATTTTTGATTTGGAATGGTTTACCGAGTCACAGCAGACTGCGAACTTGACGCTTCTCTTACCCCTCGCTTTGAGGTTGTTTGTTCACGCACCGCTGTCAGTTGCGATAGCGCAAACGCACCAATCGCAATCTCCAGGTCGCGCATGGCCAGGTCATAAAACATGCCGGTTGTCAGCATGTTCACGGCGATGCCGAGCAACCAAAGCATAACGATATAACTCCCGAGTCTTGTCCAGCGACTGAGAACGATTAAACCGGCGATAATTTCCACAACGCCAACGACGTGCATGAAAGTTGTTGCGCTGACAGGAACAGCCTTCGTCGCCAAAGGACTCAGATACATTCCCCAGTCAGCTAGCTTGTTGAAGTATTTGTCGATGCCGGTGATGATAGGCCCCACGCCCAGACCGATTCTCAGCGCCCACCAGCCCGTGTTGAGGCGGTCATCAAAATCAGTCATTTCTTTACCCCCACTTAGAAGAGCGGCGACGCCTGAAATGGTTACAGGGTTCTAAGGGCTTGAGATGCTCGCGCTTCGATTTTCACAAGGCGAATGTCAATTAGAAGGCGGCAATCAGGCCATACCGTGTCCGCTTGTAACCATTCTTCTCCTGCATGCTCTATACTTAAGAGCGCCATGGAAACCATTGGAACTCTGGAGAAGGCTAAGTCAGAAGGCTGGACCGACGAGGAAGTCATCGACCGCGTGCAAGCCGGCGATACCGCTCTGTACGAGCTCGTCATGCGCCGCTACAACCAGCGGCTCTATCGTGTTGCCCGTGCGATCTTGCACGATGATGCCGAAGCGGAAGATGTAATGCAGGATGCTTACGTCCGAGCCTATGAGCACCTTCACCAGTTTGCCGGACGCGCACCATTTTCCGCCTGGCTGACGCGCATTGCGGTCAACGAAGCGCTGGCTCGGCTCCGCACGCGGAACCGCACCGAGCAACTCGATGACACCAAGCAGTATGGAGAACTTTTTATGACTATGGCCGAACCATCGCTGGATCCCGAGCAGAGTGCATCCAGGGCCGAACTTGGCCGGCTTCTGGAAGACGCTGTGCTTGGACTTCCTCAGCAGTTCCGCACCGTGGTCATGCTGAGAGACGTCGAAGAACTGAGCACTTCAGAAACGGCTGCCGCACTCGACCTTTCCGAGGAAAACGTGAAGGTTCGCCTCCATCGAGGCCGCGCGATGCTACGTGCCTGGCTTTCTGCCCGCGTCGGCGCCGAGGCAAGAAATGCATTTCCCTTCATGGGCGTTCGCTGCGACCGTGTTGTTCATGGCGTACTCCTGCGGCTTGCAGATTTGCGCAGCGATGAGCCGCAGATACACTGACAGTTCACGCGCCGAGTGACCCAAGTCCACTCGGAAGTTTCCGATCAGCGACACACTTTTCCGGAGCCGCGACACATCGAAGCGAATCAGTGAGTCTTAACGGGCACCTCCCAGACTCCCTAACTGATCGCGATGATGACGAACGCCAAGATCTCGAACCACTGCCAGAATCCGACGCGGGAGAGACTACGCTTCGCATGACTCCTAACCACCGAGAGCGTGCGAGTACCAGCTCTGTTCTACAACGTATGAAATAGTGAACACTAGGGCAGGCCCTCAGTTAATAGCGGTTACTCGAAGGACAGTCATCACCCGGCAGAATCTTATTGAACTCTAAAGCGCAAAGCAGCGGACGCAGAAACGTAACCCCCACCCAGTCCTACTCTTGCGCTTCGATTTCGGTAATGAGGAACTCATCGAGTCTCTTCGCCTACCCGCAAGCACCAGAGGTTTCTTTATCTTCGGCGCGGCCGCGTCAGTGGATAGAATTACCCCCCACCATTGCCAGTAGGCCCCGACGGTTCATGGTGCTGATCCTTTCACCTGCAATGCTGCAGCGCTATAACCGCTTGCGGGTTTGCACCGCTATCAGCCGGATGGCGCCACCGCAGATCCGATGTATACCTGGAGTGCAAGGCTTGCGGCGCGCTTGGAGCGAAGATCCCGTCGCGCTCATGCAGACGAAGGGGACGCCAGAGGTACACGAGCGCCCGCGGCGGATTAATTGATTTCAATTCAGTCGGTTAGGTTGGTAGGAGCGGTGGGGATCGAACCTCGATCCCCACTTGCGTAGGTTCCGATCCGAACTCACTCTTTTCATTTCGGGGCTTCTGGCGTTCCCGCGGAGGGTGCATTTCTTGGTCACATTCATACTCCGGAATTACGATTGCGAATCGTCTGAGTCAATCTGCTGATGATTCCTCGAGATTACTCGAGCTGCGCTCCTTCTCTCGCGCGCGTCTGTGGTAGGATGAATCTCGCAATGAGCGCACAGATATTTGTAGCGGCGGTTTGGGGGGGGTGCGCCGGAAACAGCGCATTCCTTGACACGGAATGCAGATCGTGCGCTGTATGCGAATCTTGCAAAGCCCTTATTTGCAAGGTCTTACGGTAAGTTGATTCCACGGCTGGGGATGTAGTTCAGTTGGTTAGAACGCTGCCCTGTCACTCCACCGAAACACTCCACAAATAGAGGATTTATTTCGTAACTCATTTGTACTCTGTACACGGTCGTACACGGACGTACACGCGAATCCACCGTAGACCGGCAAAAACTCACACAAAACTCAAACATACCCTGAATTGGGGATTCCGGACCATGCCGATCAGTGTTCCGGACCATGCCGATCACCGGTTCCGGGGTGATCGCGATCACTCGTTCCGGGATGATCCCGATGGCTTCCTGCTCACGCACGAGGTTGTGGAGCGTGAGCTTCGCAAAAAGCTGGATGCTGTTGAGCGGGGCGCTCC
>Ga0137364_10000972_pt1 | contig 12839 bp, 7 predicted proteins | sample SagtaG_10_FD_104798 | JGI IMG/M metagenome (GOLD analysis project Ga0137364, IMG submission 104798) | Vadose zone soil microbial communities from Sagehorn Ranch, Mendocino, California, USA - Sage1_L_20_16 metaG | ecosystem: Environmental > Terrestrial > Soil > Vadose zone | place: USA... | reverse complement strand
TCGAAGGCCGCGCGCCGGCGACGCGGGGCGGACGCCTCGCCGCCGAGTACATTGCCGCGCAGCTCCAGGCGATGGGGCTGCAGCCGGCGGGAGAAAACGGCACGTATTTCCAGCCCGTTGCCCTGCTCGGGATGACTCCGCATCCGGCATTCGCATGGGGCAAAGCGGGCGGCCCGCCAGACAGCCTCGCCTACCGTGATGCTTTCGTGGCCTGGGGCGAACGGCCGGAGGCCGATATCTCCGCCACCGGCGACGTCGTGTTCGTGGGCTACGGCATACGCGCGCGCGAGGGGCAGTGGGACGACTACAAGGGCGCCGACCTGCGCGGCAAAGTGCTGCTGATGCTCGTCAACGACCCGGGTCTCGTCGACTCCACGGTGTTTCTTGGCAAGATTCTCACCTATTACGGCCGCTGGACCTACAAGCTCGAAGAGGCGGCCCGCCAAGGCGCTGCCGGTGCGATCCTGGTGCACACGACGGAAAGCGCGACGTATCCGTGGGAAGTGGTGCGCGGATCGTGGTCCGTTGAGCAGTTCAAGTTGGACCAACCCCAGTCTCCCAGCATCGCGTTCGCCGGTTGGGTGACGGAAAGCGCTGCCCGCGCTGCGCTCGCCAAGGCCGGGCTGAATCTGGACTCGCTGAGCCGCGCGGCAGCGCGCCGAGACTTCCGTCCGGTCGCCACCGGATTGCAGGCCGTGGTGCGCGTGCACAGCGATCTGCGGCGCGTCGAGTCGGAAAACGTCGCGGCACGGCTACCTGGGCGGGGGGGAGGGGGGGGGCGCGACCCGCAGCTCGCCGCTCAAGCGGTGCTCCTGACCGCGCACTGGGACCACAAGGGGATCGGCCCCGCCGTGCGTGGGGACTCGATCTACAACGGTGCGGAGGACAACGCATCCGGCATCGCGGCCATGCTCGGCGCAGCGAAGGCGCTGACGCAGCTGCCCCGGACGGCGCGGTCTATCCTGTTTGTGGCAACGACGGCAGAGGAGAGTGGCCTGCTCGGCAGCGAGGCATACGTGCAGCGGCCGCTGCTGCCGCTCGCCCAGACCGCCGCGGTCTTGAATCTCGATGTAACGAACGTTCGTGGCGCGACGCGCGACATCGGCGCCCTCGGCATGGACCGCTCGACGCTCGGTCCGCTGTTTGAGTCCGCCGCGCGCGCGGAGGGCCTGACGGTGGAGTCGCAGCCCGACATCCGCGGCTCGTTCTTCCGGTCCGATCATTTCCCATTCGCTCGGTCCGGCGTCCCGGCGTTATCGATCAAGCCGGGCGTCGATTTCGTCGGGCGGCCGAACGGGTGGGGCCAGGCGCAGGAAGACATCTACAACGCGCAGCGCTATCACCAGCCGAGTGACGAGTATCAACCGACGTTCCGCTACGCGGGGATGGCGCAGGAGGTTCGCGTGACCGTACGGACCGCGCGGGCGATCGCAAACGCCCCTGGCCTGCCGCGGTGGCTGTCCGCCTCGGAGTTTCAGCGCCCACAGCCCTAAGGGGAACATCAACGGGGATAATGGGTTACGCACAGGCGATTGCTCTTTGTGCTGGGGACGGATAAGTTGCGCGCGCTTTTGACCTAGCAGCACCAGCTGGTCCGACCTCCTACCACTGGAGCGGCGGTTGGAGATTCCGTCCACACATACCGTGCCTCTGTCGTGGCTCTACGAGGCCGCCAGTCTCCCCATCCAGTATCGCACTCTGACTGAAGTCGTCCCCGAGCAGTCGCGCGACATCGAACGACTCGCGGCGCTGCGCGAGGAGATCGTGCGTTACAAGGAATCGCTCGCGATCATCCGCAAACAGAAGGACACGGGGTTGTGGGGAGGGAATCTGCTCGCGCCCGCGCCCTCGAAAGCCATGGGATGGAAAGAAGTCGGAACGATCTTTCAGTACCGCCGGCTGCTCGAGCTCGGCTGGCCCCCGGACGGGCGCTCGTTCCGTTTCGCCGATCGCTTTCTGTTTCGCCTGCTCTCGCGGGATGACGATCCCGCGCTGCTGGTCGAGTTCCAGCGCGCCGCCAAAGCCGACCCGGGCCTAGGCCTGTGGGCCCGCAGTATGGGCGCGCAGGCGGCCGCGGCAGCACTGGCTCGGGGTGCCCATCAAGATGATCCGCGGCTACGCGGCGCGGCGCATCGCATCGCGAGTGACATCTCGATGTACTTGCGAAGTGACGTGGCTCAGAAGCCCTTCAGGAAGGTCCACGGCAAGACGGTGCTGGATCCGCTCGTGTATCCGCCGACTGTGTTCTCGGTCGAGATGCTCGCCTTCATGCCGGCGGTCCAGCGCGAGCGCGCCGGTTTTCTCGAGCGGCTGGCGGCCTATTTCTCGATTCCCACCCCACGGCGCGCCTTCTCGATCCTGGCGGGAAAGAAGACGTTCCCACCGCTGTTCGAGCTGCTGGGCGACCCCCTCCACGCGGACGCCCAGGGTCGGGTCACGGACGTGGTATTCGCCGCGTACTGGCTGGAGTTGCTGGCTCGGCTCGGCATCGTGCGCCAGGTACCAAGTGCGTCGAAGGTGCTGGCTCGGCTGTACAGCGAAACCGACGATCAAGGGGTTTGGAGTCCCGCTGGACTTCGTGTCATGCCCAAGTCCACTAATCCAGTGGTATCGCACTACTTCCCTCTTGAAGGCCCTGGCAAGAGCCCCGCACAGCGACAGACCGACGTGACGTTCCGCTTGGCGCTCATCGCCAGGCTGCTCGGGATGCCCCTGAATATCGTTTGACATAGCGGTCTCTGGATAACGTAGTAGTATTTGCTACTACAATGCCAGTCGATTTGACGCCTTTCGGGTTCACGCCGACCGAGTCGCTCGTCTACACGACACTGCTGCGACTGGGCCCCGCGACCGGCTACGCCGTCGCGCGCGGGGCGCGACTCGCCCGTGCGAATGCCTATGCGGCGCTGGAGGGATTGGTTACTCGCGGCGCCGCAACGCGGACGCCGCCACCCGCTCGCCCGGCTCGCTATCGGCCGACCGATCCGCAGGCGCTGATCGCGCAGCTCGCCATGGTCCAGGGAGAAGCTTTGGATCGATTGGGCCGCGATTTGCGCGGGTTAACACGTCCCGGCGATCCAGTGACCAGGGAAGTGTCCGGCAGCCGGGCCGTGGCGAATCTCGTGCAGCAGTTGGTCGCCCGGGCCGAGCGCCGGGTAGAAGGGATAATGGCCGGCGAGTTGTGGCGGCCCACGCTGCCCGCCTGGCGCCGCGCGGCTGAGCGGGCGCAGATCCAGTTGCTGATCCGCGGTGACCTGCCGCCGGACCCGCCCTCCTGGATCACGCCGGCCGCCGAGGATGCACCGGACGCGACGATACTCGTGATCGACGAGTCTCAGCTGGTGATCACCGCGGGCGAAGCAGAGGCCATCGCCGGCCTTTGGACTTCCCATCCCCTTGTCGTGCAGCTCGCGCGACGCGCTCTGCAGACGGTCTCATGAGCGTGCGACTGATGGTGAGCTGCGTACTGCTGCTTTCCAGCGCCTGCCGTGCTGCCCCGATTCCTGAAGCGCGGCGCTATCCCGCCGGGACGCCGTTTCGCGCTCAATACAGAACGATCGACGGCACGCGCCTCCGAATGATCGATTCGGGCAACGGGACGCCCGTGGTGTTCATTCACGGGATCGGAGCATCGTTGTATGGCTGGCGATACGCGCTGCCGGCAGTCGTGGCGGCCGGCTACCGCGGCGTGGCGTTCGACAATCGCGGGTTTGGATTCTCGGATAAGCCGGCGCACGGATACAGCAACGCGGCGTATGCGCGTCTGGTCGTTACGCTGCTCGACTCGCTCGGCATCTCGAGCGCGGTCCTCGTGGGGCATTCGATGGGCGGCGCCATCGCTGCCGAGGTCGCTCTCGCGAATCCGGATCGGGTGCGCGGCATGGTCCTGATCGACGCGGCCGGCTACGGCGTCCGGTGGCCCGGCGTCCTGAAGATCGCGCGCTGGCGATTTCTGGGCGCCGTCGCCACGACATTCCGGGGACGCTGGGCGACGGGCCGGATTCTTCGCTCGACGTTCGCCGAGCCCCGCAAAGTCACCGAAGCCGACGTCGATCAGTACTACGCCCCCGTTCCGGATCGGGACTATGGGCGTGCCTTGCGAGGTGTGCTCCGGGAGTTCAGGTTCGACAGCCTCGACGGACGCCTCGGCACAGTGCAGACACCGACGCTGATCCTGTGGGGCGACGCCGACCGGTGGATTTCGCTGCGCGACGGCAGCCGGTTTGCGCGCGAGTTGCCGCGCAGCGAGTTCGTCGTGGTGGCGCACAGCGGCCATGACGCGCCCGAGGAATCGCCCGATCAAGTAAACCGCTTGCTGCTGGATTTCCTCAAGGAAGGTCTGTCCCGCATTCCGGAGAACGTCGCATGGTCCACGCCGTTATCGCGCTCCTCGCGCTCCAGCAACCGCTAGACTCCGCCTACACCGCCAAGATCCGTGAGCTGACGACTGAGCCCCGATTCAACACGGAGCTCACCGACCATCTGCCCGCCGACCCCCGCGTACCGACCCCGTTCAAGGTCCTCGGTTACGTGCCCGGCACGGTCGGCCGGCTGTCGTACGTCGCGGATATCACCCGCTATTTCCGGGCGCTCGATGAAGCATCGCCGCGGGTGAAGGTCTTTGACTTGGGGACCAGCGATGAGGGCCGGCCCATGATCGTGGCCGCCATCGCGGATTCGGCGACGATCACCCAGCTCGACCGCTATCGCGACATTACCGCGGCATTGGCCGACCCGAGACGGCTGACCGCCGATTCGGCGCAGCGGCTGATCGCGACGGGGAAGCCGATCTATTACGCGACGGGCTCTATCCATTCGCCTGAGACAGGCTCGCCGGAAATGCTGATGGAGCTCGCCTACCGGCTTGCGACGGAAGACACGCCACTTATCCGGCAGATTCGCGACAGCATCATCACACTCATCACGCCAGTGACCGAGGTGGATGGCCGTGACCGCATGGTGGACATCTACCGCTACCGGAAGGCGAACAAGAACATCGGGCCCGGCCTCATCTATTGGGGGAAGTACACGGCCCACGACAATAATCGCGACGGCATGGTGATGTCGCAGGTGCTGACGCGCACGATGATGAACACGTTCTTCGCCTGGCACCCCACGGTGCTGCATGATCTCCACGAGTCCGTCCCCTTCCTCTATACCTCCACAGGAACGGGACCGTACAACCGAGAGCTTGATCCGATCGTCATCAGCGAATGGCACGAGCTGGCGTTTCAGGAAATCACCGAGCTGACCAGGCGCGGGTTGCCGGGAGTCTGGACCCACGACTTCTACGACGGTTGGACGCCGAACTACATGTTCTGGGTGGCGAACGGCCACAACTCCATCGGCCGCTTCTACGAGACGTACACATCGCGCGGCGCCGACTGCCACACCGTCAAGCTCCCGGAGCGACAGACCTCGATCGAGTGGTTCCGTCCCAATCCGCCGCTCAACGGGGTGCGCTGGTGCATCCGCAACAACATCAACTACCAGCAGTCGGCCCTACTCATCGCGTTGAACTACATGGCGCGCAACGGGCGCCGCTACCTCGATCAATTCTATCGCAAGGGCGTGCGCGCCGTCGAGCGCGGGCGCGCGAAGGATGGACCGAACGCGTATCACATTCCCGCGGGCCAGCCGCGTGCGGTCGAGGCTGCGAATCTCGTCAACCTGCTCCGCTTTCACGGCATCGAGGTACGACGCGCCGATCGCCCGTTCCAAGCGGCAGGCATGGACGTCGCGGCGGGTGATTACATCGTGCGACTCGACCAGCCGTATGGCCCGCTCGCAAAGAGCTACTTCAGCAAGCAGGACTACGGCCCCGACGATCCACGGCCGTACGATGATACGGGCTGGACGCTGCAGTACGTGCGTAACGTCGCGCTCCATGCGATCAACGACACCAGCGTGTTGCGCGCGCCCGCGACGCTGATGACCGCGGATGCGCGTGTGAAAGGTCAGGTGACCGGCGTCCGGGCTCCCGCGGCGTATCTGATCGCGCCGACGACCGAGAGCGGGCTGATCCAATTCCGCTTCGCGTTGCGGGATGTCCGGATGTGGGCGAGCGAGGACTCGTTTACGGTCGATCGACGGACCTGGGGGCGTGGGACAACGATCGTGTCAGCAGGCGACGGCGCGGACAGCCGCATCACCCAAGCCGCGGAGTCGCTCGGTTTGAGCGTCACCGGCGTGCGGCCGGCACCACAGGTTGCGCGGCACGAGCTGGACGTGCCCCGCATTGCGTTGGTGCACTCCTGGCTCAACACGCAGAATGAGGGGTGGGTGCGGTACGCCTTCGATGTCCTGGGGATCCCGTACACGTATCTGAGCGTGCAGCAGCTCAACAAACGCGACCTCTTGAAGCAGTTCAACGTGCTCATGCTTCCGTACGTCAGCAACAACGCGCAGCAAATCGTGAACGGGTTGCCGATGAACGGCCCGCCGATTCCGTGGCGCCGCACTGCCGAGACGCCCAACCTCGGCGGAGTGGATTCGACGGACGACGTGCGCCCCGGCATCGGCCTCGAGGGCATGACCGCGCTCAGCCAGTGGATAGACGCGGGTGGCGTGGCGATCACGGAGGGCGGAACATCCGCCGTGTTCACGGATTACGGCGTGACCCGGGGCGTCGACATCAGCCCCGCGCGGCAGTTGCGGGCATCGGGCGGGATCTATCGTGCCGTCCTAAAGGACGGGCGCAGTCCGATTGCGTACGGATATGCCGACACGTTGGCGGTCTACTTCAACCAGGTGCCGCTCTTCCAGCTGGACACCAGCACCGACATTCCCGAGGATCAGGATGCAGGCCTGACCGCCGAGCAGGCGCGAACGCGGCCGCGGGTGGTGCTGAGCTTTCATCAGAAGCGTGACTCGCTGCGGCTATCGGGTTTGCTCGTCAATGGGGAGGAGCTGGCTGGTCGCCCCGCGGTGCTCGATGCCCCCGTTGGTCAGGGGCACGTCGTACTGTTCGCGATCCGTCCGTTCTGGCGGTGGGAGACACAGGGGAGCTTCGCGCTCGTGTTCAACACGATCCTGAACTGGAACGATTTGGGTGTGAGTTGGCCCGCGGCGCCGAAGCCAACCGCCCGGCCAGTGGCGGCGCCAGACGACGGGCCTTAGATTTCATCAACCGAACGGTTGATGAAATCGCGAGATGCCACCTAAGTTAAGTAATGATAGGGCATTACGAATTGTCGCGGCGGCCCGCGAGGAGTTTGCTCGGCGCGGCTTTGCGGGCGCGCGCGTCGAACAGATCGCGCGACGCGCGGGCGTCAACAAGCAACTGCTGTTCTACTACTACCACTCGAAGCGCGGCCTTTTCCAGGCGGTTCTCGCAGAATCCGCCGGTGAGCTGGAAACCGCTCTGACCAGTCTGTCGCTCCCCGCCGGGGGGCCGCTCGAACGCCTGCGGCTCACGCTGCAAGCCCAATTCGAGTTTCTCGCCCGCCATCCGCAGATGGTCGCGCTGTTGGGACAGGGAAGCCGCCCGGGAGGAGGGGGGGCAGCCGCCTTCGCGCCCGCCATTAATCGCCTGGTCGTGCTGCTCGCCGAAGGTCAGGGCCTGGGCCAGGTGCGGGACGATCTCGACCCGCACCTCGCCGCCGCTCAGGCGCTGATACTGATGGTGGGTTACCTCAGCTTGGAAGCGGTAGTCGCTGCCAGCGCGCGGCCGCTCGGCGCCGATGAACCGGCGCTGCGCGAGCGGTGGCGCGAGGCAGCGGTCGAGCTAGTTGTGGGCGGTGTGAGCGCGCGCTAGCCCGAGTGGCGCTTCGGTTTCGAAGATCAGATGGCCGGACTCGAATCGGGCGCCGCGCAATGCGAGGCTCAGTACGTCGCCCAATTCCTCCACCAGGTGCACATCGAGCGTCTTGCGGGCCTCCTCCGGCAGATCTTCGAGATCCCGCTCGTTTTCTTTCGGCAGAATGATCGACGTGATTCCCGCCCGAACGGCACCGAGCACCTTCTCCTTGACCCCGCCGATCGGCAGCACGCGGCCACGCAGCGTGACCTCGCCCGTCATCGCGATGTCGTGGCGCGCCGGCCGGCGCGATAGCGCCGAGACGAGCGCAGTCGCCATCGTCACGCCTGCGGAGGGGCCATCCTTCGGAATAGCACCCGCCGGCACGTGCACGTGAATGTCAGTGTCGACAAACGCGCCTTCGGGAATCCCGAGTAATTCGGCATGCGACTTCGCATAGGTGAGCGCAGCGCGCGCCGATTCCTTCATGACGTCACCGAGCTGTCCGGTGAGGACCAGCTCCCCCTTGCCGCGCATGACGCTCGCTTCGACGAACATGATGTCGCCGCCCACCGGTGTGTAGTACATGCCCGTCGTCACGCCGACCTGATCCTCGCCGGCCATGCGCTCGGGATGCACCTTCGGCCGGCCGATCAGGTCTGGAATATCCTGCGGTCCGACCGTGACCTTCTCCACCGCCCCATCGGCAATCTTGCGGGCGACTTTGCGGCCCAGCTTGCCGATTTCGCGTTCCAACTGGCGCACGCCGGCCTCGCGCGTGTAGCTCGAGATGATCTCGCTCAGCGCCCGGTCACTCAGCGTCAACTGCCCGGCCAGCAAGCCGTTTTCGCGCAGCTGTCGCGGCACCAGGTACCGCTTGGCGATTTCGAGCTTTTCACGCTCGGTGTAGCCCGCAAAGTTGACGGTCTCGAGCCGGTCGAGCAGCGGTCCGGGAATGCTCTGCAAAAAGTTCGCGGTCGCAATGAAGAGCACCTCGGAGAGGTCGAACGGCACGCCGAGGTAATGGTCCGTGAACGAGTCGTTCTGTGCCGGATCCAGGACCTCGAGTAGCGCCGCCGCGGGGTCTCCCTGGAACGAAATGCCCAGTTTGTCGACCTCATCGAGCAGGAAGATCGGGTTCTTCGCACCGGCCTGCTTCATCCCCTGGATGATGCGGCCCGGCATGGCACCGACGTAGGTGCGGCGGTGGCCGCGGATATCCGCCTCATCGCGCGCGCCACCAAGGGAAATGCGGACATACGGCCGGCCCATCGCGCGGGCAATCGACTTGGCGATCGAGGTCTTGCCGACGCCCGGCGGACCGACGAACAGCAGCGTCGGCGCGCGCGCGGCGCGGTCGTCCTCATTCCCCGGCGCTACCTCCTTCGGCTGGCGCTGGCGCAGCTGGCGAACCGCGAGGAACTCGAGCACCTGATCTTTGACATCCTGAAGCCCGTAGTGGTCCTCCTCGAGGATCTCGGCCGCCCGCTTCAGATCGAGCGACTCATCCGCCCGCTTGCTCCAGGGCAGCTCGGCGACGGTTTCGAGATAGGTCCGGATGACCTGCGCTTCCATCGATTCGCGACCGGCGCGCTCGAGGCGTGCCAGCTCCCGATCGACTTCCTTGCGGGCAGCCTCCGGCAGCTCGAGTGCGTCAAGGCGCTTCTTCAAATCATCCGCGTCAGCGGCCTCGCCTTCCTCACCCAGCTCCTTGCGGATTGCCTTCATCTGCTCGCGCAGCAGCATTTCGCGCTGCCGCTCGCCCAACTCCTCCTGGACTTGCGACTTGATGTCTTCCTGCGCGTCGAGCACCGCGATCTGGCGTTGGACGTGGACTATCACCCGGCGCAGCCGGTCCTCCACAGCCAGCGTCTCCAGCAGCTGCTGCCGCTCCAGCGATTGGATATCGAGATGTCCGGCAACGAGGTCGGCGAGTGCGCCGGGATCACTTACGCCCTGCAGCACTTGCTGTACGACCTCGGACGGCAGGCCCGACTTCTGCCCCAGCTCCGCGGCGCGCTCGCGGACCTCGCGGTGCAACGCTACGAACGCAGCATCCTTCTCATTGAGAGGAGGAAGATCGGGCGTTTCGCGAACAGTGGCTTCGAGATAGCCGTTGGTCTCGGAATAGTGGACGGCGGTACCGCGGCCTTCGCCATGCAGGATCAGCTGGACACCGCCAAGATTGCGCTGGACCTGACTGATGCGCGCGATCGTGCCGGTGGTGTAGAGCACACCGGGGGATACCTGATCGACGTTCTCCTTCTGGGCGACGGCGAAGACCTTGCGGTCGGCTTGCTTGAGGGCGGCTTCTATGGCACGTAATGTCGCGGGACGGCCCGCACCGATCGGCGTCGCGACGCCCGGAAACAACACGGCATCGCGTAGCGGCAGTACAGGCAGAGTCATCCGGTCTGACATTGGCATCTCCGATTGTAAGTTGCGTGGCTTGTATTCCGGTATGCGGAATGCACCGACCATGCCACCAAAAAACGCCGGTGGCGGCAGGTCCGTTCCGGATTACGCCGCCAAAGCGGCGCTTGGCTGCCAACTCGACGCTTGAAGAGTATCTTTTTGACCTCGAATGAATTGTAGAACGGCATGACCGACCTGCTGGCGCAGCGGCTCAGCCAGGCCCTTGGCTCCTCCTTTACCCTGGAGGGGGAGATTGGCCGCGGCGGGATGGGGGTCGTCTACCATGCGCGGGATGAGCGGCTCAAGCGGAAGGTGGCGGTCAAGGTCCTGCCGCCGGAGCTCGCCTTCCGTGAGGAAATCCGCATCCGCTTCCTGCGCGAGGCGGAAACGGCCGCGCGCTTGTCCCATCCGCACATCGTGCCGATTCACTCCGTCGGCGAAGGACCGGACGGCCTCGTCTATTTCGTGATGGCCTACGTGGATGGGGAGTCGCTCGCGGCGCGCCTCAAACGCCGCGAGCGACTGCCGCCTGAAGAAGCCCGCCGCATCATGATGGAGACGGCTGATGCATTGGGAGCGGGACATGCCCTCGGCATCATCCACCGCGACGTCAAGCCGGACAACATTCTGCTCGAAGGCAGCCGCGGCAGGACCGTCCTCACCGATTTCGGAATCGCCAAGGCGCTGACTTCGACCACGGGGCCCGGAACACTGACGGCCACTGGTGTCGCGATCGGCACACCGCACTATATGAGCCCGGAGCAGGCCGCGGGCGATCGTGAGATCGACGGACGCTCGGACATCTACAGCCTGGGCGTCGTCGGCTACCAGATGCTCGCCGGTGAGTTGCCTTTCTCGGCGCCGACCGTTCCGGGATTGCTGCTCAAACAAATCACCGAGCAAGCACCCAACCTCCAGGACAAGACACCGACCTGCCCGGACGATCTGGCGTCGTGCGTCATGCGCTCGCTCGAAAAAGAACCGGAAGCGCGTTGGCCGACAGCAGACGCGCTGCGTCGCGCGCTCGAATCGCGCACCGCGCCGCCGTACCGCCCATCGCGCCGCACCAGCGGCGGGGCAGGCGCGGCTCGCGGTGAGACGCGCCTGGGCGGGGGTGGCGGGGGTGGACCCCCGGCGCGGCTCTCCGGCGGTGGCCGCCCCCTGGAACGGCGCCGCGTGAGCCGGTCCACGAAGCGAGATCCGAAGTCCGACCTGACGGCGGCCGGCGAGCCGAAGATGGTCGCGAAGTTCCGCGACGGGTTCGTCTCCTGGGCTTCGGTCTGTGGCGGGTTGATGTTGATCGACATGATTCAAGGCGGCGGCCTGGGGTGGTCGTTGTTCGTGACCGTCCCGTGGGCCGCCTTTGGCCTGCTGCCGCAGTACATGAAGCTGTGGCAGTCGGGTTATTCCTGGCGTGACGTCCTGAACCGTCCTGCCGCGCCCGACGCGCAGCAGGCGCTGGGGAGGGGCGGTTTCGGCGGAGGGCCACGCAATTTGCCTCCGCCCAAAGCCGATGAATTCGGGCACAACGTCGACAAGGTCCGGCAGGTGCGCAACGATCGGGAAGCGATCCTCAAGATCATGGAGCGCGTCCCGACGTCGGAGCGAAAGCTGTTGCCCGACGTCGTGGCGACGGTCGACGGGCTGCTCAAGCGCGCCGAGGAGCTCGCGCGGATGCTGCATGGCATGAGCGCCGACGTCGACGATGGCGCGCTGGAGCGAATCCAGGTGCGGATCGAGGCGGTGAAGCGCTACGAAGAGGGCAGCGAGCGCGAGCGACAGCTCTCACTGCTCGAGCGGAACCGGCAGGCGTTGAGCGATCTGCTCAGCAGGCGGCGCAACGTCGAGGAGCAAATCGAATCGTGCGTCCTCGCCATGCAGAATGTGCGCTTCGACTTGCTGCGGCTGCGGTCTGCCGGCGTCGCGGCGGTGCTGAGCGATCTGACGCACGCGACGCAACAGGCGCGCGCGCTGTCGCGCGATGTGGATCACGTCATTGCGGCCGCGGGCGAGATCCGCGACGTCCTCAGTGCTTCGCCTTCCCCCCTGCAGCAGCCCCGCGGGCCGAGGTCCCAGTCCCCACCGTAGGCTCCTGACCGGCCCAGCATTCCCGGACCAGCGCGGGACCGTTGTCACGCTGTAGCGCGAAATCCAACAACTCGACGAAGCTCGCAGCGGCCTCCTCGCAGTGTCCCGCACGTAGGGCAGCGACCGCGGCGAGCTCGCGGTACCGCGCCGAGCCGGGACGACGTGCCGCCGCGTAGCCGAGCACGCTGTCGGCCTGGGGAGCCGGTGCGTCCAGGGCAATCTGGCCGAGCGCCTGGGAGAGGAATTCTCCGGGGAAGGGATGGTGGAACGTGCCTTCGGCCGCGCTGAGTGCACCGCGCGCCTGGATCGCGGCCTCCGACCAGCGGGAGCCCCGCACGGCGAGCAACGAAAGTGCGGCGCGTGCCTGCGCGGTGTCCGCACCCGCGGCCAGCGCCTCCCTGAGCGCCATCGCGGCTGACGGCTTGTTACGCGCCGCCGCCAGCAGCGCACGCATCAGCAACGCGTCGGGGCGTGGCGTGCGAGCGATGACAACGTTGAGAAGCGAATCCGCTTGTGCCGTATCGCCGAGCGCGAGACGAATACCCGCGGTGCGAACGCTCCACTCCGCCACATCCGGTTGCGCGCGATGCGCGGCCTC
>Ga0137364_10000970_pt1 | contig 12842 bp, 9 predicted proteins | sample SagtaG_10_FD_104798 | JGI IMG/M metagenome (GOLD analysis project Ga0137364, IMG submission 104798) | Vadose zone soil microbial communities from Sagehorn Ranch, Mendocino, California, USA - Sage1_L_20_16 metaG | ecosystem: Environmental > Terrestrial > Soil > Vadose zone | place: USA... | reverse complement strand
GCTAGTGCGCTGTGAGCGGAAATCGTAACCGTTATACGCCACGCCATTAACGGTTCTCACGGGCAGGGGTGCCGGGAATACATCCTTCGCGAAGTTGACAGCATTGGCATCTATCAAACCCGGTGGAATGATGTTGTTCTGGAACGGGCTGCGCACAAACCCACTACCCGAGGCGGTAGTTGTAAAGGGATTGTACAGTTGGTGTACCACCTGTCCTCCGGCGCTTCTGTCGAGACAGACGCCGGCCGCATCGAAGCCGAGCTGGCAGAGAGCAGAAAAATCTCCACCCAACTGAGCGGCAGTAGGCACTCTATAAAAATTTCCTGCGGGAATCGGCTGGATGCGGCGAAAACCCTCATAGGTTCCGTAAAAGAACGTTTTGCTGCGGCCATCGTAGACATGGGGCAAACGCACTGGACCGCCGCCACTGGCGCCAAACTGGTTCTGGATTAATTTGTGTAAACCGCTGAACGGGTTCTTGGCGTCCAAATCGGTGTTGCGGAGATATTCCCAGGCGGTCGCATGGTACTCGTTCGTGCCGGACTTGGTAACCACGTTGATGATGCCGCCGGTGACTCCACCGAACTGCACTTCGTCGTTATGAGATTGCACCTTGAATTCTTGAATTTCGTCGATGACGGGGGCGACCGCGTAGGTCGAGAAGGTCATTTCCGAATCGTCAATGCCGTCCAACATGAAATAGTTGCTGCGGTTGGTTTGACCATTTACGGCGGGAAACGTGAAGCTACCGATGGGGTGGGTCTGAGCACCACCGACGTTTTGCGCGGTACTGACAGGGGAGACGCCAGGCGTGAGGTCGAGAAGCTGAGTATAGTTTCGCCCATTCAGCGGAAGGTCAGTTACCTGCTTCGACTCGATGACGCTCCCCAAAGTCGCGTTTCCGGTCTCGATGTTAACGGCGGACGCCTCGACCGTTACGGATTGCTCGTTCGATCCAACGCGTAATATGAAATTCTGAGTGATGTCTTCATTGACAAGCAAAGTCAAATTTTGCTGAGTCGCCGGAGCAAATCCAGCTTTGTCCACGGACAAACTGTACACCCCCGGCGGCACGCTGGTGAACACGTAAACGCCCGCGTCATTGGTTGAGGATTTTCTTTCCGTGCCTTTTTGCGTATCGTGAAGAGTTACGTTCGCATCCGGCACTACCGCGCCGGTGGAATCGTGAACCGTTCCGCTTAAGGTGGCCGACGCCGAGCCCTGCGCGCTGGCGCTATGGGGAATCGACAGTACCAAGGCAAGCATGACAAGCAGAGAGACGATGCTGTTACGCAAGCGGCCCCATACACACGAATCCAGTCGTTTACCTGCTTTGGTCATAAACATCTCCTTACGGTCCTGCGGCATGAATTTTGGACTCACACCCAACCTGCTACGTATTTTGAGAAATACTTTGAACAGCACCCCTAGCACCCAACCGCTCGTTAGCGGAAGTCACTATCGAACATTTTCATATATGAAATCCAAACTTCACCCGCCAAATGCTTTCACTTATAGAGGGTACGTGAGCGGTTGTCAAGGAGTTTTTTGCGGTTGAAAGAGATGTTTCAGAGAGGCGTTAGGGCCCAGAAGGTCTTCTGTCTGTCAAACGGCAGTAAAGCGGCAATTAAGGACTCAAAGTGGTCCTGCCCCTTGACCAGGGTCCGGTGGTGACGTCAGATACGATTCAACCCATCGGGGGAGCGGAGTTGCGCAAACCCGGCACCGATGCGGTGATCATTACCTGGGAGACGATGGTGCGCGTTGCCCTGGAAGCTGCCCAACTACTGGAGAGTGACGGTTTGCAAGTGGGGGTGCTTGACCTGCGTTGGCTCGCGCCACTCGATGAAGAAACCATTCGCAGCGCCGCGACACGCGCAAACGGCAAAGTCGTGGTCGCTCACGAAGCAAATGTGAACGGAGGATTTGGCGCGAAAATTGTGGCGCGCTTGCACGAGCTATCCGAAAACGGTGCGCCACTAAAAATTAAACGGGTTGGCACGCCGAACGTGCGCATCCCAGCCACGCCCAGCTTGTCGCAAGAGCTTCTGCCCAATCCTAAGCGCATCGTCGACGCGGTGCGGGCCGTGGTGAAATAACGCGCCAGGTATCGCGCCAGAGAATGTTGTCTTTTCTTCCAGCCTCTAACTCTTGCGCACAGGCTTTAACTACGAAAGGTATAGCCCAGTTTTTGGAGATAGACTTTGCTAATCTCTGCCGATTGCGTGGGCGATATCGGCTGGTCGGCCGACGGATCCTGTTCAATCATGACATCCAATTTGTTGCCGCCGGCTTCCAGCATGTCCAAAATTGTGGGAATATCCACTTTTCCCATACCCAGCGGGCAGTAGCCGCCCCAGGGTTTGCCCCCGACAAAATCCTTCAAGTGCATGTGCTCAACCAGCGGCAAGTAATCCTTGATGACTTTCGCGGCATCCGCGCCGCCTTTTTGTAGCTGGCCCACGTCCGGCGCGAATTTCACATGTTTTGTGTCCACCGCGTCCATCACCGCGTACACTTCATCGCGCGTCTCGATGCACGTTCCGGTGTGCTGGTGGAGTCCGGCGCCGAGGCCAAGATCGTTGAGCGCTTTGGCATGATCGTTCAGACCGCTGACGATGCCATCGCGATACATCTTGAAATCATAAGAGTCACGGTGCACACCATTGGGTGCAAGAACGCCGAAGGTTCCGCCATATTTTTTGATGGCCTTGCCCATCTCGATCACTTTGGCAATGCTATCGGCGCACTTGGTGGAATCGGTGAGATTTGTCCCGCAGTAGCCCGATTTTAGCGGCACGCCGTAGCGATCAATGAGGGCTTGGAGGGCTTGGCGCGAATCCCAATCGATAAGGGTTTCCCCGAAGGTCTCAAATCCCCAGAAACCCAGATTGGCGATGTCCTTCAGCGCTGCTTCCAGCGTGACGTCCGGAGTAAGGCGCGGAAAAGTACCCCAAGTGATGCAAGTGAAGCCTATTTTAAGGCGTCGGGTGGGCGCGGCAGCGTGTGCCGTCAACGATCCTGCGACCGAGGCGGCAACCAATGACCCCGCTGCACTCGCAGCTATGGTCTTTAAAAAATCGCGTCGATGTTGAATGTTGTTCATGGTGGTGGTTACCTTACCCTACTTGGCCGCCGTTTTTTTGGCGGCGAGCTTGGCGCTTGGAGTAGTATCCGCCGGCAAATCACCCAGCACGAACTGTATCGCCGACAAGAGAAACGCTCCCAGTTCCGGCGTTTGGAAAAATGTGGGAGTGTGACCCATGGAGCAATTAAAAACGCGTCCCTTACCATAGCTCTTGATCCAACTGGTGGCGTAGTCGTTGTCGGGACGCACGTGCCAGGTGCTCATATCCGATTTATCCGTATCTATACTGGTCAGCACATGCAGTTTCTCCCGGGAGTACGGGCCGGTGGGAAGGAAATGGTAATACTCATCGGTGTAGGTAAAGCCAGTTCCACCGAACGCTCTGGTGAACTCGCTGCCGATGAAAGGCTTGGTCAGCGGACTAGCTGGATCATCAATCTTCAAGGTCACGGTCTCCACTTTGTGCGGGCCGTCTTGCGCGCCGATCAGCTCGCCAAATTCCGGTATGTCCTGCGAAGCGTAGCTGGTGGCATGAAGACCCGCAAGGCCGCCGCCTTCACGAACATATCGCAGCAAGCTGTTCATTACCACGGGATCCATGGCGTACTCACCGTCAGCGCTGTTCAGGAAGACCGCATCATACTGCTTGATTTTCGGATACTTCAAATTGTCCAGATTATTATCGAAAATCGCTTCATAAGCGCCAGTCTGTTGCCCCATCAGCCCCAAAGCCAAATTGCCGTGCGCGATGGTGGCGTGGTAATAACCCCCAGCTGGGCATAGGTCCATGATCAAAAGTTTCCTGGCCTTTATCGGTTTTACCGCAGCTTCTTTGGGCAAAGCCGCTTCAATTTTCAGGCGGTCTTCTGGGGGCACATCATCGATTGAAGTGATGGGCAGTATGCGAGAAACGGCGTCGATAAATTCTCCAAAAGCGGGCCGCACAGCCTTCTCGAATCCTACTAGCGAACGTTCCAAATCCGCGTAAGGATCCGCAGCGCCCGTGGCTTGCACCACAATGGCAATCGGCTTCACAACCAGAGGCCGCGAGCAGTTGCCGCAGTGCGACGTCGGAATCAGCGAGTCGGGACGCTCCAGCTTGCTCATTTCCATCAAGAATGCTCGTGCCCCCGCGATTCCGGTACCAAATGAAACCGGCTTCCCCGCAAGCTTCAAAGCGCTGCGGTCTTGCAAACTCACCACCATCAGGCGCGAGCTGACTACGGACAAACCATCAATCGGCTTAATTCCCTCCTGCATCCACTGACCAATGTTCGCGCTGACGCCAATACGCTTCCCGAGTGGCGTGATGGTCTTCATGAGCTCTTTCGGATCCCCATAAGCCGGAGTGGTGCGACCGCTGCCATTTTCAATCGCAATATTTACATTTGCGGCGCTGGCCAGCGTGTCCACAGATGTCAAGGATGCCGGGTCAGGATTGCAGACGATGGTCTCGATGCCGAGAGCTTTCGCAAAATCGAACAGCTTGCTCCAGGTGGTTTCGTCTTTTCCAACATCGCCGGCGTGATACGCCGGCATATGAAGATGCAACGCCGTCAAATGCGCTTTGATGGCCGTGAGTTCGTCGGGAGAAAGGTTGGCGTCCAGATTCTTTGCGATGTCCGCACTGACTCTCTGGCTAGAGAAACCCTCTATCGACATTACGCCAAGAGCTTCGGCTTTTTCCGCCGCTTCGAGGAACGTCAACTGGGAGAAGGCGTTGGCGGGAATACCAACCTTCCAGCCAAGCGCTCCGGTAATTTCCCTGCGGATTTCCGCGCGGCGCATGGGCGGAGCTTGCGGCGGCACTGCCGGCGGTTCTGCCGGCTTTACCGCAGCAGGCGCGGTTGGCGGTGTTTGCGCGCTAGCCGGGACCAAACCGCAAAAGGCCCAAACCGCCAGGGAAGCAATCATCAAGCCAGTAACTTTTCTCATTTTATTCGTGCCTCTTTTCAGCGGCGAAAGCCGTAGCAATGCTCAATTAATTTTTGACTATTGAGTTTTTTTTTGCGGCAGGGCAAAAACATAATAGCCTTGCGAACCAGGTCTTGCCGCTTTAAATACGAAGTCCCTTCCAGATTCCGGTGTTGGTGCTGGTCCTTGTGCTTGTCCTTGAGCCGACGCTGCGAAAAAGGCCACATACTCACGCCCGTCGGCTTCATATACCGCTGGGATTCCGTCGGGATTCGCATCAATTTCCGTTTCCCAAAGCAGCTTGCCGGTATCCTTGTCATAAGCGTGGATAATACGATCCGCTTGCGAAGCGATAAAGATCAATCCGCCAGCAGTCACCACTGGTCCGTTACGCAAAAGCGAAGAACTGCCGGTGTTTTTTATGCCTTTGGCCGCGAGGCCCGGTGTGGTCCCCAGCGGAAAGCGCCACTTGATGGTTCCTTCATTGAGGTCATAGGCCACTACTTCGCACCATGGAGGCCCCATGGCAATAAGGCCGTTGTTTGCGAACAAGACGCTTCCGAACGGACCAAAGTAACGGGCCGGGCCGGATGGCGCCGGATTCGCCGCGTCTTTTGGGTTATCGGTGGAAGATTCGCCGGCTGCTGGATTCCGAAGATACGCTATTAGATATTTCACCACCTTAGGCGGCAAGCGGCGCTCGGTAAACGGCGGCATCTCTTTTCCGCCGTTGCGCAGCACGCTGAGGAAGCGTTCTTCGCTTATGCTTGCAGGAAACGTGATCCGAGCGCGGTCTGCTCCATGGCACGGCAAACAGTTGCGGACGTATGCGGCGTGGCCGCGCTGCTCGGGGGGGCCGAACTCCGTTGCCTGAGGCCCGGGGTCCAGTGAAAGCTTATGTATGGTGGGCGCGTCATAAGAACGTACATAAAGCATTCCGGTAGTAGGATCGGCGGCGGTACTCCCCCAGTTCGCGCCACCATTTTCTCCGGGGACTCCGATCTGGTCCCGGTCTTTGGTCTGGGGCGTGAAGATGCCTTCGTTCCTTGCGTTTAGCAGAATATTGCGTAAACGGTCCTTTTCTTCTGGTTCAACATACGGGTTGATATCGTCCACCGTAAACTTCTGGCGGGCGTAGGGTGTCGGATTGGTGGGAAACGGTTGCGTGGGAGAGGAGTGTTCGCCGGGCATATCACTCTGAGGAACGGCGCGCTCTTCTACAGGCCACAGAGGCTGACCGGTGACGCGGTCAAACACATAAAGAAACCCGAATTTCGTGGGTTGGGCGACGACATCGACCATTTTCCCGTTGTGACGGATGGTGAGCAGTTTCGGGCCGGTGGTGAGATCGTAGTCCCACAGATCGTGATGCACGACTTGAAAGTGCCACAAGCGCTTGCCGGTCCTGGCATCCAGCGCCAGCAAGCAATCCCCGAAAAGGCCGGCGCCGGTGCGATCCGCTCCATACAAGTCATAGGTCGGCGAACCCAACGGAAGATAAACAATGCCGCGCTTCACATCTAGCGACATCTCTCCCCAATCGTTTGTTCCGCCGATATATTTCCACGCATCTTTCGGCCAAGTCTCGTAGCCGTATTCCCCGGGATGCGGAACGGTATGGAATACCCACACTTGCTTTCCGCTGAGTACGTCGTAAGCACGAATGTCACCAGGGGGCGATTCGTACAACTCACCCGTCGCCGAACCCAGGATGACCAGGTTCTCAAAGACACGTCCCGGTGTGCCCGATTGAATGGTATCGATGCTCTCAATCGAACGTCCCAGCCCTTCGCGCAGGTCAACCTTTCCAGCAATTCCAAAAGTGTTGATCTGCTCGCCCGTCTGCGCGTTCAATTCCTGGAGGTAGTCATTGACCGCGAAAATGAGTCGTCGGCCAGACCGATCATGATTCTCCCAGTAATTAAAGCCGCGATTCGTCGGTGTGCCTTCCATGGGCCGTGACCAGATTTGGCGTCCCGTAGCGGCATCGAGGGCCACAACTGCGCTGTCTTTTCCCACCACATACATGACCCCGTCCACGATAAGCGGATTGAACGAGAACCTGCCGGCTGGTCCGGGAGCCATATAGGACCACGCCAACTGTAAACCGCTCACATTGGTTTTATCGATTTTTGTCAGAGCGGAATATTGCAGGGACTCCGGGCCTCCCGCGTAATCGCTCCAAGTGGTGTACTTTTTCGCATTCGGAGTAGGGGCCACCTGTGCCGCAGCCAAACCAAGCACTAGCAATATGGCTGCTCCCAAAAAATACACGGTGCGGCACCGGCTCTTAGTGTTCACAAAATTTTCCGTTTGTGGCAGGTGATCCACGAGTGGCGTGAGAGTGAAATGGAGCTTGCAGCCATGAAAGCAACAGACATTGATAGCTGGCGATGTATTCCACAAATTTGACCGAAAGACGGGGACTGTATACCCTCTAGAAAGCCGTGTCAATCGTGTCCTGGTCGTAGGTGTCCAGGTCGTAGGAAGAATCGGTTGGTTTAAACATGGACATCTACAATTGGTCTGAGGTTACAGAAGAACGCGTAACTCCACTTTTTACCCGGCAGGCGATTCATACTTCGCGGATGACCCTGCTGAAGCTGCGCTTGAAAAAGGGTGCGGTGGTGCCTATGCATCAGCATCCTCACGAACAAATCACCATGGTGGCATCGGGCTTAGTGCGCGTGGAACTTGATGGCAAGGACGTGCTGTTGCGTCCCGGAGATATTTTGCTGATTCCCTCCAATGCCCCTCACTTATTCGAGGCATTGGAAGATTCCGTGGAGACCGATGTCTTTACGCCGCCCCGGGAAGACCTGATGCCCAAGCCTACTGCTGGATAATTGCCACCGCGCGTACCGGCGCTGCCGAAGCACCGCGCCACTTAATCGGCAACACGCTGACCGTAAATGAGTGATAGGGCGGCGGGATTTCGTGCAGGTTGCACATGTTTTCCAAATGATAGTATTCCCTCTCACGCATGACGCGGTGCGCTTCCCAGAATTTTTTGCGTTCAAACATCTTGGCCACCGGAGGGTCGAAGCCAATGGCGTCAATGCCCATGACCTTCACACCGCGATCCAGAATATAATGCACACTCTCCTTGGTCATGCCCGGATGATCGGTAAGGTAGCGCTTCTCGAATCGCAACTTCGCCGCGTCGGTGCGTAGAAGCACGATGTCCAGCTGCTTTATCCTGTAACCATTTAATTTGTTTTCGGCCTCAACCAGGTCTACAGGCGTAATCTCATCGCCCGGTTTTTTGTGCGTCAAATCCAGAACCACGCCGTCCCCGTAGCACAATTCAATGGGAATGCCTTCCGCTCGCGGAGCGTCCGGTTTTACGTGGCCCCACGAATCGATGTGCGTGCCGATGTGATCGCCGGTAACAATCATGCAGTGGTTGGTGATCTCATCAATGCCGTATTGGGCCGTGCCAATGCTCACGGCCATCTCGCGGTGCGTTTCCATCTCCACGATGACGGGCTTCGCCACATTTGGATAGGTCATCATCCCTTTGTAAACTTCCATGCTTAAATCGATTAACTTGACGCCCATGAGTTCTCTCTTATTGGACATTTGCAAAAAATGCGTCTACGTGCAAAATCACTTACCTACTTAAGTGAAATTCACTTCCCGACCCACCCGCCATCCACGTGAATCGATTGCCCGGTAAGATAACTCGATTCCTCTGACGCAAAAAAAGCCGCCACCGCGCCGATTTCCCGTGGTGCGCCGGCGCGCCCCAGCGAAATTTGCGCAAGAATCCCCGGCAAGACGTCGGCGTTCTTCATGATCCACGCGGTCATGTCCGTGTCGATTAATCCCGGATGCACGCAGTTCACGCGAATTCCCAACGGCGTCATTTCCGCGGACATGTTGCGAGTCAATGCTTCAATGGCCAGCTTCGCGGGAGCGTAATGCGTACGTCCAGGGAGAACCTTGGCCGCTTGAATTGAACCAATGTTCACGATGTTCCCCTTGCGGCCTTCCGCTACCACACAACGGCAATACACTTGCGAACACAACCACTCTCCTCGCAGGTTTACGTCCACAAGCCGTGTCCACTGCTCGTCGGTAAGATCGAGGAACGGCACAATCGTTTCGATCCCCGCGTTGTTCACTAGCACATCAAGCGGCCCCAGCTCGTTCCATACTTTATCAATCATGGCTTCAACGTCTGCCCGACGCGCCACGTCGCCTTTCACGATGATCGAGCGACGCCCTTTTTCGCGAACCCATTGCGCGACAGCCTCGGCCTTTTCTGGTTCCTCGATATAATTCACCGCCACGTCCGCGCCTTCCTCCGCGAACACTTCCACAATCCCGCGTCCAATCCCACGGTCTGCGCCAGTAACCAGCGTAATTTTTCCTTTAAGCTTCACGACCATCTCCATACGTCTTCTTTTTTTCTGCTTGTGCTGCGCGTTTCTTGCTCAAAAACTCCAGCAGATAAGTTGTGAGCCCATCCCTTACGGCGCTCGTCGATTCATCCGTCCAGTCGAGAAACCCGCTCTTGGTCTTAAATCCAAGCTTGCCTTGTTCCACGTGAGCACGCAGCGTCGATGAGGGCGATGCCGACGCATTCAAGTGCGGCAGCACGTAGCTGTGAATCGCAAAAGTGAAATCGAGCCCTACGAGATCGGCGTTGGTAACCGGGCCAAGCACCGGCAGCCGCATGCCGAAGCTGTTGCGCACCGCAATGTCTACGGTTTCCGCGTCGCACACGCCTTCGTCGATCAGCGCAAACGCTTCCCTCCACAGCGCGTGTTGCATGCGATTGGCGATAAAACCCGGCACATCTTTTTGCACGCGAACCGGAACTTTGCCGACGTCCTGCAGCAGATTAAACACTGCGTCCATGTGTTCCGGGGCGGCGGCCTCCGTGCGCACTACCTCCACCAGCGGAACCAAAAACGGCGGCTGGTAAAAGTGCGTGCCGAGAATGCGTTCGCGCCGCCGCGTCAACGCGCCAATTTCCGTGATGCTCATCACCGAAGTATTGCTGCACAGGACAGTCTCCGGCGGGCACAAGCGATCCAGTTCGGCGAAGAGTTCCTGCTTCATTTTTAAATCTTCCGTAATGGTTTCGATGACCACAGTGGCGCCGCGGCATGCTTCGGAAAGATCGGGGGTCAGATGAATGCGTTCCAAAATGGCGGGGATTTCCTGCCGCTCGGCCAGTGCAAAATCCGCCATGCGCGAAAGATTCGCGCGCACGCGTTCTTTCACGCCGTTTAGCTTTTCCAGCGTGCGATTGTGAATTTGAACCGGGTGGCCGTGGGCCGCAAATACCTGCGCGATTCCCGGACCCATCATGCCAGCACCGATTACCGCGATGCTTTTCATGTTATTTCTTTACCCCTTCTGAATCGCAGGGACTGGGGGCCTCTCGGCAAGAGTGTATATTCCGCGTAACGCTGGCACAGCGCCCGCCAAAACTGCTATGGCTTGTCGTCTGGTTATGGACATCTATCCTCCTCTAGTTGCGCTGTTTCCAGGCAGTCACTTCCTGCCGGGATGTTCCCAGGCCATCGATTCCCAGTGCCACGACATCTCCTTGTCGCAAATATGTTGGGGGCCCCATTCCCAGGCCGACCCCTGCCGGAGTGCCAGTACTGATGATGTCACCCAGGAAAAGTATTATAAACTCGCTCACATAGCTGAGGAGCGTAGGTACGTCAAAACCATTTCGACTGTGCTGCTTCTTTGTCTGAACTCACCATTCACGGTAAGCCACATTCCCAGTCGGCCAGAATCCGGGACTTCATCTCTGGTTGCCAGAAAGGGACCCAGCGGAAGCGCCAGCGGCATCACCTTCGCGTTTGCCATTGCCAAATGTGTGCTGCGATTCGCGGCTTAGTTGCTTTTGTCGTGTCCCTAACTTCCAAAACTGCTGCGCGTTTCCACCCAATGTAGCCTCTTGCACCTCGGTCGCGTGCTGGCTGAGGTAACTCTCCGCCAGATTGATGGCGCGCGTATATGAGGCGGCTAACATACGGGCCAATCGGAACCGATCATCAGCCGGCTGGGTCCGAAGGATTCGAAGGCGACATCCATATATGGAGCAATATGCTCAGGCTTCCAGTTCTGCCAGTCGTCTTCCGTCACTAATCCAGATAATTGGCAGAAGACGTTCGGAAGCGTCCCCAGCTCCCGCATTCCGCGCTCCCAAGGGCGCAATTTTCCGCTCTTGATCAACGGTTTGGCAAGATGATTCAAAATGAAGCGTTGGCGAGGGAAGCGTCTAACGAACTCCGCCGCCACAGGAAGATGCTTGGGATAGATGAGTATGTCGTAGGCGAGATCAAACTCTTCAAGCAAGGAAATGCCCCGGAGGAATTCCGGTTGCAGCAGGAATCGATCGTTTGGTTCGCTCTGCGCGATGTGGCGAATCCCAACCAGCTTGGGGTTTCCTGCAAAAGCTTCCAATTGCGAACGGACGTCGGGCGACCGCAGATCAACCCATCCGACCACACCAAGAATGAACGAAGCGTCCGTGGCCAGTTCGAGAAACCATCGAGTCTCTTCCAGCGTCTGCCGCGCCTGAACTACCACAGATCCCTGAAATCCGTGGCGCCCTAGTTCGGGCTTTAGATCATTCGGAAGGAAATCACGACGCCGGGATGCCATCGAATCATCAATCCAAGCGTATTCGCGTTGGGCATAAACCCAGAAATGCTGATGAGCATCAATGCGCATCTTTCACCGCCTATCCTATAGCCCTTGCAGCGGAGGCCCCCTCCGAGTCAATCGGACGACACTTCATTTCTCACTAATCCTCTGTATGGCTCAGGACAAAGGTCCTATAACTTTCAGCACGTTCGCGTAGCGTCCTGGAAGAGTAGCGGGCAAACTGACCTTGATGGCGTCGCCCTGTTGAGACCAAATAAGTGGAGTTGCCTGGCCGAGCAGGTAAATCTGCGAGCCGACCTTCAGGGAGAGAGATTTGAGCGTGATGCCGGTTGTCTTTGGCTGGCCAAGGAGGGTCGCATAAACTGCAGAATCTTTTTCGGTAAAACGGACGGGGATGCCTTCGGCGGTCTCGCCAGCAGCTCGTTTCCACGGATGTGTGCCATAGATGGCGTCGCCATTCATCTGAAGCCACGCACCGAGTGCAAGCAAACGATCCATTTGGACCGGAGGAATGGTGCCGTCGGCTTCCGGGCCTACATCGAGCAGAAGGTTCCCATTCTTGCTCACAATGTCCACCAATAGATAGATCAGATCGGCTGGAGCGATGGTCTCGGCTTCACCTTCGGCGCGGTTATAGCCGAAAGAGCGCCCGAGGCCACGGCACTCCTCCCACTTGGCGGTACTGATCTTGTCCAGGGTCACGTACTCCGGAGATATAAAATCAGAGTGTTTGACGCCGAAGCGGTCGTCGATGACGCCGTCCGGGACCGTGTTGTAGTACTCCGCCATGATCTGTAGAGGATGGCCGGACTTAGGATAGTCGATGTCGTTCCAAAGCACCGCTGGATGGTAGCGCTCGATGAGCTCCCGCATGTGCGCGTCAGCGTATTTGCCATAAGCCTCGCTTTGCGGCTTCACCGCTTCATAATCAGCGGGACCACGGATTGGACCAGGGACAAATGTCCAGTCGTAGCCGCCGGAGTAGTAGAGGCCCATGCGCAAACCCTGTTTACCGACAGCAGCAGTCAACTCACCAACGAGGTCGCGCGTAGCATGCTGCCGTTCGGCTGGTAGTTTAGGGTTTGGCGTCGAACTGGGCCACAGCGTAAATCCATCATGATGCTTCGTGGTGAGCACGACATATTTCGCGCCAGCGTCGTGGAATATTTTAGCCCAGGTGTCCGGATTCCACTTTTGAATC
>Ga0137364_10000966_pt1 | contig 12857 bp, 13 predicted proteins | sample SagtaG_10_FD_104798 | JGI IMG/M metagenome (GOLD analysis project Ga0137364, IMG submission 104798) | Vadose zone soil microbial communities from Sagehorn Ranch, Mendocino, California, USA - Sage1_L_20_16 metaG | ecosystem: Environmental > Terrestrial > Soil > Vadose zone | place: USA... | reverse complement strand
GGGACGTTCCTCGGGGCACGGTGCGCCGACTGCGGGGTCACCTACCTGCCCGCACGGATCTTCTGCGAACGCTGCCTGGCCGGTCTCATGCCCGACACGGAGTGTGGCCCCGAGGGGACCGTCGAGTCGTGGACCGTCGCACACGAAGACGCCGACGGCTTGCCCTTGGATCTGCCGGTCACGTTCGCGCTCGTTCGGCTCGATGGCGCCGACACGGTCCTGCTGCACAAGCTGCTCGGATCGGCAGACATCGGTGGACGCGTTCGACCCGTCCTCCGGCCGGACCGCGCGGCGTCCATCCTGGATCTCGAGGGGTTCGAGCCCATATGAACTTCGACCTGACCGACGAGCAAGAACAGCTGCGGGCGCTCGTCCGCGAGTTCGCCGAGAAGGAGGTCGCGCCGGGCGCAGCGGAGCGGGATCAGCGGGAGGCCTTCCCGATCGAGATCGTGAAGAAGATGGCGGGCCTCGGGCTGTTCGGCCTCCCGATCCCGGAGGAGTACGGGGGCCTCGGGGCCGATGCCGTGACCTGGGCGTTGGTGATGGAAGAGCTGGGAAGGGTCGACTCGAGCGTCGCCGTCACGCTGTCGGTCGCGTCGGGTCTCGCCGGCGGGATGGTGACGCGCTTCGGCACCAACGAGCAGAAGGAGCGGTGGCTCCCTCATATCGCCGCCGGAGACATGCTCGCCGGGTTCGCGCTGACGGAGCCGAGCGGTGGCTCAGACATCAAGGCCCTCCGAACCACGGCGCGCCTCGCGGACGGCACCTGGACGATCGAGGGGTCGAAGTCCTTCATCACGAACAGTGGCACACCGATCACGGGGTTCCTCGTGGTCGCGTGCCGGACCGATGAGCCACCCCACGACGTCTCGACGATCATCGTCCCGGCCGATGTGGAAGGCCTCGTCATCGGATCCGAGTACCGGAAGATGGGCTGGCGCTCGACGGATACGCACGAGGTCGTGTTCCAGGGGTGTCGGGTTCCGGAAGATCACCTGCTCGGCGAGCGGGGCCGCGGGCTCCGCCAATGCCTCGGCTCGCTCGACGACGGTCGGATCGCGATCGCCGCGATCTCGGTGGGCCTCGCGCAAGCGTGTTTGGATGCGAGCCTCTCGTACGCGCGAGATCGGGAGGCCTTCGGCCGACCGATCGGCGCGTTCGAAGCGATCGCCTTCAAGCTCGCCGACATGCGGGTGGCGATCGAGTCCGCTCGCCTGCTCACCTGGAACGCTGCCTGGCTCAAGGACGAGGGTCGCGACTACGCGACGGCCGCGGCGACCGCGAAGCTTCGGGCCAGCGATGTCGCCAACGTCTGCGCACGCGAGGCCGTCCAGATCCACGGGGGCTACGGCTACACCGAGGAGTTCCCGGTGTCCCGCTACTTCCGTGACGCCAAGGTCCTCGAGATCGGCGAGGGCACGAGCGAGATCCTCAGGCTCGTGCTCTCGCGCGATCTCGGTCTGGAACCGGGGAACTGAGGGTCAGTCGGCCTTCAGGATCTCCGCGTCGATCTCCAGGTCGACCTTCTTGCCGACGAGCCAACCGCCCGTCTCCACCGACATGTTCCACGTCAGGTCCCAGTCGGCGCGCTCGACCGTGGTCTTCGCCGAGAACGCCGCCATCGTCGACTCGCGCATCCCCGGGCCCCACCCCAGGAACTCCGCCTTGAACGTGATGGGCTTCGTGATGTCCTTGATGGTCAGGTGGCCGTCGATCTCGAACTCGTTGCCTTCCCCGATCCGGATCCCGGTCGACTCGAACCGGATGACCGGGTACTTCTCGGTGAGGAAGAAGTCTCCGCTGTTGAGGTGGCCGTCCCTCATCTCATTCCCGGTGGTCAGCGCGGCCGCGTTCAGCTCCACCACGATCTTGGAGTCCTCGGGCTTCTCGGCGATCTCCACCGAGCCCTCGTACTCGGGGAACTGACCCCGCACCTTCGTAAGCATATGCCGCGCAACGAACGAGAACGTCGTATGCGCCTTGTCGAACTCCCACTTCCCCGCGGGCGGGACGCCGATCCCGTTCACGGTCTTCGTCTCGGTGGTGGCCATCAACCCATCCCCCTTCGTCTCGCTGGACCGCCCCATGCGGCGCCCGATGGAGGGGGTAACGATCCCAAAGGTCCTCGCTATTCCAGAGTTCCTTGGGTTTCGGAATCTCCTTCCCGATACCGAGCGTTGGAGAGATAGCATGCTGCGGAACGCCGAGCGAGGGAAACGCCGTGAGCCTTGAGGAAGAGAGCCCCGTCTGCCGCCATTACCGTCAGGCGGCCGACATGCTCGGGAAGCGGTGGACACCGCAGATCCTTCGGGGGTTGCTGAGCGGTGTCACGCGCTACACGGACCTCAAGGAGGGAGTGGCGCCGATCTCGGATGCCCTTCTGTCGGATCGCCTGAAACAGCTCGAGTCGCTCGGCATCGTCCGCCGCGAGGTGACGCCCTCCACGCCCGTGCGCATCACGTATGGACTGACGACCAAGGGGGAGGATCTCGCCGGCGTGATCGGCGAGCTGGCGGAGTGGGCCGAGCGCTGGGCTGAAGAGCCGGCTACCCGATAGCGGCGTCGGCGACCGCCAACGCCTCGTCGATGACCCAGAACCCATCCTGCAGCTGTTCCTCGGTGATGCAGAGCGGCGGGTTCGTCATGATGCCGTTCCACCGGACCATCGTGAACAGGCCGCGATCGAGCAGCGCGCGGTTCACCGCCACCATGACCTCGTTCGTGACGTTGTAGGGCGACAGTGGCTCCATCGTTTCGCGATCCTTGACCAGCTCGAGGATCCCGAACAATCCGATGTTCCGATGCAACCCCACACTGGGGTGCCTCGCGGCGAGCTCCTCGTGGTGCGAACGCATCACCGGTTCCAGGCGCTTCGCGTTCCCGATGAGGTCGTCCTGCTCCAACACGTCGATCGCCGCCAGGGCGGCGGCGCATGAGAGCGGATGTGCGTTGTAGGTGAGACCCCCGAAGAACACATTGTCCTCGAAGTGCTCCGCGATCACCGGCGACATCGCGACCGCTCCGAGGGGCAGGTAGGACGATGTCAGGCCCTTGGCCGCCGTCATCAGATCCGCCACCACATCCCAGTGGTTCACGGCGAACCACTCTCCCGTTCGACCGAACCCGCACATCACCTCGTCGGCGATCATCGCGATCCCGTAGCGCGTGCACAGCTCGCGCACCCCGTGCAGGTATCCATCCGGAGGGATCAGCACACCGTTCGTCCCGGTGACCGGTTCCAGGATGAAGGCAGCGATCGTCGACGCGCCCTCGAGGACGATCTGCTCTTCGAGCCGGTCGAGGGCCGCGTCCGTGGTCTCCTCGGGTCGATCGGGGCCGTGGTATGGGTCGAAGACGCGGACGATCCCGGGCACGGGCGGTTGCTCGTTCGCCCATCGACGGGGATCCCCCGTCAGGTTGGAGGTGAGGTAGGTGGCGCCGTGGTACGAGCGATAGCGGACCAGCACCTTACTCCGGCCCGTGAACGCCTTCGCCATCCGGATCGCGTTCTCGTTCGCCTCGGCACCGCCCAGCGTGAAGAAGGTCTTCTCGAGGTCGCCGGGCCAGAGCGTCGCCAGCTTCTGCCCGAGCAGGGCGCGGGTCTCGTACGCGGCGAACGGGGTGACGTACGGAAGCTTCTCGCCTTGTTTCGTGATCGCGTCGATCACCCGCTTGTCGCCGTGACCGATGTTGACGCCCATCAGCTGGCTGTTGAAATCCAGGTACCGCGTGCCGTCGGTCGTGAAGAAGTACACACCCTCGGCATGGTCCACCGACATGGGCGCGATCTTCGACTGTGCCGACCAGTCGTAGAGCGTGTAGCGTCTGGAGAGCTCGACGATCTCCTCGCCCGACAGCGTCACGGTGCCTCCACCCCTTTCACGCCGTGGCCACCCTTCATCACGAACGGGACGTCCTCCAGCAACGTGACGTCGTCCGTCGGATCACCCGGCACGGCGATGAGGTCCGCGAACAGACCCGGCTCGATCGTGCCGACGCGGTCCTCCCACCCCATCAGCTCCGCCGTCCAGCGGGTCGCGCTCTGGATCGCCTGCGTTGGGGTCAGACCGAACCGAACGTACAGCGCCAGGTTCTTCGCGTTCCAGCCGTGTGGTGCGATCCCCGAGTCGGTTCCGTTCGCGATGCGCACACCGGCCTTCACGCATCTCGTGAACCCCTCGCGCTGGGCGTCGTTGGTGAGGCGCGTCTTGCCCAGCACCTCCTCGCTGTACCCGAGGACCGGACCCTCCTCGAGCATGTAGTCGCCGTCGTACATGTCGGCGACCAGATACGTCCCGCGTTCCGCCATCAGCTCGATCGCTTCGTCGTCCATCATGGAGCCGTGTTCGATCGACCGGACGCCCGCGCGGACCGCACGCTTGATCCCTTCCGCCCCGTGCGCATGCGCCGCGACGAACGTCTCCGCGAGCTCGCACTCCTCGACGGCGGCCCGGAGCTCTGCCTCGGTGAACTCGGGGAGCCCGGGGTTCGTCCCGGAGGTCAGCGCAGCCCCCGTCGCGAGCACCTTGATGAAGTCCGCTCCGTACCGGAGGATCTGGCGAACGTTCGTGCGCATCTGATCGACGCCGCTCGTCACGCCGAACCGGAGCTCGCGCGGGACGACCGTATCGACGTCGGGAGCGAGCCCGGTGAGGTCGCCCGCGCCGCCCGGGCACGTCACGTAGGCGCCGGCGCAGAGCATCCGGGGGCCCTCGACCCAGCCCGCCTCGATCGCGTCGCGCAGGGCAACGTCGACGAAGGCGCGGAAGGTTCCGACGTCGCGGACGGTCGTGAAGCCGGCGAGCAAGGTGTCGCGGGCGTTCTTGACCCCGGTCAGCGCCTCCTGGGCGCCCGTGCGGGTGACCAGCGAGGCGTACCCCTTACCGCTGTCCTGGAGCCCGATCAGGTGGCTGTGCGCATCCATCAGCCCGGGCAACAGCGTCGAGCCGTCCAGGCGGATCACGCGAGCGCCGTCGGGGACATCCGTTGCCGCGATGAGCCCTTCGATCCGCTCGCCGTTGACGACGACGGCCCGGTCGCGCAGCGACTCGCCGCGCACGGTGTCGATCACGCGGTCGGGAACGAGGATCACGCGTTGGACCATCGTCGGCGAGCATAGCGACGCTGTCCCCCGGACGGCCGAGACCCGAAACCCGACCAACGGGCGATGCCGCGTCGCGGCGCCGTGACCGATACCTGAAACGTGGTACGCACCGGCTTCCTCTCCGGCCGATCGTCCACCGCCCGCATGGCGATCGCCGCGGCGCCGGTGGCCTTCTTGGCACCGACGTCGTCGGTGATCGCCGGGCGAAACGGACGACCGGACAAGGACCCGGTCGGACCGAGGGGGGTACGAGGTGTCGCGTCGTCTGGCGCCCGTTCCGGTCCCACCGCACACGCGGATGACCGGGGATGGGTCGAGAGGCAACCGGGATGGGAGGTGGCGCGACCGGCCGCGTGATGGTCCCGGTAGGCGAGTTCGCGGAGTGTCTGCTGCCCGCGGATAGAGGACTCGGTTGCCGGGATCCGCGGCCGTCCCGTCGCTAGTCGAGCCTGCGGTCCGCCGCCCACCGTGACAGCTCGTGCCGGCTCGACAGCTGGAGCTTCCGCAGCACGGACGACACGTGGGACTCGACGGTCTTGATCGAGATGAACAGCTCGCCGCCGACGTCTCGATAGGAGTACCCGCGGGCGATCAGCCGGAGGACCTCCCGTTCGCGCGGCGTCAGTTGCTCGATATCGGGATCAAGCGCCCCCGGCGGGGGCGACCCCGCGAAAGCGTCGAGCACGAACCCCGCGAGAAGCGGAGAGAACACGGCGTCGCCCTCGTGGATCCGCCGGATCGCGTCGACGAGCTCGTCTGGCGCGATCGTCTTCGTCACGTATCCCCTGGCACCCGCTCGGATCACGCCGATCACGTCCTCCGCGGCATCGGACACCGAGAGAGCGAGGAACCGCGCTTTCCCGCCTGCCGCGCGCACGCCCTCGATCACCACCGCTCCCCCGCCGTCGGGCATGTGAACGTCGACGACGACCACGTCGGGTGATGTCCGGACGATCCCCTCGACCGCTGCGTCGACCGACTCGGCGTCGCCCACGATCGCGAAGGCCCGACCGAGCTCGCTCCTGACGCCGGAGAGGAACAGCCGGTGATCGTCGACCACGAACACACGGATGGCCGCGTCGCTCACGTGGTCGACCTCGGAACGCTCAGGCGGACCTCCGTACCGGCGCCGGGCGTGCTCGTGACCTCGGCACGTCCCCCGACGCTTTCGATCCGTCCCTCGATCGAGTCCGCGATGCCACGTCGATCTGCGCCGACGGAAGCGCGATCGAACCCTCCGCCCTGATCGCGGACGTATGCCGTCATGCGATCCGGCTCGATCTCGACGAACAATGAGGCGGTGGAGGCACCCGAGTGCCGCGCCGCGTTCACGAGCGCCTCCCGAGCCGCCGCGAGCAGGGCGCGCGCCTCGTCGTCGATCCGGGCATCGCCGACGCTCACCGCCTCGATCGTGATCGCGTGCTCCCGCTCGATCTGGTCGACCAGGCCGTCGATCGCGCCGGACACGCTCGTGTGATCGGTGGGGCTCGTCCGGCCGTAGAGCCAGGAACGGAGCTCGCGCTCCTGGGTCCGCGCAAGGGTGGACATCCGCCGCGGATCGCCCGAGCGCTGGATCAGCGCGAGCGTCTGCAGGACGGAGTCGTGCAGATGCGCGGAGATGGCGGCACGCTCCTGCGACCGGATCCGTTCGCGCCGCTCGTCCGCCAATTGGCGGACGAGCCGCGCGACCCACGGACCCACGATCACGACGACGCCGACGATCGCGGCCGCGGCCGCGAGCGGCGCGTTCGCGAGGAGGCCCGATCGCCGACCGGACACGAGGAACAACGACACGCCCGACCCGATCAGCAGCACGCCCGCGACCGTCCGGACCGGCGCACCGTGGCCGCGGGCGAGGATCGAGGCGAGCCGCGACCCTCCAACGTCGGCCCGGCTCCACAGCACGGCGGATCCGATCGCGCCGAGGGCCATCGGCCAGACGACCCCGTCACCGAACCACAGGCCGGCATCCCGCAGGATCAATAGGACGCCCGCGAGTATCGCGGCGAACGCGATCGTCGGACGAAGCCGGGCCCGGCGCGGCGCCGGGCCCGGCTGCGCCGGTACGGGGTCGACGGAGACGAGGATCCCCACCAGGTACAGGACGAAGCCGATCCCGCCGGCGAGGACGAGGAGGCCGAACCCGAGCCTGACCACGATCGGATCGACGCCGATCCGCTCACCGATCCCACCGGCGACGCCGAGCACCACCCGATCGGTCGAGCTCCGGCTCAGCCGGCCCAGGGTCGTCGTGCGGAGGTCCACGGTCGGATGTTCGCACGGAGGCGCTCGACCGGCATCGGAGCGATCCCCTGAGCCTCTCCGTCAGAACTCAGGGTTCATCCGGGGGCGTTCCCCGATGGCGCCGGCGGCCCGCGGCCGCACGATGCGATCCATGGACGAACCGGCCACGACGCCGACGCAAGTCCGGCGGTGGTCGCGACGCTCCACGGACCGCTGGTTCGCCGGGGTGGCGAGCGGCGTCGCGGACGGCCTCGACGTCGAACCGTGGGTGGTTCGGCTCGGGTTCGTGGTGGGGACAGTGATCGGCGGCGTGGGTGTCTTGGTGTACGCCTTCCTGTGGTGGCTGCTGCCTCGGCGCGACCTCCCGGACTCCGCGGCACAGCGGATGTCGACGCGGTTCCCGGGCGCGCCGACGTGGCTCGGGGTCGGGCTCCTCGTCGTGGGTGTGATGCTCTTCGCCGGCCAGCTCGGGTGGTGGCGGCCTTCGCTCGTGTTCGCGTTCCTGCTTATCGGGCTCGGCGTCCTCCTGTTCCGTGGTCAGACGTCGGAGGGGATCGGTCCGTCGCCCCCGTCGGACGGCGATCGCCCTTCGGCGCGAGACACGGACCCCTTGCCGACGCCACCGGTCACGCCCGTCGAGCGTCCTGCGGCGCCTTCCCCGCCGCAGGACGCTCGGGAACGTTGGTTCCTCGGGCTTGTGGGTGGCGCGCTCGCGCTGGGCCTCCTCGCGATGGGGCGGTTGATGCAGCGGGGGAGCCTGCAAGACATCGGCGGAGAGGTCGGGCTGCTGATCCTCGCCGCGGTCCTGCTGGTCGTCGGACTCGTGATGCGGGGCCGTCAACCGAAGGAGCGCGGCCGTTCGTTCCTCTTCCCGCTCACGACCGGGGTGGCGCTGCTGGCGCTCGGGATCGCCGCGCTCCTCGATCTGATCGGTGCGATCAGCCTCACCGTGGGCGGCGGCTTCGCCATCGTGCTTCTCGTGGTGGGGACCGGGCTCTGCGTCGGCGCGTGGTACGGACGGGCTCGGTGGCTGATCCTCCCGGCGATCCTCCTCGCACCGCTGGCGCTGCTCGCGACGGTGATCACGATCCCGCTCGACCAGGGGTTCGGTGATCGGTCGTTCGCGGTGACGCGGGCCGATCAGCTGCCGGCGAGCTACGCGGTCGCGGGCGGCACGCTGCGGGTCGATCTCACGAGCCTGCCGCCCGGAACGGATCCGGCCGCGATCACGGCGGAGATGGGCGCCGGCAAGCTCCAGATCCTCGTCCCATCGGGTGCGGACCTCACGGTGACGGGCGATGTCGGCGTCGGAGGATATTCGGTCGCAACGATCCGCCGGCGGAAGTACTACTGGGTCGACGTGAGCCGACGGACCCGGGGGGGTGTGGATATGACGATCGACGAATCGATCGAGGGGACGGGTGGTGATCGTCCGATCAAGCTCTCCGTGCACACCTCGGCCGGCGAGGTCGAGATCGACCGGGTGATGACCAGCACATGAAGCCTCATCGCTTCGATCCGCTGTCGTTCGTGGCCGGTGCCGTTCTCGTGATCTACGCGGCGGTCCTCCTGTTCGGCCACGTGCGGCTCCACGAGCTCCGCCCGTCCGTCCTTTGGATCTGGCCGGTGCTGGCGTTCGGCGCGCTACTCACGCTCTACGGCGCGCGCAGGCTCTGGGAATCTCGCGAGTCGGAGCCACCGACGGAGGACGAAGCCACGGCGGAGATCTGACTCAGCCGAGGTCGCGGAGCGCGGCGTCGACCGCCTTCCGGAGCTCCGCGCCGTCGAACGACCGGCCGTGTCCGCCGTGCACGACGCGGACGTCCAGGTCTCGTAGCCGCTCGAGCGACGCCGCGAACGCTTCCGGATCGTTCCACCCGAGCCTCGCATCGACGTAGATCGCATCGCCCGTGAAGATCGTTCCGCTCGCGTCGTCCAACAGACAGATCGAGCCGGCCGTGTGTCCGGGGGTGTGGAGCACGACGAACGAACGATCGCCCAGATCGATCGCATCGCCCTCGTCGACGAAGCTCGTCGCTTCGGTGGGAGGCGTGGTCCAGCCGGCGACGCCGAAACCGGCGTCGGGCACCGCGCTCAGCGCCACGACGTCCGGCAGCGGGGAGCCGTACCAGGCGAAATCCTCTACGAGCCAATCCGGGAACTGCTCGCGCACCAGCCGCAACCCTGCCGGATCGGGCATCGCCGCATCCGCACGGTGGCAGCGGCGGTCGTCGAACTCGTGCAGGCCCCCGACGTGATCGAAGTGTCCATGCGTGGCGATCGCGACGACCGGTCGCCCGTCGCTCAGCGCGTCCACCGCCGGCAGCAGAGGGCCGATCCCGTTCCCGGTATCGACGACCAGGTCGCGTTCGGTGCCAGCGACGTGCCAGACGTTGGACTCCAGGAACGGATCGACGTAGGGCTCGATCAGCCGCGTGATGCCGCCCCCTGCGTCCCGCGCCGCGAACCACGGATGCCCGACGGGCAGCGCCGGGATCACGGGCGATCCCGGGGGAACAGCGCCGATGCGGGGGGGCGGAGGCAGTGCTCCGAGAACAGGCTGGCGTTGTAGCTGCCGACGCCGAGCAACGCGACCATATCGCCCTCGCGGAGGGCGGGCAGCGGAAGACCGACCGCGAAGAGGTCATCGCCCTCGTTGATGTTCCCGCTCACGGTCACGGGACGATCTGGCTCGGCGTCGGCGGCGTGGCACACCACGACATCCAGGAGCGCGTCATAGATGAAGTGTTCCGGCGCTTGCGTCCATCCAGCGTCCAGCCCTGCGAACAGGACGCCGTCGCGTTCCTCGAGCGTGACCACCTGGGCGAGCAGGACGGCGCTCTCCTTCACCAGGAAGTCGCCCGGTTCGGTCGCCACGACGATGTCTAGGGGCCCCAGGTGCTCCGCGGCGATCGCCGCCCACCGCGCGAGGTCCAGTGGTTCCTCCCCCGAGCGTTGCGGAACGCCCAAGCCCCCGCCCGTGTTGACCTCACGGATGGGACATCCCAGGTCGCGAAGCGTCCAGGCCATCTCGGCGACCCGACGCATGGTCTCCGCGAATACCGGCAGCCCATCGCTGAGGTAGCCGTCGCCGACGTGAACATGAACGGTGTCGATCGTGAGCCCGTGATCATCGCCGATGGCGACCGCGCCCGCGAGCTGCTCCGCGAAGACGCCGAACTTCGTGGGTCGTTCCCCGGTGTACAGCGTCGAGGTGCCTCCGCTCCACGACGCGCCCACTCGGGGGTTGACCCGGACGCCGACCGAAGTGCCCGGAGCCCTGCGGCCGACGCGGTCGAGTTGCGTGAGCAGATCGAGGTTCAGGTGCACCCCGGTGCCGAGGACCATGTCCAGATCCCGCTCGGAGAGGTTCGTCCCGGTGTAGCTGATCTCGTCCGCCCGCCAACCATGTCCGAGCGCCCAGGCAACCTCACCGGGTGAGCACACGTCGAGCCCGACCCAGGGGCAGCGTTCGCGCAGGAAGGCGAGCACGTCCGGCTCGCGCTGAGCCTTCAGCGCCAGCCGGACCAGCCCGCGGAGACCGGCGCCGGCGAGCGCGTCGCGCAGCGCGCTCGCCTGCTCCTCGATCCGCGTGAGGTCGTACACGTACGCGGGCGTGCCGGTCGTTCTCGCGAGGCCCTCGGCGTCGCGGCCGGCGACGAAGAGCCGACCTCCGCGGACCTCCAGCCCCGGGCGCGACCACCACGTCTGAGAGGGTCCCGCAACCACCGCCGGAGCGTACCCGCGAGCTCAGGTCGCGCTCGGCAGCTGGGCGCATCGCCTCGCCATCGGCACCGGCTGCCGCTACGGTGGCGGCCGTCATGATCCATGAGACCTTGGGTTCCCCCGGAAGGCTCCTGCGACGGGCTCCGACCGCAGTCTTCGTCACCCTGATCGCGATCCGCGTGGCGGCCCTCGGACACACCATCGATAACGTGACGACCCATCCGGTCACCGATGTCTACGTGCTCCGGATCGAGCAGATCGCGACCTCGCCGGGGACGCCGTACCGGGACTTCCCCGTCGAGTACACGTTCCCGGAGAACCTCGCGATCCAGCTGATCGCCGGGAGCGGCGCCGAAACCACGGCGGTCCGGCTCGCGCTCATCGCGTTCCTTGCAGATCTGGCGGCGGCCGCCGCCGTCTGGTGGGGATGGGGTCGGCACCCGGCAGCGCTCTACCTGGTGCTGGGGGTCCCGCTGCTGTCGTTCGTGTACCAGCGGTTCGACCTCGTGTCGGTCGCCCTCGCGACGTGGGGTGTGGCCCTCGTTACACGCCGCGAGGACGATGTAGGTGGAGGGCTCGCCATCGGGTCGGCGGTGATGTTGAAGCTCTGGCCACTCGCGGTCGCGCCGTTGCTCGTCGTGCGGCGTCGGTGGCGGGCGCTCACCGCGGCCGGTGCCGTCTGCGCGATGGTCGGTTTGGCCTGGTTGCTGGTCGGCGGTCCGAAGGGACCCGTCCAGGTGCTGTCGTTCCGCGGCGCCCGCGGGTGGTCGGTCGAGAGCATCGAGGGGGATCTCCTTTGGCTCGCGAGCCGCGGCACGCCGATCCTCGAGCAGGGCGCCTTGCGGATCGGCAACGCAGCCACCTGGGCCAAGGGGCTGCTGCTCGTCGGCCTGGTCGCCTACGAGGTCATGGTTTGGCGCCGGGCCGGCGGTGAGGCTCGCGACCCCGCAGGAGGTGCGAGCCTCGCCGCCGTGACGGCGGTCCTGGTGTTCTCGCCCCTCGTTTCCCTGCAGTACGCGACGTGGCTCCTGCCCTGGACGGCGGTGGCCTTCGAGGGCGACCGCGACGAGCGTACCGTCGCCAAGATCGCCGCCGTCGCGATCGTGTTCGCGGGCCTCCTCGGACTCTTCTACCTCGCCCCGTGGGGTTGGGCGTCCGCCGCCCAGCGATGGACGATCCTGGCGCGCAACGTGTCGTTCGTCCTGTTGCTGATCGTCTGGTACCGGGCCGCCGTGCCGAGCGCCCCGCGGCCCGCGCAGCAGCACACGGTTGTGTCCCGCTAGGCCGGCTTCGGCCCGAAGGTGGATCCGACGAGCCCCTTCGAAGTCCCACGAGGCCAACCTGCGGTCGTGTTCGGTGGAGGTGAGGGGATTTGAACCCCTGACCCCTGCCGTGCGAAGGCGAACGGTTACATCTCATCGACCTGCACGAAGGGTGGAAACCGCAGGTCGGCCCCGTTGAGAGGGTCGGACACGTTACGCCGTGCTTCTACCGTTTCGTATATCTCCTGCTGCCTATCTGCTGCCCGCCTCGATCTCGCCGAGCAACCGAACCACTTTCTGCCGCGCCTCCGGATGCAGCGTCAGCATGTCGATGATGTCGGCCCAGTCGGCCCCCCGATCATCGCGGTAGCGCATCAGTTGCGAGGAGATCGCGTCGCGGTCGGTTCAAGGACACTCGACCACTTCGCACAGACCGCGAAGGTGACCGAACACGCACGGCGGGGCCAAGGACACCTCGCGAAACTCGCTCGTGCCTCTCGGCGCAAGTGAGTCTCCTCGCT
>Ga0137364_10000965_pt1 | contig 12861 bp, 9 predicted proteins | sample SagtaG_10_FD_104798 | JGI IMG/M metagenome (GOLD analysis project Ga0137364, IMG submission 104798) | Vadose zone soil microbial communities from Sagehorn Ranch, Mendocino, California, USA - Sage1_L_20_16 metaG | ecosystem: Environmental > Terrestrial > Soil > Vadose zone | place: USA... | reverse complement strand
GGATTTTGTGATTTTTCGAAGACATCATTTTAATCCACTCAAGAGCAGCTCGGCATTTGTTTTGGTCGCGTGCAGATTGTCGATCAGCTTTTCCATCGCTTCGAGAGGCGGAAGCGCAGCCATCGCTTTGCGCAACATCAGCACGCGCTCCCATTCGTCGGGATGATATAGCAATTCCTCTCGCCGCGTAGCTGAGAGCAACGGATGAATGGCCGGATAAAGCCGCTTCTCCTGCAGTCCTCGATCGAGATGCAGCTCCATATTGCCGGTACCCTTGAATTCTTCGAAAATCAGTTCGTCCATTCGGCTGCCGGTTTCAGTCAACGCGCTCGCCAGCACTGTTAGGCTGCCACCTTCTTCCACATTGCGCGCCGAGCCGAAAAATTTCTTTGGCTTAGTGAGAGCCTTTGCTTCGACGCCGCCGGACATAATCCGGCCCCTGCCCGGCTGCAGATTATTGTACCCGCGCGAAAGTCGCGTGATGCTGTCGAGCAAAAGAACCACGTCCTGTTTCATTTCCACCAGGCGCTTGGCCCGCTCCACTACCATCTCTGCTACCTGCACATGCCGCTGCACGCTTTCGTCAAAATTCGAATGGTAAATTTGGCAATCGATCTGACGCTCAAAATCCGTCACTTCCTCCGGCCGCTCGTCCACTAAAAGCAGGATGAGGACGATATCCGGATGATTTATGCGGATCGCCTTCGCGATTTCCTTGAGCAGAATTGTCTTGCCTACGCGGGGCGGCGAGACGATGAGGCCACGCTGTCCACGGCCGAGCGGCGTCAGCAAATCCACCGCGCGAGCGCTGACGGAGTTAGCCTTGGGATTTTCCAGGATTATCCTGCCTTGCGGAAACTGGGGCGTTAGCTTGTCGAAGTCGATCGGTTCCGCCCATTCCTCTAGCGGTTGGCCCTCGATTCTTGTGACTCTCTCGAGGGATAAGAACTTTTCGCGCTGAACCGGCAACCGTATGGTTCCGGCAATCTTTTGCCCGGGCCGAAACTGATATTGCTCAATGAGAGCGCGCGAAACGCAAACGTCCTCAGGGACAGGCAAAAAGTTCAATTTCGGCCAGCGCAATACGGCAAAGGAATCACTAACCTGGTCGAGGAAACCTTCCGCGGTAACAGTTACGCCGCTGGTTAATGCTGAGCGGACAATATCGAGGATGTGCTGATGGCGGGAGCGCGCGGGATGCAAAAACAAATCCAAATCACGCGCCAACGCTTTTAGTTTTTTTTCCGAAAGCTCTTGTAGCTCATTTAGATCAAGTGAGCCGACTGTTGTAGCGACGGATGTGTCAGCCGTCCCCTGTGCAGGCGATCCGCCTTCAGTCGCCGCGTCGACCTTCGGCTCGCCTGCCTCCGCAATTTCCGTCTGCGAAGTCGATCCCTTTACTTTTTCGTCCATGACTGCTGTTGCCAAAGCGCAGCGAGAAAGCGGGCTTGCTCCATCAGCGCCGCACGACTGCCGTCATTCCAGACGACGTGATCCGCCCGCGCGATCTTTTCCTCGAGTGGCATTTGTGACCTAATCATCTGTTCAGCTTCCGTATTCTTGAGCGACATTCGTTCTGCCAGCCGTGCTAACTGCACCTTGTAAGAAGACGCCACCACGACCACCAGGTCGCACAACGATTCACCGCCGGTTTCATAAAGGAGTGGAATATCAGCAAAGAAAAAATCGGGAGAATTGCGATGCCTTTTCGCCTCAGCCGTCCATTGGCTACGAATCAGCGGATGGAGGATCTGCTCAAGCGCACGTTTCTTGGTCGTGTGGCCAAATACTATTGCTCGAAGACGCTCTCGATTCAAGTCGCCGCTGCGTAAAAATACATCGCTGCCAAACTCGCCGCGGATTCTTTGCTTTACCTCCGGAAGCTCAACGAGAGCGTGCGCTGCCTGGTCAGCATTAAAGAATTTCGCGGCGGGAAGAAGCTCGCGCAGACAGTCGCAAAAAGCGGTCTTACCTGTGGCAATTCCGCCGGTGATCCCAATCGCAGGCATTGAACGAATCTAAATCCTGTAGTGGCGGCTGTGTCAGCCGCAAATTTCAAACGAAGAGCCGGCAAGCTGCTGATCGCCTGGCGACTCACTGCACAATGCCTGATCGGGGTTGGACGAATTTATTTATTGACGACCACTTTTGGTGCCTGTCTCGCCATTTCAAGCTGCGCGCTGACTTTCTGTAGGCCAACAGCAAGCGCTTCAATTTGCTTTTGCTGCCGCGCGGCATTCGCTTACAATTCCTTCTTTAGCTCCGTGATCATTGCTTGTTGTTCATCCACTTTGCGGTGCTCTTTGAGGAACTCGTTAAGCAACATCGCGTTGACCGCCTCGTAACGGACCGGGTACGGTTCGCTTTTTGCGTCGCGAGCCACTAGATCGCGATTAACCTTTTCCACTTCTTCCGCCACCAGGCCAAACCGCGTGATGCGCTTCGGATCAAGATCGTTCTTGTAACGGAAGGTCACTGGTTTAAGCCCAAGGATCGCTTCGCTTGCATCGCCCATCGGTTTGATTTCGCCCTTGAAACGCTTTGAGGAGGGCATCCCGACGCCAAGCTGGCCACTGGAGTTTACAACAACGGGATCACCGGCGACCGCTACCCCACTGATGCCACCAATAAAGGCGCGTGTCTGTAGGCCGCTGCCGATGCGGATTGTGTTGGCCTCGCCAGCAACACCTTGATTGCCGATATCAATGTTAGAATCGCCCGTGGTCAGATTAAGGCCAGCGGTAGAGCCCAATGCGATGTTGCCGCTGCCGGTCGTGTTGTTCATGAGCGAATTATTGCCTTCGGCTGTATTGCCGTCGCCGGTTGTGTTGCTATAGAGGGATCCAGCACCAGTGGCCGTGTCGCTACCGGTCGTATTGCTAAAGAGCGCTCCAGCGCCAGTGGCCGTGTTATCGTGAGCGGTGGTGTTCTTAAAAAGGGCGTGATTACCGGTGGCCGTGTTTGCGTTACCGAGCTCATTGTGAGAGAGCGCGCTATTACCGATCGCCGTATTACCGACGCCCTCAGAGTTCGTATAGAGCGCGTAGGCACCAGTGGCCGTGTTATTGGCGCCCTCATCGTTACTGTAAAGCGCGCGATACCCGATGGCGGTGTTCCAGCTGCTGAAGGTGCTGCGATAAAGCGACTCCGAGCCGTAGGCCGTGTTCTGGTTGCCACTTGAATTGTTAAAGAGGCTCTGAAAACCGGTCGCGGTATTGCCTCCGCCAACAGTGTCGTGATTGAGCGCCTTGAATCCTAGAGCTGTGTTCCAGACCCCGCTGCTTCGACTGAAAAGGGCGTCCAGTCCCTCGGCCGTGTTGCCTCCAGGATAAGCGCCGTCCGGCGGTGGGCTGACCGCGTGTGCGCCCTGCAAAAGCGCAAAGCAGATCAGCACGAGTGGAGCTGAGAACAACACGCGCCGCAAAAGACAACGCTGGGTTGAATTGGTGGTTAATAGTGCAGGCAACGTTTTCATATCGCGTTGCCTACATGGATTTCATCTGCATGTCGATGCAAAAGCAGATCGGATCGCAGGGATCGGCAGCGATTACGACTGCAGGCGTGATGCGAACCTCACCGCGGCGTGATGCCTTCGGCAAGATCAACATGGAAGCTTTGTTTCATTTTCGTTGTGCCGAAGGTTAATTCTGCAGTGTAATCTCCCGCAGGGAGAAGCCGCTTCGGATCCTCGCCGCCGTATTCGACACTCACGTCTTTGGTCGGCCGCAGATCCCAGTTCAACCGAGTAAAACCTGGCGTGCCGGGCGCTTTGAGATTTGCGACCGGTTCTCCAGTGGATTTCGTGACAGCGATTTTGATTTCATCACCAGTAAACTCGCGCACCCAAACTGTGAACAAGGCGCCTTCGGGTGGATTTTCGCCGCGATAAATCCCTTTGCCATTAGCGTCCACGAATCCCGGTTGCAGATAAGCGCCCGTCACGGAACGGACGCTAAACAACTGTGCCGGCTTGGACGCAATCTCTGAAGTGAATTCGCGAAACGGGATGGCGTCGTCAAGAATAGCAATGCTGCGACCATGCGTTGCGATGACGAGGTCTGATGTGCGCGGATGAATCTGGATGTCATCCACGCGGACCGAAGGAACATCGCCAATGCGCACCCAGTGGACGCCTTGATCGAAAGACGCGAATATCCCAAAGTGTGTGCCAGCGTAAAGCAATCTCGAATTCACCGCATCTTCGCGGACAACTTCGACTGGATCACCTTGTGGAAGGTCACCCGTGACAGACTGCCAGGTTTTGCCCAGATCAGCCGTACGCAAAATCATGGGGCGATCATCGCCCGAACGATATGAATTGGTCGCCACGTAGGCGACATTGGGATCAATGTTGGATGGCTCGATGCGCACAATCCATTGGCCGCGCGCAGGCTCGGGCAGATTGTTCGTTAGTTCTGTCCACTTGCCGCCCTCGTTTTCTGTAATCCACAGCCGCCCATCATCGGTCCCGGCCCACAACAAACCGGCACGCTTCGGCGATTCTGCCAGCGAAAACACGGTACCGTAGTTTTCCGCGCCGCTTCCCATGGCATTTGTGCGCGTCGGATCATTGCGTGTCAGGTCGGGGCTGATCACGGAATATTTTTCCGCGCGATCGGTTAACCGGAAGACGTAATTTCCACCCAAATAAATTACTCCCGGCTTATGTCGGCTCATGATCATCGGTGAATTCCAATTGAACCGGTAACGCGGCTGGCCTTCAGCCGGTTCGGGACGCAAACGACGCAGTTCGCCATTTCGCAAATTGATTCTGTGCACTTCGCCCTGCTGGCTTTCCGCATAAAACGTGTCGCGATCGGTTGGATCGAACAGGGCATAAAAACCATCGCCCCCGGCGAGCGCAGTCCAATCGCAATTGCGAATTCCTTCCTTGCTCTGGACGCTGCTGGGCCCAACCCAGTTTTCGTTGTCTTGAAGGCCGCCGGCGATTCGGAAATACGGTTTCGTGTCATCGAGTGAGATTCGATAATATTCGCCCGAAGGAATCTTGTTCAGATGGTCCCAATTTTTGCCGCCGGCAAAACTTTGATACACGCCGCCATCGGTCCCCAGCAACAAACGCTGGCAAACTGCCGGTTTCGGCGGCTTGTTCTTGTCTTCGGGTTTAGGTGGTTTGGGCGGCGGCACGGTGCCGGGTTGAACCGCGAGTGCGTGGCAATCTGGATGAACTTTTTCGCTTAGATCTTCACGAAAATTTTTGCCGCCATCATCGGAAACCAGCAGAGCAAATTCCAAGAGGTAAACGCGCTGATCATTTGTCGGGTCGATGCGTATCTGGCTGAAATAAAGTGGGCGCGGATCGATCGCGCTCATGCGCGTCCATTTTTCGCCTCCGTCTTCGGATCGAAAAACGCCGCCGCTTTTGCTGCGCAGATCCACCAGCGTCCCGAGTCCGCCTTCGTAACTTTGGACGACCGCCATGATAATCTTTGGATTACTGGCACTGATCGCCAACCCAATGCGGCCGGTTTGCGCCGGCAAACCGCCACCAAGTTTCTTCCAGGTTGCACCGCCATCGGTGCTCTTAAAAATCCCACCGACGTCGTCGCCGCCGGTCAAACTTGGGCCAGATGTGAAACTCCATGGCGTTCGCTGTCGCGCGTAAAGTGCAGCATAAACGATTTGCGGATTCGTTGGGTCGACTAACACATCGCCGCAGCCAGTGCGGGCGTCGTGCGGAGCTTCCGCGTGCAAGATTAGTTTCCAAGTTTTGCCCGCGTCGGTCGTCTTAAATAGCCCGCGTTCACCGCCGTCTTTCCACAAATTCCCCATTGCCGCGACATAAGCGACCTCCGGTTTTTTCGGATCGACAACAACGCGCGCGATAGAGCGGCTATTTTTCAGCCCAACGTTCTGCCACTTCTGGCCGCCGTCAGTCGATCGATACACGCCGTCACCCCAATCCGACGAATTACGATCGTTCGCTTCGCCAGTTCCCACCCAGACAACTTCAGAATCGGAAGGCGCAACCGCGACCGCGCCGATGGAAAGCATCGGTTGCTTATCGAAAATCGGCTCGAACGTAACGCCGTTGTCATTCGTCTTGAAAACGCCGCCGTGCCCGAGTCCGACGTAAAAAACGAACGGATTATGCGGATCAATCGCTATGTCCGAGACGCGACCGCCCATCACTGCTGGCCCGATTGAGCGCGCCTTTAAATTCTTGAAAAGCACGTCCGTAAGCTGGGGCGCCGCTGGCGAAGGAGTCGGAGTCGCAGAAGGCGACGAAAGCGCTGTCGCGGCAGATGACGCCATTGGCGACGCGCTGGTAATCGGCACGGGCGCCTCTTGCGCCGGCAAAATTGAAGTGGCGCAAGTTGAAAGAAATAAAGCGCAGAAAATTGAAGCTCGTGTGCTCATAGGCCGCAAACTCTAGCGAAGACCCATGGCTTTGCGATGCCTGAAATGCTCGCGACTGAGAGCGGCGGTGTCAGCCGTGTGGCTGATTTCTAAGGTGCTTGCGGCGGCGACCAGCGCTTATAGTAAATATTGACTCGCGAGCGCGTTGCGGCGTCAGGCACTAAACGCCGAAGGCCTACCGCTTAGGGACCGCTTGGGTAGCAGGTTCGCTCATCTCGAGTTGGTCACTCACTTTTTGGATTTTCGCATCGTTTTCTTTAAGGCGCGCCTCAACCCGCGCGACAGCTGATTCCAATTCCTCAACTTTGCGGTGCTCCTTGAGAAACTCATTGAGCAACATTGCATTCGCCTGGTCGTGGCGCACGCTGTAGGGTTTCTCTTCTTTGTCGCGTATCACCAGATCAGGATTGACCGCCTCCACGCCCTCGGCCACAAGTCCGAACTGCTGTATGCCTGCTGGATCAATTTCCGTGTTGTACCGGAAGGTAACAGGTTTAAGGGCAAGGACGGCTTCGCTTACCTTGTCCATCTGTTTGATCTGGTCCTTGAACCGCTCTGATGAAGGTGCCGTGCCCAGTTGACCGGCTGCATTTACCTGAACTGCTGCGCCTGTTACTCCCGCGCCACTAATGCCGGCAATAAAGGTTTTTGTCTGGCTCGCACTGCCAATGCGAATGGTGCTACCCTCGCCAGCAACACCTTCGTTGCCAATGTCAATATTGCTACTGCCTCCGTTAAGGTTGCGACCGGCCTCGTCACCCAGGGCGATGTTGCTGTTGCCCGTAAGATTGTTTTCGAGCACGCGAGAACCGATGGCTGTGTTACCATTGCCTTCGGAGAAATTGAGAACGTTAAATCCATTAGCTGTGTTATCGTTTTTACGCGTGTTTCTGTTAAGTGCCTGAGCACCGGTAGCCGTGTTTCGGTTGCCATTGATGTTGTCCGTAAGCGCACCAGCACCAGTCGCGGTATTGGAGTCGCCAACGGTGTTTCGAAAGAGGGTATTCAGACCGAGAGCAGTGTTCCTGTCGCCGGTCGCGAGATTAAAAAAGGCGCCATGCCCCTCCGCCGTATTGCCGTTCGGATAACCTCCATCCGGCTCTGGGCTCACCGCTTTTACTGTGGGGGAGAGCCCAAAGCAGATCAGCAGGAGTGAAATGCGCAGGAATGCGCGCCGCAAAGGTGAGCGCTTCATCGGATCTATTGACGGTACAGTTGTCGGTTTCATTTTTTGATCGTTACAAAAATCCAACGTGCTTGTCGACATAAAACAGAGGATCGTTCTGGGACTTTGCTGCTTGATTAGGATCGCCGAAGATTAACTGATTCACGATCACCTGCGGTGCCGGTTTGCTCGTCCCATGCCGAATTGTGCTTTTTTTGCGGCTTGTTAAAGCTGCGTATGTTTTGCAACCTATGACACAGCAAGTTTTGGCAGGAAAAGTCGGCTTGGTCTTCGGAGTGGCGAACAAGCGCAGCATCGCCTGGGCGATTGCGAAAGCGTGGGCCAACGCGGGCGCGAAATTGATTTTTAATTATCAGGGCGAGCGACTCAAAGAGAACGTCGAAGAGCTCGTCGGCGAATTCGGTGAAAAGATTCCGCTCTTTCCATGCGATGTCTCCAGCGACGCCGAGATCAAAAGTTTTTTCGAAAACGTGAAGCGCGAGACCGGAACAGTCGATCTTATGCTGCACTCTCTTGCGTTCGCACCCAGGGAAGCGTTGGAGGGCGATTTTGTAAGCACAACGCGTGAGGCCTTTCGCACTGCACACGACATCAGCGCCTACTCGCTCGTCGCGCTCGCGCGTGAAGCTGCGCCGATGATGACAAGTGGCGGGAGCATTCTGGCAATGACTTATTACGGCTCGGAGAAAGTCGTGCCGCATTACAACGTGATGGGCGTAGCCAAAGCGAGTCTCGAAGCTAGCACGCGTTATCTCGCTTACGATCTCGGCCCGAAAAAAATCCGGGTAAACTGCATTTCCGCCGGACCGGTTCAGACGCTGGCTGCGCGCGGCATCAGCGGGTTCAGCGCTATGCTCAAACATTATCAAGAACGGGCGCCGTTGAAACGCAGTTGCGATCCCGCCGAATTGGGTGCGACCGGGGTTTTTCTCGCTAGCGACGGCGCCGCGGCAATCACCGGCCAGGTGATCTACGTCGATGGTGGTTACCAGATCATGGGAATGTGATTGTCATCGTAATCTTGATCGTGCTCATGCTCGTGCTCGAAATCGTAGCATGGTAGGGCGCCATCGCCGGGCGCGCCGCGCTCGAGCAAGAGTAACATCAGGAGCATGAGTATGAATGTCGCCGGTCAATTGCGGATTACCGAGAGAAGAGAGAAGCAGAGCGACATATGATCGCGCGCATCTGGCATGGATGGACCAAACTCGCGGACGCCAAAAAGTACGAGCAGCTTTTACGCGATGAGATTTTCCCGAGTATTGCCGCGCGAAAGATCCTGGGATATCACTGTGCCGAATTGTTCATTCGCGAAGACGGCAACGAAGTGGAATTCGTTACCTTGCTGCGATTCGATTCAATGGATGCCGTGAAAGAATTCGCCGGCGCGGACGAAAGCAAACCGGTGATTTATCCCAAAGCAGAAGCGCTCATCACGCGAATGGAGCAGGCCCGACATTACCGTGTGGCGATTTGAGGTGGAACGCGTTGTCCCTCGGCACGCCGTAGCCATGCGGAGGCGGCTCAACGCATTGCCGACTAATGCAGTTTTGCCGCCTGATATTTGCGCCTCCGGCGATTAACATCGTCTTCGGAGAAGCCGATCCACCATAGGAACCGGAGGGCTTGCCGTACAATGTCTGAGCGCTTCCTCGCGGCGAGTCCGGCGAAATGAATTCAGATTTTGTCTTTTCTTTTTATGCGCGCCTATCTAAAACAGGCTGCGTGCAATCTAGCAGCTTTAGCTGGCGGTTGTTCCTTCTACTGCTGCCTTTGGGGCTGACTTCCGCCTTTGGTCAAGCGGGCATCCAACTTGTCTGCGACTCAGTCAGTGCGAGCAAAAGCAAGTGCTACGTTCTGCCCTGCGAGGTTCAGGCGGAGCCGCTGGAGCCTTGGGCCAATTACCTATAGCGACGAGATACCTACAGACGCTCAGTTTAGACGTTGTATCACAGTTTGGAATGATTGCGGCCTACTTGGTCAAAATGTCGTGTTTAGCCAAATCATCGACGACAACTGCGTTTACCGAGAGACGTGCACTGGAGCGTCATGCGGTCCCCCGGAGGGCAAGTGCCTAGGTGAGGCCGCGAATTACAACAGCAGAGAGTGCAATGCTAATTTCGGTTGGAGTGGATTTTCCTCGGGCACGGGCACGCTTTCCGATGAATACACGACCGGCATGCTCATCTCCAACACCGTTGCCGCGCTGCCGGCCTACCCCGGTACCTTCACCGGAGACTGCTCTGCCTACCGCAACCTTGCTTCGGACGAAACTAGCTTCAGCATCCAACGGTTCAAATACAAGTTTACTTTTCCGACCGCGACGCAACCTTTCGTTATTCATTGGGTAGAAAGGTTTACGCCCGCTGGCAATGGATCGCCGAGGGATACCTCCAGATGCGAGCCGATTCCGACCGGTGTAACCGAGAGCGGTATTCACGAAGTGCGGGAGCCAGATTCAAACGGCGCCATCACTATTCAGGACGTTTACGTTGAGACGTTCGATCCGCTTAATTCTAACAGTCTGTCCGTCAGTCCCAGTGCCACGCCCTCAATTTCGCTCGATTCGATTACGGACAGATGCTCTTACGGAGCCAATGGGCTGACGCAGGCTGAGAACCTTGAGGTAAGGATACACGCCTGCTCTGACGGCGCGAACTGGCACGCCATTTTGAGCGAGCTTACCGGGGATTATTCGATTCAATGGAGGTTGCTGACTAACTATCGTGACTATCCTCCCCAGCAGGAAGTAACGCGACCCGGTGGAAATACGGCGCTGTTTAATTATTGCGATCAAGTACGAGAACTGAACGAACCGAACGGCCTCGGATTCTGTTCGGGAGTGTGGTACATGTTGGAGGCGGTTCATGTACACGAGCACACTCACGAAGAACACCTTCTTCCAGCGCTGCAAACTGTCGCTCCGCAAATCCAAAATGAGGTGCAGGAAGTTAGCGTGCAATATACAGGTCAATCCGAGCAGCAAGCCATTGATGAAATTGAAGCTTCACCTGAATTTCAAAGCGCCGGAACGGATGCCGTAAACCGTGGGGTCCGTGAGTTTGTTCCATTGGCCGAAGCGGATCACACCAGCGGAGAGGCAGCCAGGAGGGTACATGCTTTCGTCGCACCGATGATCAATGGGATTTGCGAATACGCGGTCACCAACGGTTGGACGCAGCAAATACCATGTGAAGTCTGTCCAACACCCACTCCAACTCCAACACCAACACCGACTCCGACTCCGACTCCCGTCCCGACGCCCTCCCCACCGACAGCTAACGACGCGACGGATGTGACCGGCAGCGGCTTTACCGTCAATTGGAGCAGCGTCAACGGCGCTACCGGTTATCGGCTCGATGTATCGACGAGTAGTTCGTTTACGAGCTACGTGAGCGGTTACCAGAATTTGGACGTTGGCAACGTGACCAGCCGAAACGTCAGCGGATTGAGCGCGAACACGACGTACTACTATCGACTGCGTGCTTACAACACGGGCGGAACCAGCGGCAGCTCCAACGTGATTCGTGTAAAGACAAGATCACACTAAAGATTCATGATGAGGTCATGTACCCCAAAGGATTCTCGCTGTGCCAGCACAATTTGTTGCAGATGTGAGGAGTATACCGAGGTTTTATCTGTGCGATTGATTTCCGTTCGATATCGAAGAGTTCTCACGCTTAAGTTCTAGAATCTATCTTACCTAACTGAAAATGCGCTCTAATCTAAATATCTGGTTAATTTCGCTAATTAGCGCGTGTCTTTTGGCACTCGTTAACGGGCAAACAACAAACAGCATCCCCGGCAGCAAAGCCGCCACGTTTCACGAGCCCGCGCGGCTGGAATCCGCTGCGCAACCACCCCAAGCTTTAAGAGATGTTGGTGCGGAATTGTCTGGAAGCCTGATCGGTCAAGCTCCGAACAGATCGATCGAATTTGTTCTTACTTGACAAAATAACGGACCACAGGAGGTCAAAATTCGGGACCCCTTGGATTCATTGTTCCTAGAAGTCAGCACCACCACTAATAAACCTGTAGCATTGCCGAAAAGAGTCCCCAAAGCTTTGATTGATTCCGGCGTACCAAAGAGCGGTACTCCAGGAGAAACCCGCGATGTGCCCTATCTCGCCGGTCCAGTTTCGTCAGATGACGACCGCCAGCGGAGTGAGCTCTCAAAAGGAGAAAACGATTACTATTCCTCCAGCTGGCAGGGCCCAGATTGTTTTTGCGAGCGAACCAGTCGTCATGGAGAAAGTGATCGAGGTGCTTCCAGGCGAAAAGAGAGAGGCCGCGGCGTCGTTCAAAATAAGGGCGCTCATGGCGCTTATCAGCGCTGATCCATCGAGCGATAGCCGCTCTTTGGATTCGGATTGGATATTCTTTACAGTTGCTTCCTCGTAGCAGCTCATAGGGAGCGGTTACGCTCACTTGTTATCCAAGTACCTCTCAAGCCTCTGCCGGACAATGCCTCCTACTGGTCACCGAAGTAGGGCGCCGTCGACGGGGCGAATTACGACGGCCTGGAGCGCTCGTCGCGCATGCGATCTCCGCGTGTCCCATGCGTCTTCCTATCTGTTTTCAGCGCGACCTAAAGTCGACAGGTCTATTCGGACACGCACAAAATCTTTCTGATTGCGGGCGCGCTCACTCACATGCGAGGCGCTTGCGAGAACCGCTTGCCCTGCAAGGGGCATGCGCGACCGTTACCAGATGGATGTCGCGTCAAAGCTGCGAGCAATTCTCGGCAACAAAATCGTCGCTGACGACGCCGAGACCCTCGCGGCGTACAGCGGCGACAAATGGTCCGCAGCTCATGAACCGGACGCTGTCGTCTTCGCAGGATCAACAAGCGAGGTCAGTAAATTACTGCAGTTTGCGTCCCGCGAAAAAATACCGGTCACAGCACGCGGAGGCGGATTTGGTTATGTGGGCGGATGCGTGCCAGTGCATGGCGGGATTGCTCTCTCGCTAGCACGGATGAATCGAATCAAGGAGATTAGCTTCTCCGACGCAGTTGCGATTGTTGAACCGGGCGTGTTTACAGCTGAACTGAAAGCGGCGGTGCGCGCACAAAAATTATTTTATCCGCCGGACCCGGCAAGCATGAAAGATTGCACCATCGGCGGGAACGTCGCTACGAACGCTGGCGGTCCGCGCTGTTTGAAATACGGCGTGACGCGCAATTACGTTATTGGCCTCGAAGTGGTGCTCGCGAATGGCGAAATGCTGCGGACTGGCGGCCGCGTGCATAAAAATAAAACCGGATTCGATTTGATCGGCCTCTTTGTGGGCTC